>Ga0307992_1000026_pt1 | contig 92366 bp, 110 predicted proteins | sample EllFjometagen133_FD_203162 | JGI IMG/M metagenome (GOLD analysis project Ga0307992, IMG submission 203162) | Marine microbial communities from Ellis Fjord, Antarctic Ocean - #133 | ecosystem: Environmental > Aquatic > Marine > Unclassified | place: Southern Ocean | collected 2014-10-08
TTGTAAAAGGGAAGCAGCCGGTAAAAATGACAGGATTAGAAGTCGGTCATCAAAAAGGAAAGGGGATTGCAGGAGCAAGGTTCCCTAAAAATGCAGCACAAGGTATATTGGAAATAGTTAAGCAATTATTGGCGAACTCAATCACAAATGGAATAGAAGATCCAATAATAACAATTGCTATGCCAAATAAAGCATCTTTACCTACTAGAAGCGGTGGACGTAAAGGAAAGCGAACTCATTTGCACTTAGAGGCACAAAGTAGAGCTAAATTATTAAAAAATAAGAAATAATATGGAAGAAAAAAAGTTTGTCGATGTAAGAAAAGAAGAATACAATATTAAGATATTCGTAAAAAAAATGTTTGGTAAGGGTAAAATTTCAAAAGTAAAAATTGAATATACTCCAGTTGGTGAAAAAGTTATTATATCAACACATAAACCAGGAATAGTTATAGGTAAAAAAGGAGAAAAAATAATGCAATTAACAGAAATATTAAAAAGAAAATTTAAAATGGAAAACCCTCATATTGATATTGAAGAAATAACTCATCCAGAATTTGATGCCCAGTTAGTAGCTGATGATATTGCATTAACTATTGAGAGATTTGGTGCATCAAAATACAAGTCAACAAGTTATAGAGTTCTTGGAAGAATTAAGAAGTCAGGGGCATTAGGAGCTGAATTAAGAGTGTCTGGTAAATTACCAAGTGATAGAGCGAGAGTATGGAGATTTGCATTTGGATACTTAAAAAAAACAGGGGAACCATCAAAAGCTGTTGATCGAGCAGAAAGTGTTGCCGAAACAAAACAAGGTATTGTAGGAATTAAAGTCTCAATATTAGCACCAAACGTAAAAATCCATGATAGAATAACAATCAATGAAGAATTAATTGCAAAGATAAAAGAAAATGCATTATTAGAAGAAGAGAAGATTGTTAATAAAAAACCAAAGAAAATTGGAGGGAAAAAATAATGGCTAAAAAAGAAGTTAGTGATAAAGGTATAGATTCAAAAATAACAGAATTAAAGATAGAGTTGTTAAAACAACCAACAAAAAAGAAAAGCATTAAAAAGGAAATTGCAAAATTATTAACAAGGAAGAATAAAATAAATAAACAAGGAGAAAAGAAGTAAAGTGGACATTTGCCCGAAGTGTGGATTGCCAATTCCAGCTTGTGTTTGTGAGGAAATCTCAAGGACACAACAAAAAATAAACGTTACAACAGAAAAAAGACGTTTTGGGAAGGTATCGACGCTGATATCGGGGTTTGATGATCAAAATGATATCAAATCTGTAGCAAAAGTTTTAAAGGCCAAACGAGCTTGTGGTGGGACAGTAAAAAATAAAGTTATTGAATTACAAGGAAATCACAAAGGGTCAATAAAACCAATATTGATAACAATTGGTTTTTTAGAAGAACAAATAAAAGATTAACATGGAAAAGAAAAATAAAAACAAAAATGAGAAAGTTGAAATTAGTTGTAACGACAAATTCTGTCCAATTCATGGAGAGAATAAGTTAAAACTAAGAGGAAGGACATTCCAAGGAATAGTAGTAAAGAAATTAGAAGGAAGAGTAAGTATACAATTTGAAAGAATGCTTAAAGTTAAAAAATATGAAAGATATGAGAAAAGAAAAACAAAAATTCATGCTAGATTGCCAGAATGTATGAAGTCTGATATAAATGCTGGTGACTTAATCGAAGTTTCAGAAACAAGGCCAATAAGTAAAACAATTCATTTTGTTGTTACTAAATTAATTAGGAGAGATAAAGAATGAAAGCAATAACCGCAAATGCAACAAGATCATTAAATATTGGAAGTATAGTAGATGCATCTGATAACAGTGGAGCAAGGATAGTAAAAATTGTAGGAGTAAAACATAGTAAAACAAAAAAAGGACGTCAGGTTTACGCAAAAATAGGAGATCAAGTTAAAGTTGCAGTAAGAAAAGGAGATCCAAAAATGAAAGGTGAATTATTCGACGCTATTTTGATACGACAAAGAAGATCATGGAAGAGAAGTAGTGGAGAAAGAGTTTGTTTTTCTGATAATGCAGTTGCATTACTAAAAGATGAGAAAGGTAATCCAAAAGGAACGCAAATCAAAGGGCCAATTGCAAGAGAGATACAAGAAAGATGGAAGGAGGTTGCAAGAATTGCAAGTATAGTATATTAACATGAAATCAGAATTTAATAAAAGTTGGGTTGCAAGTAAACAACCAAGAAAGCAAAGAAAGTTTTTAGCAAATGCACCAAATCATATAAAGAGAAGGTTATTGGCTGCTCATTTGAGTAAAACATTAAAAGTAAAGTATGGAATAAGAGCTATTGAAGTAAGAAAAGGAGATGAAGTAAAAGTAATGAGAGGGTCATTTAATAAAAAACAAGGAAAAGTTGCAACTGTAGACACAAAAAATACAAGAATACAAATAGAAGGAATCAATAGAACTAAGAAAGACGGAGAAAAACTTCCTGTATGGTTTTATCCATCAAAAGTCTTATTAATAAAGTTGGATGATTCCGACAAAAGAAGATTAAAACATATAAAATTAAAAGAAATTAAAGAGGATAAAAAATAAAATGCATATAAAAAGAACAAAAATGCCAAAAACTTGGCCAGTACCAAGAAAAGGAAAGAATCAAAGATTTATTGCTAATGTTAGCCATGCAAAGAAAAAATCAATAAGTCTTTTAGCAATATTAAGAGATATCTTAAAAATTGCAGATACAAGGAAAGAGGCAAAATATATTGTATATAATGGAGATGTAAAAGTTAATAATAAAATTAGAAAGAATGACACATTCCCAGTTCAAACTTTTGATACAATTAGCTTAGAAAAAGCAAAAAAATATTATAGATTAGAAATTGTAAATAAGAAATTTTCACTAAAGGAAATTACAAAAAAAGAATCTGAAACAAAAATTATTAAAATTTATGGAAAAACAATATTACCACAAAATATTCTTCAAATGAATTTAGAGGATGGACATAATTTGTTATCAAAAGAATCATTTAACGTCGGAGATTCTGTGATATATAATACGCTATCTAATAAAGTTGAAAAAATAATTTCATTAAAGAAAGGATCTAAGGTTGAAGTTATTTCTGGAAAACATGCAGGACAAAAAGGCAAAATAACAGGAATAGAAAGTTTAACAAAAGGTAAAATGTATAAAATTAAATTAGAAGAGATAGAAGTATCTCTTCCATATAAAACAATATTGGTAATAGGATGATGGCAGAAGAAAATAAAATGAGTCAATTTAAAATAGAAAAAATGGTATTAAATATAGGTGGAACAGGGGAAAAATTAGAGAAAGGATTTATTCTATTAGGAAAAATTAGTGGTGAAAAACCTATAAAAGTAAAAGCAACTAAAAGGATTCCAGCTTGGCAAGTAAAACCAGGATTAGAAGTGGGGACAAAAGTTACTTTGAGAGGAAGTGAAGTAGAAAAATTATTACCAAATTTATTAGCTGCAATAGATAATAATATCAAGGAAAAACAAATCCAGGACAACTTTTTTAGTTTTGGAATCCCTGAATATATAGAAATACCAGGTATCGATTATATTAGAGAGGTAGGGATTATGGGATTTGAAGTAACAGTCGTTTTTTCTAGAGCAGGAAAATCAGTAGAAAAGAAAAAAGTTAAAAGGGGAAAAACACGAAGATTAACAGTAAGCAAGGAAGAAATAATAAATTTCCTAGAAAATAAATACGGAACAACTATTGTTCGTAAAAAAGTGAGGAGTAATTAATATGACAGCAAGTGATTGGAGAAAAATAACAAAGCAATTAAGGAATAAGCCAGCCGTGCTTAAAAAATATATAAAACATAATAGACCAAAACAAAGAAAGTATGGTATCGCAGCTATGAAATGTGAAGTTTGTGGACGTCACGGTGCCCACCTATCACAATACAATCTAAATTTATGCCGACACTGTTTCAGAGAACTTGCAACAGAATTAGGTTTCAGAAAATATAGTTAGGAGAAAAAAAGATGAGTCAAGATATAGTAGCAGACGGATTGAATCAAATCATGAATGCTAAAATGGTTGAAAAGAGAAAGTTAAAAATAAAGAGATACTCAAAAGTATTAATTAATGTACTTGAAATGATGAAACAGAAAGGACATATTAATTACTCATTAAATGAGGAAGAAAAGATCTTAGAGATTGAAATACTAAAACTTAATGTATGTAGAGCAGTTAAGCCAAGATATTACGCAAAACATGCAGACGTTGATAAATATCTTCGAAGATTTTTACCATCAAGAAATTTTGGTGTATTGGTTGTTTCAACGAATAGAGGATTAATCGGGCATCAAGAAGCTTTAGATACAAAAACAGGAGGAAGCATCTTAGCTTATTTTTATTAAAATGAAAAAAAATTTATCAAGAACAATCGAATTACCAGAAGGATTCAGTGCTAAAATGGAAAATGATATATTGACAATAAAAGGTAATAATCAGGAAGCTTCAAGAGAATTTCTTTTGAATAGAATAAGTCTTGTTGTAAAAGATAGTAAAATAGAATTATCTGCTGAAAAAGCAACAAAAAGAGAATCTACAATGATGGGAACAAGTTGGGCTCATATAAATAATATAATTAAAGGCTTAGGAGAAGGATTTACTTACAAACTTGAAATCTGTAATGGTCACTTCCCTATGAATGTTAAAAAAGAAGGTAACAAAGTTGTTATTAAATCATTCTTAGGTGAAACAACGAAAAGAATCGCAAAAATATTACCAAAAGTAGAAGTTGAGATAAATGGAAATAAAATAACAGTAAAATCATCAAATATAGAATCTGCAGGACAAACAGCTGCAAATTTAGAAAAGGCAACACGTTTAAATAATAAAGATAGAAGAATCTTTCAAGATGGAATATTTATCACAGAAAAATGTGGGAGGGAAATTTAATGGTTAATGAAAATACTATAGAAAAGAGAAAAAGACCAAAATTTTTGAGAAGAGATTGGCATAAAAAAATTAAATTTGGTAAGACTGTAAAAAAGAATAGGAAATGGAGAGCTGCTAAAGGTAGACAGAACAAAGTAAGATTAGGCCAAAGAGGATATAGAGCAAGACCAAAAATTGGTTATAGTGAAGTAGGACAGATAAGAGGCTTAGTTGCAGGATTTAAACCAATATATGTAGAAAATTTAACTCAAGTGTCTATATTAAAAGAAGGAGATGCAATAATTATAGCACATGTTGGAGCAAAGAAGAAAATTTTAATATTAGAAGAAGCAAAGAAGAAAAAATTAGTAATACTAAATAAATATAAGGAAAATAAAAAATGAACTTAGCACCAAAAAAAGAATTAGCTGCAAAAGTTTTAGGCGTAGGAAAAAATAGGTTATATTTTGTTAATGAAAATTTGGCTGAAATTAAAGAAGCAATAACAAGACAAGATATTTTAGATTTACATAAAGCTGGAGCAATACAAATTAAAGAAGTTAATGGAAGAAGAAAAATAATAAAAAGAAAACATAGAAGAAGAACAGGTAAAATTAAAAAGAAAGTTAACAATAGAAAGCAAGAATATGTTATTATAACAAGAAAGTTAAGGACACATTTAAAACACATGCTAAAGACTAATAAAGTAGATATAGAAACTTATAGAAATACTAGAAGACAAATTAGAGCTAGAAAATTTAGAAGTAAACGAAATATGGTTGAGGCACTTACAAAAAAAGAATGAAAGGATTAAGAACACAAAAGAAAAGAAGAAGAGAATGTAAAACTGATTATAAAAATAGATTGAATCTTCTAAAATCAGAAAGTACAAGAATAGTTATTCGAAGAACAAATAAATATTTTATTGCTCAAGCTGTTGATAGTTATGAGGCTCAAGATAAAGTTGTTTGTTCAGTTTCTTCTAAAGATTTAATTAAGGAAGGCTGGGATTCAAAATATGAAGGATCTTTAAAATCTGTATCAGCAGGTTATTTAACAGGAATATTATTAGGGAATAAGTTAGATAAAAAACATACTTATATAGTTGATATGGGAATGACAAGAAATATTCATGGGAATAGATCTTTTTCCGTAATTAAAGGATTAATAGATGCAAAAATAGATATTAATGCAAATAAAAAAGTATTCCCAAGTAAAGAAAGATTAAATGCAGAACATTTAAAACCAGAAGTAAAAAAAGTTTTTGATAAAGTTAAAGCTAAATTAGGAGTAAGTAAAGATGAGTAAAGAAATAAAAGTTGAAGAAAATCATGAGAAACAATTAGAGGAAATGCAGAAAATTATTGATAAGAAAGAATCCGATAAGGATGCAGAAGTTACAAAAGAAGCCGTTAAACAATTTAAAGCAGAAGAAGGAAATCCTAGAGTTAGAATAACTAGAGAAGAAAGATTTGCTCGTGAAGAAAAAGAAAAATTAGATAATTGGGTACCAATAACACAATTGGGAAAAGATGTAAGATCTGGAAAAATCAAGAACATAGATGAAATTTTTGCAATAGGAGCTCAAATAATGGAACCAGAAATTGTTGATATTTTAATTCCAAATTTACAAAAAGATGTATTATTCATTGGACAATCAAAAGGTAAGTTTGGTGGTGGAAAGAGAAGAATATTTAGACAAACTCAGAAGATAAGTAAAGAAGGAAGTTCATTGACCTTTGGAGTTATGTCTGTTGTAGGAGATGGGAACGGTCATGTAGGCCTTGGTTATGGAAGAGCGGGAGAAACATTACCTGCAAAAGAAAAAGCGATTAGAAAGGCTAAATTGAATTTAACAAGAATACCAAGAGGATGTGCAAGTTATGATTGTTCTTGTAATGAATTACATTCTGTCCCTATTACAACAGAAGGAAAATGTTCATCAGTAAAAGTAAAATTAATTCCAGCACCACAAGGAACAGGATTAGTTATAAGTAAAGAGTTAAAGAAGATTTTAAAAGCAGTAGGGATTAAAGATGTATATTCAAAGACTTCCGGAAGTGTTCAAACGACATTTAATGCAGCAAAAGCTTGTATGGAAGCACTAAATAAATTAAACAAATTGGAATTATAAAATGATAGCAGTAATAAGAATAGCAGGACAATGTAAGAATAAACAATCTACAAATGAAACTTTGAAGAGACTAAAATTAGGTAGAAAGTACTCTTGTATTTTAATTGATAAAGAAGATAAAGTTAGAGCAGGAATGGTAAAATCTGTAAAGACAGATGTAGTTTATGGTGAAATATCTGAAGATTTAATAAAAGAATTAAAAGAAAAAAGAGACAAAGGAAAAGGAGTATACTTTTTACATCCAGCTAGAGGTGGATTAAAAAAATCATCAAAATTAGTTTATCCAAAAGGAATTTTAGGACATAATCCAGAAATATCTAAATTATTGGAGAGAATGTTATGAAAACACACACGAGAAAAAAAACAACAAGACTTCGTGGGTCAAGAACAGCAGGTTGGGGTTTTAGACAGAGTCATAAAGGTCATGGTAACAAAGGTGGAGTTGGTATGGCAGGTTCTGGTAAACGAGCAGATCATGATAAACAAAGAGCATTAGAATCTGATAAAAAGGGAAAATATTTTGGAAGTAAAGGATTAACATCTAGAAGTAGTGTAAGAAAAAAATCATCAGAAATGAATTTAAAAACTATAATAGAAAATATTTTTAAGAAAGAAGGAGAAAAAATAGATTTATCAAAGTATAAAATTTTAGGAACTGGAGATGGATTTAAGGCAGAGATTCTAGCAAAATCAGCAAGCACAAAAGCAATTGAAAAAATGGAAGAAGCTGGTGGAAAAATCACTTTAGTTAAAGCATCTAAAGAAGTTAAAGCATCTAAAGAAGTTAAAGCATCTAAAGAAGTTAAAGCATCTAAAGAAGTTTAAAAAAAATAATTTTATAATTAGTAATATTTATGTTAATACAAATGTATTAAATTTGTCTATAAATTAAAATATCTAGAATAATAAAAAAACAAGTTCTTATCATAAAAAAGATATTACAAATTAAATATATTTTAATCCTATAATATTCTAGAAAGATTTATTCTATACTTGTAATACTAATAATTTTAATATCTTCAACAGGCCAATCTTGCATTCCATTTTTAATCCTTGTATCAACCTGGCCAATAGCCTCAATAATTTCTAAACCTTCAATAACCTTACCAAAAACAGCATAACCATCATCTCTAGAACCATAATTCAAAAAATCATTATCCTGTAGGTTAATAAAAAATTGAGAAGTAGCAGAATCAGGAATAAAAGTTCGAGCCATAGCAAGAGTTCCTTTGTCATTCTTTAATCCATTATTAGATTCCAACTTAATCGGAGCTTTTGTTGTTTTCTCACTACCATCACTTTCAAAACCACCACCCTGAACCATAAAATTAGAAATCACTCTATGGAAAACTAAATCATCATAAAATCCTTCATTGACATAAACCAAAAAATTTTCAACAGTAATCGGAGCTTCCTTAGAATAAAGTTCAATTAGAACATCTCCCTTACTTGTTTGCATTTTTACTTGTGGATTCTCTGTCATAATAATATTCCCCGTAATGCCCATTTTAAAAGCAATACTTATAACTAAAAGTAATAAAACTCCACTTATAAGAATTACGGTTGTTTTTCTATTCATTATAATTTATAATAATTATAATTTATAAATTTAGTGGGGATAACAAATTTTTTTAAAAGTTTCAAATTTTATCAAACCATTGCAATGCATCCACCATAAAAAAGATTGTAAAAACTTCATAATATTACTAAAATCTAATTATTTTTATTCTTTTGGTATAACTTCAGTGTAATTCTTTTTATTCCAAATCTACACCATAAAATATGGATAAAGATTATATTTGGATGATAAAAGGTAGTCAAAGAAGAAAAATCATTTCTGTTATGAGTAAAAGAAAAATTCCAACACAAATTAAGAATGATACAGATTTAAGTTTGAATAATGTAAGTGATGTCTTAAGAAATTTTAGACAAAAAGGAATCGTAAAATGTCTTAATCCAGAGAGTAAGACAGGTCGTATATATGAATTAACAAAAAAAGGGTTGAAAATTAGAGAAGAATATCTAAAAGATTAAATCAACCCATTCTCATTCAAACTCCAATAGTTATTTTTACCCAAAATAACATGATCCAAAATTTCAATTCCCATAACTTTTCCAGCTTTAATCAATTCTCTTGTAGATTTTAAATCAGATTCAGAAGGTGTAGGATCTCCAGAAGGATGATTATGAGCTAAAATAATAGCAGCCGCACTTTCTTCCAATGCGAACTTAAAAATTTCTCTAGGATTAATAATTGATTCACTCAAGGAACCAATAAAAATTTTCTTTTTATTAATAACTCTTTTTCTCGTGTTCAAAAAGATTGCAATCAAACACTCCTGTTCCAAATGTTGTGTATTAGGAAGCAACATATTCGCAACATCTTCAGCAGAACGAATGACAATTTTATCATTTCTATCAGGAAGACGAATTCTTCGACCTAACTCAAAACATGAAATAATTTTACAAGCCTTAGCCTGACCAATCCCATACTCGTTTTTTAACTGAGAAATAGAAACTCCAGAAAGTCTTTGAAGATTATATTTTAAACTCAATTTTTTAGCAATTTCAATAACACTTTCTTCTTTTGTTCCCGTATTCAATAGAATAGCCAGAAGTTCATAATCAGTTAAAGTCTCAACACCATAATCAAGAAGTTTTTCTCTAGGGAATTCATCAGGATGAAATAACTTTGACATAAAACATAAGAAATCATAAGATATAAAAGACTGATTAGAATTATAGGATAAGTTTTAGATTATAATTAAAACGAAAGCCCATATCGCATAGAGTAGCAATCAAGTTGCTTCACAAATGTAATCTGAGCTAAAGCCCATATCGCATAATGGTATTGCACGCGGCTCGAACCCGCGGCCCTTCGGGGCATCCCCGTCCGATTCGGGGTATGGGCGTTGCCTCCTTATTCTCCAATTTGAGGTACACTTAGCAGTGTTATTCTTCTAAGTCAAGTTTGTCCTGGCATGATTAGTTTGATCAATAAAGTATTTGTTCATTTAAGAGATAATTTATATAGTGGATTTTATACCACTAATTTTAAAAACTATTTTTCATCCTAATTAATATTAGCCCATATCGCATAATGGTATTGCACTGGACTTGAAATCCAGGCCCTTCGGGGCATCCCCGTCCGATTCGGGGTATGGGCGTTTTTTCGAATCTGTATGCTGGGTATAGGTTTAAGTGAAAACTTTAGGTTTTTCTTCTGAGATTATAATTTCAGTTTCCGAGCAATTCATATGCAACGACGATTCTATGAACTAATCGTGTTTTTGATAGAAATAATGTTAGGAAGGTATATAATATATTTTTGATAAATATTTTCAGGAAAAATGAAACTTAGTAAAAAAGAGATATCAAGTATTGCAGAATTATTTACTTTGGGTAAAGTAAATAATTCTGTGGCAATCAATGGCGGATTAGTAAATTATAATTATATTCTTCAAACTCTAAAAGGTAAGTTCATTATTAGAATTGTCGGAAAAAATGATAAAAACAAATTAAGTCAGTTAAAACTTCAGTTTAAAGTAGCAGATTATTTAGAACAGAAATCTTTTCCATATGAAATTCCAATTCCATTGAAAACAAATAGAAACCAACAATTGATAACAATTAAGGGTAGATATGTCTGGGTTTATAAAATGATTAATGGTAAAAACTCTATGCGTCCCAGCTCTTCACAAATGTGTCAATTAGCTGAGGCATTAGCTATTTATCATAAATATATTAAAGGATTCAAAGCTCCAAAACAAAAGGATGATTCAAATAAAAGGATAATCACAGGGTTCTCTAAAATGCATAAAATGATTGCTAAAACTGAGGCTGAAAAATTTGCGTTAAAACATATTGAACAATTTGAAAATATATTTAATGAAACAAGTAAAATAAAATGTTCTATGAATGAACTTTTTATCCACTCCGATTTTGATTCAACTAATGTTTTGTTTGACAAAGGTAAGCTCAAAGGAATTATTGATTTTGATGAATTACATTCAGCACCTAGAATTTATGATGTATCTATTTCAATTAGAGATTCTTGTTATACAAAGGGAAAGTTGGATATGGAAAAAGCAAAAATATTTTTAAAAGAATATGAAAAGATTAGTAAGTTGAGCAAAAAAGAAAAAAGAATGATTATCCCAATCATATTATACGAAAGTGTAGATTACTATGTTTGGATTGTTATTGATATGCAAAAAGAAGCAGATAATAAAAAAAAATATCTGAAAGAGATGGTTGTTCTTACAAAAGATATAATTGAAACAGGGAAAAAGTTCTAAATATTAATATTTTAATTAAGACATTGTACTAATTGGTCATTTCGAGTCTTTAAGTGCACGTATCAAATAAATATGCCTTCATTTAAAATAGTAGGAATTCTAAATTTTATCCTAACCACAACAAATAATAACACCTTCAACCTTCTAAAATTATGAGTAATTTTGAACTCGAAAAACAAAATGCATTAACAAAGCAAGATAAAGCTCAGGAACAAAAATGGGACGAAAAAATCAAATCTCTTTGTAACAATATAAATCATCATTCTAAATATTTTTCAACATCATCTTGCTCAGGAAGAATAACTCTTTTAAGAACATCAACGAAAAAAATCAAAAACACCATTTTATTTAAAACACATAGTTTTGCAAATCCACAACAAATATGGAAAACAATAATAGAAAACAAACATCAAGAAATATTATATCTAAGACAAGAGCCAGCAGCATTACATGTTGCATGCAAAACACTGGAAGACGCAATAAAATTAATTGAAATAGCAAAAGAATCAGGATTTAAAAGATCAGGAATAGCATCTTTCAAAGAAAAATTTGTTTGTGAAATTATTTCAACAGAATGGATAATAATTCCAATAATAAAAAATGATGAGATTTTAGTAAATGAAAGATTTATTTTAGTAGCAATCATCGAAGCTAATAAAAAATTAGAGAAGACATGGAAAAAAATTGAAAGTTTCAACCAAAAATTTATAAAGACTTTTTTTTATTAATTTAATAATGGAAGAAAAATTTGTATATTCTTTTAAGGAGGGTAAAAAAGAAATGAAAGAGTTGTTAGGTGGTAAAGGTGCTAACCTTGCCGAGATGACAAACCTTGGTGTTCCAGTCCCCCCAGGATTTACTATTACAACAGAAGCATGTGATTATTATTATAAAGACGGACAAAAATTATCTGAAAAAATTTTAGTTCAAGTTAACAAATATTTAGATGCTCTTGAATTAACAATGAATAAAAAGCTAGGAGATGAAAATGACCCGTTATTAGTTTCTGTTCGTTCTGGTGCTGCAGTTTCAATGCCTGGAATGATGGACACAGTTCTTAATCTAGGACTAAACGACAAATCTGTTTTAGGATTAGCAACTAAAACAAACAATGAAAGATTTGCTTGGGATGCTTATAGAAGATTTATTCAAATGTTTGGAGATGTTGTTATGGAAGTTCCACACAAGGGGTTCGAAAAAGCTTTAGAATCTATAAAACAAGAAAAGGGTGTTGAATATGATACAGGATTAGAAACTGAAGATATGAAAAAGGTTGTAGAGAAATATAAAGAAGTAATTCTAGAAGCTAAAGGAAAAAGTTTCCCACAAGATCCTAAAATACAATTATTAATGTCTATCGAAGCTGTTTTTGGTTCATGGAATAACGAAAGAGCTATTGTTTATAGAAGACTTAATCATATTGCAAGTTTGCTTGGAACAGCAGTTAGTGTCCAATCTATGGTTTTTGGGAATATGGGAGAAACCTCAGGGACTGGTGTTTGTTTTAGTAGAGATCCTTCAACGGGTAAAAAAATATTTTATGGAGAATATTTAATGAATGCACAAGGTGAAGATGTTGTAGCAGGGATTAGAACACCAAATCCAATCACACAGTTACAAGAACAAAACACAGAAGTCTATCAAGAGTTAGTTGACATCAAAGATAGATTAGAAAATCATTACAAAGATATGCAAGATATGGAATTCACAATTCAAGAAGGAAAATTATTCTTTTTACAAACTAGAAATGGTAAAAGAACGGCTCCTGCAGCTGTAAAAATTGCTGTCGATTTAGTTAGTGAAGGTCTTTTAACAAAAGAAGAAGCTTTAATGAAAGTTGAAGCAAATACACTTGAACAATTATTGCATCCTGGATTAGATTCAGTTGCTAAATCTCAACACGAATCAATTACAAATGGTTTACCTGCAAGTCCTGGTGCTGCAGTTGGTAAAATTGTATTTACAGCAAATGCTGCTCATGCAAGTGCTGAAGCTGGCGAACCTGTGATTCTAGTAAGGACAGAAACATCTCCAGAAGATATTGAAGGGATGAATGCGGCTAAAGGAATACTAACATCTCGTGGTGGAATGACATCTCATGCAGCGGTTGTTGCAAGAGGAATGGGAAAATGTTGTGTAGCTGGATGTGGAGATGCAAAGATTTCTGAAGAAGATAGAAAGATGATTATTAATGGGAAAGAATTTTTAGAAGGAGATTATATAACTCTTGATGGGTCAACAGGTGAAGTCTTCGAAGGAAAAATTCCTACAGTAGAGCCAGAATTAAGTGAAGATTTTTCAAAGATTATGGAATGGGCTGATGAATTTAGAAAATTAGATGTTAGAACAAATGCAGATTCTCCAAAAGATGCAGAAGTTGCTATTAAATTTGGTGCTCAAGGTATTGGGCTTTGTAGGACAGAACATATGTTCTTTGGTGGACAAAGGATTAGAGCAATGAGAGAAATGATTTTATCTGAAACAGTTGAAGGAAGAGAGGCAGCTTTAGAAAAATTATTACCATTTCAAAAAGCAGATTTCAAGGGACTCTTTGAAGTAATGAACGGGAAACCAGTAACAATTAGATTACTTGATCCACCTTTACACGAATTTTTACCTCAAGATGAAGAAGAAATTGTATCTATTGCAAATGAAATGGCCGTAACACCACAACATTTGAAAACAAAAATTAAAGAATTACATGAAGTAAACCCAATGCTTGGTCATAGAGGATGTAGATTAGGAATTACATATAACGAAATTACAAAAATGCAAACAAGAGCAATCATTGAAGCAGCAAAAGAAACTGGTGCTAAAGCTGAGATAATGGTTCCACTAGTAGGGAATGTTAAAGAATTTGAAAATCAAAAAGTAATTATTGAAGCTGTAGCAAAAGAATTAGAATTTACAAATTATCAAATAGGTACAATGATTGAAGTCCCAAGAGGAGCTTTAACAGCTGATGAAATTGCAAAACATGCTGAGTTCTTTAGTTTTGGGACAAATGATTTGACCCAAATGACATTAGGATTTAGTCGAGATGATGTAGGGAAATTTATACCAGAATATATTGCCAAAGGAATTTATGAAAGAGATCCATTCCAAGCACTAGACCAAACAGGTGTAGGACAACTAATAACTCATGCAGTAGAGAAAGGAAGAAGTACAAGAAAAAATTTAAAGATTGGAATTTGTGGAGAACATGGTGGAGAACCAACCTCAATTGAATTCTGTCATAAAGCTGGATTGGATTATGTAAGCTGTTCACCATACAGAGTACCTATCGCAAGATTAGCAGCGGCACAAGCAGCAATTAAAAATTAATTTTTAAACTAGCCAAAAATATTTTGTTCTAAAGTATAAACTTTTTTATTAAATAAAAACAAATCAATTTGAGCTTTCTTATCTAATTGTTCACCGCTCAATGTCTTTTCCAATAACAGTGGCAAAAACTCCTCATAATTAACCCAAACATCAACAATAATATTTTTGTTTGATTTCGGCTTTAGACTAAACCAATCAAGATTCCCATTAATAATTTCCATTTCTTTTTGATGAACTTTAATACCAATCCCAGGAAAAAATATTGGAATCCATGTAGGATTTCCAAGATTAATAGTTAAATCTTTGTTTCCATCAGGAATAGTCAGATTTTCAGGATTAACTTCAAAAGCAATTAATTCAGATTGGACTTGTTCCATGGAAATATCAGTATTAAGTTGAGTAATCCCATAAATATTCAAAGCTAAATATAAATTAAAAACAAAAATAATTAATCTAATAATTCTCATAACCTTTTTTCTTTTTCTTTTCCGTTCTTTTCTGATTTCTTTTTTGTCCTGCCTAATCTTTTTCTTTTCTTCTCTTAATTCTAAATTTTTATCACTATTGTGCATACCATTTTTTGTTTCTATCTTTTTTATATTCTCTTTGTTATATTTTGCCTGAGAAGATACATTTAATTTTTTTTCCTTAGGAACATTTTTTCCTTTATTATGATTATTAATCTTATTCTTCTTAATAGAAGTAGTTTTATTATTAGAAACCTTTTTTACCATAAAAAATAAAAATAATAAAACTATTTAATACTTTCTTCAATTTTTACATATACCAGTTGATATTCAAAATTGGTTTTTAGATTCATCATTGCTCCACCCTTAACTTTTTATATCTTCAAAAAGTAATAATCTTATGAAAGAAAAATACTATGTAACAACACCAATATACTATCCAAATGATATTCCTCATGTTGGCCATGCCTATACAACAATAGTCTGTGACGTAATAGCAAGATGGAACAAATTATTAGGAAAAGATGTTTTCTTTTTAACAGGAACAGATGAACACGGTAAAAAAATTCAAGAAACAGCAGAAGCAGTAGGCAAAGAACCAAAAGAATTTGTTGATGATCTAATCCCTAAATTTAAAGATGCATGGAAGAAATTGGATATAGATTATAATAGATTTATTAGAACAACTGATGAAGATCATGAAAAAAACGTCCAAGATATATTGCAAAAAGTTTATGAAAATGGCGATATATATTTAGGAGAATACGAAGGATTATATTGTACAGGTTGTGAAAGATATTATACAGAAAAAGAATTAGAAGATGGGAACTGTCCAATACATAAAAAACCAGCAGAACTGCTAAAAGAAAAATCATATTTTTTCAAGCTTTCAAAATATCAAGATAAATTATTAAAATTCTATGAAGATAATCCAGAATTTTTACAACCAAAATCAAGAAAAAATGAAATAATAAATAGAGTAAAAGAAGAACTAAGAGATTTCTCAATTTCAAGGACATCTTTCGCATGGGGAATCCCATTACCTTTTGACAAAGCACATGTTTGTTATGTTTGGTTTGATGCACTTCTAAATTATTATACAGCCGTAAAAGATAAAGGTTATTTTCCAGCAAATATTCATGTAATGGCAAAAGATATTTTCTGGTTCCATTCAGTCTATTGGCCAGCAATGTTAATGTCAGCAGAATTACCAATCCCAAAAATTATTTTTGCACATGGATATTGGACATTTAATAAAGAAAAAATTTCAAAATCAAGAGGTAAAATAATTAATATTGATGAGTTAATTGCATTAACAGGGAATCCAGATTCAGCAAGGTATTTTTTATTAAGACATACAGCATTTGGAGACGATGGAGACTTCTCAGAAAAAGCATTAGTAGATAGGCATAATACAGAATTGCTAAATAAATTAGGAAATTTAGTAAGTAGAACTTCAGGACTTATCGAAAAAAATGGAATGGAAAAATGTTCTAATTCTCTAAAAATAGATCTAAATAAAATAAAAAAATTATTTGAGAAGTATGAATTCGATAAAATATTAAATGAGGTATTTGCATTCATCGATAAAACAAATGAATATATTCAGAACAACAAGCCTTGGGAGACAAAAGATAAAAAAGTACTCTATGAAATCGCCGATGCAATAAAACAAATAGTAATTCTTTTATCTCCATTCATGCCAGAAACATGTAAAAAAATTGCAGAACAATTCCATTTTGATTTAACTCTAGAACAATTAGATAAACAACTAGAAGTTACAAAAATAAAAAAGGAAGGACATCTATTCTTAAGAATAGAATATAAAGTTCAAGAACAAAAAGTTAATAAAGAGCCAGAAATTAAAGAAATTATGGATGGAGTAGCAGAATTAAAATTTGAAGATTGGACAAAAGTAGATTTACGAGTAGGTGAAATAACAAATGTAGGAGATATAGAAGGGGCAGACAAATTATACAACTTAACAATTGATTTAGGAGAAGAAAAACCAAGGACAATATTATCAGGATTAAAAGATAATTATACAGCAGAAGAATTAAGTGGAATGAAAGTTATTGTAATTTCTAATTTAGCACCACGAAAAATGAGAGGAGTAATGTCAGAAGGAATGATTCTAGCAGCAGTAAGTGATGACGATTCAAAAGTAATTCTAATTAGTCCATCAAAAAATGATATAGAGAATGGTTCTAAAGTTTGTTAATATTTTTTGTCAAAATCTAATCTATTACCATAAATCTCAAGATTCCACCAAATCCACCCAAATTATTAAACTGGACACCTTCCATTGTATCTTCAGTAACCAAATGAATTTCAGTAGAACTTGCCTTAGCTAATTCTTCAAAAGCTTTAATCTTCTTTCTATCCATACTCTTTGACATAATCAATTTACCAATAGCGCCACGATTTAATCTATTCTCAACCTCAGCCTCACCATAACTGACTTTATCAGGTTCCTTTGCAAGCATTTCAAAAAATTCATCTAAAATTCTCTTTTGCTTCGTAACTTCTTGATCAGCTAAAACATCTTCACATAAATTTACTAAATTTACTAAACCAGCCATTCCAGTATCTCCTAAATCCTTAACAGCAATAACTTTTTCCTTTAACTTAGTAACCAACATACCTTTATCCAAGAACATTTCCTTAGTCGGAATAGGACCACCAACCAAAATACCTTTCAATTTTTTATTCTCAAAAAAATGATTTTTCAAAGCTTCAGCAACTCTCTTGAAAAATTCCTTAGCCATTCCTTCTCTAATCCTATAGAATCTCTGAGAAGACTGACCACCAGCCTTAGTTTTACCCGGAATACCAGAAGTCATTTTCTGTAAAATTTTAATATGTTTACCATCTAAAACACCAATAGTGGCTTCATTTCTCTCAATAATCAATAAAGCATAAATTTCATCCGTAATCAACATATCTTTTAAAGGTTCTAAAACAAAAGTCTGATCACACCTGTAAACTCTAATCTTTAATTTCTTAGGAGGTTCATAAGCCCAAACTTCCAAACTCTCTTTTCCCTCAACTTTACTAACATTACCACTAAAAACAACTAATCCATTTGGAGGAGTCCTACCAATGTCTTTCAATTTACGAATAGCTCTTTCAAGTGCATTAATAACATTTTTTCTAGTAGAATTTCCTTTAATATTAGTTGCAGTACCCTTCTCATCTTCAAGTTGCTTCGTAACCTGTGTCAAAGTAAATCCAGCAGGAACATAAACACTAATTAATTCAGTATGCCTACCACGATAACCATCAAGTTCCTCAACTAATGATTCCAATTCAAACTGATCAGTTTCCGACATATTTGCCATATTAAACATTAAGAAATATAGTTTTTAAGAGTTAGGGGTAAAATAATTTAGTAAAATTCCACATATAAACAATAAGGTATAGATTAAATATTTCCTAAATACCCAAATCTGTCTCATTTCCACTCACCATATCTTTAACCTTGAATCTTCCACTCTTAACTTCTTCATCACCAACAAAAACGACCTTTCCAACACCTTTAGAATTTGCATATTCCATAGCCTTTTTGATTGTTTTATCAAGCATCAATTGAACAGAATTTTCATTCTCTCGCAACTTCTTAGCGAGTCTAACAGACTCTTTGTCTTGACCAATAGAAATGATCATATAATCAGTAGAATCTCCATTAACATCAGAAATCAAAAAAATTGGTTCCAAACCAAAGGCAACACCACAAGCTTGAACATCACCAATTAAGTAACTTCCACCACCACCAATACTAACATTAATATCTTTACTCCATAATTCAAAAACAGTCCCATTATAATAACTAAGTCCACGAGCAAGTGTTGGATTAAATTCAATATCAAAACCATAATAATTCTTACAAATATTCTTCAATTCTCTAACTTCCTCATAAAACTTAAACTTTTCAAAATATTCTTCACCTTTATCAAATTTATCCAATAATTTTTCAGCACCCAAAGGTTTTAAATTAAAAGCAACTTCGGCCTTAGTCAATTTATCAAGTTTGTCAAGTTCCCTAATAACTTGCTCACGATTTCTTTCCTCAATATTTTCACTCACAAGGATTTGATTCAATAATTTTCTATTATTAAAATAAATGACACTATCAATATTCAAATTATTCAAAATATTTTTAGCAACAGCCATAATTTCAGCTTCGTCTTTAGGACCAGCACCAACAATATCACAATCACATTGAATAAATTGTCTTAACCTTCCTTTTTTAATTGGCTCATCTCTAAAATTATAACCAATCTGGTATCTCTTATATGGCAACTTCTGACCCTTAGCAATTCTTTTTAATTGAAAAGTAAATTCATATCTTAAAGCAAGATCTCTTTTTGCCCTATCTTTTAATCTATAAACATCACGAACAGCTTCATCATTAGAATTACCACCACTGACAAAATTTTCGAATTCAACAATTGGTGTTTCAGCAGGCTCAAAACCAAAAGAGTTAAACTCGTCCTCTATAATACGTTTAATTTTAACTCTTTTTCTAGCTTCATCGCCCAAGAAATCTCGAAACCCCTTAACTGTTTCAGTTTTTACCATGTTAATGAAAGGGTGGAAGCCGAGAATCGGACTCGGGTCGCACGGACCACAACCGCGCATTCTACCACTAAACTACAACCACCATTAATATTTAATTCAAAGAAGTTCGGTATAAAAAGATTTTGATTAGAGTTACAACTAGAAAATTCATTTCTAATGATGCCGAAAACTCCAATCATTTTCCATAAATATAAAAGTTAAATTAAGATTAAAAGGGTTTGGGTAAAAAAAAGTTTTCCCAAAGATGGTAAAATTTCATATATTACAAAAGTATACGATAAATAGTTCCAGAGTTAAATTAATATTATTTACATATAAACGAATATCCAAAGAAGTCTCTAATATATTTTTTATTTTACTCAAACATTAAATTTAAAAGGATAAAAGAAATATTCATAATATGGCCCGGTAGGCTAATGGTAGACCTTCTCGTTTACACCGAGATAGCAGAGGTTCGATCCCTCTTCGGGCCATTAGAATTTATTTTTAACATAAAATTTAAAAGAATTTCTTAAAATACATCTCATAAAATTAATTACTAAAAATCAAAATTTTATTTTCAATCTCTCTCATCACCACGAGAAACCTTACCACACTTAACACACTTATAGAATCTAGTTTCAGGTTCATCACCAGCTCTCATTTGTCTCATCCAAAAATAAGCTTTCTTACTATTACATTTAGGGTTAGGACAATCAAAACTAGTAACAGGATTGATTTTTTCCTCTTCATCCTTATCAATGACAGCTACATTAATATTTTCATTAATTTCTTCCTTAATTTCCATATTAATTTCTTCCTTAGTAGAATAGCTACATCTAGGGCAACCAAAGTTTTTTTGCTTCATCATAAGAATCGCACCACATTTTGGACAAAATTGCATAGCTACAATAAAAAATATGTATATTTAAATCTTGTGATTGTTTGAATACATGAAATAGTATACTTATTTCACAGAATAAGAATGAAAAAAGACAGCTTCATACGTTCCCATCGCAAGACAGTACAGGCATAAACATGACAAGCTTAACTTCTGTGTTCGGAATGGGAACAGGTGTTTCCAAGCCACTATGGCCGTCTAATATTATTAGATTTTTACCATTTAAAAGACTTTGGGTTAAGGCAGTAGTTAATAATAATTTATAGTACAATATAAGGAGTGTAAATATTTTTTAAAATAAAATTTAAAAGATCGATTTGGAAGTTAAAAAAATATTCTAAAATAGAATAAGAGTCAAACAGAAATTATATAATATGCAAAAAATCTAATACTTCTTGAATTTATTAATCAAAGGTAATACATCAGAATGTCCTAAAAATTGTGCTCTACAACACATTCTAGTAATTTCAAGTTCATCTAAAGCTTCCTTTGGAGTTTTCCCTTCCTTAACTAGTTTTTTATACTTCTCATATAAGTGAGCAAAGGGCTTTCCACAACTAAAACATCTAATTGGAATTATCATAAAATGAAATCGAAATTTTACTTTATAAGGTTTGCTATTAAAATGACTAAGTCCAAAACTTCTAAATATTAGAATTAAACCATTTTCTCAATCTTCTCTAACCCATTCATGTAGGGTTGCAAAACTGTAGGAATATTAATAGATCCATCTTCGTTTTGGTTATTTTCTAGAATTGCAACTAATGCTCTAGAAGTCGCAATTACTGTATTATTCAAAGTATGAGCAAAATATGTCTTTCCACCTTTGTCAATCTTAATACCAAGTCTTCTAGCCTGAGCTTCTTCCATATTTGTTAGACTAGTAACTTCAAAATATTCCTTTCTACGAGGACTCCAACATTCCAAATCACAACTTTTAGCTTTCAAATCAGCTAAATCTCCAGAACAACACTCTAAAACTCTAAATGGAATTTCTAAAGATTTAAACAATTCAATAGAATATGAAAGCATTTCATCATACCACTTATAAGAATCACTAGGCTCACAAATAACAATCATTTCTTGTTTGTTAAATTGATGTGTTCGATAGATGCCTTTCTCATCAATACCATGAGAACCAATTTCTTTCCTAAAACACATAGAATAACCAGTCTGTTTAATAGGCATTTTATTTCCATTTAAAGTCTTACCAATAAACTGAGCAATCAAAGGATGTTCGCTAGTAGCAATCATATAAAGGTCTTCACCCTCAATTTTATATCCCATAGCTTCAATCTCATCAGTAGAGTAAACAGCATCTAAAACACTTCGCCTAATCATTAAAGGTGTTTCAACATACATAAAATTCTTTTTTAACATAAAATTTCTAGCATAATTAATCAAAGCCATATTCAACAAAGCTAGTTCACCCTTCATAAAATAGAATCCTTTCCCAGCAACATCAGCAGAAGTTTCAAAATCTAATAGACCTAATTCTTCACCTAATTCAGCATGACTCTTAACCTCAAAATTCATTTCTTTTGGTTTCCCGAATCTCTCAACTTCAACATTCTCAGAATCATCCTTTCCAATAGGAACAGAACTATGAATAATATTAGGAATTTTCATCATAACTTTTTTAATTTTAATCTCTAATTCCTTTTCCTTAGTCGCAGAACCTTCAATTTTATTACCAATAGTTTTAGCTTCCTTAATCTTCGTTTTAGCCTCATCTTTCTTCTTACTTTTCATCAAGAAATTAATTTCCTGACTAATTTTATTTCTCTTAGCTCGCAAATCATCAGCCGTTTTTCTCTCAGAACGCCACTTACTATCCAGCTCAATAACCTTATCAACAAGAACTATTTTGTCTTTCTGAAATCTTTTTTTAATATTCTCCCTGACTAAAACAGGTGTCTCACGAATTAATTTAATATCTATCATACATAAACAACAAAAAACCATTATTTAAAATTTACGTAACAAAATTTATTAATCAAAAACTACCATTTTTTCAATGGAAGAAAAAGATTTGATAAACAGAATAAAAAAATCATTCAAAAAACAAATCCCAAGATCAGAAATAACAAAACGCCTACAAAAAAGAGGATATAAAATAGAATATATTGACAAATTAATTCTAAAAGCAAAAGCACCTCAAAAAAAAATAATATCAATATTTGTTATCGCAATATTTCTAATCTTCAATATGGGATCGGTATACGTAACACTACACTCACTAGACAAACACCAAACAAAAGAAATTGATATAGCATCGTCCCCAATACCCAATAATATTCAAAATCAGAATCCACAAGAATTATTCTCAGAATCACAAATAAAAGGGAATGAACTTCCAGAACAGACAACACTAAAAGAGATAATTAACGAAGAATTTATAACAAATACACTTGTAAGTCTAAATCTAGGTAGCTACTTACATAAACATCCACTAACTCAAGAACCAGCAATCGTAGCATTTAAGATAGATAATCAAACATTCTATTCAGAAATAAACAAGGCAATTGTAACAAAAACAAAAACCAATAAAGAAGAAGATATTCTAATAATAACAACAGAAAAAATAATTATTAAATCTCAGAAATCACCATCACCAACAAATACATTAAAAGAATCAATTAACCAAGGAACGACACAAATAGAAATGAAAGCCAGTGAAGGTGAATTGTTTGCAAAAGGTTATTTGTCTTTTTATAACAATCTTCAATAATAATTTTAGAATAGAAACACCAAGTTATCCAACAAAGTTACAACACTCTGTTGAAATTAAAAAGTTAAAATAAAGATTATTAAAAAAAAGGAACCTCTCAATAATATAAAAATCAAGTATACCGAATGTATCTACTAAACACGGACGATTTTAGTAGACAAAGCTTATAAGCAAATTAAAACTTGAACATATACATTAAATAGTATATAATAAACAATATGGAAAAAAACTTTGATTTGTTCTTTAGAAGAAAGCCAGCGATGATGTTGATTGCTTTGAAGAAAGTAAGTAGAGCTAAATATGGTTCTCAATTAGCAAAAGAAGTAGATTGTACATATTCTCATGCTGTAAAAATTTTACAAACATTAGAAGAACTTGGACTTGTTTCCTTTGAAAAGAAGGGAAGAATCAAGATAATTAATCTGACAAAAAAAGGTACTGATGTAGCGATTCATATAGAAGCAATAAAAAATATAGTTGAATAAGTCTAACCAAACTTTTTTAAATCGTTATCTATACTAATAATTATAATGACCTCGTAGCTCAGCCTGGTAGAGCACTAGGCTCTTAACCTAGGTGTCGCGGGTTCAAATCCCGTCGAGGTCATTTATTTTTTATAATTTTACAAAGTAAATTAAATTGTTTTAAATTAAAATTTCTCCAACAAACATAAAAACTATTTTTACTTTAATAATTCATGATAACTCAATCTCAAGCCTTAAAACAAATTAGATATCTACAAAAATTAAATCCAAAAGATTTACGATTAGCGGGCGAATCTTGGCCAACAGAATGGCAAACACTAATTGCTATTATGCTTTCAGCACAAACACGAGATGTAAAAACGATCGAAGTAGTAACTCCGCTGTTCAAAAAATATCCAACGCCACAAAAATTAGGAAAAGAAAAATTGGAGAAAATAGAACAAGAAATAAAATCAATTAATTATTATAAAACAAAAGCAAAGCACATAAAAGAAACATCACAAATTTTATCAAAAATTAAAATGCCAGAAACAATAGATAAACTAATAGAATTACCAGGTGTAGGAAGAAAAACAGCAAATGTATTTTTATCAGAGACAGGCAAAGCACCAGCAATAGGCGTTGACACCCATGTATTTCGAATTTCTCATAAATTAGGGTGGGTAGAATCAAAGAATAGAGATAAAGTGGAAGAAGAACTAAAACAATTATTTTCTAAAAAATATTGGAATAAAATTAATACCACTTTAGTAAAATTCGGACAAACTTTTGGACGAAGCTCAAAACAAGAAGACGAAATACTCGCTAAAATAAGAGTTTAGTAATATAATTTATTTAAAGATTAGAACCAATCTAAATATAAAATCCGACGGAGATTTAATAAAAGTAAATAAAAAAATTGACAAAATTATAAACATAGATAATATATTTCAAGCAGTTTCTCTTAGACATAATAATAAATAATGCAACTCTTCTCAAATATATCTTAAAAAACACAAGAACTTTTAAAGAATAATCACCCAAAAAGATTAGGAACTGAAAGGAGGTTTAAAAAAAAGAGAAAAATGCCACTTGATTTTGCAAAAGAAGCTATCGATAATGTAGAAGCTAATAGTATTAACTTTAACGATTTAAGAGCAGGGAAAGCAAACATTAAGGTTTTTGGTTGTGGTGGTTGTGGTTGTAATATGGCAACATGGCTATTCAACAAAGGAATTAATGGAGCAACTGTTTATGGTGTTAACACTGACGCACTTCACTTGTCTATAACTAAGACTGATGAGAAAATTCTAATAGGTAAAGAATTAACAAGAGGACTTGGTTGTGGAGGATATCCAAAGCGAGGAAGAGAGGCTGCAAAAGAATCTCTAACTGACCTAAAAAAAGCTGTAACGAATTCGGATATGGTTTTTGTTTTGGCTGGTATGGGAGGAGGAACCGGAACCGGTTGCATACCTGTAGTTGCTCAACTAGCTAAGGAATCTGGATCAGTAGTTATCGCCGTTGTTACAATGCCTTTCGAGGCAGAAAAAGCAAGAATTGACAAAGCAGAGTTTGGACTTCAAGAATTAAGAGAAACAGTTGATACTGTAATCGTTCTTGATAACAACAGATTAGTTGATATTGCTGGACAACTTCCAATGGAACAAGCTTTCGCAGTAGCAAATGAATTAGTATCAACAATGATTAAAGGTATTGTAGAAACAATTACATTACCATCATTAATCAACCTAGATTATGCAGACGTATCTTCAATTATGAGAAATGGAGATGTTGCCGTAATAGGTATTGGTGAAGATAATTCAAATGCTAAAGTAGATGCAGCTGTTCAACAGGCTTTAACTCACCCACTATTAGATGTAGATTATAGAGGTGCTACTGGTGCCCTAATCCATGTTACATGTGGACCAGATTTAAAGTTAGAAGAGTTTGATACAATCGGTCGTTTAGTCACAGAAAACTTGAGCCCAGAGGCACAAGTAATCATAGGAGCAAGAGTTAACAAGGAATTCCAAGGCAGAGTAAGAGTTATTACAATTATGACAGGAGTAAAATCTCCATACATATTAGGTAAAAACAAATCTTATTTTGAAGAGGAAAATAAAGTAACTGTTAACGACCTTGGTCTAGACGATTTAAGTTATTAAATTAATTAACCATAGCCCATTTTGGGCTTTTTTTTATTTTTTTATTTTTTTATTTTTTTATTTTTCTTCATAATATTTTTAATATAGAATAAAATAAAGTATCACTACAAACAGTAAAATATATCAAATAAATTCAATAACATAAAAATAAAATCTAACTCCAATCAGACCTAACTCTAGTTTGTGGAGTCAATTCTTTAAGATTCCACTCATTAAAAAATACGACATTATCCATTGCAGTCTTCTTCTTTTGCTTAGCAAAACTATTCTTTGCTTCAATCCCAATAGGGAAAACACCCTCAATAGTCATCTCATTAGGAATCTCCAAAACTTCTTTAATTTGTTCCTCAACAAAATAACCAACCCAAGAAGTCGCAAGCTTTTGATCAGTCAATGCAAGTAAAAAATTCTCAATTGCAGCACCAGACTCTTGTGCCATATAACGATAAGCTTTCTCTCCATAACTTCTTTTTAATTTTAAAGGATCACTAACAATAACAACAATGTAAGGAGCTTTCTTTACAAAACTTTGTTGTGTTGCCTGTGCGATTTTCTCAATAGTGTCAGGTTTACTAATAAAAAGATATTTCAAAGCAGTCTGATTACCAGCAGATGGACCTAATCTAGCAATATTAATTGCTTTCATTATTTTTCTCCAATCAGGAGTCTTCAGAGAAAATTTCTTAACGCTCTTTCTCTCCTCAGCAACTCTTCTAAAATCCATAAAAAAGAAAAACATTCATACTATAAAAATCTTATCTTAATAATCTAACTAAAAGAACAGACAGGAACACATTGCATCGTACATAAATCAGCACCACTATGCCTACAAGCAGAAGTACACCCATTAAACAATCCTCCAAGTTCTAAACATCTTTCCTTAGACAAATACTCACACTCATTAAAATCTTCTAACCATTTCCCACCAGATTGGATACAATCTTCATCAATAGAGAAAGCTTTTTCATCATTTAGAACTAGAAAAAACAAAGATCCTCCAATGATAATAATTATAGATATAATAAACAAAAGTAATTTTACTGTTCTTTTACTGTCTTTCATAAAAGAGAGAGTAATTTAATCTTTATAAAAATAACTTTATAAAATCTAAAGAACTACAACAATAAGGAGGAAAAAATGACAAAAGTAAATCAAGATAAATGTATAGGATGTGGAGCTTGTGCAGCAATGTGTCCAGATGGATTTGAGATAAAAGGTGGAAAAGCACAAGTAAAAAATGAATCAGCTTGTTCAAAAGATGCAATCTCAATATGCCCAGTAAATGCAATAACTGCATAATATAGTTTTAGTTACCAAAAGCCTTAAGAAATTATATGACAATATCTTCATATGACAACAAGAGCTTACTATATATTTTTCAGTATTCTAGCTAATAAATTAAGAATGGATATAGTTACAACACTAAAAGAATGTCCAAAAAATGTGAGTGAAATATCAACATTACTAAATGTAGAACAAAGTAAAATTTCTCATGCACTAAAATCATTAAAAGGCTGTAATATTGTAACAGTAAAACAAAAAGGAAAGCAGAGAATTTACTCACTAAATAAAAAAACAATATTCCCGATATTGAAATTAATAGACAAACATGCAAAAACATACTGTCAAGATAAATGCTGTAACAAATAAAATGGAAATATATTTAGATAATGCCGCAACAACAAGAATAGAGCAAGTAGTCCTAGATGAAATTAATGAATTCTCAAACAAATTTGCAAATCCATCATCACAATATAGATTAGCATTGAATACAAAAAAAGAAATTGAAGAAGCACGAGAAAAAATTGCAAAATTTATTAATGCCGAACCAGAAGAAATCATATTTACAAGTGGAGCAACAGAAAGTAACAATTTTGCCCTAAAAGGTTTAGCATTAGCAAATCCAACAAAAAAACATATAATAACATCAAAAATAGAACATCCAGCAATAATTCAAACATGTAAAGCATTAGAAAGTCAAGGATACAAAGTTGATTATATAAATGTAAATGAAGAGGGAATCGTTAACGTAGAAAAAATAAAACAAAAGATAACACCAGATACGTTAGTTGTAAGTATAATGCATGTAAATAATGAAATAGGAACAATACAGCCAATAGAGCACATTGCAGCAATCTGTAAACAAAAGAATGTTTATTTTCATACGGATGCAGTTCAAAGTTTTAGAAAAATAGATTTAGATGTAAAAGAAAAAAATATAGACTTAATGAGCGTGTCAGGACATAAAATAAACACACCCAAAGGAATAGGAATATTGTATATTAAAATTGGTACAAGAATAAAACCTCTAATTAATGGAGGAGGTCAAGAATTTAAGCTAAGAGCAGGAACTGAAAATACAATAGGAATAAAATCGATAGCAAAAGCGATTGAAATTCCTCAAGGAAAAAAGAAAATGTTGGAGTTAAGGAATTACATGATAGAAGAACTTTTAAAAATTAAAGGAACAAAACTCAATGGTTCAAGATCAGATAGAATTTATAACAATATCAATATTTCATTCTATGGAATAGAAGGAGAAAGTCTAATGCTTTTACTTGACGATGAAGGAATATACGTTTCAACTGGCTCTGCATGCTCATCTCACTCATTAGAAGAAAGCCATGTACTAAAAGCAATCAATGTTCCAGAATTATATATTCACGGAAGTATTAGGATAACTATCTCAAATGATACAACAAAAGAGCAAATTGACACAGTCATAGAAAAACTAAAAGAAAAAGTTGAAAAACTACGACAAATAAGCCCATTTAAATTGGAGGATTAAAAAAATGAAAAAGATAACAAAAGATATGACATTCGCAGAAATATTTAAAGAGAATTCTAATTCAGGTCTTATTCTAATGCAAAAAGGTCTAATGTGTGGTGGATGTCCAATGGCACAAATGGAAACACTAGAGCAAGGATGTATAGGTCATGGGATAGATGTAAAAGAAATATTAGAAGAGCTAAATAAACCAGAAAAGAAAGATGAGTAATACAAACTATAATGAAACAGTAAGAGATCATTTTTTACATCCAAGGAACCAAGGAAAAATTGAAAATCCAGATGGAATTGGAACAGTTGGGAATCCAAGATGTGGAGATGTAATGCAAATAACAATCAAAGTAGGTAATGATATAATAAAAGATATAAAATTTGAAACATTTGGTTGTGCCGCAGCAATTAGTTCTTCATCAATGTTAACAGAATTAGCAAAGAATAAAACTTTAGATGAAGCAAAAAATATAACGAATCAAGAAGTAGCAAATTCACTCGGTGGTTTGCCAATAGTAAAAATGCATTGTTCAAATTTAGCGGCAGATGCATTAGCAAAAGCAATTGATAATTACAAATCAAAATAAAACGTTATAAAGAATTCTATTTTACAAAAAACATATCAAAAACACTTCTGACGCAACCGAATAATATCAAAAAATAATGAACCCATTGTCTCCCTAACCAATGAGTTCATTGAATATGAAAATTTAAAAAATTTTAAAGTTTACTTATTTTTTCTTTTTAGCAACAACTTTTTTCTTTACAGGTGCTTTTTTCTTAGCAACTGGTTTCTTAGCAACTGTTTTTTTAGTAACTGCTTTTTTAGCAACAACTTTTTTCTTTACAGGTGCTTTTTTAGCAACAACTTTTTTCTTTACAGGTGCTTTTTTAGCAACAACTTTTTTCTTAGTTGTAACTTTTTTCTTTTTCTTTCCACCTCTAGCCATTTTAGCTTCACAAACATTACCTGCAGCATCTACATAATATAAATGTCCTGGCTTACGTTCAATTACAGCTTTAGCAACAATTTTTCCCATTTTTACAATAACCTCCTTTTTACATCTTCGTGGTTTATAATAAACTACATAGTACGTTCTGATATATAAATGTTTCTGTAATCTCGTCGGAGCGTCGTCGTGATATTACATGATTTCTAGAAGATACTTACCATAACACTTAATTTTTCTAGTTCCACCTTTAACAGTAATTTTTTTTAGAACTTTATTGTTTTTATCGAGGAGGATTGCCTCAAAAGAATTACAAAAAATTGCAGTAATAGAAAAGTTTTTTTCTTTTTTTAAATCAAAAAGTAAAGGAACAGAACTTTTTCTGAACATTAAACCACTAGAAAAAACAGAAACTTTTTTCACAAGAATAGTTTTCTTTTTACTATCAAAATATTTAAATTTTTTTAAAACCATCTTCTCGTCCTTTTCTCTCTGTCTTTTAGAAAAACTTTATTATACTTTAAGTCATAATATTTCTCATACACTTTATCTACTGTTCTTTCATTAACTTTATCATGATGAACAAATCCACCACCGAATGTCTTCGGTATATGCATAAGTTCATGAATAATAACTTTTACTTTTTCACTATCAGGTAACTTATCAAACATTTCAGAAATAACTTCAATTAAATAAAATGATTTATTTCTCTTCATTCCAACTTGCATAGCTTTTCCTAACGCATGACAACGAGCAATAGTCCTTTTTGCAGTCGAACCAAAACTTCTTAAGAAAGCAACATTCGCTAAATCAATATGCTTCCATTCTAGAACTTCAATAATATCATAAGCTCTTTCTTTAATATCCTCAGCATAAACATATTTAATTTTCATCATCAATCTCCAATAATTTATTCTTAGAAGTGTGACCTTTTAATATTTTAACATTATGCCTAAAATATTTCTTTAAAAATTTAACAAGTTCTAGATTAGCCTTATTATCAACAGCACGTTTTTTTAAATAAACTTTATATTTTCCATCATCTCCTTCAATAATATCTTCACGACTAGAATTTGCTCTTACAGATACTTTGATTTTCATTAACTACTCCAAGTCAAGGACCTTTCCACGATTAAATTTATTACTCTTATCAGTTCGTTTCTTAATGTTCGTTAATATTTTTTTATCTTGAGGATCAACAAACTCTTTTTTTAATAATCCAATACCATGCTCACCACTTATTTGTCCACCATACCTTTTTACCAATTTCATCATATCTTTAATTAATTTTTCTTTATCTCTTGAGAAACAAGGGTGAAGAATCCCAACAGATAAATGACCAAAATAAGGTATTTCTTTAAGTTCTAACCAAATCATTAAATTTTTAATTCTATCAATAGTCATTTTAGGATCTTCAATACGAGTAAAATTTTCTCCAGCTAAAAAGGGATAAATATTATCTCGTTTTTCTAAAAGTCTATCAAATTCAGTTCCTTTCAAAATACCAGAATCATCTTCATATTCAACAATAATATTATACTTTTCCTTTAAACCAATTCCCTTTGAAACAAAAGGACTAACAATTTCAATCATAGAAATATTATTTTTCATCTTCAATTTCTTAGTCGTAGAAATAACATCATCAAGAGTCATTAGAGAGATTAAACCACCACTTCTAACAACTTTCTCAGATAAATTTAAACATGCTTTAACAATAACACCAGTAATACCCTCCATACCAGAATAATCTGAAATTTCCGTTGCACCTTTTCTACTTAATATACCTTTATCATTAACAATCTCAATCCATCTTACCCATTTAGAAGTACGACCATATTTTATAGCTCGACCACCAACAGCATCAGTCGAAATCATTCCACCAATAGTACAAACATCATGACTAGAAGGCTTAATAGGAAATTCCAAATTATATTTCTCTAAATAAAATTGCAAATCATCCAAAATAACTCCAGCCTCAATTTCAATAGTTTTTCTATCTTCATCAAACTTTCCAATATGATTTAACTTCGACAAATCTAAAACAACATCATCCTGAGGAATAGCTCCACCAGCTAAACCAGTTCCAGCACCTCTAATGCAAATTCTACTATTTCTTTTAACAGCATCCTTAACCTCAGAAATATTTTTAGGTAAAATAACATTACTAGCTCTACCAAAAACACCAGAAGCATCAAATTCAAAAGGCATAAGATCAACTTTTTTCATTTTATACCTCTTTGAAAGATAAATGGGAACACGATATTTGTTTACAAGTTACTTCCTTCATACAATAAAGAAGTTATCTCATCTTTTAAAATTAATTATTATTAATCAACACATTTCTATTTATTTGTATCTATTCTTCCTGAATAAATCCACCTTTCTGAAAATTCCAAAGTTTTGCATATTCTCCACCTTCAGTAATTAATTCTCTATGAGTTCCAGATTGAAGGATTTTTCCATCTTTCATAACAACAATAGTATCAGCTTTCATAATAGTAGATAATCTATGTGCAATAACAATAGAAGTTCTATTTTTCATTAATTTTTCCAAATCTTTTTGAATTTCATTTTCAGTTTCAGAATCTAAAGCAGAAGTCGCCTCATCTAAAACTAGAATAGCTTTATCAGCTAAAAGAGCTCTAGCAATACCAACTCTCTGTTTCTGACCACCAGACAGCTTAACCCCTCTCTCACCGACAACAGTACCATAACCTTCAGGTAATTCTTTAATAAATTTATGAAGTTGAGCAAATTTCATAGCTTTAATAACTTGTTCTTTAGTAGCACTAGGATTTGCAAATTTAATATTGTTGTAAATACTATCATCAAACAAAATAGTCTCTTGAGGAACAATACTCATAGAGGCTCTCAAAGATTCCTGTTTAACCTTACTAATGTCCTTCCCGTCAATCAAAATTTTTCCATCATTCAAATCATATAATCTATATAATAACTTAATCAAACTTGACTTTCCACAACCAGATTGACCGACTAAAGCAATAGTCTTATTATTTGGAATTTTTAAATTAAAATTATCAAATAGTCTCTTCCCATAACTATAAGAAAAGCCAACATTCTTAAAATCAATTGTAGAATTTTTAATAATCATTTTTTTAGAATTATAAGCATCTTTTATTTCATTTTTGACTTCACCATATTTGAACAAACCTTGAACATCATTCAAAGATCTAGAAATATTTCTAATACCAAAACTAAATCTATTTAATGGACCAATTAAACCAACAAATGTTGTATAAATAAAAGTAATTTCTCCTAAAGACAATCTACCATATCTAAATTGGCTTAGTGTTACAAAGAACAAAGAGAAAAGACCAAGTCCTAGAATAAAAGTTTGTCCAGAAACATACCATGCCCACCATCCCCAAGCCTTATACGAAGCCTTCTTATAATTCTCACTCAAATCTCTAAATTTTTTAATAATATTATTCTCTTTACCAAATAATTTAACAGATTCAATATTAGTAAGAATATCAGCTAAATTTGCTTTTTCAATATCTTGAGCTTTATTCTCAGCCTTTCTATCTTTCTCATAACAAATTTTCGCAATAAAGTAACAATATGCAATATATACAAAACTAAAAATACCTAGGATAACACCTTGCCAAATACCAAAATTAGCAAATGCAGGAATCAAAATACTCAATTGAACAATTAAAGGAGCAATTTGCCAAGCAACAGACTCAGTTATATTGTTAACACCATTAGTGCCTCGCCCCATCTTTGAAATCATTGAACCAGTTTTATGAGTAGTATGAAAACCATGATGTAATCTAACAATATGATTAAAATATTTTCTTTTCAAATCTGTAGTTACATTAGTATCAACAACTGACATAATTTTTAACTGAAACCAATCAAGAATAGATCTAATGAGATACATACCAGCAAAAATAAATGCAACAATTTTCAAAACACTCAAAAAACCAACATCTGTAATATTTCCATAAAAAAAATCTTCAGCACCATCAATCAATTTTTGAAAAAGATATTTTTCACCGATTAGAATAAATTGAGAAATTACAATTAAGAAAATCAATAAAGAGATAAGCCATTTGTATTTTTTTACTAAATTCCAGTATTCTTTCAAATTTTTTTTATAATCAATTTTTTTTTTATCTTCTTCCATGTTTCTTCCTCTCAATAAATTTTATCAAAGAGACTGAGAAAATTTTCAAAATAGCTATATACTTATCTTGTAAAATAAAAATGAAAAATGGTTTTTTAAACTTATTTATAAAAAATAAAATAAAAGTATATTATTTTTCTATAATCCTCTAAGTTTTCCTAAAACAAAAGTAGAGAATTCAACAGTTCGAGAATCAGCTTCATTTAACTGAGAAAAACACAATCCACATGGCGTAATAATTTTAGAACATTTCTCATTAACTTCCTTAACTCTAGTCTTCGCAATATCCTTAGCTAACTTCTCAAAATTAGCACGAACGCCACCACCACCACCACAACATAAAGCATTTTGCCTATTATGTTTCATCTCAATAATATCTCCACCTAACATTTTAATAACTTCTCTTGGCTCATCATAAATATTTTCATATCTTCCTAAATGGCAAGGATCATGATAAGTAACAAATTCTTTCTTAATAGATTTTTTAAACTTTTTCTTTTTCTTTAAAGCATTAAAAATAGTCACAGTAGCATGTTCAACATCAATATCCCAATCACGAATTAACTTAGGATAAATTTCTTTAAATGTATGATAACAAGAAGGACAATTAGTAATAATTTTAGTAATTTTTTTAGATTTAAAATAGTCCAAATTTTTCTTAGCCAATTTTCTAACATCTTTTTTATATCCACCATTATATGCCGGCAATCCACAACAAATATTATCCTCACCTAATAGAACATAGTCAATTCCAAGACGATTAAAAATTTCTTTATAGTTATCATATTCTTTCTTTAAAATACTCTTAGTAAGACAACCCGGAAAATACAATATTTTCTTTTTACTCAAAAATCCCATATCTAAAACAAAGCAAATCACTTTAAAAATTTGATGTAAAAGATGAGAACTTATAAGGATAAAAGAATATAAATTTATATGAAAGAGATAGAAGTTAAAATTTTAGAAGTGAACCAAGATGAAGTTGTCGAAAAATTATTGAGCCTAGGAGCAATAAAAACATTTGAAGGTATATTGGAAGCAAAATTTTATGATTATGAGGATAAGTATTTATCACAAGCAGGAAAAGTTTTAAGATTAAGGAAAGAAGGAAATGAAAGTTTTTTAACATTAAAACAAAATTTTGATATGAGTAAAGTTAAAATATGTGATGAAATAGAAACTGAAATATCAAATGCAGAAGAAATAAAAATAATTCTATTATCACTAAAATTACAACCACTAAAAACAACAAAAAAGAAAAGAATAAGTTACAAAATTCAAAATACAAAGTTTGAATTTGATGAATATTTAGAAGAATTTAGTAACATTCCTATATTATTAGAGATAGAGACTCCAAACATTGAAAAAATTTATGAATGGGCAGAAAAATTAGGATTCTCAAAAGAAGATTGTAAACCATGGGGATTCAATAAATTAGTTAAGTATTATAAAAAATAATGTTTGGAAATGTATATTAATTATTATATATTTTTTTAGATATAATCAATATGCCAAATTTAGACAGAATATTGCTTCAAAAAATAGTTTCGTTTGAATTTTAAAACAAAAATCTTAACTCATAATATCTATGGATTTTCAATTTTCAATTTTCTACCCTTCTTTGCAAGCATAATAACACAACTTCTTTCATCTTCAGCACCAACTTCATAATCAATTGCTTCATCTCCTTCATTTTCAGGTGTCTTATTCACTTCCTTAAGAAGTTTAATCCCAAATTCTCTAACCTCTTCAAACCAAGGTTGTTTATCATATCCCATTCTTTCTCTAGAATATCCAACACTTTTGAATCCCTTAACATGAACAAAATCAGGACTAGCTCTACGAATTAATTTGGCATATTCACTCAAATGTTCATCTTTCATATTGTTCATTGAATTTAAAGCAGGAGTATCACCCTGACCTTCTTTTACCAACGTTAATCTAATAACACGACGAACTTTTTTATCCAAATCATGAATAACATCTAATGTTTTTAAAAATCTCTCCCAACAATCCACATAACAAGAATTATGCCACTTCTTAAATAATTCTTTATTGGAAGCATTAGTCGAAACCGTAATTTGTGTAGGAAATTCCTCTTTTTTAAAATTTTTAATAACATCAGCATTCTGACCATTAGTAACTAAAAAACTAATAGCACCCCTACGACGAATCTCTGTGAACATCTCACCAATTCTAGGATACAAAGTTGGTTCACCAGATAAAGACATTGTAAATAAATTTGGAGTTTTTGCCTCTTCTAATAATTTTTTATCTACTTTTTTATTTCCACCAAAACCTTCAAGTAATTCTTTCCTTTTTTCAATAATACCATCTAAAATTTCAACAGGATCATCAACTGTTCCTATATCAAGACCCAAATTAAGTTCAATAGGACGCCAACAATGGACACAAGCATTTTCACACCACATAACAGATGGAGTCATTTGACAACAACCAGCAGTTTTAACTCCATAAAATTTTTCTTTCCAACAAACACCTTCACCACGAAGAGCATTTTTAGTCCATCTACAAATTTGAACAGCAGAATGATTACCAACAATTCTATATTGCATTTTTTCTAATTTTATTTTAAGATCTTCAGGTAACATAAAATAAAAAAAGAACAAACAGTTTTAAACTTAACCAAAACATAATTCACAAATTAAAACAATCTAACAAACCAATAACCCATCATGACAACTAATATAGCAAGTATTGCTCTACCCATAATTCTAGTTAAAATCTTGGTAGTTTTCTCACCAAAGAACTTATCCATAGCAAGTTCAAAGAATCTACCACCATCCAAAATGCCCCAAGGAAGCATATTAAACAATGCAACTAAAATATTGATAATCATAACCCACCATAACAAGTGATAAATGAAATAAACAAAATCTTCATTCCAAGTAGTTTCATAATTAATAGAACTATCTTTAAATCCCATCAGAGTAGTCAAAAATCGCTTAAGAGTACTAGATTTATCTAAACTCTGAGTATTTCCAACACCCAAATATGCTTTCTCAGAATCTACAGGATGCTCTCCTAAAATAATATCATAAGATGTTTCATTTTCATCAATAAGAGTATGAATAACAACTTTATCATTAGGTTTATATTTAGCCAACGCTACAGCCAAATCGGATTGTTCAGAAATTTTAACATCATCAACACCAACAATAATTCCTACTAAGCCAGCTCTAAAGGCAGACGTGTTATCATAAGCAAAGAAATTATCTTGAGTACTAAATTTATCAAGCATTTCAATATCTAAAAAGTAATCAGCCTCAGCAGTACTAATAATTCCATATTCACCCATTTGAGAAATATTAGTAATATCAGCAGTATTCAATTGACTAATGCTATATGTATTGAAAACATATCCAGCAGGAGAAAAACTAATAGCAAAGAAACCAATGTAAAGTAAATAGAAAATAATAGCAGTTAAAGTATTAGCAAAAACACCAGCACCCAAAACACTCATCTGATTAAATCGACTTTTTTTCTTGAAACTTTTATCATCTTGTTCAACAAAGGCACCAGGAATAGGTCCCAAAAATACAATACCAGTAGACTTAATTTTTGTCTTACTATACCTCATAAAAATACCATGAGAAAACTCATGAACCAATCCAACAATCGAAATAGCAATCAAAAAATATACAAAATAAAAAGGAGGAAACATGCTCTCCATTCCAAATAATTGAGGGAAATATGGAATTAATGGAGCAATAGGAGGTGCCTTAATTATCTCACTAAGTTCAGGGATTGTGATATAATTCCAAGCACTCTGAATTAACATCGCAATCATCGCAATCATTAAAACAAAACCTAAAATAACAACAGCATATCTCGCTACACCAATAACCTTATGAAACTTATCATCAATAGTTTTCATTGACTTAGTTCCCCATTGAGTATGATAAGTAAACATTACACCCTCTCTTTTAACATTCTTCTTATTTTTATACAAAAGTAAGCTAATAACTAAAGTAAACACAATCATAAATACAATATCATAAACAATAAAACTTACCATAATCACCTAACCAAAGGAACAAAATCTTTTTTATAAACTTGTCTATTAAAATTAAAGATATTCTATAAAATATTAGAAATTAGTTGTCAGAAATTTAACTTAGTTCTTCATCATTTCTTTAGAATCTAAAGTCATCTGAAGCTCTTCATCATTTCTTTAGAATCTAAAGTCATCTGAAGCTCTTCATCAGTTGGAATAATAAATATCTTAATTTTGGAATTTTCACTAGAGATTTCTCCTTTAAAATTAGAATTATTTTTTTCTTCATCAATCTCAGCACCAATAAAACCTAAATGTTTTACTAAACAGTTTCTAACAACAGAACCCTTTTCACCAATACCAGCAGTAAAAATAATAGCATCAACACCATTCAATTCAGCGATATAAGAACCAACAATTTGAACCAATCTATTACAAAACAAATTCATAGCACGATGAGCACCCTCATCATCTTTCTCCATAGCTTCTTCAATATCTCTCATATCATTAGAAATTTCAGAAACACCCAAAAGACCAGACTTCTTATTCAAAAGATTCTCAATTTCTTTAGCACTTAATTTTTCTTTTTCCATAACATAAGAAATAATAGCAGGATCAATAGACCCAGAACGAGTTCCCATCATCAAGCCATCCAGTGGAGTCATACCCATTGAAGTGTTAACACTCTTTCCACCAATACTAGCACAAATACTAGCTCCATTACCTAGATGACAAGAAATAATTTTAGCATCATCCTTATTCAAAATTTTCATAGCTTCATTAATAACATATTTATGACTAGAACCATGAAAACCATATTTTCTTACACCATGTTTCTTATACCAATTATAAGGTACTGGATATAAATAAGCACTCTCAGGCATAGTCTGATGATAAGCCGTATCAAAAACACAAAAATGCTTAACAGAATCAGGTAGAAGATCTCTCATGATTTTAATACCTTCAATATTAGGTGGATTATGCAAAGGTGCAAGAGGTGTATTTTTCTCAAGTTCTTTAACAATTTCATCATTAACTAAAATAGTGGATTTAAAATTCTCTCCGCCATGAACAATCCTATGTGAAACAAATTCAATATCATTCAATAATTCCTTTTCTTTTAACAAATCAATAACGTGACTAAAAGCATCTCTATGATTTAACATACTAATATCATCATTAACAATTTTCTTCCCACCAAACTTAGTTTTCATAATAGCGTCTTCACTACCAATTTTCTCGCACAAACCAGAAATAACAACACTTTCATCATTAAAAACGCTAAACTTAAGCGAACTCGACCCAGTATTGATAACTAAATTTTTCATATAAATTAATTTTCTCATAGGTTTAAAAGACTATCGATTTTAAGATAAGTTTTCCAAAAATTTATATACTAAAATCCCCATCTAACAAAATGAAGAAAGAGAGGTTCTTAGAATCAAGTATATTTAACAATAAAAAGAAAATAGTCCTATTAATAATATTAATATCAATAATACTAATAACAATCTTTTTAACAATTTTCAGTTATCAAAAATGTGATAACTGGGAATGCTTTAACTCAAACTTACAAAAATGCAAACGAACAAAATTTGCAGGTGGAACAGATATTTTATTTGGATATACAATACAAGGGAAAATGGAAGATATCTGTAAAGTTAATGTAATATTATTAGAAGGTCAACTAAATACTCAAGACACACTAAAATTAAAAGGAAAAGAAATGATATGTGACATACCATCTGGAATTAAAATGCTCCCAGAATCAGACCTATCACAATGCCACGGAGAATTAAAAGAAAATTTACAAGAACAAATAATAAACGATTTACATAACTATATTATACAAAATTTAGGACAAGTTAATGGAGTCTTAACAGCTCCACTAAATAACACAAACTAATCTTATGGAAATACGATTCGGACCATCTGGCTTAGGACCAGTTAAAAATGCAATAGAAAATTTAGAAAGATATGCAAAGCTAGGATTAACTGCATGTGAGATTGCATTTACATATGGAGCATACATAAAAAAGGAAGACGCAATCAAAATAGGAGAAGTTGCAAAAAAATTGAACATCAAACTTTCAATTCACGGTCCATACTTTGTAAATTTAAATTCTAAAGAACCAGAAAAAATAGAAGCCTCAAAAAAAAGAATACTAAAGTCATGTGAAATAGGAAACTATCTAGGTGCAGAACAAATTGTCTTTCATTCGGGATTCTATTCAGGGATGGACAAAGAAGAAACATATCAAAATATTAAAATTCAAATAATAGAATTATTAAAAGAAGTGAAGAAAAACAAATATAATGTAAAAATATCACCAGAAGTAATGGGGAAAATAAATGTATTTGGATCAATAGATGAGATTTCAAGATTAGTAAAAGAGACAGGCTGCTCATTCACAATAGATTTTGCTCATATACTAGCAAGATACAAAGAAACAAAATTCAAAGAAGTAATTGAATCATTCCCACAAAAAGAATGGCACTGTCATTTTTCAGGAATTGAATATGGAGATAAAGGTGAAAAAAAACATATCAATACAAAAGAATCAGAATTTCTAGATTTACTAGATAATATATCAAAACTAGATAAAAAGATCACAATAATTAATGAATCTCCACAATCAACAGAAGACAGTGTATTGGGTCTAAAATTATATAACAACTAATTTTTCTTAATCTTTTTCTCTTCAGATTTTTCATTTTTTCTCTCTTGCTTCTCTTTCTTTAACTTCTTAACTTCAGCCTTATCATGTTTTTCTTCTTCAAGCATTCTCTTTCTTAAATCATCTATTCTCTCCAGGATATTTTTAGCCTTATTTGGATTGTCTCGAGTCGCATTAAGAACAAAAAGAATTTTTCTTAATATATCATCATAACTTTCTCTCTTACTCTCTCTCAATTTTTCAAGTCTTTCCTTAGTTTCTTTTTGTAGTTTTATTGTTGTAATTGCCATATCTTGTTGTTCCTTTGATTTACGATAAAAAGTATACGCAGGTATACCTTTTAAGGTTTTTTATCATTCCTTAATTACGACAGAACAACAATGTTTATAAACCTTTTTCATTATTAAAGAATAACTAAATTATTATGAAAAACAAAATGAAAAGTCAAAAACTTTTAATTCCAGTCTTCGCGATTGTAGTTTTATGTATGGTTAGTTTTGTATCTGCAAGTGACTTAGCAAACGTTGCAACACTTACAACAGAGTTTAATGATGTTACATTAGGTTCTGGAGTAGACCTTGTAATCGATAGTGATGCCGAAGTTGAAGTTATTTTCACAGCTATTAAAGATGCATCTGATGTTGAAGTTGAAGTTGAAGTAATGGATGAATCCGACACAATATATGTTGGTGATATTATTACTGGTAAAACTTATAGAAAAACTTTATCTTTAGAATCTTTAACAGGTATTGATGAATTAACAGAGCAGTATACATTTTATGTATCTGTTTTCAACAATGTAGATAAAACAGAATTAAGTTATACAATAACAGTACAGCGAGAGTCTTATGAATTAAGTATATTGTCTGCTGACTATTCAACACAAGTTTTAGCTGGGGATGTATTTCCAGTATCTGTAGTTTTAAAGAACATCGGATACCACAGAGCTGATGACGTGTATGTTGAAGTAAGTATTCCCGAATTAGCAATATCTACACGAGGTTACGTTGGTGATCTTGTCCCATTAGATGATGTTGAGGACGAAGAAGATAGTCAAGAAGCAACAGTTTATTTAGAAGTTCCTGAATCTGCAGACGCAGGTGTTTACACAGTAGTTGTAAAAGCTTACGACAGAGACGGAGAGACAGAAGCTGTAGTTCAAAAGCTAATCAGTATAACTGAGACAGCTGCTACAAGAATTATCGCCCCTGATGGAAATCAAGATTTGACTGCTGGCGAAAGTGCTACATATGAAGTTGTTGTAATTAATAATGGAGACAATGTAAAAACTGTCCCATTAGTAACAGTTTCTGGTAGTGCATTAGTAGTAAGTGCACCTGCACTTGTTACAGTAAATCCACACAGCTCTGAAACAGTTGCTATTACAGTAGCTCAATCAGAAGATGCTGAAGTTGGAACTTACACATTCACAGCAGACATAAATGGAAAACAAGTAGTTATGACAGCAAATGTTGTTGGAAAAGGCTCAATGTCTAATTCAATGGTTGCTTTAACAGCAGTCCTAGCAATAATCTTTGTTGTATTACTTGTTGTTCTAGTAGTCTTGATCTCTAAGAAAGATAAGCCTGTAGAAGACGTTGAAACAAGTTATTACTAATTTAACTTATTCGTATAATTGGGATTTTTTTATTTCCCTTTTTTTTTATTTTTTTTTATTAATATTTATTTTCTCTTGTTAGTCTGGAAAATATTTTCTTGTAAAATACGATTTTTACTTAACCTTTTAAGTCTCTAAACATAATTATTACTATGGTAAGAGATAAAGTTAATTTCGGAATTATAAACATAGATAAACCAACAGGCCCAACGAGTTTCTCAGTTTCAAACTATGTAAGAAGAGATTTGAGCCTAAAAAAAGCATCACATCTTGGAACACTTGACCCAAAAGTAACCGGAGTTTTACCAATCACTCTAGGCAGGGCATGTCGACTTTCAGGATTTTTTATGAATCATGATAAAACCTATATTGGAATTTTACATACTCACAAAGAACAAAACATAAAAGATTTACAAAAACGAATTAACAAAAGTTTTCTAGGAAAAATAACTCAAACACCACCACATAAAAGCGCCGTAAAACGAGCTCCAAGAATTCGTGAAGTTTTCCAATGGGAATTATTAGAGGTAGGACAGCATATACCGAATATAGAAAATGAATTATCAGACATTAAAATTTCATCATCCAATATTTCCGTAGGCAAAGAATTTCTCTTTGTTTCAAAAGTAGAGGGAGGAACATACATAAGAAAACTATGTAGTGATCTAGGTGAAGAAATTGGTGGTGCACATATGGCAGAGTTAAGAAGAACGAAAGCAGGAATATTTGACGAAACAAAAATGTATACACTAAATGAGTTCAAAGAAGCAATAGAAGATTATAAAAAAGGAAAAGTCGCAAAAATTGAATCAATGATAACACCAGCAGATGAAGCTATAAAAAAAGTTATGCCAACAATTCAAATAAAAAAAGATGCAGTAAAAGAATTATACAAAGGATTAGCACCAAGAAAAGATCAATTTGAGAATCCAAAGGAATTTGAAGATTTTCCAGAAAACCAAACTTTCGCAATATTTTCAGAATCAACATTTATAGAAATCGCACAGAAAATCACAACAGAATACAGAATAGCAAAACCATTGTTTGTTTATAATTAGATTTAAAGTAAGATAGCGCCCATACCGAACACTTCTTCTCAATATATACACAAAACTACATCAATATTTATATAACATTTTTTCTTTCAGTTAACATGGAATCTTCAGATGGAACTATGCCACCCGCAATTAATCAAGATGATTTCTTAACAGAAGCAAAATCTTTCTTTGAAATGAACCGAAGTCAAATCGGTGGAGTTGTAAAACAAGGTGAAAGAGTCGTAGAAATAGATTTCCAAGAGTTCTCAGAATTTGCACCAGAAATATCTGAACAATTAATAGAAAGACCAGAAGAAACAGTCCAACTTTTAGAATTGGCCTTAGAAGAATTAGAATGGGCTCCAAACAATGCAAGAGTTAGATTTACGAGTATTTCAACATTACAAGAACTTCACATCAGAAATATCCGAGCTAAACATTTAGGGAAAATGATTAGTATAGAAGGAATCGTAAGAAAAGCATCAGAAGTAAGACCATTAGTAACAAACGCAAAGTTTGAATGTCCATCTTGTGGAACAATAATATCCGTTTTACAAATAGATAAAAAATTCAAAGAACCAAGTAGATGTTCATGTGGACGAAGAGGAGGATTCAAACTTTTAGATAAAGATATGGTAGATGCTCAAGCATTAACAATAGAAGAAGCTTCAGATGACCTAAACGGTGGAGAACAACCTAAAAGAATGAGCGTTTTTCTAAAAGAAGATTTAGTAGATCCAAAAATGGAGATGAGAACAACACCAGGTAGTCGTGTAAAAATTATCGGAATTTTAAAAGAAATTGCACTTTCATCATCAGCAGGAGCAATGCTTACAAGATTTGACTTAGCAGTTGAAGCAAATAATTTAATTCCAATGGAAGAAAGTTTTGAAGATATTAATATTACAGATGAAGATGAACGAGCAATTAAAGAATTAGCAGCAGATCCACATTTAATAGATAGAATGGTTAAGAGTATCGCACCATCAATATGGGGACATAATAACGTAAAACGAGCCTTAACATTACAACTTTTTGGTGGAGTAAAAAAAATAAGAGGTGATAATACAAGTATGAGGGGAGATATTCATATATTATTAGTAGGTGATCCAGGTGTTGCAAAATCCGTAATGTTAGGTTATATCTCAAAAACAGCACCAAAAGCAAGATATATTTCAGGTAAATCTTCAACAGGTGCTGGTATCACAGCAACAGTTGTAAAGGACGATTTGTTAAAGGGGTGGAGTCTAGAGGCCGGTGCAATGGTTTTGGCAAATAAGGGAATAGTTTGTATTGATGAATTTGATAAGATGGACGAAGAAGATAGAAGTGCAATGCATGAAGCAATGGAACAACAAACTGTAACAATCGCAAAAGCAACCGTTCAAGCAACTCTAAGAGCTCAAACTTCAGTTTTAGCAGCAGCCAATCCAAAATATGGACGATTTGATCCAACCCAACCTATTCCAAAACAAGTAAATTTAGTTCCTTCATTACTAAGTCGTTTCGATGCAATTTTCATTATGAGAGATATTCCTAAACGAGATAGAGACGAGGCAATTGCAATGCATGTACTAAGAGAACATAAACAAGAATTAAAACCAGAAGTAATAGAGAGAGATTTCCTAAGAAAATATATTTCTTACACAAAACAAAAATACAAACCCACACTAACTGACGAAGCTATTTTCGCAATAAAAGAATTTTATGTGGGATTAAGGTCTCAAGCATACGGAGATGAAAATGGAATAAAAGCAATTCCAATCGGAGCAAGACAGCTAGAAGCACTAGTAAGATTATCAGAAGCACATGCAAGGATGAGACTAAGTAAAACAGTCGAGATAAAAGATACAGCAATTGCAATAGATGTAGTAAAAAGCTATTTATTAGAAGTAGGACTAGACGAAGAAACAAATCAAATTGATATAGATAAATTAAGCGGGAATTCAGCATCTAAAAGAAACAAAATAAGCATAGTAAGAGAAACCATTGAAGAATTAGCAAAACGATTAGGAAAACAAATTCCACTAGAAGAACTAGAATCCGCACTAGAAGGAAAAATGACAAAAATCAATATTGAAGAATCCATAGAAAAACTATTGAAGTCTGGAGACTTATTCAAACCCAAAAGAGGGTATTTACAAAAAATGTAAGATTGTGGAGTAATGATATCAATTTTATTTATTTCTCTTTCAAACCACTATTTCCAATCATAAAAATATTTAAATAATATCTCCGCTTTATACAAATATAGATATATTTGAGAATATAAGACTTTGTAAAAACTGCGATAAAAAAAAGACAAAAAATTTATTCAAAAGAATAATTTTAATCTTAGAGAATAAAAATGTCTAAATTGCTCAAATAAAATCTTACATCCAGAAGACTTAAAAGACTATGAAGATTTTCAGAAGATGAAAGATAGACAGTTCAAAATAAATACGATGGTAAATATATGTATCAAAAGTACAGATAGATTATCATTACGATTTTAATATGGCAAAACCAAAAGAAAACAATCTAAAATTAAGAGTAGTAGAAGCACTACAAGACGATGCGTATAAAGGAATCGCAAGAATAGACCCATCTCTAATGGGAAAATTAGGATTAGATAGAGGAGATATTATTTTAATAAAAGGCGATAAAACAACACATTCAATAGTAGATTATGGATATCCTGCAGACAGTGGAGAAAATATTATAAGAATTGATGGAATAACAAGAAAAAATGCCAAGACAGGAATAGGAGATTTTGTAACAATAGAAAAAGCTCATATAGCAGAAGCAAAAAAAATAACAATTGCACCAACTCAACAAGGAATGATGGTTAAAGGAGACCCTGAGGCATTAAAAGCAGGAATGCTAGGAAAACCAGTTAGTAAAGGTGATATTTTAGTAATTGGTGGGACACAAAAAAGAAAAGATATTATGAGTGGAGATGTTGGTGATTTATTTGGAGATATATTTAATCAAATGGGACTTGGAACACCAATGGGAATGGGAATGAAACAAATTCGTTTTATAGTTGTCTCAACAAATCCAAATCAACCTTGCCTAATAACAGAAAAAACAGAAATTAATCTAAGTAATAAAGCAATAGATATTCAAAACAAAAATATTTCAAATATAACATACGAAGATATCGGAGGACTAAGAGAAGAGGTTAAAAAAGTAAGAGAGATGGTTGAACTTCCATTAAAAAGACCAGAAATATTTGCAAGATTAGGAATAGAACCACCAAAAGGAGTCTTATTATACGGTCCACCAGGAACAGGTAAAACACTTTTAGCAAGAGCAGTAGCAAATGAATCAGAAGCAAATTTCATTGTAATAAATGGACCAGAAGTAATGAGTAAATTTTATGGAGAATCAGAAAAGAAAATAAGAGAGATTTTTGAAGATGCACAAAAAAATTCACCATCAATAATTTTTATAGATGAAATAGATGCAATTGCTCCAAAAAGAGAAGAAGGAAATGGAGAAGTAGAAAAAAGAGTAGTATCTCAATTATTAACAATGATGGACGGTTTACAATCACGAGGAAAGGTTATTGTAATTGGTGCAACAAATAGATTAAATGCAGTTGATCCAGCATTAAGAAGACCCGGAAGATTTGATAGAGAAGTAGAATTATCAATTCCAGACAAAGAAGGAAGATTACAAGTTTTAAAAATTCACACAAGAAATATGCCATTAACAAGATCAGTTAATTTAGTTGAATTAGCAAACAAAACCCACGGATTCGTTGGAGCAGATTTAGAAGCATTAACAAAAGAAGCTGCAATGTCAGTATTAAGAAGAAATGTTCATAAATTTAATTTAGAAGACGACAAAGAAATTTCAAAAGAAGTTTTAGACGAATTAAGAATTACAAAAAACGATTTTCAAGAAGCATTAAAAAGTGTTAGACCATCAGCAATGAGAGAAGTTCTGGTTGAAACACCAGATACAAAATGGGATGATATTGGTGGAATAGAATCAGTAAAGCAAGATTTACGTGAAGCTGTTGAATGGCCATTAAAATATCCTTCAAGTTTTTCAAGAATGGGAATACGACCACCAAAAGGAGTTTTATTATACGGTCCACCAGGAACTGGTAAAACATTATTAGCAAAAGCAGTTGCAAATGAATCAGAGTCAAATTTTATACAAGTAAAAGGTCCATCATTATTATCAATGTGGGTTGGAAAATCAGAAGAAGGAGTCAGAAAGATTTTTGAAAAAGCAAGACAAGTCTCTCCATGTGTAGTCTTTTTTGATGAAATTGATTCATTAGCAGGAAGAAGAGGCGCAGCAGCAGGTGGTGGAAAAGTTACTGAAAGCGTATTAAATCAAATGCTAGCAGAAATGGATGGAATAGAAGATTTATCAAATGTAATTATAATTGGTGCAACAAATAGACCAGACATATTAGATCCTGCTTTACTTCGTCCAGGTCGATTTGATAGAATTGTTTATGTGGATGTTCCAGATAAAGAAGGAAGACAACAAATCTTTGAAATACATACAAAAAATATGCCAATAAAAGGAAAGAAGAATATAATCATAACTTTATCAGAAGATACAGAAGGTTATACTGGGGCAGATATTGAAAGTTTATGTAGAGAAGCTGCAATGTTAGCACTAAGAGAAAATATTGATAGCACTGAAGTTTTAAATAGACATTTTACAAAAGCAATGGAAAGAGTATCACCAAGTGTAAGCAAGCACGATCAAGAAGTCTATAGACAAATAGAACAAAAATATTTGAGAAGTGCAAAAGCTGCATTATCAGAAAAAAGTAATAGTTATTTAGGTTAAATTTCAGAATTATTTTTTTTGTAAATATAAATTAATAATAAAAATTAATCTAAATTTTCAAGTTCTTTAAATAATTGTTTTTCTTTTTTAGATAAGCTTTTAGGAGTTTTTACTTTGATAGTAATAAACTGATCACCAGTCATATAGTGAGAGACATTTCTAATTCCTTTTCCCTTTAATCTTAAAATAGCTTCAGATTGTGTCGCAGCAGGAATTTTTATTTTTGTTTCACCTTTCAAGGTTGGTATCTTAATATTGCATCCTAATGCAGCCTGTGAAAAACTAATATCGTAATTCATATAGATATTATCGCCCTCTCTTTGAAAGATTTTATGAGGTTTTACTCCAATTATTAATAATAAATCTCCACTAATCCCATTAGGAACTTCATTTCCAGATTGTGAAACTCTAAGAACTTGCTCATCATCAATCCCAGCAGGAATCTCTATACTCATTTTAACTTTCTTATTAACAATCCCTCTTCCATTACATTTTTGACAAGGTTCCTTAGGAATTTTTCCTTTTCCATTACAATCAGGACACGTACTTGTCTGTCTAAAAACACCGAATGGAGTTCTCTGTTCAATATTAACTTTACCTTGGCCATTACATCTACCACATTTAACAACATTGCCATCTTTAGCACCACTACCATTACATGTTTCACAAATAACATCTTTTTTTATTTCAATTTCTTTATCAATACCAAATGCAGCCTCTTCAAATTTAATATTCAATCTATATTGTAAATCTCTACCAACATTTTGTCTTCTAGCCGAAGATCTTCCACCACCAAAAAAACCATTTCCAAAAACATCATCAAACATACTAGAGAAATCTCCTCCCTGAAATGGATTCCCTTGACTATATCCTTGCTGACCAAATGGATTATTTCCTACAGAATCATATTGACTTCTTTTTTTATCATCACCTAAAATAGAATATGCTTCACTAATTTCTTTAAATTTATGTTCATAATCTTCTTTCTTATCTTCAGGTGCTATATCAGGATGGTATTTTAATGCTAATTTTTTATAAGATTTCTTAATAGTTTCTTTATCATCAGATTGTTTTACTCCAAGAATTTCATAATAATCTTTATTTGCCATAAGTTTATTCAATTATCTCATTATTTAAGGTTTATCAAAAAAGTTTATTCGTCTTTCTTTTTTTCTTCATTATTCTCTTCAACAACTTCAGCTTCTTCGATACCATCATCTTTAGAATCCTCTGCACCAGTCTCTTCGTTGGCTTGATTTTGATACATCTTTGTTCCAATCTCTTGAGCAACTTTCTGCAATTCTTCTAATTTTGCTTTAATATCATTAGTATTATCTTTTATTAATAATTCTTTTAAATCAGCAATTTCTTTCTCAACTTTAGTCTTAGTCTCTTCATCAATTTTTTCCTTATATTCATTAAGCATTTTTTCAGTTGTATAAATTAAAGATTCAGCATTATTTTTCACTTCAATAGCTTCTTTTCTCTTTGTATCTTCTTCTTTATTCTTTTCAGCTTCATTAAGCATTTTTTCAATTTCTTCTTTACTTAATCCAGAGCCACCAGTAATAGTAATTTTTTGTTCTTTACCAGTTCCTAAATCTTTAGCAGAAACATTAACAATACCATTAGCATCAATATCAAAAGTAACTTCAATTTGAGGAACTCCTCTTGGTGCAGGTGGAAGACCAATTAAATCAAATCTACCAAGTGATTTATTATCATTAGCCATTTCTCTTTCACCCTGTAAAACATTAATTGTAACAGCAGGTTGATTATCAGAAGCAGTAGAAAATATTTGACTTTTCTTTGTAGGAATAGTAGTATTCTTCTCAATTAAAGGAGTTTTAATACCACCCAAAGTTTCAATTCCAAGTGTTAATGGTGTGACATCTAATAATAATACATCTTTAACATCTCCACCTAAAATACCTCCTTGTATAGCAGCTCCTAAAGAAACAGCTTCATCAGGATGAACAGATTTATCAGGTGTAAGACCAGTAATCTTTTTAATCAAAGTTTCAACTTTAGGAATTCTAGTACTTCCACCAACAAAAATAACTTTATCAATTTTATCCAATTTAGCATCCTTAATCGCTTGTTTAGTAGGACCTTTCAATTTATCAAAAATAGGATCACAAATCTCTTCAAATTTTGCTCTTGTTAAAGTAATATCTAAATGTTTAGGGCCAACATTGTCAGCAGTAATATATGGAATATTGATTTTACTTTGTTGAGTAGAACTTAATTCAATTTTTGCTTTTTCAGCAGCATCTTTCAATCTCTGTAATGCAACTAAATCTTCTCTCAAATCAATTCCATTAGTTTTCTTAAATTCTTTAGCTAAATATTGTATAATTTCTTCATCAATATCATCTCCACCTAAATGATTATTACCACTAGTAGATTTTACTTCGAAAAGACCATCTCCTAATTCTAAAACAGAAACATCAAAAGTTCCACCACCAAAATCAAATACCAAAATATTATGAGCATGTGATTTAGTCATACCATAAGCTAATGCTGCAGCCGTTGGTTCATTAACAATTCTTTTAACATCTAAACCTGCAATTTTACCAGCATCTTTAGTAGCTTGTCTTTGAGCATCCTCAAAATAAGCAGGAACTGTAATTACAACATCTTTAACTTCATGACCTAAATAATTCTCAGCATCTTTTTTTAATTTTTGTAATATCATAGCAGAAATTTGCTCAGGACCATATTCTTTTCCATCAACTTGAATTTTTTTATTTTCTCCCATATGTCTTTTTATACTTCTAATAGTATTCTTTGGGTTAGCAATAGCTTGTCTTCTGGCAACTTCTCCAACTAAAATTTCTCCATTATTAATAGAAACCACACTAGGAGTAGTATTATTTCCTTCAGCATTTGGTATAATCTTGGGTTTTCCACCTTCAAGTACGCTCACAGCTGAAAATGTTGTTCCTAAATCAATTCCAATAATTTTACTCATTTTTAATCTCCATAGCTTTGCTAATTTTAACTTTAGATGTCCTTATAACTTTATGGTTTAATAAATATCCTTTTTGTAATTCTTCTAAAATTTTATTATCTTCCTTTCTATCTTCTTTCATTAATGCCTCATGGAACAAAGGATTAAAATCACCTTTTGTCTCAATTGTTTCTAACCCTTTCTTTTCAAGTAATGAATATAATTCTGAATAAATCATTTTAACACCATCATCTTCACTATATTTTAAAGATAATTCAAAATTATCTAGTACATCCAATAAATCAACAATTAAACTTTCTTCAGCATATTTTACAATTTCAAATTTTTCCTTTTCAGTCCGTTTTCTAAAATTATCAAATTCAGCTTGAAGTCTTTGTAAACTTTCAAAATACTCTTTTTCTTTACTTCCTTCTTTGATTTCTTCAGTTTTTTTAGCTTTAGTTTCCATTTATTATTCCTACCTGTTGACCTTAAATCAACCAGATAGTTTACTTAAACTCAACAGGTATTTAAAGGTTTCGATTATCAAAATAATATTCAGAAGATTTAAAATTTATTAGAAGGATAGATAGTTTTAAGACTTTATGAATAGTTCTATAATTATGGATAACTTTAAAGAAATAACCATTATAGATTTGGTTGATGAAACTGAATGTGAATTAAATGAAAAAATCAAATCATTTTCGAATAGTTTAGGAATGTTCAACAAAAGAGATAAAGAAAAATCATGTTTTAGAATTTTTGTAAATTTATTAAAAGCAAAAAACCCAATTTCATCAGATGAAATTGCAGAAAGATCAAGATTATCACGAGCAACAGTAATTCATCATATAACAAAATTAAGAGATTCCGGAATTGTCATAAAAAAACAAACTGGTTACACACTCAAAACAAGAAGCCTAGAAGAATTAACAAATGAAATAGAAAAAGATATATTTCAAACATTAGAAAGATTAAAAAAGATATCAAGACAAATAGACAGAGAATTAGAAGACGAATTTTGGTAAAAAAAATACTTCAAGAAATTATCTAATATAAAAAATTAAAGTTTTCCAATTAAATCTATTCCAGGTTTTAAAGTATCATCACCACTCTGCCAATTAGCAGGACAAGCTCTACCAGGATTTTTTCTAGAATAAATCATTGCTTTTATTTTTCTTACTAATTCTGTTGCATTTCTTCCAACACGATCATCAATAGCTTCCATAAATTTGATAATACCGTCAGGGTCAATAACAAAGGTTACTCTATCTGCAACACCTTCGTTCTCTCTTAAAACATCATAAGCATTTGATATTTCATGACTAGGATCAGCAAGCATAGGGAAATTTATTTTACCAACTTTAGGAGAAGTCTCATGCCATGCAGCATGAATAAAATGAGTATCAGTTGATATACTTAAAACTTCAACACCCATTAATTTCAACTCATCATATTTTTCAGCCATATCTTCTAATTCAGTTGGACAAACAAATGTAAAATCAGTCGGATAAAAAAACAAAACAACAAAATTACCTTTATAGTCATCCAAAGAAATTTCTTTAAACTCATCATTCAAAAAAGAATTTGCTTTAAATTTCGGAGCAATACTATTTAGTTTTAACATAATATAATATAAGAAAATATCTTTAAATACATTTTATTTTCAATTCTTCCATAAGGAAAGCAATTTCTTCCGAAGAATGTTCTATATTTTTAGAGATAGTTGCTGCTCCACAATGCCCAGAATCTTTTCTAACTAAAAGAAGTATTGGTTTTTTATCTGAACTAACTTCTTGTAATCTAGCTACCATTTTTAATGCATGCATTGGAGCTATTCTTGAATCATTTTTACTTGTAGTAATTAACATAGCAGGATAATTAGTATTTGTTTTAATATTATGATAAGGAGAATACTTGTAAAGATATTCAAATTGTTTTGAATTTTCAGAGTTCCCATATTCAGTTACCCATATATTTCCAAAACCAAACTTATGATATCTTAACATATCTAGCAGTGGAACTGCACAATTAACGGCCTTAAATAATTCTGGTCTTTGTATGGTAACTGCACCAACAAGTAATCCACCATTACTTGCTCCAGAAATTGCCAATTTTTTAGGAGAAGTATAATTTTTATTAATTAACCATTCTGCAGCTGCAATAAAATCATCAAAACTATTTTGTTTTTTATCTAATTTACCTGATTCATACCATTTTTTACCATATTCTCCACCTCCTCTTAAATTTGGTATTGCAATCACCCCTCCTGCTTCTAGCCATGTGACATATTCAGGAGAGAAATAAGGCACCTGAGAATCATCAAACCCTCCATATCCCGTTAATAAGATTGGGTTCTTCCCATCTTTTTTTTTATTTTTATTAATTAAAAGAAACATTGTAATTTTGGTTCTATCTTTTGATTTATATTCAACTTGTTTAGTACTAAAAGAATTAATATTAAGATTATTTTGTGGCCTGAAAAATAAATCAAGTTTATTCTTATCAAAATTATATTTATAAGTTTCATATGGGATTAAAAAAGATTGAAACATAACCCAAATATCTGGTTTAGAGAAACATCCTTCAACATATCCACTACCAATGCCAGGGAATTTTAAATCCTTAATATATTTTCCTTTCAAAGAAAAAATTTTAATTTTAGAATATGCTTTATGAAGATAATTTAAATATAAATTACCTGCAATAAGACTAAATGTGTCAAGTCTATCTTTAGACTCTACTATTAATTCTTTCCAGTTTTCTCTTTCTGGTTTATTAATATTTGTAACAAAAATTTTACCATTTGGTGCTTCTAAATCTGTTTTAATAAGTATTTTATTTGTTATTATCCTAACTTCGTAATCTGCATCAAACCCTTCGATTATAGGAATTATTTTATCAGAATCAATATTCTTAAAATAAACTTCACTTTTACCATAGATATTTCTACGAAATATAACATAATTTCCATCTTCACTAACTCTAGCTGTATGATGATATTCTTTTTTATTTTTATGAAAAAAGATTTTTTTATCTTTCGATGATGAAGTTCCTAATTTATGAAAATAAACATCTTCCCAATAATACTCTTCACCTTTCTTTACCTGTCCCTCAATTGGTTTTCTCGAATAATAAAATCCAGAGTTGTCATGAAGCCAAGAAATACTTCTTTGCTTCCATCCAGTTACAGAATCTTTCAATATTTTTTTTGTTTCTACATTCATTATGTAAATTTTAGGATTTTCACGCCCACCCTTATCTTTTCCAAATACTAAATATTTTCCATCAGCAGAAGGAGCTCTGAATGTTAAAGATTTCTCTTCTGTCCATTTATTAGGATTGATTAATTCTATTTTCTTTGAATATTTACTTTCTTGTGTATAATAAATCCATTTTTCATCATCTTTACTTCTTTCAGAAAAAAAGATTCTTTTCCCATTAAGAACCTCTAAAGGAACTGTCATTTCACTATATTTCCGTAATTCAGCTAATCTTTTTTGAATATTTTTCTTTTGTGATAAATTATCTATAAAAGAATGAGTTATCTTTTCTTGTTTATTAATCCATTTTTGAACATCCAAATTATAATATTTTTCTAACCATTGGTATGAATCTTTAACATTTATTCCATGATAGTTATTAATTTTTTAGATTTTCTTAGCATTCGGATACTCGAATTTCATAACAATAAAAACTTAATGAAGTTTATAAATTTAAAATTATAAAATGAATTTTAAAGGTCTTCCAAACCTTTATAAACAAAAAATAACTTTTTAAATTGTTAGAAGATGATTTATTATGAATCAGATTATTAAACTTACGATCATATTTACTTTATGCAAAAATGCAGAAAAAGAAAACAATAGACCTATTTCTAACGATAAATAACTAAATTAAGGAGAAAATAAAAAATGGCAAAAATTAGTCCATCATCAATAAAGTACTCTATAATAGCTGACTTTGTAGCAGAAGGACCCTTCCAAAAACCCGATGTAATCGGTGCAATATTTGGACAAACAGAAGGTCTTTTAGGTGCTGACATGGAGTTAAGAGAACTTCAGAAAGACGGTAAGATTGGTAGAGTTGAAGTGGAATTAAAGACTGAAGATGGAAAAACAAAGGGAGAAATCTCAATTCCAACAGCTTTAGATAAAACTGAGACTACAATTATCGCAGCTTCATTAGAGACAATTGACAAAATCGGACCAACCGACGCAAAAATAACAATTAGAGAAATTGAAGATGTTAGAGGAAGTAAACGTGACTACATTATGCAAAGAGCTAAACAACTTTTAGCGAAAGTGCAAAATGAAGGAATGGATACTCGTGAAATGGAAACAGAATTACGAGAATCAACTCGAACAGCAAAGATAGTTTCTTACGGACCTGAAGGATTAGCTGCAGGACCAGACATGGAAACATCTAAAGAAATTATTGTTGTAGAAGGTAGAGCTGATGTTGTTAATTTACTAAAGTATGGAATTAATAATGTAGTTGGAATGCAAGGAACACGATTCCCAAAAAGCATAACAACACTTGGTGAAACGAAAGAAATTACTCTTTTCGTAGACGGTGATAGAGGAGGAGACTTAATTGCAAAGAATGTTTATGAAAATGCAAAAATAGCATACATAACTCAAGCACCTGATGGAAAAGAAGTTGAAGAATTAGCAGGAAAAGAAATCCACCAAGCATTACGTAAAAAAGTTAAACCAGAATTTTTCTTAAAAGGTACTTCAAGAGGGTCTTCAAGAGAAGCTCCAAAAGAATCCGAAGTATCAGAGAAGAGAGACTTAACAGAAGATGATAAAAAACAAATTAGAAACTTTGCAAAAGAATTGAAATCAAGAAATGTTTTAATTATAAACGAAGATTTGAAAATTGTAAAAGATATCTCTTCATCAAGACTCAATTCATTAAGAATTAGAGATGCATTTGTTTTAATGAGTTCTAATGCAACTTCCAATCTAGTGGAAAATGCAGAAAGACTAAAAGCAAAAGCAGTTGCTGCGAAGACTTTTGGAAGAATTCCAGAAACTAATATCGAAATATTATCAATTTAATTTTGGAAACATTGTTTTTTGTTTCCTTTTTTTTCTTTTTTTTTAAATATATCTAGAATAATATAAAATAGGTATAAATAATAATTTTAATAAATATATATTTTTGAGATAAGGTTACAAACCATTTAGATTATAACTTAAATTTTTAAAATGATTAATTAAATAATAAAAAACTACTTTTTTCTTTGAGGTCTAAAATCAGTAGAACCACATTTTCGACATCTTGCTTTACCAGCTAAGATTTTCAAATTGTCTAATTTCATTTTATGCTTACACACTTTACAAACAAACGCATTTTTGAATAATCTGTTTTGTGCTGCAGGTATTTTTGTTGCCATTTTTTTCGTTAGTATCCAAAAAGATTAATTTTTAAATTACTATATTAAAATATTTCAATCATCCTTTTTAAGTGTTTTTATTCCTAAAAAGATTATCTTCTAGAAAAACTATTTTTTGGTCGTCTACTCTCAGACCTTCTTTCACCACTATTAAAACTTTTTTTATCATTACCACCAGTTCTAGATCTATCACTACTTCCACCAAAACTTGATCTACTTGACCCTCTATCTCCACTACTAGATCTTCCTCCATAACTTGGTCTACTTGAGCTTCTATCTCCACCACTAGATCTTCCTCCATAACTTGGTCTACTTGACCCTCTATCTCCACTACTAGATCTTCCTCCATAACTTGGTCTACTTGAGCTTCTATCTCCACCACTAGATCTTCCTCCATAACTTGGTCTACTTGAGCTTCTATCTCCATCACTAGATCTTCCTCCATAACTTGGTCTACTTGAGCTTCTATCTCCACCACTAGATCTTCCTCCATAACTTGGTCTACTTGAGCTTCTATCTCCACCACTAGATCTTCCTCCATAACTTGGTCTACTTGAGCTTCTACTATCACTTCTTCTAAATCCAGAGCTTCTATCTCCACCACTAGATCTTCCACCACGGCCATCTCTTCCTCTACTAGAATCCATAGAAATACTAATACTATCAAATATAGGGTTTTCAAGTAATTTAATATTTAATCCATCTTTATCCATAATACTTCTAAAATTATCATAATCACGACTAGATAACAAATTAACTGCCTTACCATTTTCTCCAGCTCTTGCTGTTCTACCAACTCTATGAATATAATCTTCAGCAGAATTAGGTAAATCATAATTGTAAACATGGCTAACACCCTTAATATCTAAACCACGAGCAGCAACATCAGTACAAACTAAAACACCAACCTTATTATCATGAAAATCACTCAAAACATTACTTCGTCTATTCTGAGACAATCCACCATGAATAGCTTTAGCATTAATTCCAACTTTATATAAATTACGAGTAATAAAATCAGCATTTCTCTTAGTATTCGTAAAAATCATAACCAAACCAGCATTCTCATTATTTAATAAATGAACCAATAAAGAAAATTTCTTATTATTAGGAACATCATAATAAACTTGCTTTAACTTAGAAGGGTCTAATAAAGATTTTACAACAATAGTTTTAGCATTTTTAGTATACTTCTTAGCAAAATAATCAACTTCACCTGAAACTGTAGCAGAAAAAAGCATAGTTTGTCTCACTTCGGGACACTTATTAATAATCTTCTCAACATCAATATGAAAACCCATATCAAACATTCTATCAACCTCATCCAAAACAAGAAAATTAACTTTCTTTAAATCTAAAGTTCTTCTTTCTAAATGATCTAAAACTCTACCAGGAGTACCAACAACGATATCAGTATAATCCAATTGATCAATTTGAGTAGAAATACTAACACCACCATAAACAGGTAATACTTTCAAATTTTTATACTTAGCAAATAATTCTATAGCTTCAGCAACTTGACAAGCTAATTCCCTAGTAGGAGTCAATACCAAAGATTGAACACCACCATTATGCTTAACGTTTTCAATAATAGTAGAAGCAAAAGCCAAAGTCTTCCCACTACCAGTAGCAGAACCACCAATGATGTCTTCCCCAGCCAAAGCTAACGGAATTGCTTTCTCTTGAATTTCAGTAGGCTCTTCAAATTCTAATTCGCCTAATACTCTCAATATATCCTCGCTCAAACCGAGCTCTTCAAATTTTACCATATTAAATGTTAAAGAAATAGTTAGTTAACAAGCATCCACATCTTAATATTACATTGCCTGTCGAAATAATAATTCTTTATATAATTTAACTAAAAAATCGACTTATAAAGCTATCGGTTTATATATAATTCAACTTGAGTTTTAAAAACATTATTAAAATAATAATTAATATCTTTCTTATCGTATACAGCTTTATAATTATTATCTAATAAAGTACCTATGGTCATAAATTTTGCATCATCTTTTTTTGTCATATTCAAATTAGATCTATTCTTCCAATCAGTGTAATAATCCCATGAATCATTAGAAGTAATAAAAATATAATTTTTAGGTCCATTTTTATTAAATAACTGATATGAAGTTGGGTCAGCAATAATAAATCCAGGTTCTAATTTTTTACCAAAAACAAATGGTATTCCAACATATCCATGGTTTTTTTTATTATTATAAAAAGCTGTTGCATTTACATAACCAATATTTATTAAATTTAAAGTTGTAGAGATAGAAGCTTCTTTACAACAATAATGTGGGTAATTAGGACTTGTAAAATCAGAAAGACCAACGATGTAACTACAATAAAGAGTTCTATAAATTAGATCAATATGTTTTTTTAAATCATCATCATCTTGTATAAACATAGAAGAAAAGTTTGGAATAGAATAGTATTTATTTATTATATCTTCAATATTTTTATTCGGCAAAGATTTAATGTTCCAGAATTTAATGTTTTTTGTAATATCTTTAGCGATTACACTATTTTTTTTGCTAATTAAATCTAGAATAGAAGTCTTTTGAATTTGATTATAAATATCAACTCTTTTTTCCCAATCAAATATTTCTTTTTTATCTAATTCTTCAGAAATTGACCTATTTTTAATATTTTTTAAAGTAATTCCATATTCTATATCCAGTTTTTTTTCATAAGCTATTGGTAATATTGAAAATTCTTGAATACTATTTCTCATAATTTAAAGTTTAAAAAACAGTTTATAAAATTATCATTAAGTAATGACAAAATAAATAAAAATTTAAAGAACAACAAACTTTAAAAATCAAAATCGATAATAATTTCTATGCTCTCGTAGTCTAGTGGCCAAGGATGCTGCCCTTTCACGGCAGTGACCCGGGTTCAAATCCCGGCGGGAGCATAAGACCTTTTGTGCATCTTGAGGGGACAACCTTTTTTATTTAATAAAAAGAAGAATTTTAGAAACATCTCATCCATAGATTTTAGAAAATGCTAACATTTTTAAACCAATACAAATTTAAACAATTAAGTATTAATAAAAAAGTGGAAATAAATTATTATTTTATTCTATGAAAAAAAATTACGACAATAAAAAAATGAAAGACAGAAAATTTAAAGATTATAATGAGAAGCCAGAGCTATGCAACATTGAAGATGTTGATAAAAAAATGTCTGGAAAGAAAGTTTTTATTCAAGGACAAATTGATAGAGTAATCCAAACAGGAGGACCAACTATATTCGAAGTGAACGATGGAACAGGTAATTTATCATTAAAAGCATTTATTGTAGCAGGAGAAAGAGCTTATCCAACAATAGAATCAGGTGACTTTATTTTAGCATTAGTTTCAATATCAGAATTTAATGGAGAACTAGAAGGAGATATAGCAAAAATATCAAAGCAGAGAGGAGAAGATGCAAGGAAAATCAAAGAAATAATTGAAGATAAATTAAGGGCAAAAGCTAAAGTTAATTTTAAATCATTTTTAATAGAATCTCAAATTTTAGAAAAATTGAAACCACGTTTTATTAACGCAGCACAAGAAATCAGATTAGCAGTATTTCAAAATAGACCAATAATAGTAAGACATCATAATGATGCCGATGGATATTCTTCAGGATTTGCATTAGAAAAAGCAATTATTCCATTAATTCAAAGACAACATTCTAATCCAAAAGCAGCTTGGGAATTTTTTATGAGATCACCATGTTCAGCACCATATTATGAAATAGATGATTCAATCAGAGATACAGCAACTTCACTAAGAAATGCTGCAAAGTTCTCAAACAAAATGCCACTAATCTTAATTGTAGATAATGGTTCAACACAACAGGATCTAATTGCAATAAAACAAGCAAAAATCCATGGTTCAGATATAATCGTAGTAGATCATCATCCATTTGAAAAAGATGTAATTAGTGAGCAAGTATTATCACATATAAATCCATTTTTAGTGGGAGAATCAGGTTCAAAATTTTCAGCAGGAATGCTTTGTTCAGAATTAGCTCGTTTAATAAATCCAGAAGTAGAAAATATGGAACCAATACCAGCAATGGCAGGTTTAGCAGATAGAATAGATTTAGAAAATAAAGAAGGTGTAGACAAATATTGTGAATTAGCAGAAAAGAAAGGTTATTCAAAAAAATTACTAAATGAAATCTCATTAGTAATAGATTATACATCAGCAAAATTAAGATTTTTAGAAGCAAGGGAATATATAGAAGTTCTATTCGGAGAACCAAGAGAACAACAAAGAAAATTAGTAGATTTAATGGCACCCTATATTAAAAATTTAGATGCGAAAGGACTTGCAATGGGAAAAAGTAATAGAATAATTGAAGAGTATGGAGATAAAACATTACAAATAATTAACATAGAAGAAACATTCCCAGGATTTGGATTTTTTCCAAAACCAGGTAGATCAGTAGGATTAGTTCATGACAATTTGAAGCAGGAAAAAAAGAATATCAAATTAGTAACAGTAGGAGTAATGAATACAGCAATGACATTTAGAGCAACAGATTCAGCAAACTTCTCAGTACATGAAATGATAAAAAATATTAACAAAAAAATTCCAAACTCATTCGTAGAGGGTGGAGGACATAAAAATGCAGGTTCAATCACATTCTTACCATATAAGAAAAAAGAAATTTTAGAATTAGTAAAAGAATTTATTAAATCAAGTAAGTAATTCTCTTTTAAATATTTTGGTTAAAATCTATGTATATTAGAGAATCATAAGATTTATATACAGTATAAAATTCACTTCTCTAAGTAAACATGGTAGAAATAGAAAATATTTCCGATTCAAGAAAAGAACTCAAAAAAGAGTTTGATGCTGAACTCAAAGAAGAAGTCGAAGAAGATTTTGACGATGAGTTTGAAATGGAAAATGACTAAATACCAGATACCTAAAATGGATGAAAACAAACTTGAATTAGAAGAAGACGATGACGGTCTTTTCGATATGGACGAAGAGGTTGTTTAATTTTTCAAACACACATATTTTCTTTATTTTTTTTTATTTTTCAACTTAAAAAAACTATGCAAAAAAAATTATTTCAAACCTTCCAAATAGTTAATTTCTCTAAATAATCCCAAAGATTGATATCTAGATTTTAATTTTCCTTTAATATCAGACCTTTCCAAAGGATCCAAACTCATTCTGATTAACTTCTCATAAAACTTAATAGCAGAACTTTTTTTCCCTTGTCTATCCAATTCTTCAGCAAAAACCGAATAAATATTTTTCTTAGCTAAATCAATTCTAGCTTTTTGTATATCATCAACATTTCTAGAAGCCATGTTAAACATATGTTCAGCCTCATCAACATCTCCAAGTTTAGCATATAATTCAGCAGCAGATAAAAACGATTCAATTTTATCTTTCATTGAAATTTCAATAGTAGCTTTATTAATAATCGCCTTAGCAGCTTTCCTATACATCTTACGATTCTCATATAACTTAGATAAATATCCCAGAATAAAACGCTTAACCTCCAAAGTAAAATTTTTCTCCTTAATTACATTCTCAAGATAGGAAATTTTATTCAAATCAGTGTTCATTTCAATAAGTTTAGACTTAATTTTCTCAATAGTATGATCTTTAACATTCTCCATAATATTAATCTACTGAAGATGTTTTTAAGAATTATTGTACTATATTTTATATAATTTCAAGCATTTTTCTATTCCTAATAGTCAAGATCTTATTTTTTATTCTATTCTTTAGATCTCTATCTAAAGTAGCAAGAATAATATCTTTCCCAACAATATAATTAACAATTCCAATATCAACATTTCTATTTTTCTGTAGCTCAACAATTTCAGGATTAATAGTTTGTAATATATCAAATCCTAATCCAGCAGCAGCCCTATCTTTTCTTTTCATCCCATTACGGTCTTTTAAATTACCCAATTCATTCAAAACTTGTTGCGGAACAACCCACTCAATTGGCTCACTAAAAATTTCATCAGCTAAATTAGGAAAATCAATTTTTTGTTTCATAGTTGTCAAAATAAAGTTCGTATCCAATAAAATTTTCATAAAATTAAATATTTAAGAAGGTTTAAATATTCTCCGATATTTAAAATTATATGAATAAAAGAGATTTTATCGAAGGTTATAAAGACTTAACAAATATTACAGAAGTTCTAAAACTTTCTCAAGCAGCAATTAAAAGTGAAAAACATCAAAAATTAAAAGAACTCTCAGAAAGAACAATCCATTCCGCAACAATTCACCAAGATCCAGCAAACATAATAGTAGCAGTTTTGATTTATTCAATAAGTAAAATATTACAAAGGGAAAGTTATAGAAGATTAGAAGGTTGGGACGATTTTTACCAACAATTAATTTCGAACTGGGCATTAATGACAAAAGCATCAGAAAAAAATGATTATAACGAAACAGTTCGATATGCAGGAGAAATAAGAGCATCATTAAATAATATAACAGGACATTTAGGAGAATATATAAAAGATATATTTAGGAAAGCAGAAATAAATAAAGCATTTAAACTATATGAACATGGTTTATCAAGCGCACAAACAGCACAACTACTAGGAATTAATCTCTGGGATTTAGCATCTTATATTGGACAATCAAAAGTACACGAGATGAATATCTCAGATAGTAAATCAGAAGTTGAAAGGATTAAAGAGGTTGAGGATTTTTTTAAATGAAATATTTGATTTTTGATGCAGGACCATTAATCGCGTTAACAATGAATGGACTATTAGATGTAGTAGAAAGAATGAAAGAGAATTTTAATGGTGAATTTATTTTAACACCCGCAGTAAAATACGAAGTGATAGATAGACCAATTAAAATAAAAAAATATAAATTAGAAGCAATAAAAGTTCAACACCTTTTGAAGACAGGAATTCTAAAAATGTCAACTGAAATAATAGATGATAATACACTTAAAAAAGAGTCAGCTAAAATATTAAAAATTGCAAATGGAGTGTTAAGACATCACGGAAATGGAGAAAAGATAACAATAATTCAAGAAGGAGAAGCAGATTGTCTAGCATTTGATAATTTAGTAGAAGGTCAATCAATGATTGTAGTAGATGAAAGAACAACAAGATATCTAATAGAAAATCCAAGAAAAATTGAAGAAATAATCGAAAGAAAATTACATACAGATTTAGATTTTAATAACGAAGTAATAAAAGACATAAAACCACATAAAGTAATGAGATCAGCAGAATTTTTATATATCGCTTATAAAAAAAGCTTAACAGGGATAGAAAAAACAAAAGATAATTTAGACGCATTATTGTATGCTGTAAAGTTCAAAGGAACAGCAGTTTCAAAAAAAGAAATAGAAGAAATTAAAAACATAGCGTAATCTATATATATTCAAAATCATTTCAAAATTTATGTTATAATTCTGTGAAAAAATCTATGCAACAACAAAAACTATTCCAAAAGGTAAAGTTTCAACATATAAAGAAATTGCAATAGTACTAAACACAAAAGCGTATCAAGCAGTAGGAACTGCACTCAATAAAAATCCCAACGCACCAATCGTTCCATGTCACAGAGTCGTAAATTCAAACGGCAACATCGGAGGGTTTGCATCAGGAACAGCAAATAAAATTAAAATTTTAAAAGAAGAAAATATTGAAGTAAAAAAGGGTAAAATTGTAGATTTCAAAAAAAATTTTCATAAATTATCTTAATCCAACAAACTTTTTTATACTCTAGAAACTTCTACTATATATGAAAGACCAAGACCAAAATAAAATTCAAGCAAAAAATCTACTTGAAGAAGTATCTGTAGAGTTAGAAAAATGTATCAAATGTGGAATGTGTAAGAATATCTGTCCAGTATTCAAAACATTAAGAGAAGAAGGAGTTTCAGCACGAGGAAAATCCATCATATTATCAGAAAAACTAATCAGCGACATAATATTCAAATGTAATCTTTGTAAAGCATGTGAACAGAAATGCCCATTAAACATAAAATTGTGCGATTCATTTTTAAAAGCAAGAGAAGCAAGTGTACTAATGGGAAAAGAACTTAAACAGAATAAAGACATGATAGAAAATATACGAAAATATGGAACACCAATGGGAAAAATCAAAGATGGGGAGCAAGGAAAGCTTTATTGTTGTTGAAATTATTATTATCTAAATAAACAATAATTAATAACAATATTAGGACTTAATTCTCTGAAAAAAGATTTTTCTAATGAAGAAAACTCTCATAAAATCAATAACTTCTAGATTGCTCCATTATCCACATAACACATAAATCGTTTTAAATAAAAATTCACCATTAATATAATGGTAAAACTAACTCCAGGGATGCAACAATACATGAACATTAAAAATGCTCATCCAGATTGTGTTATATTTTTTAGAATGGGAGATTTTTATGAAACATTTTTTGAAGATGCAAAAACAGTCTCAAGAGAACTAGAAATAACACTAACATCTAGAGGGAAAGGAGAAACAGAAGCCCCACTAGCAGGAATACCATATCATGCTCTCGATCCATACCTAGCAAAATTAGTAAGAAAAGGTTACAAAGTAGGAATAGTAGAACAAGTAGAAGATCCCAAGCTAGCAAAAGGATTAGTAAAACGAGAATTAGTAAGAATAATAACTCCAGGAACAATAGTAGAAAATATGATTTTAGAAAAAGGTTCAAATAATTATATAGTCGGATTATCATTCTCACAAGAAAAGATTGGCTTATCATATTGTGATATCTCAACAGGAGAATTTGCATCTTGTAAAGTAAGCGATAGTGAGTTTTGGAATGAAATAAGTAGGCTTTCACCATCAGAAATAGTTGTCCCAATGTCAAGAATAAAATCACCACGAATAGAACAATTAAAAGAAAATGGCTATATAATAAGTGAGTACGAAGATAGATTTTTTTATTCAACAAAAGCAAAACAAACACTTTACGAACATTTCAATGTTCTAAATCTAGAAGGCTTTGGCATAACCGATGAAATAATAGCAGAAGCAGCAGGCGGATTAATAAGCTACATAAAAGAAAAACAAATGAACCCATTAACTCATTTAAATAAAATAAAAGTTTATCAAATAAACGATTTTATGTTTCTAGATAGTGCAACAGTTAGAAACCTAGAACTAACAAAAAATATATTTTCAAGAACAGACAACGCAACACTATTATCAGTCCTAGATAAAACTATAACACCAATGGGGAAAAGATTACTAAAAAGATGGGTAGTTTCACCACTAATTGATAAAAAAGAAATAGAAGAAAGATTAGAAGGAGTTGACGAATTGAAAAGCAATTTAATTTTAAGATATGAGTTCAAAGAATATCTACAAAATGTTTATGATATAGAAAGATTAATTGGAAGAGTAAGTTTTGGGAATGCAAATCCAAAAGATTTAGTTTCACTCGGAACATCATTAAAAAATATTCCAAAAATAAAAAAACTGCTAGAAAAATCAACAAGTAAAATCTTCAAAGAATATTCAAATATTCCAGATTTAACAAAAGCAACAGAAACAATTCTAAATGCAATAAAAGATGAACCAAATACATTAGTAAGAGAGGGAAATATAATAAAACAGGGATATAATTCTGAATTAGACGAACTTAGAATAATAAGTCGTAGTGCACGAACATATCTAGCAGAATTAGAAAATGAAGCAAGAGAAAGAACAGGAATTAAAAATTTAAAAATAAAATACAATAGAATTATAGGATATTTTATAGAAGTCACAAAATCAAATTTACATTTAGTTCCAGATGACTTCATAAGAAAACAATCTCAAGTAAATAGTGAAAGATTTGTAACAGAAGAACTAAAAGAATTAGAAGTAAAAATACTTGGAGCACAAGAGAAAATATATGAAATAGAATATAATTTATTTATGGAACTACTAGAAAAATTAAAAAAATATGTAATAGAAATACAAGATGTTTCAAGATGTATTAGTGTATTAGATTGTATAATTTCTTTTGCAACAGTTTCACAAGAACGAAACTATTGCAAACCTAATATAAACTCAGAATCGAAAATAGAACTAAAAGAATCAAGACATCCTGTAATTGAAGTTTTCAGTGATGTGGATTTCATAAGTAACAATTGTATTCTAGACACAGAAAGTAGAACAATGATAATCACAGGACCAAATATGGCAGGTAAATCTACATATTTAAGACAAATTGCACTATCATGCCTAATGGCTCAAATGGGATGTTTTGTACCAGCATTATCAGCAAACTTATGTGTATTAGACAGAGTCTTTAGTAGAATTGGAGCACATGATGATTTAGTAAACCATCAATCTACATTTATGGTAGAGATGAATGAAACTGCAAATATCCTGAATAATGCAACATCAAAAAGTCTTGTAATACTAGATGAAATAGGACGAGGAACATCAACATTTGATGGAGTAAGTTTAGCATGGGCAATAGCAGAATATCTAAACAACGAAACAAAATGTAAAACACTTTTTGCAACACATTACCATCATCTAAATAAATTATCAGAAAAATTTAAAGGAATAAATAATTATAACATAGCAGTAGACGAGCAAGACGATAGAATACTTTTTTTAAGAAAAATAGTTAAAGGGGGAACGGACAAAAGTTACGGAATCCAAGTTGCAAAATTAGCAGGATTACCAGATAAAGTAATTACATGCGCAAAAAATGTGATGAGCTTAATAGAATTAGAAGATAATCTAGGAGATAAAATATCAGAACATCAAAATAAAAAAAACGAAATTCAACTATCCAAAATAGATCATTCTCAATCAAACATTAAAATTCAGCCAGTAGATATAAATAAAATAAAAGAAAAAATGATGAAAGATTTACAAGAAAAGATACTAGCAGAACTAAAAGAAAAAATAGATAAAGAGTTTAATCAATCAAAAGAAGAAAATAAAGAAAAGAAAAATTGGAATAAGTTGTTTTAATAATATATACATTCAACTACAATAACCCCTTTAAACTTCCTAGCATTAATTATAATATGCCAATAAAAATTTTAAACAACTCAACAATAAACAAAATAGCAGCAGGAGAAGTTATTGACAGACCCGCAAGTGTTGTAAAAGAAATTTTAGAAAACTCTCTCGATGCAGGAGGAGATGATATAAAAATAGAAATAGAAAATGGTGGAATTGCAAAAATAAAAATAAGCGATAACGGGATGGGAATGAGTAAAGAAGATTTATTATTATGTGCAGAACGACATGCAACATCAAAAATAGAAAGCGACAAAGATTTATTCAACATATATTCATTTGGATTTAGAGGTGAAGCACTTGCAAGCATTGCAGAAATTGCAATACTAAAAATCACAACTAAAAGAGATTGCGATGCACTCGGAACCTCAATTTTAATCGAAGCAGGAACAGTGAAAAAGATAGAATCAGTAGCATGTAGCAAAGGAACAACAGTAGAAATAAATGATTTATTTTTTAGTGTACCAGTAAGAAGAGAATATCTAAAATCAAGAGAAATAGAATTTAGTCACATACTCAAAATAGTCTCAAAATATGCTCTAATAAAAAACAATGTATCAATCTTACTAATACATGATGGACGAGAAATAATCAATTCACAAAAAACAAATTCATTTTTAAACAATATAATATTTGTCCTAGGAGTAGAAGTCGGAAAAGATTTAATAGGAGTAAACTATCAAGAATTAGGAATAGAAGTAACAGGATATATTTCAAAACCGAACCTAACACGAGCAGATAAAACAGAACAATCACTCTACGTAAATTCAAGATATGTAAAAGACAAATCAATTTCAGATACAATTTATTCAGCATATAAAACTTTGCTCTTCATAAATAGAAACCCAATCTTCGTACTCAATGTTGAAATTAATCCATCACAAATAGACGTAAATGTTCATCCAAATAAAGAGTTTATAAAATTTCAAAATAACAAACAAGTTAAAGAAATAGTTTACAAAGCAATAAAAGAATCACTAAAAGAAACTGACCTAATACCAGAAGCGAATCTAGAAGAACAAAACGAATTAAAACCAACACATGTTTATGAATTCACAACAGATAAACAAGTAAATTTATTTCTAGAAGAAGAATCAAACACACAAATTCCACTAGAAAAAATTACAACATCAAATAAAATTCCAATAGATGTTGCTTACCAAATCCCAACATCAACTAAACAAAATGATATACAGCCTACAGTCGGTGATGAACATATTCTAAAAATCAATGAAGTGATAAATCGACAAACAAGTAAATCTAAATTTGGAAAATTCAACATTCTAGGACAAGTCAATAAAACATTTGTAATTTGTGAAGGAGAAGATGGGCTTGTAATGTTTGATCAACATGCAGCAGAAGAAAGAGTAAATTATGAAAGGTTCATGAAAGAATTTTACGGCGGAGCAATAAAGAAACAAAGATTACTAGAAAGTAAAATAGTAGAACTAAATCCTGAACAAAAGCAAATTGCAATGAACAATATAGGATTTCTAGAATCAATGGGATTTGAATTCGATGATTTTGGAGGAAATAGTCTAAAACTTTCAACAGTACCAGAAATTTTTGGTAAGTTACGTTCAATCTTATTTATTGATATATTGAATGAATTATTAAAAAATAAAAATCAAATTATAAATAAAGAAATAGAAGAAAAAATAATAAAAACATCTTGTCGAGCAAGTGTAAAAGCTGGAACAGAAATGACAAAAGATGAAATTAAAAATTTATTGAATAAATTAGAAAGATGTGAAAATCCATATTCATGTCCACACGGAAGACCAACGATAATCAAATTGACAATTAGTGAATTAGAAAAAAAGTTCAAAAGAACAGGCTGGTAATTTTACTTATGTGCATAAAAAAATTCTAATTTATCTTTTTGCTTCTTATTTAATCTAACAAAACCAAATCTTTCAAACTGAACAACATCACCAATATTCAATTTTTTCATCTCAGCCTCTCCCAATCCCTTCTTTACAACAGCATCAGGCATAACAACCTCAACTTTAACATTATCACCATCTGCAGACAACCATTGAATATATTTTGTTTTCAATTTAGCATCAGGTTTTTCACTAACATAACTAAAACTAGGTTCACTAAATGTCTTATCCAATTTAAAAGCCTTAAAATTTAATAAATGCATTAACCGATAGTTTCTTTCCTCAATACTATCATAATCGTCACCACTAATCAAAAATTCCTGACTAGTTTTATACTTACGAGAACCAATTGTGTTATCAGGATGAAAGGGTAAAGTAGCAGTTAAAACAGGACTTCCACCAATTTTAATTTTCTTTGGCTTTTCAACAAAAAAGTATCTAGGAGAATGTTCAATAAATTTTTTATTAAATTTATATAAAACATCAACAGGAACGATTGTGCTAGACCTTTTAACACCATTCGCTAAAATAAATTCTCTAATAGCTTCAGCTCTAATCCCTCTAGCTCTTAAAGATTGAATAGACCATAATCTAGGATCGTCCCAACCTCTATAAGTCCCAGATTTAACTTCTTGCAATCCTTTAGATTTAGAAAATTTAACATTTTCTAAACCGAGATGACCATTATTGATTACAATAGGATTTGTCCATCCAAAAATATTCCGAATAAAATTTTCAACCTTTCCCTCAATTTCTAATTCCACACCACGAATAATATGTGTAATACCCCAAATATGATTATCAATTGCCCAAGAAAATTCCATAGTAGGATAAACTCTAAATTTATTCTTGACACGAGGATGAACTCTATCAGAAATTTTAAACATTACCCTATCCCTAAATGCAGGATCAGGAGCAGCCATATTAGTCTTTAAACGAACAGCTAAACCTCCTTCATTAGTTTTGGTTTTATCAAACATACTTTTCCAAAGTTCCAAATTTTTTTCTACACTATTCTTTCTACATGGACAATTTTGTTTCTTAATCTTTAGTTCTCTAAAATTTTCAGCAGGACAAGAGCAAACATACAAATAACCTTTCCGCAACAACTCTTCAGCATACCTATAATATTGAGAAATTCTATCAGATTTGTATAAAACCTTATTAATTTTACAACCTAACCATTTAGCAGCATCTTCGATCAACTCATAAGCTTCAGGGTGAATAGATTTTTTCTCAGAACCAATTGTATCATCCATAACTAACAAAAAAGTTCCATTATAATCTTGGGCATATTGATCATTCAAAATTAAAGGACGAGCATTTCCTAAATGTAAAGCACCAGACGGGAATGGAGCCATTCTCATAACAACTTTACCTCTAACAGCATTAGGTAATTCAGGCAATCCCTTTCTAGTCTCTCTTTTAGAAACTTTCTTACTCAAAGAATCAAATTGTTTCTCCTGTCCTTCAATATCTAAAAAATTAACCTCATTTACAATTTCTTGAATAATAGAAAGATATTTTTTAATTTCAGATTTTTCTAATCCTTCAGCAAACAGACCAGCTAAAACAGAACCTTGAGCTGCTTTCCCACTATGGTTAATTGCATTTTCTAAAGCATAAGCTTTAATCGTCTCATTGCTAATTTCAACCATAAATATTAGAATTAACAAAAGGTTTTAAGGCTTTTGGGAATTAAAAACTGTTAAAAAGAAATATGTCTTCATAAAAATTTATAATTTTACAACCAGAGTAATTTTTTATTCTAAATATCTTATAAATGGGATCTCTAAAAAGTTTAAAATTAACCAAAAAATATTTATTTTCACAAATTATTTTCTTAGATTTAATATTAAAATACTAACATTTAATAAATATTTTAACTTCTAACAAACATGAATTATATAGAAGAAGCAATAATAGAAGCGAAAAAAGGAACAAAAGAGAAAGAAGGTGGCCCTTTCGGTTGTGTAATTATTAAAGATGGTAAAATAATTTCTAAAGCACATAATACAGTTTTAAAAACAAACGACTGCACAAATCACGCAGAGATGAACGCAATAAGAAAAGCCTGCAAAAAATTAGAAACATTCAATCTAAAAAAGTGTCAACTCTACACAACGACATATCCATGTCCAATGTGTCTCGGCGCAATCCTCTGGTCAGGGATAGAGGCAATGTATTACCTAACAACATCAAACGATGTAAAGAAAATTGGTTTTGATGATGCAAAATATTATGATTTTTATAAAGGTAAAAACAAAAGAATGCTGGAAACAACAAAAACACAACAACCTAAAATAAAAAAAGAATTCACAACATTTCTTTCAAAATATAAAGGTAAAAAATACTAATTTTTAAACTTAAACAAATTTCTAAAATCACTAAATCCATATTTCAATGCACCTTTCTTAGGACAATTAGCAATACATTCAAAACAATTAATACATTGTAAACTTTTAACATCATCACCTTCAGAAATCTTGATATTCATAGGACACTTAGAATCACAAATTTTACAATTAATACACAAATCTTTATTTCTCTTAATCCTAAACAATCTCAAAGAACTAAACAATCCATATTGAGCACCTTGAGGACAAAAATAATTACAAAAAGGTCTATCGACAAATAAAGATAAAAGAACAAAGAATCCAACAGATAAATATGCGATTATTGCAATCGTAGAACCATTTAAGATATCCAAAAAAGAAATTCTAGCATCAAATCTATATAAAAATATCAAACCATTCAAAGCAAGAATTAAAATAATATATCTCATATATCTCAAATATTTATGTATATTATTAGAGATTTTTATTTTCTTTATATTAAATAAATCACTAATATTCCCAAGAATTTCTTGTAAAGTACCAAAAGGACATAACCAACCACAAAAGAACGCACCACCCAAAACAGTACTAATTAAAATAACCAAAAGAAATGATTTAAAATCAATAAAAAAACTAGTAAACAACAAGGTAATATAACTCAATTGTAATAATGATCTAAAAATCTGAATTTTTTTCATAAAACACCTCGATCACAAGAACCATCATTATCACTGTCAACCCATAATCCACAACTCGGGCTAATACAGCTTCTACTACTAGGGCACGAACCATATAAGTCATTTACGTTGTCAATTTTTTCTGTATCAATATAATTTTTTTCAGAATTATTAAAATAGATTAATCCAACAACTAGTAATATAAATACAAAAATCTTCAATAAAATAATTACTTTTTCCATTATAAATTCAACAGAAATTATTTTATAAGTATATTGGGGAAACAATCAATAATCATGCCCAGGCATTAACTGGATATCTTCATCGCTTAAAATAACTTTCAATTTTTTAACAGATTCTTCCATATTCTCAGGAACAGAATTAATAAAATCAGTTCTACCTATACCCTTATGGAACAAAGTATCACCGGAAAATAAAATCTTATTTATAGAATCAAAAAAAGCGACAGAACCACCTGTATGCCCAGGAGTTTTAACAACCTTTAATCCAAATATTTCATTCGAAAAAGCAATTGAGTGTTCCAACTTTTCAAAAGCAATTTTAGAAATATCAAAAATAAAAAAATCATCAAAAGAATTCCTAAAATTTTTAATTTCCTTCCTAGAAGCATAAACTTTAGCATTAGGGAATAAATCAACATTACCACAATGATCATAATGTAAATGTGTCAATAAAATATATTTAATTTTATTAGGAGAGATAATTTTAGAAATTTCAGATTTAATATATTCACTATCAATATGATCTGAACTATCAATTAAAAATGGTTCAGGTTCTAAATACAAATAAACATTTCCATTACCAACAATCTTGTAAATTTTAGGTCCAATCTCTTCTACCATATTAATATTTAAAAAAACTCCTTCAAAACTTTTTGCTTACCATAATTTTGCAACAACCATGATTTGTCCTTTAATATATCACTTTCCAACTTAACATATTCTCCCATTTTATTCAATGCTATGTTCATATCATTAAAAATAATAGGTTTACTATTCATTGCACGTCTTGTAGTTTCTCTGACAATTCCAACACCAAGTGGAGCATAATACTCGTTCGTAATTCTCCTAAAAACAAAAACACTAGCCTGTCTTTTAGCTTTAGTCAAATACTCTGTTACAGGCAATCTCATCGCATAATAACCACCAGTAATATTAGACGCATACTTTTTTCTACCTATAAATCCCTCATAATCTTCAGCAAAAACAGTATGATGTTCCTGTCCAAAAACACTCTCACCATCCCAAGCCTCAATCGCATCAAATGCCAATCGACCAGGTAACAACAAAATAGCAATATAATTTCCTAAATAATTCCCACTAAATAACATTATTTCATCAACTTCTTTATAATATCTAATATTTTCTAATAATCCCTTAGAGATTGTATCATCAATAGCAGTAATACTCCAACGCGTCGGAATCATTTTACGATTAATTTTCTTTCCCAACATTCCAACTGATAAAATCTTTTGTAAATGATCCACTCCAATATTTGACTTATACAATTCATTAATTGCCGTAACAGATTTAGCATCAAAATCATTAGTCAAATAATCAATCTTTTTATGGATTTTAGTATTTTCTTGCAACAAGACTTTTTGAATAGGAGCAGGATTCGTCATAGGTTTAAATACAGCAGAAGAATTTAATTGAACAATAGGTATTTTTCTCAAGAAAAATTCAGTAGAAGTAGCTTTATGAGTTAAAGCAAGTTCCTGAGTAACATCCTTTAATTGGCTATTCGTTTTAATATTAGCGATTCCTCTACCATAAATCAATTGACCACGTAATCTTAAAATATTAGCAATAGATAAATTACTCTTAGCCCACTGCTCGGCATTGTTAAATTTTTCATGTTTACTATCATAATCAGTAGGGGCTAATATACCCATATTAACATTAGGATAACCAACTCTACCAACGAAAACTTCAGGTGGCGAAGGACCTGAAAAATGAGTAGTAGGCTTTGGAGCATTATTAACAAAATGACCTAAAATTTTGCATGGCTTTCCACAAAGTCCCTTCCCCTTACATCTAATACATAAACTATCCATGATAATAAAAAACCAAGTTTCTTTATAGAAATTATTGTAATTTACTTACTTCTTTCCCTTTTTTTCATAAGCCCTTAAAAGTTCTAAAGGAATTCCTAAAACAACAGTATTGCTCTGATCACTACTTAAATCATTCAAAGTTTGTAAAGTTCTCAAATGTAGTGCTCCGTCAGATTTAGCCAGAGTATTCGCAGCTTTCGCCATATCTTCTGCAGCAGCCACTTCCCCTTTAGCTTTAATAATAACAGCCCTACGTTCTCTTTCAGCTTCAGCTTCCTTCCCAATAGTTCTCTTTAATTGCTCAGGCAATTCAATATGCTTTAATTCAACAGAAGAAACCTTAATTCCCCAAGGATCAGTTGCTTTATCAACAATCTCTTGAATTCTTTTGGAAACAGAATCTCTTTTACTCAAAAGTTGATCTAATGTAACTTCACCAACAACATCTCTCATAGTTGTTTGAGCTAATTGTGAAACTGCATAATTATAATCTTCAACTTCAATAATAGCATGTCTAGCATTTGAAACTTTATAATAAAGAACCGCATTAACTTTTATTGAAACATTATCTTTTGTTATTGCATCTTGATCTGGAACATCAATTGCTTTTATTCTGATGTCTACTCTTTGCCATGTTTGTATTATTGGAATAACAACATTTAATCCTGGCTGCATCAATCCTGAAAATTTTCCTAGAGTAAATTTCACTCCTCTTTCATATTCTTTAACAATTTTTAATCCTGACAAGATGTATAGACCTACAATTGTTATTATTGGAATAAAGGCTTCTAATACCATAACAAAAGAAAGCTATTAGTGTTAATAAATCTTTTTAAGAAATTAAAGTAAACGAAGTTATATAAGCTACATTCTAATTAATATTAAATGAACGAATTTCTAGATAAAAAAACGGAAGAAGAATTAGAAAGTATTAATGTAAAGCTAAATTCTTTTAAAGGAGATTTAGATTCTGAAGAATATATAAATTTAGAAAAAGAAGTTACTCAATTCTGTTTGAGCTTAATGCAAAACAAACCTAAAGATGAAGATTCAATTAGAAAAATTTCTTATATAATTGCTAATTTTATTGAGTATGATTTTGATTCTATATTAGAAGGAGCATTCTCTATCGCTGAAGAATTAGGATTAGAAAGGAAACATTATAGAAAAGATACTTTTTATAAATGGGAAAGAATGGGAAAACTTTTCAAAAAATATTTATCTGGTTAATTTTCTTTTCTCTAACTTCTTTATTCTTGCTTCCAATCCTTCAAACCTCTGTTCATTATTCAGATCATAAACCCATTCCAAGAATAATACAGCAGGAAACAAAATAAAAAAAGTAAGAACCAATCCTTCCAAACTTAATCTAGCAATTTGTGAAAAAACCATGTCGAAGAAAATACCATGAATAATAGCAGCAACCGAAACTAAAAAAGTAAAAACCAATAAAATCAAAAAATATTCCGTAGTAAACGGAACACTTCTCATAAAACTAAAAGAAACCCAGATTATATAAATATTTTGAGTAGCAAGTAAAACAATAACTTTTTAAATTAAAGAGTCCTAAGTATAATATGTTAAATTTCGGTTTAACATGTTGAGCATTCGGTTTCGATTGTTTGTTCATCTGGATTTAATAACTTCGGTTATTTTGTTCAAATGAAGTTTAGAAGATTTCGGTCTTCTTCTCTTCTTTTTTTTTAAAAAATTATAAAGAATAAATATTTAGTCAAAGAATGGCAATTGATGTAACAGATGAAAATTTTAAAAAAGAAGTATTAAAACAATCAAATAAAATTTCAATATATTTATCCATAAAAAATAAATTTTAACTTTTGTTGTAATAAAAGATTAGAATTTTAATTATTATAAGATTAATTCAATGAGAGGTTCTGATATTATAATTAATCCAACAATTAAATCCAATAGAGCACTAATTAAGACTATACCTGCACAAATATCTTTTATTTTTGCTATTTCAGAATCATTTTTAGAAGTTATTCTATCACATAATTTTTCTATCGCAGTGTTAATTAATTCTAAGATTATAACTAATGTAGATAAAATAAAAACAATTAATGTTTTTATTAGAGATACATTTAAAATAATACAAAGGAAAGTAGCAATAGATCCAAATACAAGTAGTATTTTGATATTTTGCTCTTTATGAAAACCAACAGCTATCCCTTTTAATGCAAACTTATAAGATTGAATTAAATCAGTTTTACTCATACAATAAAAAGGTAGTATGAAGTTAAAAAGTTGACGATTTCAAAAAGTATTTTAAAAAAATTTATAAACAAAGAATGTTTAATTAATTTATGGCAATAGATACAACGGATAATTCTTTTGAAAATGATGTATTAAAACAATCAAACGATTTACCAGTATTAGTAGATTTCTGGGCACCATGGTGTGGACCATGTCTTATGTTAAAACCAGTGTTAGAGAAAATTTCAACAAAATTTGAAGGGAAAATGATTCTAGCAAAAGTAAACGTAGATGAAAATAAAAAATATGCAACAGATTATGGAGTTATGAGTATTCCTTCAGTAAAATTATTCAAAAATGGGAAAATCGTTGACGAATTCAATGGTGCACAACCAGAAGAGACAATCAAAAACTGGTTAAACAAAAATTTATAATTTCCTTTTTAAAAGTATAAAAAATTGAATTACTAAAATCAAAACAAGAAAACCAACGAGAGAAGAAAGATGTTTATTAACAAAATTATTACTGTTAATCTTCTTAACAACATTAGAACTAATCAAATTAATCAAATCAGAATTTTTACTAATATTTATTTTTAACCAAATACCAATCCCAGTCTGACTTTCATTAACTCTAGCTAACATAACCCCATGATACAATCCGACATTTTCTCCAACAACACAAACCTCAATTATATTCTTTTTATCAATATTAAATTCGTTCAAATAATCAATCTCAATATCTAAATCCTCTACACTCAAAGAATGCTTAACCAAATTCCTTTCCATAAAATCTATACTAGCCCATCTATCTTCAACTTTTACATCAACATTTTCAGAAGCATAAAAACTAATATTTTTACAAACAACTTCATTAACGAAACAGTCAAAAATAATTTCCTCAGGACTAGCTCTAAATTCCAATCCAGAAACACAACTAATAAAAAGAAAACAAAAATAAAAAAAATAAATTAGCTTCATCTTACAAAGGTAATGCCCAAAATACAATATCAGATTCAATATTTTCTCCGCTCTCAACATCAAGAACATTTGTTAAATCAAGATACATATAGATTCTTTCAGTACGAATATCCCCAACAGAATTAGCTTTTAAAATTTCAATAGAAAAATTTCCAATCTCATACAATGGATCAGCCAAAACACTTCTAAAAGAAATATGTTGAAAAAGATCAGCTGAATCAGCTGCTAATTCAGGTACAACATTAATATCAACAGTTCCACTATTATTAATATCCAAATCTTGTCTTTCAGTAATATAACCAGATGCAACATCACCAAATTCTATTAAATCAGGAACAGAAATCCCAATACTAGATTCAATAACATTGACACGAACAGTCATAGAATTACTAACATTATCCAACGCCAAAACATTACTCATACCGAACAAAAGAACAATAGTACAAATACCATATAATATATTTGCTTTCATAAATCACCTCCTTTCACCATTATAAAACCAACCAAAAACAAAGTTAAAACTCTTAAACCGACAAAAGGATAACAAAAACAATATTTTTTGAAAAAAGAGAGAAATCAAGTAACTATCAAACATTAAAAAAACTTATAAAGCAACAAAACCCATTTTAATTATACTAGCGAGCCCGTGGCGCAGTCAGGTAGCGCATCGCTCTGATAAGGCGGGGGTCCTGGGTTCAAATCCCAGCGGGCTCATTCTTGATTTGAACCTTGGTTCAATTCCCTAACGCAAAGAAATCTTTAATTTATATAGCTTGGAGCAAGTCGAAATTTGTTTACAATTTCATGCGACTTTAGCGGGCTCATTTTATTCTCAAGTAAATAATATCTTTATCAAAAATTTATTTTCCACCCAACAATAAGCTTTTTAAACTGATTTTTCAATAAACTTCCATGGGAGTTAGCAAATACTTAAGAGAAGCTTGGAAAAAGCCAGATATAAAAGTTCTTAGACAAAGAATGATTGAGTGGCGAAAAGGCGAATCTATTGTAAGAGTTGAAAAACCATTAAGATTAGATAGAGCTCGTGCATTAGGATATAAAGCAAAGAAAGGTATCGTAGTTGTTAGAGTTAGAGTTAAACGTGGTGGTCATAAAAGGACTAGACCAAACAAAGGAAGAAAAACAAAAAGATTACATATTAGAAAGAATTTACGTATGAATTATAGAGAAATAGCAGAACAAAGAGTAGCAAGAAAATACAAGAATATGGAAGTATTGAATTCTTATCAAATTGGAAAGGACGGAATGCACTATTTCCACGAAGTTATCTTAGTAGATAGAGTAGCTCCAGAAATCAAATCTGATAAACAATTAAGTTGGGTAACAAAGCCGGCAAATAGAGGAAGAGCATTCAAAGGTTTAACTTCAGCTGGTAAAAAAGCAAGAGGTCATAGATATTCTCATGATAAAGTTCCAAAAGCATATCCATCATTAAGAGCTAATGATAGAAAAGGAAATTAAAATGGCAAAAGCGCAAAAAGTAAAAAAACTTTATCGTGCAAGTGAAAAAGATTCTATAATTGCAGGTGTTTGTGCAGGTGTTGCAGATTATTTCGAAGTTGATCCAACATTAATAAGATTATTATGGGTTGCATTTGCTTTAGCATTTGGCGGCGGAATTCTAGCTTATTTAATATTTTGGATAGTAGTTCCAAGAAAATAATTATTTTTTAGATTTTCTACTTTTCTTCCCTTTCTTCTGTAAAGCTTTCTTAATAGTATAATTTATAGGATTCTTAATTCCAGGCTCAGGAGGAGATGTTATACCAAATTCCTTGTAAATTGGCTTATCATAATTAGGAGGTAATGGTTTACGTTTTTCAAACCAAAGAATCTGGGATTGCAAATATCCATTTTTTAAAGGAACATAATTCTTAGTATTCCACTCAAGAGTTTTTTCTTTAATATATTCCTGAGGGAACTCAAGCGCATTATAAAACGACAACAACAAATATAATGCTCTTTTCCTACCATCTTGTTTTAATCCCTTCAAAATAGTTTTAATCACCGGAGGGAACATGTCCTCAGTAATTTCAAGACCTTTGACATCAATTGAGTTTGTTTTATCATATTTTTTAGTCTTAACCTCTTCAACCTTTCTTTGAACTTTATCTAAAGCTTGCGATAATAAATATTTAGCCTCACCCTCAACACAATCTGGCATAAAAGATTTAGTGTCTTTAATTTTTAAAGGATCTGCATCAGACGGCTTAAATATGCTCAAATCTTTTTTATCAATCACAATAGAAGCCAAAGAAGTCTTCTCGTGCAAAGAATACGGTGCTCTAAATAAATGTCTCGAAGCCACCAAAATAATATCAACAACATCAATCAATTCTTTCGCACTAGCTTTTCTTTCAAAACTATTAGGATTTTTTTTAGAATTAATTTTACAACTATCACAAAAGTAAACTTCTTCACTCTCAACACGATTCATTTTACCATTACAAGAAGGGCAAATCATCTGTTTTCGATTAGACTTCATAGAGTTTACAACAGAACGACATTTTAAATTAGGACAGACATATTTTCCAATTTTCTTAACAATAGCTTTATTCCCACACTGTTTACATTTAATTTCAAAAATACTTTTACCTTTTTCCTCAATTTCAGCCTCAGTAGACAATTCCAAAATTTCATCAGTTAATTGATCATGAGTAAGTTCCGTTAGATAAGCAGCAACTAATCGAGGCCATTCAGGAAACATATCTTTAGTATTATGTTCACCAATCTTTTTAGGAAAAGCTTTGAAAGGAATCAAAATATGGAAACCCTTATTCCCAGAATATTTTATTCCAACATTATTAACACCATGATGTTCAAGTGCCTTAATTAATAATCGAGCAGCCAACTTAGAATAATCAAAATATTTAGAATCAATATCAATCAAAAAATCCCAACCAATTTTAATTTCATTGTATTCAGCCGGTGTCATGTTTGTATTTATATCCAATGGATTTGACCAAATTTCCTCAGAACAATGGAAAGAAGTTGCACCACTCTTCGCTAAATTACCAACATCATTAGGATAATCTAAAGAATCAGGTCTCTTCGCAAAATATTCATTATTAAAATTAGCAACTGTTTCACGATTTTTACAAAACTCAAAAATTGCTTTTTGAATATCCTTCCTTACGTAATAAGATTTAGCGATCGCCTGAACCTTTTTTAACTCTTTTTTCTCCATCAAAAAAATAAGAAGATGAAGTTTTTAGAGATTTAGGTATTCAATATTCTGTTAATAATAATCACAATATCTCGTCAAAAACTCCAAATCTTTATAAATAATTAATAACTATATTTAGTATGAAAAGAATCTGGTCTTTAGCGTTGATTACTCTACTAATTTTTAGTGTATCTTTTACATTAGCAGACGACACAATAATAAACGAGACAAGTAATGTAGAGAGAGCATTTGCTTGTCTAGAAGAAAAAGTTGGACCGGATTGTAAAGAAATTGAGAATGTAAGAGAAATAGCACTAACAATTTTAGCAAAGCCAGATAATGTTTATAATGGATGTGTAAAAAAATTACAAACAAAAATAAAAAATGATAACTTAGGCTCAGTACGAGATACAGCATTAGGAGTATTGGCTCTTAAACATGCAGGAAAAGATTATGATGAATTAGTAGAATGGTTAGAAGATCAAGTAATAAATTCAAATGATATAATATGGTATTTACAACAAGATTCAGAAGAAGCATCTAAGTGTAGTTTAAAATATAATTCAACTACTTCTTTTTTTGAAGTAAAAGAAACAAAAAAAATAGAATCTGTATCATTAGGAGAATGTTTTAGTCCAACATCTTCAAAGTTTTGGTTGGAAGTAATTCCTAAATGTTATGAAAAAGAATTTGAGATAGGATGTGATAAAGGGTTCATAGCAAATTTATTATATTTTAATAAAAAGAATCCAGAAGTAATTTTCGTATCAGATAACACACAAGAAGGAGGTGCAAATGAATTTGTTAAATTAAAAGTAAATTCAAAATGTTTCACTTCAGGAAGTAGTAAAGAATGTTCATTTGAAGATACAATATGGGGAGCTTATGTTTTATCAGAACTCAATAAGGATACTTCTGCATTTTTACCATATATAACTGCAATGGCAGAAGATAATAAAGGATTTTCACCATATGTTTTTTTATATTTGCTTAATCCTTTAAATTCAATAAATATACTTGAACCAGATACAAATACAGAAATTGGGTTTTGGCATAAAAAAGCATATGACAAATATTATGATACATCATTAGTATTATTGGTTTTAGGAATAAATCAAGAACAAACACGAAATGCAGAAAATGCAATTTGGTTTAATCAAGGAGATAACGGATGTTGGGTAAATAGTGTTAAAGATACAGCAATGATTTTATGGGCAACAGAACAAAGGCAAGGATTAAATGAACCAACAACAGCTAAGTGTGAAGATGCCGGTTTTATCTGTGTACCAAGTCTTGAATGTAGTGTTGACGATGATTTAGGCGATAAATATTTTTGTGAAGGAACGGCTAATATTTGTTGTAATAAAAGACCTGTTACTTGTAAAGAATCTGGTGGACAAATATGTGAAGAAGGAAAAGTTTGTTCAACAACAGTTAAAAAAACTGAAGATACAGATTCTTGTTGTTTAGGCAGTTGTAATAATCCAGAAGTAGATTCAGATGACCCAGAAGAGGAATGCGTTACAGCAGGATTTAAATGTTTAACAAGTTGTGATAGTAAATATTATGAAGAAGTTAGTTATGCTTGTGATGGGAATAGTGTTTGTTGTAAAAGATTCCCTAGTTCAGATCCAGAGGAAGACTCTGTTCCATGGTGGATTTGGGTTCTAATCATAGCAATTGTCGTAGCATTAGGAATAATTGTTTATGTGTATAGAGAACAAATAAAATTATTATTATTTAAATCTAAATCAAAAATGGGAAAAGGTCCAGTATCAAATAATCCATCTAATGGGAGTGTCCCACCAGGATATGGCGGAAGACCACCAATGCCTCCAGGTAGATATCGTGCTCCACCAAGAAGAATGCCACCACAAAGAATGCCAATGTCCCAACAACAGAGACCACAATGAGTAAAAAATATTCTCTATTTTTTTTAACACTATTCCTATTAGTATTTGTTAATGCAGCACCAAATGTAGAGATCTTAACACCAAATCCAACAATAGATGAAACAGTCGTATTTGAAATTACAACAGATGGTGAATTCAAAGATTCATTAACCAAAGACAGTATACATTTTTATGAAGGAAGAAAAGAAGTTTTATTAGAACATAATATATATTATTATAGAAATGTATTTTACTTATATGCAATATTCAAAAATGCAGGAGATTACACTCTAGTTTCAGATGAAATAGGTTATGAAGTAGGTGGAGATTTCCTTTCAACAACTCTTGATAAAAATATAACAATAGTTGAAAACAAAGGAAACTTATTACAAATAAAACCAGGAGTAATATCTACAGCCTCAAAACCAGAAGTGGAATTGACAAATAAAGGGGACAAAGAACTAACAGTTAAATACAGAGAAGTTACACTCTCAATAGATGCAGGAAGTACAAGGACATTACACTTAGAACCTTTATTAAATTTCGAAATGATTCAAATATCAACATATAAAACTTTCAAGATTCCAATGATATATTCTTCAGATATTGTAGTTCCAGAAGGAGAAACATTAGAAGAAGAAACAGTATCTAAGGTAGAAAAGGTTGGGGACTTAACATCTAGACATGAAAAAGTGGTAGTAGACATGTATACCAACACTCCATATTATAATACTTTTGAATTATTAAATCTAAATCAAAATGAATTAACAAACATACGAGTAAACTCAACAATACCTTTCATTTTTTTAGATATTCCATCAATATCAGCAGCAAAAGCTATAATTAATTTAACAATTAATTCAGAATATAATACACTGAGTTTTTCAAAAGGAAATGTAACAATATATTATACAGAAAATGAAGATGAAAAAGAACTAATTATTCCACTAATGGTAAAAGTATTGGATAAAGCGATTTTAACAGATCCAGAAGCCAATTCTGCACACATTCAAAGTAAAACATGTACAGAATTAGGAGGGGAATTATGTGTTGGGACTTGTTTAGGGGAATGGTATGATACAATAGATGAAGAAGTTACATTATGTTGTGCTGCTGGAGTAGAATGTAAAGAAGATCTTGAATATAATCCAAATAATAAAAAGAATCAATCAGAAAATACATGGGTATGGGGAATAGTAATTTTTATTATAATAGGATTAATTGGTTATGTAGTATTTCAAAAATATAAGAAAGTAGGAATAAAAAAATAATTATTTTTTCTTTATTTTTTTTATAGCTTTTTCAGTTAACTTACCATCTTTTATCAAACCATGAATTTCCAACATTTTAGTAGCTGCAGTCATCTCTCTTTGTAACTGATAAATTCTTCCTTGTGCTTGTTTTGCAACATTATCATATTGATGTAATCTATCAACCAATGCACTCAAAACTTCAGTAGATTCCTTACAATTAATCTTTACTTGAGAAGGATCAACAACCTCAATAGAAGCAGGCATAAATCCAATTGTAATTTCAGCTAAAGTTTTAAAACTATCACATTCAAATTCAACCTCAGAAAAACAAGAAAACATATTCTGATCCTTAATGTCTTTCAAATCACTAAACATTTTTTTAATAATCTTAGTACCTTTAATAGAATCTAATTTACCAATATGTTCTTTAAGTTTGTCTTGGATATGGGGTCCTGGTCTTCCCATCATCTCAACAATCATTATTGCAGTTACCATTTTTTGAATATCAAAAGGAGTATAGCCAAAATCAAAAAAGGAATAAAAAGAAAAAACGCAATCCGTTTTACTTTTTCATTTATTGATTCATAAATAACTTCTTCTAAATCTTCATCTGCATTAAGCTTTATAACTTTTTTGGAAGTTTCAATTACACTATTACTATTAATTTTAATAACTTCAAAAACAGTTTTCTCAACATTTTTCTCAACAACAGACTCATTCTTATAACTAACTACGCCAATTCTCTTAACACTCTCCTCATCTTTTTCATCCTCTAAGTCTTCCTCAATTTCTTTTTGTTCTCCAACTTCAATCTCAAAAGATTCCTCAACAATATACTCTTTTGTTCCACTTTCTCTAACTCGAACTAATCCATTAGCAATACCATCAAAATCTTTACTAATAATCAATTTTGCATTATAAATATCGCTTCTGTCAACAAATCTTGTAACATACCAATCAGCTCTCTGCCAAGAATTTGCCCAAATCTTATTTATTGTTTGTCCATCACCTAAAATTTGTATTTTAACATCATATGCCCCCTCAACATTATCAAAATCCAATTCACAAATAAAATCTTTCTCAAAAGAAACAATCTCAGGACAAGAAATAGAAGATAACTCAATAGCACTACAAAAACAAATAGAAAAAATAAAAATAAGCAACAATCTATTCAACATTTAAAACTAAAAATAGAAAAACTTATAATTTATATTAAAAATTTAGGATAAGTTTCAACAAAATTTTCATATTTAATCATAACTCGATTTTTATCCTTATATTTACTAGCAATCCATACTTCAGAGAAAATTTTATTTTTCAAATACCAAGCACATTTTATTTTTTCCTCACGAGATAACTTGTTATTCATTTTAACTTCAACACCAACAATTTTATACTTATCATCCATCAATTGAAAAGAAATAAAATCTGGGAATCCAGTGCCAATAGTCATAACACCCATATTCGCCTTGAATCTTCTAAAAACTCTCCTAGCAGGAATAACCTTATTATTTTCCAAATCAACATTATTGCTCCATTTGTCAACAATCCAACCTTTATCAATTAAATCATGACGAACTCTTAATTCGAACTGACCACCACTCGCTCGACTTGTTGAACCACGCTTAATATTAACTTTCTTTTTTAGAACAATATTCCCTTCATCATCAAAATCAATCTTATGCTCAACATCATCACTCATACAAAACTAAAACAATAAATCCTTTTATAAGTTTTGGAAAGAAAGCAAATATTATCAACCGTAATTTATATTATTCAAAAATCACAAGTCTCTTGCAAACAATGTCCTTCTAAAATTTCCTCTAGCTCTTTCCTCAGCCCTCTTTAACATTTCATCAACCTTTCTCTCAAATTCATTCAAAAACTCATCACTAACAGGCAACTTAGTAGACTTACGAACATTACTACGAACAACTAGACCACCTTTCATAATAAAAGATATCAATATTAATTAATAAAGTTTTTGGGAAGATATAAAAATGTAAAAAAGCATTTCATATTATGACAAACTACGTATGGGAATTTACCAATCAAAGAAAACTAACAAAAAAAGAATTCATAGCCTACTTTGAAAGGAAAGTCTTCAGAACAATTCGTAAGTATGAAATGCTCTCAGAATCAAGAACATTCCAAATAAAAGAATCAAAGAATATAAATACCATAATACTAAAAAAAATCATAGAACAAAAATTTATAGTAGAATTCTCAAACAAACCAAATATAACAGATGACAATCTATCCGACGTTGCAGAAGAAACATTCAAAAACATTTTACAAGGAAATTTTACAGGACCATTTCCAAAAGACTCAATAGCGAGACCACTGTACTACAATTCAGACAAAGAAACCGAACTATACGCAAAACTTCTAGGAATAAAAGGTCAAATAAAAAAAAGGGATGAGAAAGTACAAGAATTGTTCGCAAAGTTTTTTGATAAAAATCAGGATTTAGAAATTAATGTAGTAAAAGCATTATCTCAATTTCCAAAATAATGTATAAAATAGTTTAGTTTATGTCAGTTGCTTCATCATCTCATCTGTAATAAAATTAGTTTGTGTCCCAGAATATGTCATATATAATTTTTCCTTCGCCCTAGAAATTGCAACATAAAATAATCTAAGTTCCTCAGATTCCTTGTCATATCTATCATCCTTAATCATCTCAACAATAGGATGATCTGATGCCTTACAAGGGAAACTCTGAGTATTACAACCAATAACAAAAACAATCTTAGCTTCTAAACCCTTAATTGCATGGACAGTTGCTAAAGTCAAATAATCATTTTTGACATCACCACCAACATTCTCTGTCTTCAAAATATGTTTAACATTTCTTTGTTTCAAAACATTTGAAATATTAATCAATTGCTTATTTGTTCTAGCTAAAACAAAAATATCATTTAATGGAGTATCAGTTTCTTTAATATACTCTAAAATAAAATTAATCTCAGCATTCTCATTTTCAAAACTAAACAACTTAATTTCCGCACCATTATAATCCTCAACAGATTCCAAACCAGGCAATTCCATCTCATTAATAGAATAATTCATTAACTCAACAATTTCAGTCTTACTTCTATAATTTTTAGTTAAATGAATTATCTCAGGGTTATCAAAATCAGTTTCAAAATTTAAAATAAAATTAATATCACTTCCTCTCCAACCATAAATGGACTGACGAGGATCACCAACTGCAAAAAAGTTTTCAGCATTCAACAATTTCATCAAAGCAACCTGTTGTGCATTAACATCTTGATATTCATCAACAAGCACATGACTATATTTAGGAATCTTTAAAGGATTTCTCTTGAAGAAAATCGTAGAATCAACAATTTGATCAGCATAATCTCTCAAATTATTAGTATCCATATGCTCAAGAATAATATTAATAATCTTATATAATTGAGATGCACTATATCTATGTTTTTCATCAGCTTCTTCGCTAAAATCATAAAAATCCTGATTTGTCATTTTAAAATATTCAATAATAGAAAAACAATCATTCATAAAAATATTTGATAATTGTGAAGTTGTCTTATTTTCTCTCTGTTTAGAAGAAAAATATTCTCTTAAAATAGACTCCATATCAAATCCAAGCATCGAAACTGCCATATTTACAGCCAAAAGCTTTTCAGGATAACTAATAACTCTCATTCTCTTACCATAAATTTCCTGTTCATACTTTCTCAAAATTCCCTCAGCAAAAGAGTTGAAAGTATGAATATTAACACCATCAATACCAGTAGCAGAAAGTCTAGCAGTCATTTCCTGCCTAGTTTTACGAGTAAAAGTAATAGCCAAAATTTCCTCTGGCTTAACATTTTTATATCTAATAAGAAATTCAATTCTCTTAATCAAAGTCGTTGTTTTTCCAGAACCAGCACCAGCAATAGTTAAAATATTCTCAGCATTAGAAATAATAGCTTTTTTTTGTTCATCATTATAGATATTAAGAAAATCATTATATACATTAAAAATTTCTCGATCTTTATCATTAACTTTTGAACCTTCAGTGTAAAATTTCTTTTTCTCATTTAAAGTAGGATTCAACAACTCATTTTGTCCTTTCAAAGTCAATTCAAAAATTTTTACAAACTTATTATAATCAGGCGATTTTTCCTCAATTAACTTAGCTCTTCTTAATTTTTCAATAAAATCCAAAACTTTCTGTTTCTCCCAATTTAAAATACCAAAATGATGCAATTCATCTAAACGATTTTTTGAAATTGATTTATTCTTATAACTTCCAATAATAAAATCAGCTAAAAGATTCTTTCCAACTGAGAATGGTAACTCCTGCATAGCTTTGATAATATACAAATATTCCAAATCACCATCAATCATTCTATTAATCATCAAAATAAAAAACGCCCTGCTTATTTAAGGTTTATTGGAAAACAAACTATAAACTTTTTCAACATCTATAATATTTTTCGCTTTAATCAATTCACGTCTCAAATCCTTTGCATTATTTGCACCTTTTGTAAAATTCATTGCTTGAAACTTAATTTGACGATAATACAACCCATATTTTTTAGCTAACATCAAATAATCACTAAACAAGATTTTACTCGTTTTACCTAGTAATTCAGCAAAGATATTCGGATTTCCAATAGCATCACGTCCAATCATTACAAAATCAAAATCTTCCAAAATCTTCTCATAATTTTTTAATCCAACATTCCCAGAATAAACAACAGGAATTTTTAAATTTCTTTTCAATTCAAGCGCAAACTCATAATCAGGTTCACCAGAATAACCTTCAGAAATAGTCCTAGAATGAATAATAACAGCATCAAAACCAATGAGTTCAGCAAGCTTCGCAATACTAATAGTATGAGGTGATTTTCTTAATTTAACAACACAAGCTTTCTTAGTAGAAGCACGGATATCTCTCAAAATAGCATTAATACTATCCAAATCTTTCTGTAAAAAGGCTCCATGTCCAAGACGCCTTGAAAGCTTAGAAGGACAACCTAAATTAAAATCCCAACCAGAAACAAATTCATCATACTTCTCAATAAAAAGCTTAACACCTTCATTAGAACTCGTAAACAACTGCAATATAGGCTTATCATCCAAAAATTGCCTATCCTCACTCAAAGGATTAGTCATTCCACTAAATGTCAATCCACAACCAGCCTCTTTGCACAACAATCTAAAAGCAATATCATTAGGTTCAAGCATTGGTGCAAGCAAAAATCGATTTTTTAACTCCAATGTACCTATTTTGTAATGTTCCATAATTATTTATAGACATCTTACTTATTAATATTATGATAATTCGAAGCACATCTTTCAAAGATGGTGAAAGAATTCCAGAAAAATACACTGCAGACGGTCAAAATCTTTCGCCTGAACTAATAATAGAAGATTTACCAAGAGGAACAGAAAGCCTAATAATTTTATGCGAAGATCCAGATGCTCTAAAAATAGTAGGATTCACATGGATACACTGGGCACGATTCAACATAATGCCAGAAAATAGCCATGTTATAATCAAAGAAGGAGAACAATTAGGCTTAGGAGCTTTGAATTCAGATGGGAACATATCATATGACGGTCCATGCCCACCAGCAAGAAGCGGAATACATAACTATTATTTTTACATAATAGCATTAGACAAAGTATTAAATCTAGAAGAAGGAGCCAAACCAGAAGAACTCAAAAAAGAATTTCAAGCACACATAATAGAAGCAGGAGAAATCAGAGGAGTTTATTCAAGAGATTAATATCTATAAAACTCAACTAATCCAAAATCATCCCAAACATACAAACTATCTCCATCTTGATTAAAAATATGATTAAAGTTTTCTTCATAAATCCCAGTTGATAAAGTCCTTTTGTAAATATGCGTCGCATCATCTTTAATTACAACATCAATATCCTTTTGACAAACGTTTTGTAAAGTCAACGTTTCCTTACCATAAATATCATCATTATATTTCAATTCCAATAAACGAATACATTCATAATTAACAGACTCTTCCCAAATTCCAATTTTACTCTCTCTAGCAAACTTTTCAGCCTCAAACATCTCATTATAGAACCTGTCTTTCCCGTAATAATACAAATGCGCAAAACCTTTCTCCAATAGAACTTCATTAATATTAATTTCATTAACAAAAAGATACCCTAAAATTCGCCCATACTTATCACTTCCAAAATGTACAATTTTAACCTTTTTACTTAAAATATTATTTTCCAAATATTCAATAGCCAAACCAGATTTTAACATCCCTTTCTCAGGCGTATTAATTCCCAATAACCTAACTCTAATATTTCCTTCTAATTCAACTGTATCACCGTCAATAATACGAATAACCTCCAAATAAGAACTGGTCATTTTTGAATCAGCCCAAGAATAATACAAAGCTCCAGAAACGATTATTAATATCAAAATTAAAATATGTTTTCCATTCATCAATATTAAACAATAGCAAGATTTAAAAGCATATTTTTTTATAATATTCTTATGAGCAAGGTAAGAATTAAGTTACAAAGTGTGGATATCGATAAATTAAACCAAGTTATTGATAGGATAAAGGACATAGCTAATGCTGCAGGTATTACAATATCAGGACCAATCCCATTACCTACAAAAAGACTTAAAGTTACAACTCGAAAATCTCCATGTGGTGACGGAACAGCTACATTTGATAGATTCGAAATGAGAATTCATAAAAGAATTATAGATATTCAATCTAACGATAAAGTATTACATAACATAATGCGTATTTCTATTCCAAGAACAGTTAAGATTAAGATTGAAATGATTGATTAAATTTAGTCAAAATTATTTACCAATATTTTTATACTACTAAAATATATATATAATATGAACAAAGTAGGATTAGTATTAAGCGGTGGTGGAGCTAAAGGATTTGCCCATATAGCGTTAATAAAGTTTTTAGACAAACACAATTTACAACCAAATTGTATTTCAGGCTGTAGTATGGGCTCAATTATTGGTGCACTATATTGTTTAGGACATACAGGACAAGAAATTGAAGGAATAATGAAAACATTCACATTAAAAAAAATTCTAAGTATCCCACTAAATTACAAAGTGAATTCTAATTTAATTGAAAACTATCTAAACGATCTATTCGAAAATAAAAATTTTGAAGATTTAAAAATTCCACTTTATGTAAATGCAATTGACATAAACACCGGAGAAGAAATAATATTTAATAAAGGGAATCTTTCAAAAGCAGTCCGAGCAAGCATTGCAATCCCCGGAATATTTAGACCAATGAAAATCAACGATAGAATTTTAGTAGATGGAGGAGTCCGAAATAACATACCAGTAGATATTCTAAAACAAGAAAATTTAGATAAAATAATAACATTAAACGTAGGAAGCTCCAAGTTAAAAGGAACTACAATAGAATCAGTCGGAGAAAACACAGGAACAATAAAAACAGATAAAACAATAAAAACGCTCTCAAAAGCTCTACTTATAATGCAATCCAACGATCATATAGTACAATATGCCAAAGAAAACTCAGACATATTTATCAATCCAGATCTGAGAAATTATAATCTAATGGAATTTCATAAATATAAAAAAATAATAGAAGTCGGAGAAAAAGAAGTCTCAAAATATTCAAAAGAGATAATCTCAGCATTCAAATATGGAAAAATAAGAAAATTACTTAAAAGAACATTCAAGTAAAATTTAAAAAGCTAAATTATATTCTTTAAACATAAGCCCATATCGTATAATGGTATTGCACCGGTCTAGAAAACCGGGCCCTCACGGGCATCCCCGTCCGATTCGGGGTATGGGCGTTTCTTTTCTTTTAATTCAAAGGATTAATTTATTTACTAACATTTTAGTAAATTTAATAATTCGTCATAAATTCTAAAATACAAAAATTATCATTAATCAAACCAGTTCAATTTTTCATCATGTTTCAACTGCTTGATTCTCCACTCAGCCTTACAAGCATCAGACTTGTCCAAACAATCTTTAGTCTTTAATAATTGTCTAAAACCTTTTCTATAAACATACTTACTTCCCTTACCCGTAGCATGCGCTTTCATCCTCTTATCAACATCATTAGTTACACCAGTATAGAAGGAACCATCACAACATTCTAACAAATATACACACCACTTTTTTTCTACCATAAAAATAACATTTTACAATTACAAAAGTCTACCATTTTTCAGACATCATAAATTGTATATAGTTTTACGCATCTTCCAAATCAGCTTCAGCTTTTTCCAAAGCAAACGCAGCATCTTCTAAGACTTTTTTAGCTTCACCATCAAGTTGACCAGCTTCTTTAACAACAATCTCTTCAGCAAGATTAATATGTTCTTTAGCTAAATCTCTTTCTTCTTCATTCATAAAATTTAATATAACTTAGAATATATAAGGGTTTTGTATCTTCTAAGAAATAAATTAAATTGAAGAACAAAATAATAGAAAATGATTAAAAGCCATTCATTTCAAAATCATCCATTTCTTTTTGAAGTTTTTTTAATATTTTTCTA
>Ga0307992_1000029_pt1 | contig 90291 bp, 74 predicted proteins | sample EllFjometagen133_FD_203162 | JGI IMG/M metagenome (GOLD analysis project Ga0307992, IMG submission 203162) | Marine microbial communities from Ellis Fjord, Antarctic Ocean - #133 | ecosystem: Environmental > Aquatic > Marine > Unclassified | place: Southern Ocean | collected 2014-10-08
AATTTATCACTTTGTATCTGGCTGGAGAGAAGTCCCCAGCATTCATCTGTAACTTTGTCAACCTGTAAAAATTCCGGTTTATTATAGTATGATTGTCCGGAAAAAGTTGGAGGTATATTCAATCCCCTGGGATGAGATAAATAATATGTTCCGGTACGGGTAGCAACATAAAGATAATTGTTGAAACGGGTAATAGATTCTATAGTTGTTTCCAAACCTGCTTTATCCTTATAGAACGAAACAGGAACACTTATAGAAACCATTGAGATTCCGTTATCCAGGGCAAGCCAGAGATTATTACGATTATCCAGAAATTGATATTGAATTATATCATCCTGCAATCCTGTACTATTATTTATTACTTCAAATTGATCCGACGATTGATCGTACAATATTACTCCGTTTCCCCAGGTTCCAAAGGAATATTTATGCTCGGCTATTTTTATTACGTTATTAATAGCATTTTCAGTTAAAAAATTATCGATTATCGTAAAATGTCGTACAAGACGTGTTTTATCAGGGGTATCAATGTTGTAAAGATGAAAAATACCAACTTTGTCGGTAACGATAAGAGCTTCATTTTCATTGAAAGGAACCATGCCAAATACCTCGAGTGTATCGAATCTTTGTCCTGTGTTGAGAAGTACCAGAGAATCTTTATTCATCATTTTAAGACCAATTCCGTTATCTCTAACGAATAATTTGTCGTTCACGAGAAAAGAAAAGTGATACTCATTTTCCGGTCTCCATATATTTATGCTATCTCCATTCAACCGAAAAATTGCACCGGAAGCCTGGAAGTATATCCCATCGGTTGTTACATAAGTTTTCCAGATACTCCCGAAGTCTCGTTCTTGTTCATTTAGTAAATGAATTAGCGAATGATATTTAAGTTCTCCGACAGAATCGGCAATAAGATATCCAAATTCATTTCTTGCTCCAACATAAATTCTTCCGTCTTCATTGATTGCTAATGAACGGACCAACTTTTCCTCTACAGGTATTTTTCTCCAGTTAACTCCGTCGAATTCCAAAATCCCATCATTATTGCCAAAATACATTACTCCTCTCTTATCCTGGATTACAGCATGATTTTGAGGTCTGTGATTATAATCCTTGTAACTATAGTTAATAATGGTTGAATATCCTTTTTCGAAAATAGGTTGGCAAAAGGTTGTGAGTGTTAATGAAGAGAAAATAAGTAAAAGGATACTGATTTTCAGAAATGAATTAACACACACAAACTCTTGAATGAAAAAGCGTGAGTAAAATATTTTCCTGTCAGATATTGATAACCCCATACAATATTTTGTATAAAAATAAAAAAAAAAGGCTGTCTTTTTGCTTGAGACAGCCTTTTTTATATAAATTATTAAGTTAACTATTCAATAACTAATTGTGTATAAACAATACCAGTTTCGGAAACTATCTGGAAGAAATACAATCCTGAGCCAAGTTCAGAAAGATCAAGAGTTTTTCTGAACTTACCGAAATATTTTTTGTATTGTACTGAGTGTACCAGTCTTCCGTTGATATCAAACATTCTGATTGCCACATCCTCCTTCTTTTTCATATCGAGGGTGAGAGTAAAAACACCATTACTAGGGTTTGGATAAATACCGATGTTAGACATATTGCCGGCAACAGACTTAATTCCTGTGGTCTGATCAGCGGTTCTGTTTGACCGTGATGATCTATGAGTTGATGCTTTTGTTGCAGTACAGGAGGACGGTCTTACCACTTCAACAACATAATAGAAATCCCCTGAAGAAGGTGGTGTAAGATCGGTATAAGATGTAAGATCACTCGCGATTCCATACAGTTTTTCCCAACCCAAACTGGAAGAATACCTGTAAATATCATAGGTGCTGAATGTGAATCCTTCATAATGATCCCAGATCAGGTTAATACCGTTAAGACCCAGATTCTGGGTAAGGTGCATTGTTTTATGTGATTCACTCAGTTCAGATTCGTTATCACATTTATCAACAACAGAGAGTTTATATCTCCAGGAACGAATTCTCGGATCTGAGAGTGTATCGTTAAATTCACTTAAGTCGGAATAAAGTTGATTTCCTATCAGGAAGTATACTCCGGCTTGTGAACTTTCCTTATAAATGTTATAGGATTCAATCCCTCCTTGTACTGCTGGTTTCTCCCAAACAACCAGGTTGGTTTGGGTTACACTATCAACCGTTACCAAACAAATCTGGTTTTCTGGTGTTGGCACCATTGATATTTCAAAACTTTCAGTTGCAATACAATTGTTGGCATCAGTTACTTCTATGTCATATACACCCACTAAAACATTAGTCAGATCTTGACTATCAGAACCATTTGACCATAGGTAAGAATAAGGCGGTGTTCCGCCCGTTACACTGATGAATATTGAACCACCTGCCCCTCCGCAAACTGCGTCTGTGATTGAATCTACTGCTATAGATGGTGAATTGATATTGCTAACGGCTGCGGTGATTGAACCAATACATCCAATTGAATCCGTAACGGTTACAGTATACACACCAGCGGCTAAGTTAATTTCTGTTGAATCCGTTCCACCGCTAGACCATAAGTAAGTAAAAGGGCTGGTACCCCCACTTATATTTACCGTTGCACTGCCATTACTACTTTCACAGTTGGCATTTGTAGTAGTAGTTGTTAAAGTAAAGGTTTCCTGTCCCTCAATTATAATACTCTTTAATCCAATACAACCGTTGGCATCGGTAACAGATACTTCATAAGGACCTGCTGTTAAACCACTGACATCCTCTGTAACACTTCCATTTGACCACAGAAACGTATATGGTGAAGTGCCCTGTGATATGAAAATTTCTATTGCCCCACCAGAGCCATCGCAATTAGCATCTGTGGTTGACACAACAGTAATAACGGGTCCATTATTATCGCTAACGGTTGCAAGGGCAAAATTGCTGCAGCCGTTTGCATCGGTTGCTGTAACAATATAAAAACCAGCACATAAAGCAGTATCCACTGGTCCAATCACGCCATTTGACCATTGATAAATGTAAGGAGAAACGCCTCCTGCAGCGCTCGCAATAGCAACACCGTCATTATCTCCGCAAGTGGCTTCTATTATTGGATCTATTGAAATTGATAGCTCATATGATGCTGTAAGGGTAACTGTGGCAGAAGCTTTATCTCCTTCAGCATCGGTCACAATTACTTTATATGTGCCCTCAGATAAACCGGTTGCTGTTGCAGTAGTTTGTCCGGCAGGATCATCCCATAAATAAGTATAAGGAGGTATGCCATTACTAGCCGTTACAGTAGCTGATCCATCAGCCAAACTCATACAGGTAGGACCAGTACCTGAGGCGGTTGCAGTTAATAGAGGACATATACCAGATACGGTAATATTATCTGTAAAAGTTGCAGTATCACCACAAGAATTTTGCGCAAAAAGAGAAATAGTGTAGGTCCCCGGTGATTCATAGCGATGGGTAGTATACATAGTATTAGTCAGTGTGGTGTCTCCATCACCCCAATCCCATGAAAAAGTTGATCCGCCCACAAGAGTAATAAACATAATTTCTTCACATGTAGCTGAATTAAAACCGGTTTCCGCATCCTCCCAGTAGATTTCCGGATAGCCGCCACCCTGGAAGTAAGAAGCACTATCGCTTATATATACATTAAAAGTGTCTGTAAAACTCAATCCGCAGCCATTGGTTAATGTAAAAGCAGCCGGGTATATTCCAGTATCTATATAGGCATGAAAAGTAACCACAGAATTTATTTCATGCATAACTGTAACCTCTGAGCTGGTGTTTCCATCCCCAAAATCCCAGAAATAAGATGCGCCGCCTTCTTGAGAATAAAACATTATTGAATCAGTAGGACAACCAACAAGTGGGAAACCCCCGTAATCATAATTATCAGGATCCGGAACCACATTAGTGGTAATTACAACAGTATCATAAAAAACGCCAGGATTCCCGCACCCATTTATTACTGTTAAGGTTATGGGGTATGTGCCTGAAGCGGAATAGTAATGAATTGGTGTTGCATAAGTCGAGTCGATGGGACTACCGTCTCCAAAATTCCACGCAAAACCGGCATAATCATTAACGTTCCAACCATAAAACATTATTCCATCACCGAGGCATGCGGTATCTGGTTCTACAATAAAATCTACCTGATCAGTAAAGGGAAGTCCGTTCTGAACATTTACAATTGTGGTTGTACTGTCAGATAAACCGCATCCATTTGTTACCACCATTTTTACTGTATAATCGCCTGTTGCGGTATATCTGTGTTCTATTCGTGGGTTGGTGCTAGTAGTATCATTTCCATCTCCGAAGACCCAGGAAAAACTTCCCGCTGAATTCGATGCTTTAAAATTAACCATATCATTAGGGCAAGAAGGATTTGGCCAAATGTTAATATTTGCCACAGGTGTCACGGCATTTTCAATGAAAACAGATTGAGTGACTGTATCAATGCCGCATCCGGTTTCTGCTATCAAAGTTACTTCATAAGTGCCAATAGAATTATAAACATGATTTACGTCCCATCCATACGCAGAATTCCCATCTCCAAAATCCCATAAAATATTTTCAGCATCTACGTCATAAGCTTGAAGTTGAAAATATAATTCATCGCCCGGGCAGACAGTGTCTGATGAAGTAATTATAGAGATACCTTTAATATAAAGGTATTGCTCCCATTCACCTATAGGATTTCCACTAAAATCAAATTTCATCATCCTTACCCCGTAATTACCACCTTGTGTAAATGTGTAACTTGTATCAAAAACAAAGTAAGGACCATCACTCCCAAACCACCATACGAAAATATCCTCGGGTGCAAAAGATTCGGTATTTGTAAAGGTAATGGTTACCGGTGAACAGGAAGTTCCATCGTAGTCATGCGTGAAACCTCCTTTAAATTGTGCTTTTGAATAGGTGCTCAACAGGATGCATACTAATACTATTAAATATTTGATTAATGAAGTTTTCATGATTAAAAGGTTGTTTAATAAATTTTCACCAAGTTATTAATTTTTGGATAATATAAGTTGGTTAGAAAGGTGATATTTTTTTTTGGGGGGGGCTGATTTTCTGTTTTGTCACATACAATCTTTTGATAAACAAATAAATAAGTTAATAATTATGTTATTGATACATGTAAAATCGAATTCCAGCCAATAAACATGGCGCCTACCACTGTGAAATATATTTTTCAAATGCAGAAAAAAGAAGTAAAAGAATACTGGTTTTTAGAAATGAATTATAAAACACAAACTCTTGAATGAAGGAGCATGAGGAAAATAGAAAAAAAAGGTTGTCTCAAATAATGAGGCAGCCTTTTTTCATATAATCGATAAAGAAAGTTATTCAATAACTATCTGAGTATAAACAATACCTGTTTCGGAAACTATCTGGAAGAAATACAATCCTGTGCCAAGTTCAGAAAGATTAAGAGTTTTTCTAAACTTACCGAAATAATCTTTGTATTGTATTGAGTGTACCAGTCTTCCGTTGACATCAAACATCCTGACTGTCACATCCTCCTTCTTCTTCATATCGAATGTGAGGGTAAACACTCCATTACTTGGATTGGGATAAATGCCCAGGTTGGTCATGTTACCGTGAATTGTTTTAACTCCTGTGGTCTGATCAGCGGTTCTGTTTGACCGTGATGATCTATGAGTTGATGCTTTTGTTGCAGTACATGAGGATGGTCTTACAACCTCTACAATATAATAGAAAAACCCTGAAGAAGGTGGTGTAAGATCGGTATAGGATGTAAGATTGTTCGGGATTTCATAAAGTTTTTCCCAGCCGGAAGCGAAAGAGTACCTGTAAATATTATAGGTGCTGAAGGTGAATCCTTCGTAATGGTCCCAGATCAGGTTAATAGCATTGCTTAACCCTAAATTAATGGTCAAGTGCATAGTTTTGTGTTCTGCACTCTGAGGGGACTCATTACCACAGGTATCCACAACAGACAGCTTATACCTCCATGATCTTACCCTTGGGTTTGAAAGTGTATCGTTAAATACACTTAAGCTGTCATAAGGTCTGTTACCTATTAGGAAGTATACTCCGGCCTGGGAGCTTTCTTTGTAAATGTTATAGGAATCAATTCCTCCTTGTACTCCGGGTTTCTCCCAAACGATAAGGTTGCTCTGAGTTATACTGTCCACCGTAACAAGACAAATCGGATTAACATTAGGAAGTATGGATGGAATGGTGTAACTGGCTACAGCATCACATGCGCCCAGATCATCTGAAACCGTTACAGAGTAAGTGCCTGGAGCTACATTCGTTAAATCTTCGGTAATGGTACCGTTTGACCATAGATAAGTGTAAGTTCCTGAACCTCCTGAAACACTGATATAGATTGCACCATCAGGTGTTCCACAACTGGCTGATACAATAGAATTCAGTGTAATTTTTGGTGCACCGGTTTCACTCATAGCCACATATACCGAATCTGTACAAATATTGGCATCGGTTACGATAACTTTATATACACCGGCTGCAAGATCTATTTCAGTGGCTGTGATTTCTCCGGTATCCCAATTATAAGTATAGTCCGGTGTTCCACCGAATACAGATACTGTGGCACTTCCGTCTGCCAGGCCACAAGTTGCTTCGACAATGGATAAGGAGAACTGAATCGGATCAGGTTCGGTTATAGTATAACTCTGAACCGCAATACATCCGGCTGCATCGGCAATGATCACTTCATAAGGCCCGGCAATAAGATTATCAATATCTTCAGTAGTGGCGCCATTTGACCATTCGAAATTGTATGGTGTTACGCCGCCGGAAACAGTAATATTAATTGCTCCATCTGATCCGTCGTTACATTTTATATGTGTAATTTCCGGATCGGTTGCAATCTCGGGTCCACCAATGTCGTTAATGGCGGCAATGTCAAAATTCGTACAACCCCTGGAATCAGTTACGGTAACCAGATAAATACCTGAGGTTAATGTATCAGCAGTTGCCAGGGTGTCTCCATTGGTCCAGGCGTAAGTATATGGTCCAACGCCACCATCAATACTTGTAACCATAGCGCTTCCTTCCGACTCATTACAATCTGTGTCAACTGTTTCAAGGTTAAGCACCATAATATTATTCGGAACATCCACACGGATTGTATCATTTGTGCTGTCTTCATCTTCATCAATATTAACATAGGCAACACATTCAAATGTATAAATAGCTGCCATATTGGCTGTTTGAGTGAAGATGTAATCAAGTGTCGAATCACGCTTAATTGTGCTGGTAATATATTCCGTTACAAAATTGTCTCCACCATCAATTGAATAACCTGCATAAAAACCACTGACTGCATATGTTCCTTCATTCTTGATCTGAATAGTAATTTCCTGTTCTTTGGTCGTTCCGCAATCAGGATCATAAGGGGGAGAGAACGTTTTAACTGAAAGATCTTTTCTTGGACTATAAATCTGGATATCATCGAAGGCGAAACCTTCATAAGTAGTGGAATTCCCTCCAAAAACGATGCGTAATTTCACATTTTGTTTTCCTCCGAATGTATCAAGAGCGTGTGTTGCCTGGAGCCAGTCATCACTTGACCCTCCCCAACCTTGCTGACTGCCGGAAAAATCCAGATAACTAATATTGTCATAATTATACCAGTTTATGGTATCGCCGAGTAATCCGACGTGTTTCCAATTACCTCCTCCGTCATCTGAAATTTGTAATGCTGCTCCATCATAATACCCATATGTATTATACCAGATTTTCAGATCGATGATAGGTTGGCTTAAATTACTAAAATCGAAACAGGGACTTTCGACATATGATCGTTCTCCGGAATTAATACCACCTGTTAAATTGGTTACCCAGCTGTTATTACCGGAAGCCGCACTGTCGATTACAGTCCCTGCAGGCGCCCCTAAAGCCCAGGATGAATTCGTGCCTTTTGCCACCCAGCCGTTGGCACCTGTCTCAAAATCTTCAATGTATGGGAATGTTTCGATTGAGCTAGAGCAATCAAAAACATAAATATCAGCAGTATATACGAGACTCCAAACGCCCTCTTCATCCTGTACCCGGATGTGAAGGGTATGATTTCCCTCGTCTAATCCTGTAACACTTATCTGACCACTCCAGTTAATAGAATCCCCAGCAGTGAACGTTAAAGGATTAGCATTTCCAACACCCATTGAATCCTTGTTAAAATAGTATTCTGCTGCTACAATTTGCGGTTGGGTTTTTCTTAGATCAACCCTGGTGGTATCGATAACAAAGAATTTTTCATCAATATAATTACTCCATCTGCTCAGGGAATCCTTTGCCCTGACAAAAAGATAGTGATACCCGGGTGATATATCGGTAGTGGGAATCGTAAAATCAATTGAAATGGAATCCGCTTTTATTACAGTTATGGGAGTGGCCTGTCCCACTCCGGGATCAGTATCCACGAAATATTCAGCCTCAAAGATACGTGGTTGTTCTTTTGTGAGATCAACAGGAGTATCGTCATAAATATAAAATTTATGCCAGTTATAGATGTTCCAGCTATTGTTTTCATCTTTAACCCTGATGAATATCCAATGGTATCCATGGGATAAACTGCCGGTTGAGAAGCTGAAATCAACAGATATACTATCTGCAGGAGTTATTGGAATATCAGTTCCTGCACCAACTCCCGGATCGGTATCAATAAAATATTCAGCTTTGGTTATATTTTGGGAGTAGCAATAACCCAATGCTAAATATAGGATTGAAAAGATCAAGATTATTTTATTCTTCATAATTTTGGTTTTTACATTAGAAATAAAATATGCTTCAGAATAAAATTAATCTTGCTTTTTCGCTTTGAAATTTACATTTAGATCTCCGCCTTTTTCCACGGAGCTTACACCATTCTGAAAAGTTATTTCAATCATCTGTGGTATTCTAGGGTTGTCTCCTACCTCATATGGTAAAGGCAGACCGTATATTCCTATATCATTTCCACTGGTGCCTGTGCCAATTGCCGGGGATGTTGCTTCCTCCAGGTGAAAATCATGAGCCCAGTCAAATGCTCCACCAGTTACAGGGTAATTAACGAATTCAGGATCATCATCAACAATATTTCCACTTCCGCCATTATCACCGTAAGGAATGGTGTTATTGGAGTTATAGTAGGTTAGATTATTATTGAAAGTGCATCCGCTACATCCCGTGGGTTCTGCTTTATAGAAAATATTATTTTCAAGTACCATATTTTTTACATCGGAGAATACACTGGTTGTTTTGTCTATGAACAAATTATTTCGTAAATAACATGTGCTAAGGTCTATTGAATTATTACCTTCAATATTAGAACCATTAAAAATATTATTGTGGATAACTATATTATCAAAAAGACTACTGGTGTAATAATAGAAATCTATAAGGGTTATAACAATACAGTTCCTTACTGTATCGTTGGAATATGAACTACTTGATGAACCAAAATATATGTTATCAAACCAGCATCTTTCAACTGTTACATCATCTATACCTTGAGTATTGATATCACCGCCTGAAAAAGAACCGTAAAAACGAAATTGATAAACATCAAAACCGGAAATAAATGATCCACTGGCACTATTGTCAGCATTAACCCTAATAAAATCCACATAACCAAGTATTGAATTATTGCCATATGGATTATGATAACCCGCTCCTATTATTGTTAATGGATGATTAATATCAATATCACCATAGGAGGTAGAAGACCCTGCTACCAAAATAGTGTCTCCGTCATATGCAGCATCAATAGCAGCCTGCAAACTAGTGTATTGCCCGGGACTGTTCGAATTATTGCTAACCGTTAAAACAGTTGCTTTAACAGTGAATACTGTAACCAGAATAATGGTTAAAAGAGTAGAGATTTTTTTCATAGCTTATAGTTTTTGAGTTATTAAATTCTTAATTAAGTGTTTTTAGAACATAAATAAATAAAAATAGGGAATTTATTTTTAAAAGTCAATGAAAAGGTATAAAGATTATTTTTACTATTTGATGAACAGGTTGATATAATGTGACGAATAATTGAAATACACTATGAAAATGAATTCCGATATTTTGTTTGCTTAAAGAAACAGGTAGGTTTTTATTTTTTAATATTGATTCCAATACGAAAACAGATAAAGCCTCGAATGCAAGAATTTTAATACTAATAAAATGCTGATTGAAAGCAAATCATACCGATTTTTGATTTATGAAGATTTTGTATTACTTCGAAATTCAGTATTCGTTAATCCTTGTTCGATATTCGTTTTTAATCCTTGTTTGGTTCTGGCTTGTCAGGTTAGGTATTACTAACCTAAGGCATATAATAAGCCAGAGGAGAGAATTCCCCGGGCATTCTATTCAGAAAGGAACTCAATTGCTTTCTGCAGGGTTTGGTCTGATTCGGCATAAACATAATAAAACCCTTCGTTATCAAAAAAATTGCGGGCAATATAGGCGAACAATTGGGTTTTGATAATATCTCCGGAGATTTCAAGATCACCGGGGTTTTCTTTTACATTATTTTCGCTCGCATATTCAATAAATTTTTCGTAGATACTGATTTGATCCAGGTAGCGAATAAGATTTTTGTAATTTTCAAATTTCTCTAATTCTTGCCGGTTCTTATCAGAATAATCAAATGTAAAGCGATAAATTAATCCTTTAGCCCTGATTTTCATGAAATAACCGGTTACGTAAGAGGTATCTATAGGAATAAAAAGATCAGGCATAATTCCACCACCGCCAAAAACCAGTTTGCCTCCGGGAGTATAATACTTAAGTGAGTCGGAAAAATGGATACTGTCTTTTTCTGCAAATTCACCGTTCTCGAACCGTTCATTCAGATCGGAGTAATATTCATCACTGCCATTATTATATGGCTTTTGGATACAACGTCCTGTTGGTGTATAATACCTGGCTATAGTAAGGCGCATGGCAGATCCGTCTGAGAACATCATAGGTTCCTGAACCAAACCTTTCCCAAACGAACGTCTTCCGATTATTGTTCCACGGTCGTTATCCTGTATTGCACCTGCTAATATTTCACTTGCTGAAGCTGACCATTCATCAATAAGAATGACAATATCACCTTTGAGAAAAGCCCCCTTATCAGTGGCAATTATTTCATTTCTTGGACGGGCTCTTCCCTGTGTGTAAACAATCAGATTTCCCTTTTTAAGGAATTGGTCGGCAATATTTGTTGCTGCATCCATATAACCACCGCCATTAGTTCTCAGATCAATAATTAGTTTCTGAAGACCTTTATTCTTCAGTTTATTAATTCCTTCAATGAATTCTTCGAAAGTAGTTCGTGAAAATTTATTTATTTTGATATAGCCGGTATTATCATTGATCATCATAGCCACATCAACGCTATAAAGAGGAATTGCATCCCTGATTATTTCAAACTCAAGCAATTCACTTAATCCGTTTCTTTTTGCAGTAACATTAACTTCTGATCCCCTTGGTCCTTTCAGCCTCTTTATCACCTGTTCGGTAGGCATATTTACTCCGGCAATTAATGAATCATTAACCCTGATTATCCTGTCACCCGGAAGAACACCTACTTTTTCAGAAGGGCCTCCCGGAATTGTATTCATCACAACTACAGTATCTTCAGGCATATTGAACTCGATACCGATCCCATCAAAATTTCCTTCAAGAGGTTCATTTATCCGGTTAAAATCCTTGGCAGGAATATAAACAGAATGCGGATCCAGTTCTTTTAAAATAGCGGGAATGGCAGCTTCAACCAACTCGTTTTTTGAAACAGTGTCAACATATTCAGATCCGATATAGTTAATTATAGAATGTAATTTATCTACTCTTGGGTGTATAGAAATAGATCTTCCGGTTTGATTTTTATTGAATTGCAAACCAATAAGAATTCCACCGACCAGAAAAACAGACAATAGTAAAGGAAGGTAAATGTTTCGTTTTGTGTTCTTATGGTTCATATATGTTAAAATTTACCTGTTATGGATGTTTTCCCTATCCGCTAACGTGTTCTCAAAAAATTTAATTTCAATATTTGCCCTTCTTAATAATTCAAGACCATCATTTTTACGGTATTGATTACAGTAAACGACCCTTTTTATGCCTGACTGGATTATTAGTTTGGCACATTCCAAACAGGGGCTGGTGGTAACATAAAGAGTGGCATTTTCGCTGGAATTATTTGATTTTGCCACTTTTGTTATAGCATTTGCCTCAGCATGCAAAACGTAAGGTTTTGTATTATCCGAATCATCTTCACAAATATTTTCGAATCCTGATGGGGTACCATTGTATCCATCGGATATTATCATTTTATCCTTAACTATCAGTGCTCCCACCTTCCTTCGTTCACAGTAAGAATTTTTTGCCCAGATATCTGCCATTTCAAGATACCGCCGGTCAAACTGTTCCTGCTTTTCGTTATATGGATGTAATGAGTTGTTCTTACTCATGATTGTTAAGTTATGTTTAAGCTCAATAAATCGCAAGCAAAAGTACATAAAAACAAACAAAAGAAGCCTAAAAAATAACAGGGCGCTGTTTTATCCACATTTTTCAACCAAACCACCGTCAGGGTTTATAACCGCTGACGGGGTTTTAAAAAATATCCCTGAAAGCGCTATGCGATCAGGGATATTGAAAAATGTTTGTACCCAGAGCCGGGGTCGAACCGGCACGGTATTGCTACCACTGGTGTTTGAGACCAGCGCGTCTACCAATTCCGCCACCTGGGCATTCTTTCACTCTTCCTTGGGCAGGCGAAGGTAATAGAAATGTTTTTTAACAGCAAAAAATTTGTACTGTTAAATTCTGCTTTATAACCTGTTTTATTCTGCATACAATTCATATTAAATATTTATTTTTGATAACGGATTTGAAGTATTAATTGTGTTTATAACTAAATAATCATAACATGAAAGAACAGGATTACAACATCAGAACAATGCTTAAAAATCTTGGTATAAAAGATATTAATCCGGGTGCTTCAACGGGAGCAAACTGGATAAAATGCCAGGGGAACATTACCTCTTCAATTTCACCAATTGACGGGAATGAAATAGCTAAAGTTCAGAATGCATCAATTGAGGAATACGAAAGTGTTGTTCAAAAAGCACAGGAAGCTTTCAATATATGGAGAAAAATGCCTGCTCCCGCAAGAGGAGAAATTGTACGTCAGATTGGACTGGCTCTTCGTGAAGCAAAAGATGATCTTGGTAAACTTGTAACCCTTGAAATGGGGAAAATTTACCAGGAAGGACTGGGAGAAGTTCAGGAAATGATTGATGTTTGTGATTTTGCTGTTGGACAGGCAAGATTGTTAAATGGTATTACTATGCATTCCGAACGACCTGACCACAGAATATACGACCAATACCATCCACTTGGAATTGTTGGTATTGTTACAGCATTTAATTTCCCGGTGGCAGTCTGGGCGTGGAATGCTATGATAGCAGCTATTGCAGGTGATGTGGTTATCTGGAAGCCGAGTTCAAAAACTCCCCTTACTGCTATTGCAATTCATAATATTATCGCCAAAGTACTTACAGATAACGATTTGCCTGAGGGTGTATTTAATCTTATGATAGCCAAATCCTCGGTACTTGGAGACAATTTTTTATCAGATAAAAGAATTATTCTGTTCTCGGTTACAGGATCTACAGCTGTTGGGAAAAGAGTTGGTGGTATAGTAGGTAAGCGTCTTGGCAGAACCATACTTGAACTGGGCGGGAACAATGCTATTATCATCTCTCAGCATGCCGATCTTGATATGTCTATACCCGCTGTAGTTTTTGGTGCATTAGGTACTGCAGGTCAGCGCTGTACCAGTACACGACGGATAATTATACACGAATCAATTTATGAGGATGTAAAGACGAAACTGGTAAATGCATACCGGCAAGCTGCAAAAAAAATCGGCAATCCTCTTGATCCAAACACACTTGTAGGTCCGGTAATTGACGGTATGGCTGTTGATCTTTTCCATAATGCTTTAGACCAGGCAAAGAAGGAAGGTGGTAATATTGCTATAGGAGGAAATATTCTTGATCCTGAAAAATATGGTTCTTCTAATTATGTTGATCCGGCAATTGTTGAAGTAGAGAATCACTATAAAATAGTACAGGAAGAAACATTTGCACCTATTTTATACCTGATAAAATATAAAACAATTGATGAAGCAATCAGTATAAATAATGATGTGCCTCAGGGGTTATCCTCAGCAATTTTCACTCTTAATTTAAGAGAAGCAGAGCAATTCCTTTCAGAGGCAGGGTCTGATTGCGGAATTGCCAATGTGAACATTGGCACGTCAGGTGCTGAAATAGGTGGTGCATTTGGTGGCGAAAAAGATACAGGAGGTGGACGGGAGTCAGGATCTGATTCATGGAAAGCTTATATGAGAAGGCAAACAAATACAATTAACTGGAGTACTGAATTGCCTCTGGCGCAGGGTATAAAGTTTGATTTGTAGGATAAGTTGAACAAAAGTTTATTTGTTGATTTGTTGATGAGTTTATTTGAAAGATGTTAAAGTGATACTTAAAGCAGGAGTGATATCGGGTGTCTGACTATCCGGCATTGGATATTGTTTTTCTTTTGAGGGATTTTTTAACGGTATTGAAAATTCCTTCGGCATCGTAACCACATTCATGGTATAATTCTGCGGGCGTGCCCTGTTCGATAAAATGATCAGGAACGCCCATTCTTTCAACATGAGAAGAGTATTGATGATCGGCCATAAATTCAATAACAGCTGAGCCGAATCCTCCGATAACAGTTCCGTCTTCAATTGTAATTACTGATTCAAATTCTTTAAAAACCCTGTGCAATATCTCGTTATCCAGGGGCTTTACAAATCGCATATCGTAATGGCAAACACTAATATTCTCCTTTTTCAAATGTACGGTAGCTTCAACAACAAAATTTCCAACATGTCCGATTGAAAGGATGGCAATATCATGTCCATCTCTTATCATGCGACCTTTCCCTACAGGAATTTTATGAAATGGTTTTTCCCATTCTGGCATTACACCTCTGCCCCTGGGGTAGCGAATAGAAAATGGACCCATATTATCATTTTGTGCAGAATACATTAAATTGCGTAACTCTTCTTCGTTCATGGGAGCACTTACTGTCATGTTAGGTATACTTCTCATATATGCCAGGTCTAAAACACCCTGATGTGTTGCTCCGTCCTCCCCAACTAATCCGCCCCTGTCAAGACAAAAAACAACATTCAGGTTCTGAATAGCAACATCGTGGATAACCTGATCGTAAGCCCTTTGCATAAATGTAGAGTAAATATTGCAGAAAGGTATCATTCCTTGTTTTGCTAAACCGGCTGAAAAAGTAACTGCATGCTGTTCTGCAATTCCGACATCAAATGCTCTGTCAGGCATTTTTTCCATCATTAAATTCAAGGATGAACCGGTAGGCATGGCGGGAGTTATCCCCATGATTTTTTCATTTTTCTCAGCAAGCTCAATTATTGTATGCCCAAAAACTTCCTGGTATTTTGGTGGATTAACTTTATCAGTTTTTACTTTAAGAATTTCTCCTGTGGTTTTATTAAATTTTCCGGGAGCGTGAAACCTCGTTTGATTAAGTTCTGCCTGTTTAAATCCTTTGCCTTTTACTGTCTGGCAATGAAGTAATTTTGGTCCGGGAATGTTTTTAAGGTCATTAAATATCTGTACAAGGTGCATTACATCATGTCCGTTAACAGGACCGAAATATCGGAAATTCATCGATTCAAACAGGTTGCTGTGTTTCAGAACAGCCGATTTAACACCATAATCAAGCTTTTGAATGAGGGAGCGTGGATTAGATCCGGGGAGCTTTATTTTTCCCAGTAATTGCCAGATTTTATCTTTTAATCGATTATAAGTCTTACTTGTTGTAATATCAAGAAGGTATTCTTTCAATGCACCCACGTTCTGATCAATGGCTATATTGTTGTCATTCAGGATGACTAACAGATCGGAGTTTTGGGCTCCGGCATTGTTTAACCCTTCAAATGCGAGACCTGCAGATATTGCACCATCTCCAATTATTGCTACAACGTGTTTTTTCTCATTCTTCTTCCTGGCAGCAACAGCCATTCCCAAAGCTGCAGAAATTGAAGTAGATGAATGACCTACACCAAATGAATCATATTCACTTTCATCGGGTTTAGGGAAACCGCTTATCCCTTTGTATTTACGGTTTGTTTCAAATTTTTCCCTGCGGCCTGTTAGTATCTTATGTCCATAGGCCTGGTGTCCTACGTCCCAAACAATAAGATCGTGCGGTGTGTTGTATACATAATGAAGGGCAACTGTAAGTTCAACAACCCCCAGGCTGGCCCCAAAATGACCGGGATGGGAACTTACAACATCAATGATGTACTGCCGCAACTCGCGACTTACCTGAGGAAGTTTTTCCGGAGAGAGTTTCCTTAGATCATAAGGTGTTACAATACGGTTAAGTAATTTATAGGCATCATCTGACATGACAATATCATTAAGTGGTTGCAAAGATATGAATTTCTGAAAAAAAGTTGTTAATATTGAATGATGAAACGAACATGAACTTTTTTAATCAAAAATTTCACTCAGGGGAATGATTAAAATAAGTTCATGTGAGTTCCTGAATGTATTATAAATTTTTTGTAACATCCATTAACAAAAAATTTTAAACAGATGAACTAAGACATAAACAATATGCAGATACAACTAAAAAAAATAGTTATTTTTTCAATAGTAATTTTTACAGTCTTTTCCTGTGTGCCTACCCGGCAATTCACTGATATTCAGGAAAAAAACCGAAAACTGCTTACCGAGAAAGACTTATTGAAATCAGAAAACCAGGGATTCTCAGTTGAGAACAAGGAATTAACATCTGAACTTGAAAGCCTGGAAGGGGAAATAAAAGAGATAGAAAAGAAGCACCGGGAAAAAACCGAAGAGTGTGATATGCTATTGAAAGATTATAACCGTGTAAACAGGCAATATATTGATTTACAGAAAGCACAGGAAGAGCTTATCAATGGGAATGACAAAGAAACACGAAGGTTATTAAAGCAATTACAGGTTACACAGGAAAGTTTGCAGGAGAAAGAGGATGAGCTTCGGGAGCTTGAAGTGTCTTTGAGCAGTAAGAAACAAAATCTTGAAGAATTACTTTTTGAACTGGATCAAAGGAATACAAGACTTATTGAGCTTGAAAAAATTCTTCGGAAAAAAGATTCGGTTGTTCTGGCATTGAAAGATAACGTTTCGTCTGCATTAATGGGATTTGAAAATGATGGCTTGACTGTATCACTTAAAAACGGGAAAGTATATGTTTCGCTTGAGGAAAAATTATTGTTCGGAACGGGGAGCACAAACGTTAGCCCCAGTGGAGTAAATGCACTCAAAAAGCTTGGACAGGTACTTGAAAAGAATACCGATATCAATATTATGATTGAAGGACATACGGATGATGTTCCTTATAAGTTGGACAGCGGACCGATTAAAGATAACTGGGACCTGAGTGTAAAAAGAGCTACCGCGGTGGTTAGAATATTACTGGATAATTCATCAATAAATCCTAAACGTCTTATTGCCAGCGGCCGGGGTGAGTCTGTACCGGTTGATCCTGCAAAAACAACAGAAGCCAGAAGAAAAAACCGACGAACAGAAATAATACTGACCCCTAAGCTTGATGAACTTTTTCGGATACTTGAAAATAATTAGAATTTATTGGAATAATGGAATAGTGGAAAGATGGATGTTTACCACTTGCTACGAAAGCTTTCTATTCGCAAAATATTGAACTTCTTATTAATTAGTTTAAGTTATTTCCTGTCAACATTACTTAAGAGACATTTCCTGTGGGGCTATCCTTCGGGTTTAGCAATAGAACCTTCTTCATTATGCAACCTGAGTTGCCCGGAATGTCCGGCAGGAACAAATAACCTTTCCAGGGAAAAGGGGTTTATGAATTTAGAATTATTCAATAAGATACTTGATGAAACCGGTTCTTACATTACATTTCTTACTCTTTATTTCCAGGGTGAACCTTTTCTTAATAACCAGCTTTTGGATATGATAAAAAGGGCAGTAGAAAAAAATATATATACAGCTACTTCTACAAACGGCCATTTTCTAACAACTGAAAATGTTAGGGGAATTATTGAAAGCGGGCTTGACAGGCTGATTATTTCAGTTGACGGAACTACGCAGGAGGTTTATGAAAAGTACAGGGTGGGTGGGGTTTTGAAAACAGTGATTTCCGGGATTGAAGAAGTTGTGAAATGGAAAAAGAAACTTCATTCATCGAAACCATTTGTGATTATTAACTTCCTTGCATTAAGAACAAACGAACACCAAATAAAGGATATAAAAAAGCTAGGGAAAAAACTGGGTGTGGATAAAGTTGTGATTAAAACAGCACAGATAAATGACATGAGTTGCAGAAATGATCTGGTGCCGGCAAGCGAAAAGTTAACCCGCTATAAATTTGTTGACGGGCATTATGAATTAAAAAACAAACTTGCTAACCGGTGCCGGCGTGTTTGGAGTTCTCCGGTTATCACTTTCGATGGATATATTGTGCCTTGTTGTTTTGATAAGAATGCTGAATACCCAATGGGTGAAATAACAGTGGCCAATTTTAGGAATATTTGGTTTGGTGATTGCTTCAAGGCTTTTAGAGAAAGAATTCTGAAAGAGAGAAAAACAATAAATATTTGCAGGAATTGTACAAGTGGTCAAACTGTATTTGTAAGGAAGAAGGGAATAGAGGGGATAGAGAGAAAAATGGAAAAATGGAAAAATGGAAAGAGGGAATAAAGGGGAATAAAGGGAATATAGGGGAATAAAGGGAAAGAGTGGAAGATCGTCTAATAAAATTAGGTTAAATTTCTGTAGTTTTTATAATTTGCATCATTATTTTAATTTAATTCTAATTCGTTATGAAAATTTTAAAAAAGGTTGCCATTGTTGTTGTATTTCTGATTGTAATTATTGCAATTTCAGGATATTTCTTTTTGCACCATATAGCCCATAAAGGAGTGCCTGATTACAGTCAGGATATTAACCTGAAAAATCTCAGTGAAGAAGTGGTTGTCTATAGGGATTCTCTGGCTATACCTCACATAATAGCACAAAATGGTGAGGATCTTTACAGAGCGGTTGGCTATGTTATGGCTCAGGACCGTTTATGGCAGATGGATTTGTTAAGACGGGTTACAATGGGGAGATTATCTGAAATATTTGGCGAAGATTTTGTTGAAACCGATCTGTTGCTTAGATCGTTACGAATATTTGACAAGTCACAACTTATATTATCAAAAACAGAACCTGAAGTGATAAAAGCTAATGAAGCTTTTTCTGATGGGGTGAATCAGTATATTGAACAAAATGAGAAAAATTTACCACTTGAATTTAGTATTCTTGGATATAAACCTGATAAATGGGAGCCTGCATATTCAATGAATATAATCGGTTATATGGCATGGGATCTTGCAAGCAGTGCTTATTCGCGTGAAGTGATTTTGTATAAGTTACTTGAAAAATTCGGCAAAGAAAAGATAAAAGATCTAATACCTGTTGTTGCAGACAGACCCGATCTTGTTTATCCGGATTTTAAGCTAGATGATGATGAGCTTGAATTTATGAAAGAAATTTCAGCACACCAGGAAGTATTACAGAATATTGGGGCTCAGATATTTTGCGGAAGCAATAACTGGGCTGTATCAGGAGAAAAAACCGTATCGGGGAAACCATTATTTGCAAATGATATGCACCTGGGATTAAATGCCCCTGGTATATGGTACCAGATGCATCATATTATTGAAGGGAAAATGAATGTTACAGGAGTTGTTGTACCCGGTCAGCCACTTGTTGTTGCAGGACACAATGATAGTATTGCGTGGGGGTTGACAAATTTATATGTGGATGATATAGATCTTTATCTGGAAAAAATTAACCCGGAGGATTCGGGTCAGTATATGTTTAATGGAGAATGGAAAAACTTAGAAATAAGGAAAGAGATAATAAAAACAAAAGGAGGAGAGGAAGTAGAGAGAGAACTCCGGTTTACTCATAGGGGACCTGTAATATCAGGATTTAAAAACCTTGCAGATGCGATCTCTATGAGATGGATTGGTAATGATTACAGCGATGAGATGAGAGGGGTTTATCTTTTAAACAGGGCAAATAACTGGGAAGATTTCAAAAATGCCATATCATCATTCAAATCGGTAAGTCAGAATTTTGCTTATGCTGATGCCGATGGTAACATCGGATTATATGCAGGGGGAGGTGTCCCAATTAGAAAAGGAAATGGATATTCAATAATGAGCGGAGAAACAGACGAATATGACTGGAAAGGAGTTGTTCCGTTTGAACAATTGCCTCACAGTTATAATCCGGAATCAGGATTTGTTTCTTCTGCAAATAACAAAACAGTCGGGGATAATTATCCTTATTATATAGGTACATATTTCGCGCTGGAATACAGGATCAAAAGGATCAGGGAGCTTCTAACCCAAAAGGAAAAATTCTCAAGGGAGGATTTTATTAAGATTCAGAATGATGAGAGTTCTGTACTTGTAAGGAAACTACGAAGTGATATTATTGACATACTGAGTAAAGCAGAATTAAATGAATTGGAAAAAAAGGTGCTTGAAATATTCGCTAATTGGGATGGGGAAATGTCGGCTGAGGCTGCCGGACCGGCTGTTTTTGAAAGTTTTTATTTAACTCTTGCAAGAAATGTATTAATGGACGATATGGGTGAAGATCTATTTTATGAATATTATGGCAATTCATCTTTAACGAAGAATTTTATTGAAAATTTATGGATCAACAAAGAGATAAAATGGTGCGATGATATTTCAACCGCGGATAAGGAGGAAGGATTTAATGAAATGGTAGTAAAAAGTTATAAAGATGTTATAGTAAATCTTGCTAAAAAGATGGGAGATTCTCCGGAACAGTGGTCATGGGGTTCAATACACAAATTCACACTTGCTCATCCACTTGGTGGTGTAAAGTTATTATCAAAAGTATTTAACCTGAACAGGGGGCCATATGAAGTAGGAGGGAGTTTTCATACAATCCGGGCTTTTTCATATCCTTTCAGGAATCCCTTTAATGTTAATCATGGAGCATCCCAACGACATATATATTTAACAAACAATTGGGACAAGTCACTGAGTGTTATTCCAACCGGAACAAGTGGGGTGCCTGCCAGCGATTATTATTGCAACCAGACAGACCTGTACGTTAATGGGAAATATCATTCGGACATGTTTAGTGAAAACATGGTTATCAAGCATACGAAATATACAATGAAATTTATTCCGGGTGAATGACAATGCTAAAATGATTGAATGCGCAAATGATTGAATGATAAGATGGTTACGTGTTACGAGCTTTTGCCAACTGCCAACTGACAAATGCTGATTGCCGACTGTGGACTTGTTAAATTGTCATGAGATCCTTTTCTTTAATCTCGAGAAATGATTCTGCTTTTTTTGAATAATCATTTGTTATTTCCTGTACTTCATTTTCAGCACTTTTTTCCCTGTCTTCTGAAAGACCTTCATTCTCAAGCTTTCTTAAATCATCATTTGCACTTTTTCTTGCATTACGAATACTTATTTTTGCGTTTTCACCTTCTGCTTTTACCTGTTTAACAAGTTGACTACGCCGTTCTTCAGTAAGGGCAGGAATATTAATATGGATCATCTCACCGTTATTAACAGGGGTTAGACCAAGATTTGCAACAAGAATTGCTTTTTCAACAGGTGCAAGCATGTTTTTTTCCCAGGTTTGAACAACAATGGTTTTTAAATCGGGTGTATTTATGTTAGCAATCTGGTTAAGAGGGGTATTCACACCGTAATAATCAACAAATATTCCATCGAGAATATCTGGAGATGCTTTACCTGCACGGATTTTGCCTAATTCTTTCTCGAGATGAGAAATTGCATTTTCCATATTTTCTTTAGCTATTTCTAAGCAAAGCTGAACTTCTTCTTCCATTGGAGTAAATTTTACAGATTATTGATATTGTGCAAACAAATGTAAAAAATAAATTTTATTTATGAACGATTGTCCCTGTCTTAACGCCCTCAATGACTCTCCTTAGATTTCCCTTTGTATTCATATCAAAGACAAGAATTGGGAGGTCATTTTCACGGCACATTGTAAAAGCAGTAAGGTCCATTATTTTAAGATTGGACCTGATAGCTTCCTCAAATGTAATTTCATCAAATTTCTTAGCAACAGGATCTTTTTCAGGATCAGCAGTGTATATGCCATCTACTCTTGTTCCTTTTAGCAGTATCTCTGCCTCTATTTCCAAAGCTCTTAACGCAGATGCCGTATCGGTGGTAAAATATGGATTTCCGGTTCCCCCTGCAAAAATCACTACTTTTTTGCTTTCAAAAGCGGCCATAACTTTATCTTTATTAAATCTTTCTCCGACAGACTCAATATTGATTGAGGTAAAAACTATTGTTTTTTGACCTGCATTCTCAAGGGTTGATTGAATTGCCAATCCATTTATTACTGTAGCAAGCATACCCATCTGGTCACCTTTTACACGATCTGTTCCACTTTTTTCACCAGTCATACCTCTGAATATATTTCCACCTCCAATTACAATGCCGATTTCCACACCTAGATCAACAATTTCTTTAATCTGATAAACATATTCTTCAAGTTTATTTAGATTTATCCCCCAATTGTCATCTCCCATCAGAGCTTCACCACTGAGTTTTAATAGTATTCGTTTATACTTAATCATATTCAAAGGATTTTGTAGTGCAATTTTCAATATAAATTAAAGCATAAATATAAAAAAAAGAGAGAACTTATTGGAAGAACGGGAATAGAGGGAGTAAAAGTAGTAAAGGGAATAGATGGAAAAGAAGGAATAGTGGAATAATGGAACGTTTGAGCAGACTTGTTTGCGAAAACCTCATAGCCTGTCCTGCCTGTCCCGTATTATCGGGGAACTTGATTCGGGAAGCGGCTTGTGGGAAGGAATGTGGGAGCGAATAATAATAGAAAATTGGAAAGATTTAATGCTTTACTTTATTCCTGCCGACTGTTGACTGCCGACTGCCGATTGCCGACTGTTGATTGCCGACTGTTGATTGCCGACCGATTAATTACTTATTGAATATCTTTCAAAACCTGTAACAGTAAGTTCTTTATCAATTTCCTGGAGATATTGTTTAATGGTTTTCTTATTTTCTTTTACAAATAACTGATTCATCAGAGTATTTTCTTTGAAGAATTTCCCAAGTTTACCCATCGCAATTTTTTCAAGGAGTTGCTCAGGTTTACCTTCGGTACGAGCCTGTTCTTTTCCTATTTCTATTTCTTTGTCAATTATTTCCTGCGGCACGTTTTCTTTATCCACGGCAACAGGGTTCATTGCAGCAATCTGCATTGCTATGTCTTTAGCAACCTGATCCGCAACATCATTTTTATTAAATCCAACAATTGAAGCAAGCTTATTGCCTGGATGAATATATGAATAAACTGTTGGTGCTTCAACCTTTGCGTAATATGAAAGCTCAAGTTTTTCACCTATAATACCTATTTGAGCAGTTACCTCTTCCTGAATAGTTGTATTACTAAGTTTAACCTGTTTCAATTCATCAAGAGAAGTTGGTTGTTCATTAATGGCTTGATCAAGAATTGATTTAGCAAGTTCAATAAAGCTGCTATTTTTAGCAACGAAATCAGTTTCACAATTTAGTACTACAATTGCACCTATTGAATAATTGTCAGAAACTTTTGCCAGAACAACACCTTCACTTGCTTCTCTGTCAGCACGCTTATTGGCAATTGCCTTACCTTTTTTCCTGATAATATCAATAGCTTTATCATGATCACCATTAGCTTCCTCAAGGGCCTTTTTACAGTCCATCATTCCGGCACCGGTTCTCTTTCGTAATTTACTGATTTCTGTGACTGATATTTTACCCATTATAATAAAATTTTATTGTTTGTAAATAATTCAAGTTGCTAGTTGCTTGTTACTGGTTATACTATAATTCAATTGTTTATAAAATCATTATATTTTTTATCCAAAGATCAGTTGTTATGTTAACTGTTTAATATTCAACAAACAAGCCACCCGGAACCAGGAACTAGAAACTTAAGTTAATTAGTTATTTGTCATTTTTGCCGTCTGTTTCAGCAGGTTCTTTTTTGTTTTCACTATCAGCAGCATTTGTTTTTTCATCTTTTTTTGTTTCAGTTTTTACTTTATTAATAACTGAATCAAATGAATTTTTTTCAGAAGCTTCTGGTTTTGATCTCTTCGCCCGGAGTTTCTTAGGGCCGGCTTCATGTTTCTCTTTTGTTTCTACAGTTCTCTTTTTCTTTTCGCCGATTTCTTTTTCCTTTTCCATTTTACGCTCATCCAATCCTTCCTCAATAGCTTTTGCCATGATATCAATGATAAGTGAAATTGATTTCGAAGCATCATCATTAGCAGGTATAGGAAAATCGATATTTGATGGGTCAGAATTAGTGTCAACCATGGCAACAACGGGAATAGTTAACCGATTAGCTTCTCTGACAGCAATATATTCTTTAGAAACATCAACTATAAAGAGTACTGCAGGGAGGCGCGTTAAATCTGCTATACTACCAAGTTGTTTTTCAAGCTTAGCTCTATGCCGCTTGATTTGAAGTCTTTCTCTTTTCGAAAGAGTGTCATACGTTCCGTCAGCTGTTTTTTTATCAATAGAAGACATTTTTTTGACAGCTTTGCGGATAGTTGGAAAATTTGTAAGCATACCCCCCGGCCATCTTTCTGTAACATATGGCATTTGGATTTTGCTAATCCTTTCAGTAATTATTTCCCTGGCTTGTTTTTTTGTTGCTACAAATAAAACTTTTCTGCCTGATTTGGCAATTTGTTTAAGCGCTGAAGCGGCTTCTTCAATTTTTACTACTGTCTTCTCAAGATCGATAATATGAATCCCATTACGTTCCATAAAAATATATGGGGCCATATTAGGGTTCCATTTTCTTTTCAGGTGCCCGAAATGGACACCGGCATCTAGCAATTCTTTAAAATTTGTTCTGTGCATTTGTTAAAAATTTAAGTTTACATTCTTAATTTATCAATTGCCGGGTAGCCCCTGGTAAACGGGAGTCCTGACAATTTAGATACTAAACTCACTAGCAATAAATTATCGTTTACTGAATTGAAATTTCTTTCTGGCACCAGGTTGTCCGGGTTTTTTCCTCTCAACCATGCGTGGATCCCTGGTTAAAAAACCGTTGGAACGAAGAGATGGTCTGCATTCAGGATCGATTTTAACGAGAGCTCTGGCAATAGCAAGACGTAGTGCTTCGGCCTGTCCATTAACCCCTCCGCCATTTATGTTGACTTTAATATCATATTTGTTGGTTGATTCAACAAGTACTAGCGGTTCTATTATCCGGATATGAAGTTGTTTGGTGGGAAAGAACTTCTTGTAATCTTTTTTGTTTACTGTAATATTTCCCTTTCCATCTGTAAGATATATCCTTGCAATAGCAGATTTCCTGCGACCAATAGTGTTAATAACTTCCATATTGATTATTTAATAGAATTCAAATTGATTTTTTTAGGTTTCTGTGCTTCATACGGATGATCCGGTCCTGTAATAACATGCAGGTTTTTATAAATAGCACTGCCAAGACGATTTTTCGGAAGCATCCCCTTTACAGCATGCTCAACTACATGTATTGGTTTCTTGTTAAGAACATCCTCTATAGTACGAATTTTTTGTCCTCCAGGGTAACCAGAATGACTTATATATTTTTTATCGGTTAATTTTTTGCCTGTAAGTTTTACTTTTTCAGCATTTATAACAATAACATTATCCCCGCAATCAACATGAGGAGTGAAATCGGGTTTGTGTTTTCCGCGTAAAATAAATGCCACTTTTGAAGCCAGCCGACCTAATATTTCATTTTCAGCATCAATCAGCATCCAATTCTTTTTAACAGTCTTCTTGTTGGCTGAAATGGTCTTGTAACTTTTAGTATCCACTTTGTGCCTAAGTTTTTAATTAATAAATCAATACAATTTAAGGATATGCTCAAATTGTGGTCTGCAAAAATACAATTATTTTTATTATTACAACAATAAAGGCAATAAATTATCTTTGTTTTTGTTATTGATTATGCTTTTGGTTTTTAACTAATAGCTTAGAGGTTTATATTTTTGTATTCAGAAATAAATTAGCACCTGATGTTTAATCATCGGATCATTAATCATTTGAATATCTATTTCCTGGGGTTGATCCTTATTGCCGTTTCATTGCCCCTTTCGAAATTTGTTTTAAGTGTTTCGATATTTATCCTCCTGGGGAACTGGATACTTGAAGGTGAATTCAAGAGGAAATTAAATATATTGAAAAGCAGAACCAGTGTTTTAATTTTCTCTTTAATTGTTATTATTCATATTGTCTGGTTATTGAAAACAGGGGATATTCAAAGCGGGTTACATGACATTCAGATAAAATCACCCTTGTTAGCTTTACCATTGATAATCGGAACATCCAGAGGGTTGGATAAGAAACAAATTAGTATAATTCTGTTGTTTTTTATTGCAGCGGTTACAGTGGCGTCATTGATCATCGCTTTTATCTTCTTTGGTTTTTCCGGGATAGAAGCGGATAGTATAAAAGAGGCATCAGTTTTTATCTCACACATTCGTTTTTCTTTAATGGTAAATGTTGCCATTTTTATTCTCGCCATATTTGTATTTGATAATCTTTATTTTAATCCATCCGTTATTGGAAAAATTATTTTTATTCTCGGCCTGTTATGGTTGATAATATTCCTGGTATTGTTTCAAACTTTAACGGGTATTGTGATTTTTGCTATAATTGGCTATTCAATGGTTATGAAATCAGTTTATGGGATTAAAGATCATATTATCAGGTTTTTATGGTTTGTTTTATTAATTGGTATTATCCCTGTATCTTTAGTACTCATCCATGGGGAAATTGTAAATTATTATAATGTAGAAGAGGTAAACCCGGATTCATTAACATTATATACCTCTAATAATAACCTTTACCACCATAACCTTAATCGGAAAGAAATTGAAAACGGGAAGTATGTATGGATATATGTTTGCGAAGATGAGATAAGTAAGGAGTGGAATAAGAGAAGTAAATTTAACTATGGTGGTTATGATCTTAAAGGCCAGGAGATAAAATTTACGCTGGTAAGGTTTCTTACATCAAAGGGGTTGCGAAAAGATTCAGTAGCAATTTGGAAATTATCAAACAATGATGTACACAATATTGAAAAGGGAATTGCAAATTATATTTATTCTGATAAATTCAGTGCAAAAGCATTGATATACCGTATTATATGGGAATTTGACAGTTATAGTAAAGGTCTTAACCCAAGCGGTCATTCGTTAACTCAAAGAATAGAATACTGGAAAACAGGGTTAAAGCTTACAAGAAAAAATTTTTGGTTAGGTGTTGGCACAGGAGATTTGCAGGTGGCATTTAATAAGCAGTATGAGGATGATAATTCAGTGCTGGATAGGGATTGGAGATTACGGGCACATAATCAATTCTTAACTTTTTTTATTGCTTTTGGAATTTTTGGGTTTTTGATTTGTGTTTTTGCCATATTTGCACCTGTAATATTTGAAAAAAAGTATTATGATACTGTTTTTATGATTGTATTTTTTATTGGAATTTTATCTTTTTTTAATGAAGACACTCTTGAAACTCATACCGGAGCAACTTTTTTCGCTTTTTTTTATGCGTTATTACTTTTTGGATTAAAGAATCAGTCGGCAGTCCATAGTCCACAGTCGGCAGTCCACAGTATACAAAAAAGCAAATAACAATTGAAAAATTATAACATGATAATAAATACAAAAAATTACAATTAGCATTATTTATTATAAACTTTAGTCACTCTAGGCACTTTTAACTTTAGGCACTGTATATATTATGAAACATGATGTTTTAATGAAGGAAGCTATTAAGCTTTCAATTAAGAATAGTGAAAATGATGGAGGTCCATTTGGTGCTGTAATAACAAAAAATGGTGAAATAATATCAAAATCTGTTAATAGGGTTACTAAGGATAATGATCCCACTGCACATGCAGAAATATTGGCTATAAGGGAAGCTGCAAAAAAGCTTAAAACATTTGATCTTAGTGGGTGTATAATTTATTGTTCATGCGAGCCATGTCCAATGTGTCTTGGTGCCATATACTGGGCAAGGATAGATAAGATATATTATGCTTGCAACCGGTCTGATGCAAAAAAGTATGGATTCGATGATGAATATTTATATAAAGAGATTAGTCTGCCTATCGGACAAAGAGAAATTTCTTTTAGCCAATTATTAAGAAAAGAGGCTCTGGAGGCATTCGAAAAATGGGAAAAGAACGAAAATAAAACATCGTATTGATGTACGAAAAGCTAACAAAAGAATTCTTTCTCAGAGATGTACTTGAAGTAGCTCCGGATTTGTTGGGGAAATACCTGGTAATAAATCAAAAAACAAGTGGAATTACCAGGCACCGTATTACGGAAGTAGAGGCGTACAGGGGTGAAGAAGATAAAGCTTGCCATGCAAGCAAAGGGCGTACAAAACGAACGGAGATAATGTACCACGAAGGAGGTAAAATTTATGTCTATCTTGTGTACGGAATGTACTGGATGCTGAATATTGTTACAAGCGAAAAAGATAATCCACAGGCCGTATTAATAAGGGGGATAGAAAATTTCAAAGGTCCGGGGATATTGTCAGGTGAATTAAAAGTTAATAATTCATTTTATGGTGAGGATCTTATTAGCTCGAACAGAATATGGATTGAGAACAGCAACAAAAAGAATGATTATTTCACTGCTCCAAGAATTGGGATCGATTATGCCTGTAATAAATGGAAAAATAAACCCTGGAGATTTGTGTTAACCTGAGTTAATTACTGTGCGAAGCTATATTCTTAACATTCCTGAGAAAAAACCCCTGTTTAAAAAGTATATGTAGTCCATAACTGTAATCAAAAACTGATCTTTCAATATCATAATATGATTCTCCTTGCAGAACAAACTTTACAAAATCATCCAATTCTACATGATAAGCAATAAATGCTGTAAAAATTTCTCTTGAAGGATCTCCGGTATTGACTGTTTCTTTATAAACTGAGCTGAAAAGCGGATTACCTTTGGGATTTATAAACCTGTTTCCTTTCCAGTAGCCTAGGGAAAAATCAATATGGACCGTTTCAAAATAGGTTTTAAAATAAAAGGATGTTCCTTTTTTGTAAGGATAGATTTCTTTTTTTGTTAAATCATTAAAAGAAGAAAACAGGGTTCTAATACCAATAATTTTTTTATTTGATCTCTTGATAGAAATGTCAAGACCTATTGCCGAATTAAAATATGTTTCAACGGGAAGCGGAGAAGAATCTATTTGCCCTCCTTTATGTACCATTAATGTTTGTAATGGGATTGAAGTACGTAATGAGTTATCATTGTTATAAAAAGAAATCTCGGAAGATGTGCCAAATACAAGTCTTTCCCTGAAAGGATCCCCATTAGTAATAAATTGTTCCCAGTTTACCCAAAGATCAGATTTGAAGTTATTGAAATTGAACAGAAATTGTGTACCGTTTTCTAAATTATGGGTATAATATTTTTCAAAATTTAATAGATGATCTTCCATTTGATGGTTTAAGGTGCCTTGCAGGGTGCCCAAAATAAATGTAAAATGTTTTCCCGGCTGATAATGAAATGAAAAAACAGGTGAATATTGCGAGAAATGTTCAAGCCCGGAGTATTTTAGAAAATGAACACCGGCAGAAAAGATTGTTTTCTCTCCGGGTTGAAATTTCAATTCGGGCTGTATAAAATACCCGATCAATGTGTAGCCACTAGCAAATGGAACAAAGTATTCGTTATTTCTTATAAAGTTTGCATTGGTGATTTTTAGACTTAAAATATTTTTATTTGCCTGGTCAATTATTACCTGATCCTGAAATATTGAATCAGGATATTGGGCTTTTGTAACCGGAATCAAAAACAAACAGAATAAAACAAAAAAATAAAATGTTCGATTCATGTGACAATCATTCATTATTGTAACAAATGTATAAGTTTAGCTTGATAATTTTATAAAATTTTAAATAAACAGAAAATTTTAAGTTAATAGTATTATCATTCGAATTGCCATAATATTTATATTTACACATATTTTGCAGGTTTATACAGAGGAACAATCAAAATAACTATATGTTATTCTGAAGGACAAAAGTTAAGATAATAATTATTGATTAGGATATTGATATTAATCTACTGATATGAAGACATTCAGGTTCAGGAATAACATTACCGGCTGGATCATATTTCTTATTGCCTTAGTTGTTTATCTCCTGACAATTGAGCCGACAACAAGCTTTTGGGATTGCGGCGAATTTATTTCGTCTGCATATAAGCTGGAAGTTGGACATCCGCCCGGAGCTCCGTTTTTTATGTTACTGGCAAGGTTTTTTTCACTGTTTGCCGGCAGCAACCCAATAAATGTGGCTGCGATGATCAATTCATTATCAGCACTTGTAAGTGCATTTACAATCCTTTTCCTGTTCTGGACAATTACCCACCTTGCCGGGAAGGTTTTTCAAAATAGTGGAGAAAAAAGTAAAACCGGTCATTTTCTGATTTTGGGAAGTGGAGTTATAGGTGCACTGGCTTACACTTTTTCTGATACATTCTGGTTTTCTGCTGTTGAGGGTGAGGTGTATGCAACATCTTCTCTATTTACGGCAGTAGTATTCTGGGCTATTCTGAAATGGGAAAACGTTGCTGATGAGAAATATGCCAACCGATGGTTAATTTTAATCTGTTACCTGATGGGTTTATCAATAGGAGTTCATCTATTAAACCTGCTAGCTTTACCGGCAATTGTTTTTGTTTATTATTTCCGAAAATACAATCCTTCAAAAAAGGGCATCATCACTGCCGCTTTGGTTGCTATAGTTTTACTGGGTTCAATAATGTATATAATTATTCCCGGAGTTGTAAGGCTGGCTACAATATTTGAACTTCTAAGTGTAAATGTTCTTAATCTTCCATATCATTCTGGTGCAATTGTTTATATTATTATACTTATAACTCTTATTGCCTGGGGTATACGATATACAGTTAAGAAACAAAAGCCAATACTTAATACAGTTATTACGGGAATAACAGTGATACTTATAGGATATTCATCTTATGCTTTAATTATTATTAGGTCTAATGCTAATCCACCAATGGATCAGAGTAATCCTGACAACCTGTTTTCCTTATTATCATATCTGAACAGGGAACAATATGGTAGTCGTCCTTTAATTCATGGACAATATTACAATGCCCCGCTGAGAGATATTAAAGATGGGAAACGACTGTATGCCAGGAAAGATGGAAAATATATTGTTACAATGAGGAAACCTGAATATGTGTATGACAGCAGGTTTACAACCCTGTTCCCAAGAATGTACAGCAGAGAAGATCAGCATATTCAGGCTTATAAAGAATGGGCAGAGATTAATGGTATAAATTTAACCCTTCGTGACGGACAAGGTGGCTCGCGACAGGTTACAAAGCCCACTTTCACCGAAAACCTTAAATTTTTCTTTCGTTATCAGCTCGGGCATATGTACTTCAGATATTTTATGTGGAACTTTGCCGGGCGGCAAAATGATATTCAGGGACATGGGAGTATCCTTAAGGGTAATTGGCTGAGTGGTATTAATTTTCTGGATGATTGGCGATTGGGAGATCAGGAAAACATACCCGGTTATTTGAAGAACAATCAGGCAAGGAACAGATACTATTTATTTCCATTGATACTTGGGTTATTTGGATTAATATTTCATTATAGAAGGGATAAGAAAAATTTCTGGGTAATAATGTTATTATTCTTTTTTACCGGCATAGCTATTGTGATCTATCTTAATCAAACGCCGCATCAGCCAAGGGAAAGGGATTATGCTTATGCCGGTTCTTTCTACGCATTCAGTATCTGGATTGGGCTGGGTGTTTATGCTATTGCTAATTATTTGAATAAAATTTTGCCTTATCGTTTGTGTGTTGGAATTTCTATTCTGGCCGGTTTTATTTTTGTACCTCTTCTGATGGCCTTCGAAAACCGGGATGATCACGACAGGTCGGGAAGATATACGGCCCGCGATTTTGCAGGCAATTATCTTAATTCATGTGCACCAGATGCAATACTATTCACAAATGGTGATAATGATACATTTCCACTTTGGTATGCGCAAGAAGTTGAGGGTATAAGAACTGATGTGCGCGTGGTGAATCTTAGCTACCTTGGAGGTGACTGGTATATAGATCAGATGAAAATAAAAGCTTATAAATCTGATCCGGTTCCCTTTTCTTTAAATAAGGATAAATATATACAGGGGACAAGAGATGTTGTGCTTATTAATGAAAAAATTAATGAGTATTATGATCTTAAAGAACTCATTGATTTTGTTACCAGTGAAACCAGGAAAACAAAAATACCATCACCATTTGCAAGAGATGAACTACTTGATTTTTTCCCAACAAAGAAATTTCTTCTAAAGATCGACTCTGCAAATGTTCTGAATAATGGAACTGTTCCTGCCAGGCTGGCTGGAAGTTTACTTAAAGAAATGAAATGGGAATATCCTTCAGAAGTAGTGTATAAAAATGATTTACTGGTACTTGATTTACTGGCTAACAACAATTGGAACAGACCAATATACATTTCTATTACTGTGCCCGGATCGGCTTACATGGGGCTTGAGGATTTTTTTCAGGTTGAAGGTCTTGCTTATCGTATTGTCCCGGTAAAAGTTGATGAAGTAGATGGGTTTTACGGCAGGATTGAATCAGAAATAATGTATGATAATTTAATGAACAAATTTAAATGGGGCGGTGCTACTGATCCTGAAGTTTATCTGGATGAAAATAATAAACGAATGCTTTCGAATTTTCGTAGTTCCTTTACCAGGCTGGCTTTCAAATTAATAAAAGAGGAGAAAAACGATTCTGCAAGAAAGGTTATAGAGCGTAGTATGGAACTTTTTCCAAACGAAAGGATCCCCTATGGGTATTTCTCAGTTCAGATACCGGAAGTATTTTACAGGCTGGGGAATATTGAAGAAGCGAATAAGATTACAAAGGAAATAACAGATATGTATATTTCAGAACTGGACTATTACTTTTCTCTTGAAATGAAGTTCTCAAAAACTTTACAAAGCGAGAAACAATTGGGGCTTCAGATATTGCAGGAATTAATTCGGTTAACAGGGTTATACCAACAAGATGAACTTAATGATCAATTAAAAGAAAAGTTTAATGCTTTCTATGTTTTGTACAGGAAAGGAGCATGATATTTTGAAAAGGTTATCACAGAGGCCACCGGTATGGATTCGCAAATGGTTTCCTGAGCTTATCTGGGCAATTCCAAACAAGAATAATGAGGTATATCTTACTTTTGATGACGGACCTGATCCTGAAGTAACTCCGAGGATTCTGGATATATTGGCCAGGTTTGATGTCAGAGCTACTTTTTTTTGCCTGGGAAGAAATGTGGAAAAATACCCGGAGATATTTGATAGAATACAACGGGAAGGACATGTTGTTGGAAATCATTCATATAGCCATCCGGACGGATGGAGAACTGGAAAAACAAAATATGTGGAAGATATTGAAAGGGCTGCAAAGTTAATTCCGGGCACTTTGTTCAGACCTCCTTACGGGAGGATAAGCCCAATACAAATAAAGGCCTTGAAAGAAAGGTATAAGATTGTTATGTGGGATTTTATGTGTTGGGATTTTAAAAAGCAGACAGCAAAAGGCGATTGCTTAAAAAGTGTTAAAAAATATTGTAGAACCGGTTCTGTAATAGTGTTTCATGATACAAACCGTAATCAGGGACATATAACATGGTTGTTGCCCCGGATTATTGATTGGTTTGAGAAGAAAGGTTTTCAATTAAAAAAACTAATTTATTAATAAATATGACCGGTAAAGAATCGTTTATTAACAGGTAATTTTTAAGTTTGCCGGGGTAATTATAATCAATTGAGCTTATGAAAATATTAATTCTCGGATCAGGGGGGCGCGAACATGCACTGGCCTGGAAGATATCACAAAGTACATTAGTTAAGAAAATATTCATTGCTCCGGGTAATGCAGGAACTGAGTTAATTGGTGAAAATATTCAGATTGATCCGGATGACTTTGATTCTGTCGGGGAATTTGTTGTTAAGAAGAAAATTGATATGGTAATTGTTGGACCTGAAGTACCATTGGTAAACGGGATAGGTGATTTTTTCCTTGATCATGATTTTTTAAAGAATATCCCCGTAATCGGACCTGTGAAAAAAGGAGCTATGTTGGAGGGGAGTAAAGACTTTGCAAAGAATTTTATGGACAAGTATGACATTCCAACTGCCAGGTATAATACTTTTAATGCTGATTCGAGAGAGGGTGCTTTTCATTTTCTTAAAACAATAGAACCGCCATATGTTCTCAAAGCAGACGGATTAGCTGCCGGCAAAGGGGTTGTGATATTAAATGATTATGATAAAGCCATCGAAGAACTGAATGCTATGTTTGATGGAAAATTCGGGGAAGCGGGTAAAAAGGTTCTCATTGAAGAATTTCTGGATGGCATTGAATTATCAGTTTTTGTTCTGACGGATGGGAAAACATACAAGATTTTACCGGAAGCAAAAGACTATAAGCGGATAGGAGAAGGTGATACAGGACTTAATACAGGTGGTATGGGAGCTATATCGCCTGTGCCATTTGCTGATAGCAACTTTATGGAGAGAGTAGAAACCAGGATCATTCAGCCAACAATCAAAGGGATTAATCAGGAGGGGATAGATTATAAAGGGTTTATTTTCTTTGGACTCATAAATGTGAAAGGAGATCCATATGTTATAGAATACAATGTTAGAATGGGTGATCCTGAAGCAGAAGTAATTATTCCCAGGATAAAATCAGATCTGGTTGATTTGTTCATTGCAGTTTCAGAGAATAGATTATCAGGCAAATCTCTTGAGATTGATCAAAGAGTTGTTGCAACCGTGATGCTTGTGTCAGGAGGATACCCCGGATCTTATGAAAAAGGGGAGATAATAAAAAATCTTGAGAAAGTTAAAGATAGCATCCTGTTTTACGCAGGTGCCCGCCGGGAAGGTGACAATGTTTTCACAAACGGAGGAAGAGTGATATCAGTTAGCTCTTATGGTTCGGACAATGATCAGGCCCTTTCGAAATCGTATCAAAATGCCCGGCTAATATCTTTTAATAAAAAGCACTACCGTTCCGATATAGGATTTGATTTGTAAATTGTTCGGATATGTTACTAAGAATTTTTAAAAGTATTCAACCTTCAATAATTTTTCTTATCATTTTACTAACTGTTGGTATATGGTTAAATACATTTCTAAATCCGGGAAATTCAAATTTCAATTTTAACCAACACCCGATGCCTCTGTATGGTGTTTTATCAAATCTTGTTTCTCCCGTTTCTTTTTTGGGAACATTAATTACTATGATTATCTGGGTTATTCATGGCTTATTATTAGTCAGACTAAACACCAAATTCTTTTTTATTAATGAAAGAACATATTTACCCGCTGCAATTTTTATCTTGTCAGGATGCTTTATTGCGGACCTTCAGAGTTTAAATCCGGTAATTATTTCAAGTGTTTTTCTTCTACTAGCTATTGAAAGGTTGATAGGTTCTTACAGGAATACAAATATCTCATTTAGTTCTTTCGATGCCGGTTTGCTTATTGGAACAGGAACTCTTTTTTATTTGAATTTCGGATTTTTTCTTTTGTTTATTTGGATTGGGTTATTGATTCTAAGGACGGTAAATTGGCGTGAATGGATTGTGCCAATCCTGGGTTTTTGTACTCCGATTATTTTAGCGGCAGCAATATATTATCTTCTTAATGGTAATCTGTCTCTTTTTATTGAGATTATCAGGGACAACCTGGTTCCTTTTAAATATAATATTACACAATTTCACTATTATTTTTTAGGTTATCTGGTATTACTTGTTGCTTTTGCCAGTTTTCAGATTATAAGAGATTTTATCACAAAAAAAATAAAATCACGAAAGATTTTTTTAATTTTCTGGTGGGTGTTTTCTATTTCTGCAATAGTGTTTTTCATTGTTCCCTGGGCATCATTTGAAATGATAGTATTTGCATTTGTGCCATTATCATTCTTATTTACCAATTATTTTATAAATATCAGGGTTAAATGGTTAGGGGAGCTATTATTTATATTATTTGCAGGAGGATTGATTTTTATCCTTTTTGCTGATAAGATTATTTAAAAAAGAGGCTGTCTAAAAAGTAATTATGGCACATCTTTTTTGCATCTTACTTCACTAAGTTGTGACTCGATTTTAAATCTTTTAATCTATTATGGGGTTAGTCATAATTCTGCATATTATTAAGTGATGTGTAACTATTTCCAATTGAATTTCTATTGAGTGAGTTATTAAACATCCAACCTTTTTCGTTAATTTTCTTTACCTTTGTTTTCTTTTTATTATATGATATGATTACTCCTATTGCCTTAATCTTAGCTATTCTTATTCAGATAATTGCCGCAGTTATTGCATTAAACCTAATCAATGTCACAAAAAGAAGATTACCATGGATTCTGATCTCATTAGGATTATTGCTAATGGCTTTAAGAAGGGTAATAGAATTATTACCCTTTATTTCGGGTGAAATTCAGAATGAACTTACATGTTTTGATAGCTGGCTGGGAATTACATCTTCAATTTTTATTATAATCGGAATTATATTGATTGGTCAGATTTTCTATTCTCTGAACAGGTCTGAAAAAAAATTCAAGATATTATTTAACAGTAGTAGTGATGAGATTTATGCAATTGATTATAATTGCAGGTTTATAGAAGTAAACCAAGTAGTATGTGATGCCCTGGGATATAGTAAAGAAGAACTCCTAAACATGCATTTGAAAAATATTAAATCTGCTAAGTATGCTGAATTGATCCCCTCAATCGTTGATGAAATAAAACTTAAAGAACATCTGATCTTTGAATCGGAACATAAAACCAAAGAGGGGAAGATTATACCTGTAGAAATCAAAAGCCGGGTTATTGATTACTACAGGGAAAAAGCAATTTTAAGCATGGCAAGGAACATTACTGAACGGAAACAAACTGAAAGAAAGATACTTAATGCCATTATCGAAACAGAGGAAAAGGAGAAAGAACGATTTGCTAAAGACCTTCATGATGGATTAGGCACTCTTTTATCTAGTATTAACATTTATATCAATATGCTCAAATCAAACAATCTGGAGGAGACTGAAAGGGAAAATATTTTAAACTACACCAAAGGATTAATTGATGAAGCTATACATAATGCAAAGGAAATAGCCAATGATTTAAGACCGGATGTAATCAGCAGATTCGGTTTAATTCCAGCTATTAAAGCTCATTGTGAAATTATAAATAAAAGTGGGCTTGTCACAATTAATGTTAATTATGATCCGGATTTTGCCAAACTAAATGAAGACCTTGAAGTTGCATTATACAGGGTGATCTTGGAATTAATAAATAACACACTCAAGCATGCATCGGCTAATGAAGTTGAAATCACTCTTGAACAGGAAGATAAATTATTAATATTAAACTATAGTGATAACGGAATAGGTTTTGATGTTGAAAGAACATTAGAGAAAAAGGCACATAAAGGAATGGGCTTATCAAATATAATAAGCAGGATAACAGCAGTTAATGGGACCTTCAAAATTTTTAGTAGTGCTAATAAAGGAACCAGTGTAATAATTAAAATTAGAATTGAATAGTTTTTTCTCTTTAAAAAAGACTGACTCAGAAATTTGTTCATATGAAACCTCCATTTTTTTTAACACAAACAATTATGATAATAATTACAGGAAACATGGAGGTTCCATCAGACCATAAAAAATAAATTATTAACTGATGAAAAAGTTTAAGGTTATTATCGTAGATGATCATGAAATATTCAGGATTGGTTTGAAATTGCTTTTAAATAAAATTGAAAATGTAGAGGTAGTTGCAGAAGCTTCAAATGGCAAAGAATTTCTTGAACTAATTACTAAAGTGAAAGCGGATATCATTTTTATGGATATCAGTATGCCAATTATAGATGGCATTGAGGCAACTGAAAAGGTATTAGAAAAGTATCCGAAATTAAAAATAATTGCCTTAACCACATTTGGAGAAATAGAATATTTCGATGGAATGATTTATGCTGGAGTTGAGGGTTTTATGTTGAAAAATTCAGGTCCTGAGGATTTTATAAATGCTATTGAAAAAGTCATGAATGGAGGCAACTTCTTTTCTGAAGAAATGTTGGCGAAATTAACCAGAAGGGTTGTTAATGAAAAAATCGCCGAAACCAGAAAAGAAAAATTGGCTGACCTATCAAAGAGGGAATATGAAGTATTGGAACTTATCTGCAGAGGATTTTCAAATGAGAAAATTGGTGAAAGTTTATATATCAGTAGCAGAACTGTTGAAAGACACAAAACAAACATTATTAGTAAAACAGGAACTCGAAATACATTGAATCTTGTTATTTATGCCTTTAAAAACAAATTAGTAGAATTATTAGATAAAGATTAGAATATCTTTCCGGTTTATCTTTCAATTCTTAACCTCCTTTTATTTCCCTTTCAAGTATTTGCGGATTTTTCCTCATTGTAATTAGTGAAAAACCCTCACAAAAATTACGAATTTCCCCTGTTGACAACCATTATTTTAAGAAGTTATTTTACCTCCAATAAAAAAGCAAGTTATGGAAAAGGTTAAAATAATATTGGTTGATGATAATTCTGTTTTTCGTGATGCTTTAAAAACATTCATTATGAAAAAAGAGCACTTGGAGGTTGTTGCTGAAGCATCAAACGGAAAGGAGTTTCTTGAATTGATCAAAACCAGAAATCCAGATGTTGTTTTAATGGACTTTAAAATGCCAGTAATGGATGGAATAGACACTACAAAAAAAGCGCTCCAGTATAATGCAAACTTAAAAATCATAGGTTTGAGCGCTTTTGGCGAATATGAAATCCTTGTAGCCATGGCGGAAGCAGGCACATGCGGCTTTTTGCCCAAAGAAACAGTTTGTGATAATCTTGAAGTTGCTGTTAAAAATGTATTTAACGGGAAACACTTTTTCCAGATAAATCATAGAAATATCAAATTTTAAACTAAAAATAACAAAGAAAATGACAAAAACAGATGTATTAATTATTGGCGGAAGTGCTGCAGGTCTTGTAGTAGCAGCAACAGGGAAAACAGCTTATCCGGAAAAAGATTTTTTCCTTATAAGGAAGGAAGAAAAAGTTATGGTGCCATGCGGGATACCATATATATTCGGTTCATTGGAAAGTAGCGACCAGAATATTCTGCCTGGTGATGTAATGTATGATAAATTAAACATTCAGCATAAAGTTGGTGAAGTAATCGAAATTGATAAAAATCAAAAAATATGTAAGACAAAGGCTGGGGAAGAAATACGATATAATAAGCTTGTTTTAGCAACAGGATCAACTCCGAAAAGTCCAAAATCGTTAGTTAAGGATGATTATGAAAATGTTCATGTTATTCCAAAAAGCAAAGAATATTTAGATAAACTGGCTGAACAACTTGATGGTGGAAAAAAAATCGTAATAGTAGGTGGTGGTTTTATTGGAGTTGAAATATCTGATGAATTAAACAAAAAAGGAAATGATGTAACTATTGTTGAGATACTTCCTCATATTCTTACGCTTTCCTTTGATGAAGAATTTGCTGTTGAAGCCGAAAAAATTCTTATTAACAGAGGGGTAAAAGTAAAAAAAGGAGTTGCGGTTAAAGAGATTTTAGGAGATGGAACTAAAGCTACAGGGGTTCTTCTTAATACCGGAGAAGTAATTAATACAGACCATGTGATCTTATGCATGGGTTACCAACCAAATTCAACTCTTGCGGAAAAAGCAGGTTTGCAGACTACAAAAGGCGGGTTTATAGTTGTTGATGAATATATGAGGACAGATGATCCGGATATTCTTGCCGTTGGTGATTGTGCCGAGAAGATTGATTTTGTTACAAGAAAACCAACAGGGATTATGTTAGCCTCAACTGCTTGTGCTGAAGGAAGAATTGCGGGATTAAATTTATTTAAACTGTGTTCTATTAAAACCTTTAATGGCACCATAGCAATTTATTCCACTGCTATTGGAGATAATGGCTTTGGTACAGCAGGTTTAACTGAAACACAAGCTAGAAAAGAGGGATTTGATATAGCAACCGGCACCTTTGCAGGCATGGATAAGCACCCGGGTAAATTACCCGGAACCAAAATTCAAACTGTAAAATTGATTGTAAGCAAAGAATCAGGTATTATTATCGGAGCTGAAGCAATGGGTGGTATAAGTGTCGGGGAGCTGATAAACTTAACTGGCTTCTTAATTCAAAATAAAACAAATGTTCATACTCTTTTAACTGCACAAATTGGAACCCAACCCATGTTAACAGCTTCACCAGCTGCCTATCCTTTAATAAAAGCTGCAGAAATTGTTACAAGGAAAATTTAATTAAAAATAAATGAATAAAGCTGTAAAATATTTAAGTGATCTGAACTGGCTTCAAATAATTTTGATACTTGTGTGTTTGCATTCTTTTATGGTTGGTATCGGATTGATTTTTATGCCCGGAAAACTCATGCCATTTTTTGGATTAGCCGTTCCTGTAGAAAAATTTTTCCAGTTTCAGGGAGGTATCTTTCATATTGTAATGGCAATCGCATATTTCATAGCTGCTTTATGGTATGATCGTAATAAGGGATTAATCCTGTTTATAATTCTTTCTAAATTCTTAGCAACTGTCTTCCTGTTTTCATTTTATTTTCTTGTTGAAATGGCATGGATAATTTTATTTTCCGGAATAGCAGATTGTTTAATGGGATTAGCAATTTTATGGATCTACCTTAAATTTTTCTGGGATTTAGACTTTCCCGATTGGGATTACTCCGGTATTAAAAATTATATCGGACCTGTTTATTACGAATAATTTATAACCAGGGAAATCATCTTATTTTAATGGATTTCAAAATCAATATCATGGAAACAAAAGAGAATAAAAAACTTCCTTCAATTATCATTACCGGAGCTTCTGGCTTTATTGGACGCAATTTACTTGAAGCCATACGGGATAATTATAAGATATATGCCATTGCGAGGCGATCAAGGAATGAAGCAGGAATTCCGTTTCATAAAAATATACTTTGGATGCAATGCGATATCGGAAATAGTTTAGCAGTTGAGGAGGTTAAGAATAAAATATTAGATGAAGGAGGAGTTGATTACTGCTTGCACCTGGCTGCCTATTATGATTTTAGATATGGTGACAATCCGGAGTATCATCGTACCAATGTTGTTGGCACCGATAATATTCTAAAAATGGCCAGATCTCTTGAATTAAAACGGTTTATTTTTGTGAGTTCTCTGGCAGCATGTAATTTCCCAGAGAAAAATTCAGCAGTGAATGAAAAAACACCACCTGATGCAAATTTTGCTTATGCCAAAAGTAAGAAATTGGGTGAGGAAATGGTAAAGGAATACTCTGAACGATTTCCATGTTTAATTGTCCGATTAGCAGCAGTATACAGTGACTGGTGTGAATATCCTCCATTATATAAATTTCTATCAACCTGGCTTGCGGGAAATTGGGATTCCCGGTTCCTGGCTGGTAGGGGGGAATCGGCTGTTACATATATTCACATTAATGATTTATGTAAATTATTTAAGACAATTCTTAGCAAAACCAACGAACTTCCCCAATTTGATACCTATAACGCCAGTCCTGATGATTCAACTTCACACCGGGAATTGTTCAGGATTTCAACAAATTATTTTTTTGGTAATTTCATAAAACCCTTTTATATACCAAAAATATTTACCTACCCTGGTCTTATTGTTAAAAACCTGTTGAACAAGATTTTACAACCAGGGAATATACCTTTCGAGACATTCTGGATGATAAAATATATTGACCTTAAATTGGATGCAAATTCTTTGTACACTCGTAAAGCTCTTGTTTGGGAACCTGTTGCCCGTTATAATATTCAGAGAAGGCTGTTATTCCTGATCGAAAAGATGAAAAGTCACCCTGACGAATGGAAATTAAGAAACGAAGCTGCACTTAAACGTGTTATAAACCGACCAAATCTTATTATATATGAAAATATGATCGAGGAAAAAGAAAATATCCTGTCGCAAGTTAGTGAGTACATACTTTCGCCTGAAAACAAAATCGCTTATAGTGGATATAACACAATGAAAAGAGATGACTTTGAGTATTATCTGAGTAATTTGTATGAATTTTTGTTAGCAGTGGTACGAAGTGGCGACAGGAGTCTTATTATCAAATACATAGGCGAAATTGCATTAAAAAGATTTGAGAAAGGTTTTAAGCCTGATGAAATATGCAATTTATTTACCACATGCGATGATATAATTCTGACGGTATTGATTTCAAAAAAGCAACTGCAAAACCTCAGGCAGGCAATTAATGATTATGTAACCCTGTCAATTCAAATAACTAAAGACGAAATAGAGGATTTATACGATAGTATTGAGCAAAAATAAAAATATGAGTTTACACATTTTAAATACAATTCTCACATTAAGTATATCAGGAATAATTGCAGCAATTTTCTTGTTCCTGGTGGCGCGGAAATTTACAGTTAAGGAAGATATCCGGATTTCGCAACTGGAGAAAATTTTACCAGGAGCAAATTGCGGTGGATGTGGTTATTCGGGTTGCAGAGCTTTTGCTGAAGCTTGTTTAAAAGCTAATGATCTGAATAATTTAAATTGCCCTGTCGGTGGACAGGATATTATGAGCAATGTAGCAGCATTTCTTGGTGTGAAAATGGTAGAAAAGTATAGATATCTGGCAGTTGTAAGATGTTCCGGTTCTAAGGCAAATTGCAGAGAAAAAAATATTTACGATGGTGCAGAATCATGCGCTATCGCCAATAATCTTTATTTCGGGGAAACAGAGTGTTATTATGGTTGCTTGAAATTAGGAGATTGTGTAAAAGCATGTCCATATGATGCCATCCATTTGGATACAGAAAGTGGATTACCGGTTATATCTGATAAAACTTGCAAAGCTTGCGGTGCGTGTGTAGAAGCATGCCCCAGGAATATTATCGAATTACGGAAAGTTGCAAAAAATAACCGGAGAGTTTATGTTTCATGCGTTAATCATGATAAAGGCGGAATTGCGAGGAAAATTTGCACTGCTGCTTGTATCGGATGTGGTAAATGCGTTAAAGAATGCAAGTTTGATGCTATTACAATACAAAATTTTGTGGCATATATCGATCCGGAAAAGTGCAAGCTTTGTAGAAAATGTGTTGCTGTTTGCCCGACTGGCGCAATCCGGGAAGAGGGATTTATATCAATAAAAAATTATGCTAAAAGGCAGGAAACAGACAAAAAAAAGTCAAGTCAACCGATTACAAACGTCGCATAAAAAATAATGAGAATAGTATTGTATTATTTAGTACGAAACAGGATTATCAGCAAAGTAAAAATAAATTAAAATCATGTTCTTCAGGAAGTTAAAAACATTTTCAAAAGGTGGAGTCCATCCTCTAGGGAAAAAGGTTACACAAAATAAATCAATACAAACATTACCGCCCCCGGAAAAGATTTCACTTATACTTAAGCAACATTTGGGAGCACCTGCAATTCCAGTGGTGGAAATTAATGAGAGAGTGAAAGTTGGACAGCTGGTTGCCAGGAATAATGGATATGTTTCCGCAAACATACATTCTTCAGTTTCGGGCAGGGTTGATAAAATTGAAGATGTATTGGATATAAGTGGCTATAAAACAAAAGCTATAACAATATCTGCGGAAGGTGATGATTGGGATGAATCAATTGACCGCAGTCCTGATGTAAAGCATGATTTTAATCTTAATTCAATTGAGATTTTAAAAAAAATCCAGGATGCAGGTATTGTTGGATTGGGTGGCGCAACCTTCCCTTCTCATGTAAAATTAGCGATCCCCTTCAGCAAATTTGCAAATATTCTCATTCTAAACGGTGTTGAATGTGAACCCTGTCTTACTTCTGATCACCGGTTGATGATAGAAAAAGGTGAAGAAATTTTGGTAGGGGCAAAAATATTAATGAGAGCTGTGCATGCCCATAAAACCTTAATCGGAATTGAAAATAATAAACCTGATGCCATTAAGCATCTTGAAACCCTCGCAAAAAAATATGAGAATATCAAAGTGTATGCATTAAAGGCAAAATATCCTCAGGGAAGCGAAAAACAACTTGTTAAAGCCTTGATTGATAAAGAAATACCCAACAAGGGCTTACCAATTGATGTTCATACTATTGTAGATAATGTAGGAACTGCCTTTGCTGTATATGAAGCCGTACAAAAGAATAAACCATTAATTGAGCGCGTGGTTACTGTAACAGGCAAATATGTAAAGCATCCCTGTAATTTCTTAGCAAGAATTGGAACTCCAATTGAACATCTGGTGCAAGCAGTAGGAGGCTTACCTGAAAATACAGGTAAAATTGTGATGGGCGGACCAATGATGGGGAAATCATTAAGTTCTTTAAATTATTATGTAACAAAGGCAACAAATGGATTATTGGTTATACCAGCAGAGGACTCAAAAAGAGAAAAGGTACGGGAATGTATTCGATGTGCAAAATGTGTTTCTGTTTGTCCGGTTGGTTTAGAGCCATATAAATTAATGACCCTGGTTGAGCGGTCGCAATACGATGATATTGTAGAAGAAAAAATCGATTATTGCCTGGAATGTGGTTCGTGCAGCTTCGTTTGCCCTTCGTACAGACCGCTACTTGATTATATACGGTTAGGCAAATCAGTTATTAAGAAAAAGACAGCTTAAAAAATGGACAATCAACTTTTAACGGTTTCTCCTTCACCTCATATTCACAGCAAGTATTCCGTCAATACTGCAATGAGCAGGGTAATTATGTCATTAATACCTGCATTAATAGTTACTATTTATTTTTTCGGTATTGGAGCTATGATAATAACAACGATTGCCATGGGTTCCTGCATGGTATTCGAAATATTGATAAAGAAATACATTTTTCATGAACCTGTCCTTGTTAGTGATTCTTCATCTCTGCTCACAGGATTATTACTTGCATTCAACTTACCGTCTAATTTGCCGATTTGGATTGTGATTTTAGGTAGTTTTATTGCTATCGGGGTAGGCAAGATGACTTTTGGTGGATTAGGGAAGAATCCTTTTAATCCTGCTTTGGTAGGACGGGTATTCTTGCTCATATGTTTTCCTGTAGAGATGACCAGTTGGCCTTTACCGCTTATATCCCGGTTTTCATATCTGGATGCCGCAACAGGAGCTACTCCTTTAACAATAATGAAAGATGGTTTTAGGAATACTATACCAGTAACAGAATGGATGGATAATATCCCTTCACATTTGCAGATGGTTATTGGAAACATGGGAGGTTCGATGGGTGAAGTTGCTGGACTTGCTCTGTTATTAGGCGGCATCTGGTTAATAATTACCCGCATTATTTCCTGGCATATTCCTGTTTCGATTATTTTAACCGTATTGATTTTTACAGGCCTGTTTTGGTTTATTGATCCTGTAAAATATCCCGATCCCCTTTTCCATATTCTAACAGGCGGTGTATTACTTGGTTCCTTTTTTATGGCAACTGATTATGTTACATCTCCAATGACATCTAAAGGAATGTGTCTGTATGGTATTGGTATTGGTATAATTACGGTTGTTATCAGAAATTTCGGGGTATACCCTGAAGGAGTGTCCTTTGCCATTCTAATTATGAATGGATTTGTTCCACTCCTTAACAAGTATATAAAACCAAAAAGATATGGAGAAAAACTCAGTTACGAATAAAGCAAAATCAACATTTAGAAATATGGTCATTTCTTTAGCTTTTGTGACATTAACTTCATCGGTGGCTCTTGCTTTTATTTATGAATTAACAAAGGAACCAATCGAAGAAGCACAGAGAATCAAAATAATCACAGCTATCGAAAATGTAATGCCCGAATTTAATAACATACCTACAGAGGAGATGTATTTACTTCCATTGGAAGGTGATACAATTAAATTGTATCCGGCAAAAAAAGATGGGATATTGGTTGGCACAGCTGTTGAAACATTTTCGAAAATAGGATTCAACGGGACAATACGGCTAATAGTTGGCCTTCAGCCGGATGGGGCAATTTATGATATTTCTGTAATCAAGCATAAGGAAACCCCGGGACTTGGTGATAAAATTGAAAAACAAAAATCAGATTTCACTGATCAGTTTAAATACAAATATCCGGATAATTTTATCCTGCAAGTTTCAAAGGATAATGGTGATGTTGATGCTATTACGGCAGCAACAATTAGTTCAAGGGCATTTTGTGATGCTGTTCAAAGAGCCTGGAATATATATAAAGAAATAAATGAAAAATGACACACTGGAATAATTTTAGCAGGGGCCTATTTAAAGAAAATGCTGTTTTTGTTTTGTTCTTAGGTCTTTGTCCTACACTGGCAGTAACAACATCTGCATTTAATGGTTTGGGAATGGGCCTTGCAACTTCATTTGTACTGCTATTCTCAAACATAGTTGTATCAGCGGTTAAGGCAAAGATCCCTGATAAGGTAAGAATACCCTGCTATATAGTGATAATTGCCACATTTGTTACTATTGTTAATCTTCTTATGGAAGCATATACTCCTGATTTGCACGAACAACTTGGATTATTCATACCGCTTATCGTGGTAAATTGTGTGGTTCTTGGGAGAACAGAAGCTTTTGCATCCAAAAATTCACTTATTCCTTCGGCACTGGACGGTTTGGGAACAGGATTAGGCTTTACCATGTCATTAATTTTATTGGGGGCTATCCGTGAATGTTTAGGTGCAGGATCTATTTTTGGGTTTGAGTTTATAAAAACTGGTGGATTGATAATCTTTATTTTACCTCCGGGGGCTTTTCTAGTGCTTGGTTATCTGATTGTTTTTGTTAATAAGTTTAATAATAAAAGTACTTAAGTTTGAAATAAATGGAAATTTTAATAATTATTATTTCGGCTGTTTTTGTAAATAATATCGTGTTATCGCAGTTTCTTGGAATTTGTCCGTTTATCGGAGTATCTAATAAGGTAGAAACAGCTATTGGCATGACCGGGGCAGTTACTTTTGTAATGGTAATATCCACTACAGTAACCTACCTGCTTCAAAAATATGTGCTCATTCCACTTGATTTAGCATTCCTTCAAACTATAATTTTTATACTGGTTATTGCAACCCTGGTTCAAATGGTTGAAATTGTTTTAAAAAAAGTAAGCCAGGCACTATATCAGGCATTGGGCATATTTTTGCCATTAATCACAACAAATTGTGCTGTTCTGGGAATAGCAATTCTAGCAGTTCAAAAAGAATATAATCTGATTGAGAGTGTAGCTTATGCCACGTCTAACGCTATAGGTTTTGGATTGGCTCTAATAATATTTACAGGAATTCGTGAACAACTTGATTTTGTTGGTATGCCTGCTCAAATAAAAGGAGTTCCTGTTGCTTTTATAGTAGCCGGTATTCTGGCAATGGCATTTTTGGGATTCGCAGGAATTGGTTAAAACAAAAATTTAATAAAATGAACCGAACCCCGATAAAATCGGGACGAACTATCCCGATGCTGTCGGGACAGGCTATCTGACAATTAAAAATTAAATATAAACGAATGAAACCCTCATCCTTAAGGAATAAAAATAATAAGGTACAAAAACAAAAGGACATGAATAAAGTAACTTTAACCAAGGGAACGCAGGATGAGGGTTCACCGAACACGATTAAAAATAATTTATTTTGTGAGGTAACAACCGAACTGCCGATAGGCAGTGAGCTCGCGAATACATTTGAAAATCAATTTATCTATGAGCAAATACCACAGAATTAAATTAATTGTACTTTACAAATAATTAACATACAGATGTTTAACATAACTTTATACGAATGAAAACTACAGTTAAAGAAAAATTAAAAAATCTAATTGAAAAGTATTCAATTATTATTCGATCCAATCCAAAAGATTATAACGCTTTAAATAAACGAGGAGTCTATGAATTCTATTTAAAGGATTATGAAAGAGCATTGAAGGATTACAGGAAAGCGATTGAAATAAATCCAAAATATGCGAAAGCTTTTTTTAATGTTGCACGATTGTATCATGAACAGAGAAAATTTAATGAAGCCTTGAGTAATTATAAAATCGCAGGTAAACTTAATCCAAATTATGCTGAAGCATATTGCAACAGCGGAGTTGTCAAAACTACTCTTAAAGATTTTAAGGGTGCAATAAAAGATCTTAACAAAGCGATTAGGATTGACCCTGAGTTTGCAGTTGCATACAATAACAGGGCACTTGCAAAAAAAGAGTTGCTACAACTTATGTCAGCTCTGGAAGATATGAATAAAGCTATTTTACTAGATAAACAATTAGCCGATTTTTATAATAACCGTGGTTTGATAAAAAGTGAAATTAAGAATTATGAAAGTGCTCTTATTGATTATAAAAAGGCAATAGAATTAGACCCCTCTTATGAAAAGAACTATTTTAACAGAGGGGTTGCTTATTATTCTATTAATAAATTTAATGATGCGATTAAAGATTTCACAACTTGTCTGGAATTAAATAATAATTTTACAGACGCTTATTATTACAGGGGCGTTGCTAAGTTCCGGTTAATGGATTATGAGGGGTCTGTAAAAGATTTGTCAAAATCATACGAAAATAGCAGGAAAATAGAACAGTCCAGACACGAAGGGGGGGGAATTAATATCGGAAGGGACTATTTCGATAGTCTTAGCCACTCAAAAGTAAGTTAGCTATTGATTTATTCAGTTAACTGTTGAAAGAATATTATAACAAATGAGGCTGTCCCTTTTGAGACAGCCTCTAATTATTTTCAGAAGGGTCAATAACTATTCATTCACAAATGATAAAATGCCAACCGCATAACCTTCCTTGCCATCCTTAAAAGATATCCATATTTGATATGATCCGGTTTTTTTACACGGAAAATCAATGGAAGAATATATTTTTCCGCTTGGGGCAAGGGAACTGGCGATTTTTTTACCGTCGCTATAAAGCTGGATTATACCTTCTCCTTTGGAATCATCGGAATTACATATAGAAAGTCTGTAGTGTGTGTTTTTAAGTAAAAGGGCGGTGTTTTTATGAATTGGAATATTATCCTGTGAATTAGCTTCAGGAAATTTAACCACAAAGTCTTTCAAATATTTTGTATCAGATCCGGCATTTTTGGAACATTGAAATACCAGTTCGGAAGGATCCTGTGCGTTTGCTGTTCTTGAGAATGAGTAAATTAACAAAAAAGCAAATAGCATTATCAATAACTTTTTCATTTGTTATAAGCCTATTAACTTGTTTCGTATTTTGTTTGTTTTTTCTATTATACTGTTTAATTGTTCATCCGTAATCTCCACGTTACTTGTTTCATTCTGAATGAGAACTAACCTTCCGTCTTTTTCAATGGTCTCGGGCTCACCAATCTCATAGGTTATGTTTATTTTTTTAAACTCAACATTAAGAGTTTCAAAATCCTGAATCAGTTCATTAAAACTCAGATTTTTTTTATAGAGATTCAAAACATCAAGAAGGTCAGTTAAAATTATTTTCTGTTCTCCAATTCTTTCTGATATATCAGGATAAGGGTACTCTTTGGCAACCTGGGTTATCAGGTACAGACCTTCAATCCATAAACCTGTTATCATTAATGAACTAAGATATGATCTGCCGGGTGTTTCACGAAGATAGGTATCTATTTCATTATAGCTATGAACAGATAAGAACATCAAAGAATCAAGATTTTGATTATTTGTCGCAAGGCGTTTAAGAGTGGTGTAATCAAAGAATTGACCAACGCGAAGTCCATCAGCAAGTGTTTTGATGGTTGAAATGTACTCAACAGCAGCCGAAGATTTTTCATACATGTTAAGATAACCCAGATCGGCACCAAATATTCCTAATTTATATGCCATCTGAAAATTTGTATTTAGATCGTTAACAGAACCTGTGCTGGCCAGGTATTCTTTTGAAAATGGTACGCTGAGACGGTTCATTAGAGCAGCCATTTCAATAGGTGAAGCAATATTAGCAACAATCTCAACTAATGCCTCTTCTGAAACCTCTATTTCCATTGCAGAAATTGAGGAATCTTGCATGGCATTTATATTTTGCTCAGAATTATCAACTGAAGTCCGGCATGAAGACACTAAAATTAAAAACAGAAGAAGGCTCAAAACTTTTTTAAACATGTATAAAATCTGTGAAATAAATGACGAAAGTACAATAATTAGTGCTTTATTAAAAACTTTTTAAATATTTTTCCAAGATTAATTACACTAACAGAATCAATTACTCTTTTAAGAGCCTCAAAGTGTAGAGTAAAATAAAGTACTAAAGTCATAAACCAAACAAAGGTGACATTAAAATTATATGTATTGAAATACCTACCTGCAAACCATTTTTCAGGAGCATAAAAATGTGTTCTGAAACCCAGGAAACTCTCAGGAAACGGATCAAGATAAATTGGCTCAATTTGTTGAATAAGCTTCTGGTTGTATTTTATAATCGGATGATTTTCATATACTTTCTTAACTATATCGGCCAGCCTGTCGTTAAAATGCGAATTCATTAAATTTAAGCTTTTCTGTGGCTGGACTTTTTGCATATGCTCCTTAATCCGCTCTTTTTTAAGATCATTTGCAAAGTAAACACTGTCATAGTATTTATTAAGTTTTATTAGATAAGATCTGGTAGCAGTAGCAACATTAATACTATATAACTCAGGGTTGAGTGAATTCAGATATTGGAATTTGACACTATTAATAAGGGTCATTTCTTTTCTTATCTCATTTGAAAGCAATTTTAAATTACCTGAATTTTCAGGAGTAAGTTTTTTATTGTTAAAATCTTTGTTAACGAGATTTAAGATCTCATTAAGTTTGGGTAAAAAATGAACTTTTTTATAATCTGCAATACTCATCTCTTTTTCAAAGTCGTAGAAGATCTTTTCATATTCATTATTCTTGAATTGAGAAACCATTAATGCTTCATATGTCCATCTTGTTGCCATTACTTCAGCAATAAGCGGTACTTTATCAACACTTCCGATATTGCGGTTCAGCTTGTCGAAACTAAACATAGCGCCGCTTAATACCATCATAGGGATTACTAACAAAGGGATAATAATATAAATAGTGATAGCAGAATTAAATGATGCAGAAATATTTAATCCAAGCAAATTAGCAAAAGCTGCTGTAGTAAACAGAGCCAACCAGTAGGTAAATGTCATTCCTTTTATACCGAGGATGCTGTTTCCGATAATAACAAATAATATTGCCTGAATTGCTGAAAGAGTAAATAGAATAAGAATTTTTGAAATTAAATAGCTGGAACGGCTAAGATTAAGAAATTTCTCCCTGCGAATCATTTTCCGGTCTTTGAAAATTTCCTCAGCACTAACAGTCAGACCAAGAAAAAGCATAACAATAAGACTCATGAAAATATAAATGGGTATATTTTCATTTTCATAAAACAAATAGATATCTGAATCAGGATCAGCTATATATCGGATAATATATGATAGGATGAAAGCTAATAGCGGAGCTTCCAGCAGAGTAAGTATAATATATTGTGTGTTGGATATTTTGGAAAGCCAATCACGAATGGTGTATATATGGAATTGCTTTAACCAGTTAGGTATCCGAAGTGTTGATATGGGTTTATCATGAAATTGAGTTACAGTATGATGCGGAATATTTTTTTTATAAGCGCTTTCCCAATTAACAGGGGTAATTTTTCTTTTTTCTGTATATTTCCCATATTCATCAACAACTCTCGCTTCAATAATATTAAAAATAAGTTCAGGATTTACTGTTCCACAATTTGGACATTCGGCAATATCGCGATTGATTTGTTCATCCAGGGTTTTAAAATAAATAATTGCTTCAACAGGATTTCCTCTATATACCATGTATCCACCGGTATCTAAAATAATAATATCGTCAAACATTTTAAAGATATCTGACGAAGGTTGATGAATTACAATGAAAATCAATTTGCCTTTTAATGTAAGCTCCCTGAGGAGGTCCATGACATTTTCAGAATCGCGGGAGGAAAGCCCGGATGTGGGTTCATCAACAAACAGAATGGCAGGTTCCCGAATTAATTCAAGTGCAATATTCAGTCTTTTTCTTTGTCCTCCACTTATAATTTTACTTGTAGGTGAACCAACTTTAAGATCTTTTTTCTCAAATAAACCAAGACTCTTCAGTGTTTTATTTACAAGGTCTTTTATTTCTTCATCAGATTTATCCCTGAAACAGAGTTTAGCATTAAAATATAAATTCTTAAAAATTGTAAGCTCTTCAATAAGCAGATCATCCTGGGGGATATAACCAATTATCCCCTTTAAATCCTCAATATCCTTATGAATATCTTTTCCATTGACTTTTATATTACCTGAAGCGGGTTTTGTAAAACCGCTTAGTAAATTAAGTAAGGTGGTTTTTCCCGTGCCGCTTGAACCCATAATGCCAACCAGTTTACCCTGTGTCTCAGAAAAACTGATATTTTTTATACCTATTTCTCCATTAGAGAATTTATATGTAATATTTTCAGCAACATATGATATCCTTAAAGTAATATCATCAACCATAAAACCGGATACTATATCACTGTAGTAAATAGGTCTGCCCTTTGACAATCTTATGGAACTCCCATTGGCAAAGAGGTGTAAACGTTTGTTGGTAATTGGAAGCCCGTTCAGGAAAATATCGTCAAGTGAATCATGCTTAAGAAAATACAGATCAACACTACGAATTTGGAGTATATATATTCTGCTGTCAAAAGATTCTGGTAAAATCTGTTTGCAGTTTTGGCATCTAAAATCTTTATTGCTAATAATAAGTATGCTTGTGCGATCTAATTTTTCCGGAGTCTGTTCTCTTATAAATGCCTGGATGTCTTCAAATTCTTCTTTTGATATTTTAAAAACTTCCGCAACAGTATTTAATATATTCATCCTCTGATTGGTAAATTTTTTATCAGAAGAGACTAGTTCAAAAAGCCTGACAAGAACAATTATCTTTTGATGCTGAGTTAATGTACGGTTAATTTTTTTGCAAATTCCAAAGATTTTTACTGAATCCCTGACAGAAGTGGGTCGGGATTTATTTTTCAAAAAATCTTCTTCTTTTAGTCCGGCAAATTCTACGAAAAGATCCATGTATTCATGAACAGCTTCATCATTCAACTGCTGAGTAAGGAAATTATTCACATACTCTTTCTCATTTGCTTCAACACCCCCGTCCTGTTTTACTATCAATGCAAAAAGCTGCATCAGAGCTTTGAGAATTTCCTCACTCATTATTTAAGTATTGTATAGGAATTTCACTTTGTTTAATATGTAAGCAAAGTTAAAAATTATTCATTGATTAAGAAGATATTAGCCTTAGCTTTCCTGATTACCTGATTAAATGTCACTTAATAATTTTGAAAAATACATAAAAATATTGAATTAACGTACCCCCCTCAATACTTAACCACTCAATCATTCAACCACTCAACTTTCATTCGCTTTTTAATACTGAATTAGTTATAAAAATTACTATTTTAGTGAAAAATGAAAATTTATGACAAGAAATTTAATAATTCCGTTAATTACATGGATCCTGGTACTTTTAGCTTTTATTCCTGAGAAAGATAACATACCTGATACTGATTTACCTGATCCGAATGCCAGGTCAGACACTTTTGATGTAGTTCATTATACTATTAATCTAATAGTTCCTGATATAAATGATAAACAGGTATATGGTGTAACCGATTTACAGATTCAACCTTTGGTTAATAATTTGGATACAATTACTCTCGATCTGTTTGGATTTAGTGCAGATTCTGTCTGGGTAGAGAATGAGACAACTAACAATTTTTCTTATGATGGCAGGTTTATTAGAATTCCGGTTAAGGATGAGATACAATTAAAATCTTCGGTTGTAATATCTGTTTTTTATCATGGCAGTCCGTCAACTGATCCGGGATGGGGAGGTTTTTATTTTAAGGATGATATGGCTTATAATATGGGTGTTGGTATGAAATCCTATCCTCACGGAGTAGGAAGATACTGGTATCCTTGTGTTGATAACTTTGTTGACAGGGCAACATATGATTATTTTATAAGAGTTCCGGAAAAATATACAGCAGTTTGTCCGGGTGAACTGAAGGGAACATATTTGCATAAGGACAGTACGGTTACATGGCATTGGTTTCTGGAAGATAATATTCCCACTTACCTCTCATCTGTGGCAATTTCGGAGTATGAAGTTATCAGAGACACCCTGAAGGGGATTGAAAGAAAAATCCCGTCTTCAGTATATGTACGGCCAGATTTGAAAAGTAAAGCAATCTCATCCTTTTCAGAGATAGAGAAATATCTTACTGTAATGGAGAATTATTTTGGACCATACAAGTGGCAAAGAGTAGGATATGTTGGTGTACCATTTTCGGGAGGGGCAATGGAACATGCTACAAATATTGCTATATCTGAGTCAACTATTACAGGAAACCTGAGATTTGAGACACTCTACTTTCATGAACTTGCACATAGTTGGTTTGGGAATATGGTAACCTGCCGTACTTCCGGGGACATGTGGCTAAACGAAGGATGGGCGAGTTATTGTGAGGCTTTGTTCATAGATCACAAGTACGGAAAAGAAAAATTTATTGATTATGTAAGGGATAATCATTATAAGGTGCTGATGTACACCCATATTCGGGATAAAGGGATGCGTGCGGTTTGTGGTATTCCAAAAGAATTAACATATAGCAGTACGGTTTATGATAAAGGATCAGATGTTGTTCATACACTTAGAAATTATCTTGGTGATGATAAATTTTTTCCTGCTGTTAAAGAGTACCTGGATAAATATGCATTTAATGATGCTTCTACGGAGGATTTGAAAAATGCACTTAGTGATCAGGCAAAAACCAGCCTGGATGATTTTTTCAAAAGCTGGGTATGCTCGCCGGGATTCCCGCATTTTTCTATTGATACTTTCATTGTAAGTAAAAATAAAAACGGTTATGATGTAGATGTAGTAATTGAACAAAAACTAAAAGGAACTGATGAATTATTCAATTTGAACCGGATTGAGATAACATTCATGAATGATAAATGGGAAAAGAAAACGGCACTATTCAGTTTCTCCGGCAGGAAAGGAGAGAACCATTTTGAACTCCCATTTAAGCCAACTATTGTTTTACTCGATATTGAAGAAAAGGTTTCTGATGCCATAACCGGTTATACACGTGTTTTAAAAGAAACCGGCGAATATGAATTCGATGCTTCATTTTTCAGGCAATCAGTAAAAAGGATATCAGATTCTGCCCTGATCAGGGTTGAATATCACTGGGTTACACCCGATACATTAAAAAGCAAGGAGTTTAATGGTAAATTTCTGTCGAATGGATACTGGTCTGTTAATGGAATTTTCCCTGAGGATTATGATGCTACGGGCTATTTTAAATATTTCAGCAAACAAAACAGACAATCTGCATATGTAGATAGTGCCCTGCTGGTTGATGATCCTGAACGGTTAGTGATATTATTCAGAGAACAGCCGGGACAATCCTGGAGAAGGATCCCATTCCGGAAAAGTAACGAAAAACTGCAAAATGAAATAATTGTGAACCACCTGTCATGCGGGGATTACATAATGGGGCAGATTACAAGATTTTAAAACCTGACTTAACCTTTCTTACTTATCGTTTCCAACAATTCTTCATTCAATATCTCCACCTTTTTACCATTTAAATTAATGATACCATCATTTTTAAATTCTGTTAAGATCCGGGAAACACTTTCCCGGGAGGTGTCAACAAAATTCCCAAACTCTAATCGTGTAAATGGTAATGTAAATTCATTATTTTCATATGTGTTTTTGAAAAACAATAAAGCATCTGCAATGCGTCCATTTATGTGTTTCTGTGTTCTGTTAACACAACTGCGAAAAGAATTCAGCTCGTTTCTACAAAGTTCGGTAATTAACTCGTAGGCAAATTTGCCATTTTTGTAAATAAAATCCTTAAATACACCAATGTCAATAAAGCAAACAGAAGTATTTTCTAATGCACTTGCAGAATAATGATTGATCTTTTCGTTTAAAGTTGTTGGGATACCTAAATATGAGGGGGCTTTAACGACTTTAATTGTTTGTTCATTTTGCGGACCTGAAATATGAATTTTTGCCATCCCGCTGTTGAGATAAATAATATTTGACGAAAATGCATTTTGTTTGAAAATAATATCACCTTTCTTAAAATGTGCTTTAGTACAATTCTTTTCCAGTCTTTCTGTTTCGGCTGAGTTCAAGGTCATTACTAAGGATGATTTTATAAGGCAATCATTACATCGATTCGATTTATTTTTCATTAGTATGGATTAAGGTTTATTTAATATGATTATTAGTTGACAGGTGTAAAAAACCAAAAAAACAAATTTACAAAATGTGAGCTACATCACAAAATAAGTAATTTTCTAACATATTGTTTTATTGATTACAACTAAAAAAACAAGTTTCTTTACAATTATATTTAATTCCAATATGTAAATTATTTTTATCACTAATCTAAATGCTATTAAATCATGGAAAATAAAAAAATGACAATGGCCCTTTTTTCAGGGAGTCTTGATAAATTAACTGCTGCCGGTATTGTACTTAGCGGGGCTGCTGCTGACGACATGGATGTAGACATTTATGTTCTTTTACAGGGAGCCAGAGCTTTCAAAAAGGAAATTGGTGACAATTCTGATAAACTCCCAATGGCCGAAAACCCTGATTTGAAACAGGAATTCTTAAATTCACTGAAACAACTGAAAGTAAAAACATGGGTAGAGTTTTTCAAGGAAGCCAAAGAATTAACAAATGTAAAAATTCATATTTGCGGTTTGGCCGGTAAAATATGGGGTGCTGAGAAACTGGAAGATTTTATTGATCTGGCTGATGATATATGTGGTATAAGTGGATATATAACCTCTGCCCAGGAAGCTGACGTACATTTATTTATTTAGACATAAAGAATTTGGACATAGAAAAAAAAATAAAGGAATTAGAATCTCAAATAGCTGAACTAAAAGAAAGCAGACAGGATAAATTATCTATTGTCGTTTTTTCAGAAGATTTGGATAAATTGCTTGCTGCAATGATTATTGCTACAGGAGCAACTGCTTATGATATGGAAGTCGATCTTTTTTTTACTTTTTGGGGCTTATCAGCTTTGCGAGATGCTAAAAAGAAAGTAAAAGGGAAAAAGTTTATGTCTAAAATGTTTGGTTTGATGCTGCCAAAAGGCAGTAAAAAAGTGAAACTGTCAAAAATGAATATGGCAGGTATGGGAACAGCAATGCTCAAATCGTTAATGAAAAAGAAAAATGTAGCATCATTAGACGAAATGTTCAAAACTGCCGGTGAACTTGGCGTAAGAATTAATGTTTGTGAAATGTCCATGGGTTTAATGGGTATAGAAAGAGAAGAAATTATTGATTATCCACATTTGAATTATGTTGGAGTAGGCAGTTATCTGTCTGATGCACAAGAGAGTAAGATTCAATTATTTATATAACATTTTAAAATAATACTATTATGACACCAGAAGAATTAAAAGACATTCAAGTTGATAAAACGGTTGATGCAAGAGGTACAGCTTGTCCTGGTCCGCTACTTGAAGCAAAAAAAGCAATGGGAACAATTGATTCCGGGCAAATTATGGAAGTTTTATCTTCAGATGAAGGTACTAAAAACGATTTACCAAAGTGGTGCAACAAGAAGGGACATGATTTCATGGGGATCGTTGAAGAACCAGGATATTTTAAAGTATTTATGAAGAAAGGATAACAAAAATTGTTATTTTTTTTATTGTATGTATTGGTTAAGAAATTTGTGCCATTTAGCATTTTTTGTGGTTAAATCTAGATAAGGTATTGCTATACGGTTTTTTTTAACTGATTATTAAGTTAATTTTTTACTTAAACTTATTTATATGGAGCAGGAAAAGGAATTTGTGCCAAAAATACTGGTATTTTCCTCGGAAAAAATATCTGATCCGGGGATAGATCTTGCCGGACAACAACATATTCATTATTCACCATCGGCATATACTGTTTGTGTGCCGTGTACGGGAGGAATAAAACCCAGGTGGATATTAAGGGCTTTAAAAAAAGGCTTTGACGGTGTATTTGTTGCTGCAGATGGCACAGATTGTCCATTTAGTCCTGAGTGTCCCGATATAACAGGAAAAATGGTTGCAAATGCTCAGGAAATTATAAAAAATGAGGGGATTAATCCAGCCAGATTAAAAATGGGAGCTATATGTTCGGTCTGTGCAACGCCTTTTGCCAATCATATGAAGAATTTTAGCAAGCAATTGTCCGAATTAGGAAGTATTCAATCTGAGAATTATAAAGATTAAAGAAGAAGAAAAATGACTAATAACAGTATCGATTATCCTAAACAGGAGGGCACAAATCAACTACAATATGATGTTTTGGTTATTGGAGGGGGGATAGCAGGTCAGGAAGCATCTCTTAACCTTGCAAATAATGGGTTTAAAGTATTACTGGTAGAAAAAGACCTGTCTATTGGTGGTAAAATGATACAGCTCAGTAAAGTTTTTCCAACGCTTGATTGTGCTGCCTGTATTGCCACTCCGAAGATATCAGAAACAGCCCGTCATCCGAACATTACCATTATGACATACAGTGAGGTGGAGGATATTAAAAGAAATGGAAATGGACTAAAAGCCAAAGTCATCGAAAAACCGAGGTATGTAAAAGCTGATTTGTGTACGGGTTGTCCAATTTGTGAAGAAAAATGTCCGGTGGTTGTTGAAGACGAATACAACTATGGACTTGCCGGCAGAAAAGCGGCTTTTATTCCTTTTGATCTTGCCAGTCCCCGGATAGCGGCTATAGATATTGAAAATTGCACGTTGTGCGGAGCATGTGAAAGAGCTTGTCCTCCTAATGCGATAGACTTTTCGATGGAAAAAAAGGAATTTGATTTATCTGTAAAGTCGGTTATTATAGCCACAGGATTTGAACTCTTTCCCGCTGAAAAGAAAAAAGAATATGGCTTCGGAAAGTTTAAAAATGTTATTCATTCTATGCAGATGGACCGGTTGCTTGCTCCAACCAGGCCTTTTAATAATGTTTTGCGCCCTTCAGATGGAAAAATGCCGGACAATATTGCTTATGTGTTGTGCACAGGGTCAAGAGACCGGTCGGTTGGGAATCCAATCTGTTCTCAGATATGTTGCATGTACTCAATTAAACAAGCTCAGTTATTATTGGGTGCCCTGCCGATGGCAGATGTTACAATTTATTACATTGATATACGGGCATTTGGAAAAGGATTTGAGGAATTCTATCAACAGGGAAAAAGTATGGGTGTGGAATTTATTAAAGGTAAAATTGCTGAAATTGAAGAGAAGGGAAATGGTAACCTTACTTTAAAATATGAAGATTTTGAAAACGGTGGAAAAACAGTAGAAGCTGATCATGATCTGGTTGTACTTTCGGTTGGTATTCTGCCGAATAATGAGGTGTCCGGTTTATTTAAATCCGAACCGTTAGCCCTGGATATTCATCAATATGTTAAACAGGAAGATGAACTGTTAAGCCCTGCAAAAACAAGTATTGAGGGAGTATTTGTTGCCGGTACTGCGTCAGGACCAATGGATATACCGGATTCAATATTATCTGCAGGTGCTGCATCAGCAGAAGCTACTGCTTTTATTAGAAGTTTATAATAATACAAAATATGAAAGAAAAGATAGGTGTTTATGTATGTCATTGTGGAGGCAATATATCCGATTATGTTGATGTTGAAAAGGTGCGCGATGTTGTAGCGAAAGAAGAAGGTGTAATATTGTCAAAAACTACAATGTTTGCTTGTGCCGACTCATCTCAGAAAGAGATAGTAAATGACATTAAAGAAAATGATCTGGATGCTATTGTTGTAGCATCCTGTTCACCTAAACTTCATTTAAGCACATTTCGAAATGTTGCCGGAAGAGGTGGATTAAATCCTTACAATTATGTACAGGCGAATATACGGGAACAATGCTCATGGGCGCATACTGATAAACCGAAAGAAGCTACGGAAAAAGCTATTAGGATTGTAAGGGCATCTGTTAGAAGAGTAAGATATTCAGAAGCACTGGAATCTTTTACTATCTCAGCTGCGAATATTGCTTTGATTATAGGAGCCGGTGTAGCCGGAATGAGATCTGCAATAAGCCTTGCTGACATGGGAACACATGTATATCTGATAGAGAAAAACCATTTTGTTGGAGGAAGAGTTGCACAGATGGGGGAATTATTTTCTACTGATGAAAAAGGTGAAGAAATTATTGATAAACTATATGATGAAATTAAGAAAAGAGAAAAAATAAAACTTTTCACAGGTGCAGAACTGGTCAGTGTATCCGGAAGTGTTGGAAATTTTAAAGCAGAAATAACAATTCGTCCCAGATATATTATTCCGGGTTGTGATATGAACAAACTGAAAGAAGCTATTGCTGAATGTAAAACCGAAATGCCCGATGAATTTAATTTCGGACTTACACAAAAAAAGGCGATTTATAAGGCGTATGATAATTGTAAACCAGAAATGCCTGCTATAGAAAAAGATACTTTCAACCCGGATCAGGAATTCCTTGAGAAATATAAAGACTGTATTGATCTGGAACAAAAAACCGAAACTCTTAATGTAAATACCGGAACTGTTATCATATCAACGGGTTTTGATCCATACGAGCCTGAAGATGGTGAATACGGATATAAAAAAGCTGAAAATGTAATTACATTGCAGCAATTAAAAAGACTTATTGAATTAAGCAATGGTAAACTGGAATATAATAACAGGGAAATAAAAAATATTGTATATATCTATTGTGTTGGCAGTCGGCAAAAAGACGGGGAAAATAAATATTGCTCACGGTATTGCTGTACTGCTGCAATTCACGCTGCTCTGTTATGCAGGAAAAAGTTTGATTCTATAAATGGATTCCATTTATATCGTGACATCAGGACATATGGTAAGCAGGAACTATTATACGAAGAAGCATGCAAACTGGGAGAAATCTTTTTCAAATTTGATGATGATGATCCACCAGTTGTCGATACTGAAAACGGAAAAGCTAGCGTTAAATTCAGAGATATACTAACAAATAATGAAGAATTTGAAATAGAACCCGACCTGGTGGTTCTTGTTACAGGAATGATTCCAAGAAGTGACAGTAAAGACATTGGAAGTATTCTTAAGGCACCGGTAGGTAATGATAAATTTTTTAATGAAGTACATCCAAAATTGAGACCTGTAGAAACAGTGATTGACGGAGTACATATTTGTGGTACTTGCCAGGCACCAAAAAATATTACTGAAACAGTGACCTCTTCTCTTGCCGCCGCAGCAAAAGCCAATTCATTGATCAGCAGAGGGGAGATTGAATTAGAGCCTATTATTATCAGAGTCGATCCCGAAGCGTGTGAATGGTGTGGTAAATGTGCAGAAATTTGTCCTTACAATTGCATTATTGAAACAGATTATAACCCCGAAGGATCGAAGGGAAAAACAATTGCATTTGTTAACAAATCCGTTTGTAAAGGTTGTGGCATATGCACACCGGTTTGTCCTACCGATGCAATTGATCTTATCGGTTATACTAATAGTGAAATAGAATCCATGATAGACGGATTAATTACGGAGGTATAAAAACATGACAGAACAAAAGAAAAGGCAATTAACTGTAACTTTATTGAAAGAGAAAAGAACAGTTCCTGATGAAGTGAAAGAGAAATCAAAGAAATTCGTTAGAATGAGAAAAGCAATAAAAGCTTCGCTCAAAGAAGGTCCCAGAACCATACCGCAGTTGGTTGAAGAACTGAAGTTGCCAACAGATGTGCTGACTTATTATGTTATGTCTTTGCAAAAGTTCGGTGATATCGTTGTTGGTGATTTGGATGAAAATGACGAGTATTATTTTTATGAATTACCTAAAAAATAATTAAAAGATGCTTAAGATAAATCCGGAATTTGTTAATGGTTTGAAAAAATTTGGTGCAGTAGATATCAATGCTTGCTACAATTGTGGCAACTGTACTGCAATATGTCCTCTTTCGGATGAGGATAATTCCTTTCCCAGGAAAATGCTTCGCTATAGTGTATTAGGGTTAGAAAACAGGATAGAAAACTCTTTAGATCCATGGTTGTGTTATTATTGTGGCGAGTGTAGTGAAACTTGCCCACGTGAAGCAAATCCCGGAGAATTAATGATGTCACTTAGAAGATGGCTTACTGCAAAATATGACTGGACAGGACTGTCAGGTCTATTTTACACTTCTATACCGGCATTGATTATTGCTTTTATTTTGGTGGCTTTTTCAATTATTGGAATTGGTTATGCAAAACAATTCAATCTTGAGTCAATAATGGAATTTGGACATATTTTTGAAAAAATAGTAATTTTTTCTGTTGTCCTTTTAATATTAATCCCAAATATCATACGGATGTTTTGGTTTACAATACTAAAAGAGAAAATAAAAGTACCCCTTATCTCATACGTCAAAGGAATTTGGGATTTGGTTCTGCATATGTTCACTCAGAAAAATAGCCTGAAATGTAAAGAGAATACATTCCGGTGGCTTGAACATTTCCTGGTTGTAATTGGTTATATACTATTACTTGTTACTACAGTTTTTCTCAACTGGTTTTCAACGGAAAATGCCATTGTAATATGGTTCGGATATATTGTTGGGGGATTAGTGTTTGTTTTTACATTTGATTTTATCCTTGGGCGGATCAAAAAGACTAAAGAACTAAGTAAATTTTCTCACCCCAGTGACTGGTTATTTGTTATCTGGCTTTTCTTAATGGGATTAACTGCATTTATTGTACGTATATTAATTGATACAGACCTGATCGGTAATAATTTGTGGCTATACATGGTGCATTTAATTATTATTGCTCAATGGGGTATATTGATTGTTCCATTTGGAAAATGGACACATTTCCTTTATCGCTCGTTTGCTATGTATTTTGAAAAAGTAAGAAAAGACTACAGGACGATTAAGAAATAAAGTGAAACTCACATACTCAATCTTTAGTGGACTTTGTCCACCGTAGCCAGGAGGAGCTTCAGTGAATAAAATTAGATTATAATAAAACAGAAAAGCCCTCCTTCGCTGAAGCTACGGAGGGCGGAGGTGGAGCATATCGGAATCGAACCGATGACCTCTTGACTGCCAGTCAAACGCTCTAGCCAACTGAGCTAATGCCCCAAAATTTTATGCTTGCAAAAATATAAAAAATATGCAAATAATATCCTGCAATCTGTCATGATTATCATTAAACGCAAGAAAAACAGCGTGTTCGACAGTTAGTTTGGCGTGATTTTTGTGATATTATATTTAATACTATGCCCTGTTAACCAAACAAAAGAAAGGAAAATTAACATTTACCATCTTTTTTTTAAATACTTTTTGATTATAATAGGATAAATACTTAAGTTTAAAGTCTTAAAAAAAATCAGTAACGATGGAACGTAAAAAAAATGACAAAGCAAATCTTGAGAAAAAAAAGGGGGTCTTTTTCCAGTTGGGACTGGTAATCACTCTTTCACTTATTTTAATTGGTTTTGAATGGACAAGCTTAGGATTGAGTGAAAACCAATTTGATACAGGAGTGGGAGATGTAATTGATGAAGAGATTATTCCTGTAACACGTCAGGAAAAACCTAAACCCAAGTCTTTACCTAAACCACCTAAAGTAACGGAGGTGTTGAATATTGTTGAAGATGATGTTATTATTGAAAATGAACTTATACTTGATGATCTGGAATCCGACCAGGATGAAGAAGTTCAAATACTTGATTTTGATATGGCTGATGAAGAACAAGAAGAAGCTGAAATTTTCTTTATAGTTGAGGATATGCCAAGCTTCAAAGGGAAAGGTCTTAATGGTTTCAGGAACTGGGTTATGAAAAATCTTGAATATCCTGAAATAGCAGCTGAAAACGGGATAAGCGGCACTGTATATGTCCAGTTTGTTGTTGAACCTTCTGGAATGGTTAATAAAGTGACAATAATGAGAAGTGTAGATCCATCCCTCGATAAAGAAGCTATCAGGGTAGTGAAAACTTCTCCGAAATGGGTTGCTGGAAAACAAAGAGGGAAACCTGTACGAGTGGCATTTACATTTCCAATTAAATTTGTATTGCAATAATTGAATAAATAAAAATATTGTTTAACCCTGATCAATTGGTCGGGGTTTTTTTTAAATTACTTATTTATACATTTGTGTAATAAAACATTTAACCTGCATTATTTATGCAGAAGGTTAGTTTCTTTACTTTATTGATACAAACGAAAAATTTAAACTGATAAGAAATGAAAAAAATTGCATATATCCTGACTTTAGTACTTTTAATAACTTCTTGTGTTTCTTCAAAAAAGCAACTACAGAAAGGTAACTATGATGCTGCTATAGAAAAATCTGTTAAAAAATTAATGAAGAAACCAGACAATAAGGAAGAAATACTAACCCTGGATAAAGCTTATAATATTGCTAATGAACAGGATCTGAGCAGGGTGAAATATCTTAAATTGGAAAGTAATCCGAATACATGGGATGAAATTCTTAATCATTACCTTCGATTAAAAAACAGGCAAACGCTTGTAAGGACAGTCCTTCCGTTGAGAATGCCACGCAGGACAATAGATTATAAATATTTTGACTACGATAGAGAGATTGTTGAGGCAAAACATAAAGCAGCTGAATTTTTCTTTGCCCATGGTCAGAAATTAATGAGAAATAATAATAAAGAAAGCTACCGTGAAGCATATTACGAGTTTAGAAAAGTAAAAGAATACTGGGGTGATTATCAAAACATTGATCAACTGATAAATGAATCACATTACCTGGGGATGAGCAGGGTGCTGGTATCAATTGAAAACAAAACACATCTGAAACTTAGTGAAGAGTTTAAGAAAGATCTTCTTGCAATTAATCATACCGAATTAAATAGTGAATGGGTTGAATACCACATACGTCATTTGAATGATGACATTAATTATGATTTTTTGGTATATATTAGTTTAAAGATCATAACTGTTTCCCCTGAGTTAGTAAAGGAAAAAGATATACTTGAAAAAAAGAAAGTTGAAGATGGATTTGATTATGCACTTGATCAAAATGGAAATGTGATGAAAGATACTGCAGGGAATGATATAAAAATTACTAAATATAAAACTCTTCAATGTACAGTTATTGAAACTACTCAGCAAAAAAGTGTAAATATTGTTGGGGATGTAGAGATTATTCAGACTAACCCAGAAAAACTTATTAAGAAAGATCCTATTGGTGCAGAAACATATTTTGAGCATCTCTCAGCAAGAGCTATCGGTGACCTGGGCGCCCTCTCGGCAGATACCAGGAAACGGGTTGGGATAGATGCTGTTCCTTTTCCCGATGATGTGTCAATGATAATGCAATGCAGCGAAACACTGAAATTAGCTATTAGAGATATCCTGCGAAGAAACAGACGGTTTATCTATTAAGGCCCGTCAAATAAACTGCAAATGGGAAAATTGGTCATAACAAAAGAAGAAGTAGAAAAAGCAGTACTGATCGGAGTAATAAAACAGGATCAGAATGAATCAGAAGTTGACGATTATCTTACAGAACTTGAATTGTTAGCAACTACTGCAGGGGCACAACCTGTTGGCAGATTTACTCAAAAACTTGATAAACCTAATTCAAAGACTTTTATTGGCTCAGGCAAGCTGGCAGAGCTTGTTAAGTACATTAAAGATAAAGGGGTAAATATAGCTATATTTGATGATGATCTATCTCCAAGTCAGCTAAGGAACATTGAAGGTGTTGTGAAATGCCGTGTGCTCGACCGCACAAATTTAATACTTGATATTTTTGCAACAAGGGCAAAAACAGCACATGCCAAAACACAGGTAGAACTTGCACAATATCAATATCTTTTACCACGTCTTACCGGATTATGGACTCACCTTGAAAGGCAAAAAGGAGGAATTGGTCTGCGTGGACCGGGAGAAACTGAGATTGAAACCGATAGAAGAATAATACGTGATAAAATATCACGACTGAAAAAGCACCTGATTAAGATAGATAAACAAATGGCAACCCAGCGAAAGAACAGGGGGAAACTGGTCAGGATTGTTTTGGTGGGATATACAAATGCCGGAAAATCAACATTGATGAATGTCCTTAGTAAATCGGAACTGTTTGCTGAAGACAAATTGTTTGCAACCCTGGATACTATCGTAAGGAAAATTACTATTAGAAATTTGCCTTTCCTTCTGGCTGATACAGTTGGGTTTATACGCAAATTACCTCATCACCTGGTTGAATCGTTCAAATCAACTTTAGATGAAGTGCGTGAAGCAGATATTCTTATTCATCTGGTGGATATCTCTCATCCCAATTTTGAGGAACAGATGATAGTAGTGAATCAAACACTGAATGATTTGAAAATTTACGATAAACCTTCAATTGTTGTTTTTAATAAAATTGATGTTTATTCATTTACTCAAAAAGATGAAGATGATCTTACTCCTTCAACAAAAGAAAATCTGACACTTGATGAACTAAAGAGAACATGGATGGCAAGAAAAAATGCCTCTTGCGTATTTATTTCTGCTGTGAAAAAGACGAATATCCCTGAATTAAAGGAAGTTCTGTATAAAATAGCGAAAGAAATACACCGTAAACGATACCCGTATAATGATTACCTGTATTAAATCAAGCATTGATTTTCAGATTTCATGAATAATTTATTAAAAATCAGTAGTTCACAGTCAGCAATTAACAGTCCACAGTCAACAAAAAAGCAGATAACAACCAAACAATTATAACACACGATTAATTAATCACGTTATTTAAAATATTGAAAAGTATAAATAAACCAGTCTTCAGATTGCCGACTGTCGACTGAAGATTGCCGACTTTATAATGCAAAGTCCGCAGTAACTCGCCAAGCGGTTTCAAACCGCTAGGCGGGTGCAATTAAATCAAGCCTTGTTCCAGCATATATTCAGCAATCTGGACTGCATTGGTTGCAGCTCCTTTCCTTATATTATCAGAAACGATCCAAAGATTCAGACAATTTTTTCGCGACTGGTCTCTTCTGATCCTGCCAACAAAAACCTCATCCCTGTTTACAGAGCTTACCGGCATTGGATAAATATTGTTTTTGGGATCATCTGTCACTTCTATCCCCGGCGAATTATTCAGGATGCTTATGATGTCTTGTAATTCAAAATTCCTGGAAAATTCAATGTTTACCGATTCTGAATGCCCCCCCAGTACAGGGATACGTACCGCAGTTGCTGTGATATTTAAAGCCTGATAATTCAGAATTTTCCGGGTTTCATCTATAAGTTTTACCTCTTCTGTTGTATAACCGGTGTCTGTGAAATTTCCGCAGTGAGGAAGGCAATTCAAATCAATAGAGTGCGGATAAAACATATTTGATCCAATATTTTTCCTTTCGTTTTCCATTTGATTAATCGCCGGAATACCACTTCCGCTTACCGACTGGTAAGTTGATAAAACAACCCTGTTTATTAAATATTTTTTATGTAATGGTGCGAGAACCATAACCAGTTGGATGGTTGAACAATTAGGATTAGCAATTATCCTGTCGTTACTATTTATCACTTCAGCATTTATTTCAGGAACAATAAGTTTTATTTCAGGATCCATTCTCCATACTGAAGAGTTGTCGATAACTTTACCGTGTTTTGCAAAAGCCGGAGCAAATTCTTTGGAAACCTTTCCCCCGGCAGAAAACAAAACAAGATTTGGTTTGGCAGCCAGCCCCTCTTTAATACTTAAAATCTTAATTTCATTATTACGAAAAAAAACGGTTTTTCCTGAAGATCTTTCAGAAGCTGCCGGGATCAATTGATTAACAGGGAATTTTCTTTCCTCTAATAGCTTTATAATTGTCTTACCAACAAGCCCCGTGGCTCCTATAATACATATTTTCATGGTTTTATTTTTTTGTATCGGAATTTCAATGTTATGGCTCAATAAAAGTTATATTTAATATACATTGCATTTTTAAGTCGCCAATCTTCAGTCGGCAGTTGGCAATTTGAAAACCTGGCTGTATAAACTTCTCAAGATTTTTAAGCATGTATTAAGTAATAGTCAGAATTATTGAAATCGTCTATTGAGATAATATTTCTTTTTGATAAATATAAATAGATAAGTTTCAAAGTTCTGTTGCCATTGTGTCATAATAGCTTGATTGTTATTTGATTTTTTGCCGACTGCCGACTGTGGACTGCCGACTATTAACAAATTATTCATGAAACCCGAAAATTATGTTTTTTTAATCAATTTGTGAAACTGTGTTCATAAATAAATTACTATCTTTAAATAGTTAACCAACGAAGCCTTAAAATTAAATGATTTTAGCCAGAATTCCGGTTTATCATAGATGGATTCTTTTTAATTTGTTGTTGCTTAGTATGCAAATGCCTGTAAATTCACAGGTTGACATGAATTTTGAAGACTCATTACTTACCGGTTGGACTCAGGATAAGGATTTTCGATGGGAAATATCAGGAAATTCCCCCCTGAATGGTAATTTCTCCTTACATCATGCATACGATAACCCGTCAAGCGGAAAAGACAGGATCTCATATCCACTGCATACTCTTGAGCCCGATTCCGGACTTGTAACCTGGAACTTTGTTGTTAGGCATGAATATCCTCCGTCAAGTGCAAATAACTGGAGCTTTTTCCTTATGTCTGATAAAGATGCAACTGAAATGTACCCCGGTGGTGATTTAAATGGTCTGGTTATGGGTGTAAATTATACCGGCTCGTCTGATCTTGTGAGTCTGTGGAAAATTGTGGGCGGAGATGCTTCAATTTTCCTTGAAACAGGATTTAATTACGAAGAAAATGTTAGCACATCAGGTATCATTAATTTTGAAGTAACCAGGACTTTTTCAGGGTTATGGGAAATAAAAATTGATACTTCAGATAACTTCAACAATCATATTTCAATTGGATCAGTGATGGACTCATGGTTAATGCCTTGCAGGCATTTTGGTATTTATTATGAGTATTCATCGTCACAGGACAGAAAATTATGGATAGATGATATTTCTATACAGGGTAGGTTTATAATAGATACTATACCCCCGGAGATAGATTCATTATCTGTTCACTCATCACAGGCGATATATATCCGGTTTAATGAGCCTGTTAATACAGATTCAGCACTTGATACAATAAATTACCTGATTGATCATGGAACAGGATGCCCTGAGCATGTTATTCCGGTTTCTTCGAAAGAAGTAATGCTGGAATTCGGGGATCCCTTTATCGAGGAGACTATATATAATATAAATGTTACCGGAATTACTGATTTGTCAGGGAATATTATTAATGACTCTTCAAATTCATTTGTCTGGTATTTTGCAAAAGCATTTGATATTGTGATAAATGAAATAATGGCCGATCCTGATCCGTCAATTGAATTGGCATCAGCGGAATATGTTGAGTTATATAATGCTTCAGATTATCCGGTTAATTTGAATAATTGGATGTTTATTGCCGGCACAAATGGAAAATTTCTCTCTGATGTTACCATAATGCCGGACAGTTATCTTATTTTGTGTTCTGAAGAAAACGCTGAGTATTTGACTCCTTTCGGGAAAGTTTTGGGAATTATTGGTTTTCCTGTTCTTACCAATTCAGGTAAAACCTTAACTCTGAAGAATACAAAAAATCATATTATTTCAAGTGTTACATATAGTGATAATTGGTATAAGGATGACTATAAATCGGAAGGGGGGTGGTCTCTGGAGCAGATAGATCCGGCTAATCCATGTGGTGGGATAGTAAATTGGAAGGCATCGGTAGATTATAAGGGGGGTACACCGGGGAGAGCAAATTCAGTTCTTGGAGAAAACCCCGATTTTTCTCCACCGGGAATAAAGAAAGCTGTTATTGAAGAAAAAAACCGGTTAATGGTATTTTTTACTGAGCCGTGTGATAGTCTTTCTTCACTGTTATGCGGGAATTATTTTGTTGATTATGGTTTTGGAAACCCTGATTCGGTTCATTTAGTGGCACCTCATTATTCAGAAGCACTCCTTTTTTTCAGTAAACCTTTTTTACCCAAAATTATTTATACTATTGAATTAGGCAGTGGTATATATGATTGCGCCGGAAATTCTTCTGATAATTTCAATATATTAAGTTTCGGGTTGCCTGAAAATCCGGATAGCCTTGATATAATAATTAATGAAATATTGTTTAATCCCTTATTAGATGGAGTTGATTTTGTTGAGATATATAACAGGTCGGAGAAAATTATTGACTTGAAATTACTTAATCTGGCAGCAAGGGATAAAATAACAAATAAAATAAAATCCATATGTCCGTTTTCGGAAGAACCGGCCTTATTATTTCCGTCTGAATATCTTGCTGTTACAGTTGATATTCCGAAACTTCAGGAGCAATATTATTTTACAAATCCATGGACATTAATTCAGGTTTCTGATATGCCTTCTTTTAGTAACGAAGAGGGGAATGTTATTCTTACAGACAAGAGGCAGCAGGTATTAGATGAATTTGTTTATAATGAGGATATGCACTTCCCATTGTTAAATTCAGTTGAAGGTGTTTCTCTGGAAAGAATTAATTTTGACAACCCGACTAACCGTGAATCAAACTGGCATTCTGCTGCTGAAGATGCCGGTTTTGGCACGCCGGGATATTTGAACTCACAGTATTCTGAGTATAACGAATCTGAAAAAGAGGTATGGCTGGTACCTGAAGTTTTTTCGCCGGATAATGACGGAGTAGATGATATTGTTCAGATATATTTTGCTTTTAAAGACCCGGGACATGTTGTTTCTGTTTATGTATTTGATGCAAAAGGCAGAATTGTCAGGCACCTTATCAGAAATGAACTGTTATCTGTTAATGGATTGGTCTCCTGGGATGGTCTTGATAATATGGACCAGAAAGCACAGATAGGCATTTATTTAGTTTATATTGAAATATTTAACGTGAAAGGGAATGTCAGGACATATAAAGAGATATGTGTATTAGCTGGACGGTTAAGATAACGGGCGAAAGAGAGGGGATCTGCACACCAATACATAAACTCTAAAACGAAAATAATAAGTCTTAAACCAATATAGAACAAAATAATTTATTTATCTTGAAATAATTATTTAAGCTTTCAGTAATAATGCCTCAAAAATCTAATTCTTCCAAAAAAATCGGTTTCGATAACGAAGCGTATTTAAAAGAGCAAACAGCCGCCATCCTTAAACGGGTTAACCGTTTTCAGGATAAACTGTACCTTGAATTTGGTGGTAAGATCATGTTTGATTACCATGCTGCAAGGGTACTTCCCGGTTTTGATCCAAATGTAAAAATGCGCCTTTTGCTGAAATTGAAAGACAAAATTGATATCATCCTTTGTATTTATGCAGGTGATATTGAAAGAAAGAAAATAAGGGCTGATTTCGGCATTACCTATGATTCCGATGCACTGAAGGCTATTGATGATTTTAAGGAATGGGGAATTGATGTTTCTGCTGTTGTCATTACCCGCTACGAAAGTCAACCAGCTGCCAGATCTTTTAAAAACAAGCTGGAACGCAATGGGATACAGGTGTATACACACAAGTTCACTAAGGGGTATCCATCGAATGTTGATCATATCGTCAGCGACTATGGCTACGGGTCTAATGAATACATTGAAACCAGCAAGCCTATTGTAGTAGTAGCCGCCCCGGGGCCAGGAAGCGGCAAACTAGCCACCTGCCTCAGCAACCTCTACCATGATTACAAAAAGGGCATAAAGGCCGGTTATGCCAAGTTTGAAACTTTCCCTATCTGGAACCTGGCCCTCTCGCACAAGGTTAATATAGCTTACGAGGCAGCCACCGTGGATCTGAAAGACCTTGTTCAGATTGATTATCACCACCTGGAAGCTTATAATATCAAAACAGTTAATTATAATCGTGATAATGAAGCCTTTCCGCTGCTTAAAAAAATCATTGAAAAGATTACTGGTGAAGAGTCAATGTACAAATCACCCACTGACATGGGTGTCAACAGAGCCAGTGCCGGAATTGTGGATGATGAAGTGATTCAGGAAGCCAGTCACCAGGAGATCATCAGGAGATATTACAGGTGTGCAGTGGAGTATGCCATGGGACTGGTGGACAGGGATACACTCGATAGGGCTGAGATGATTATGGAAATAGTGAATGCAAAGGTAGAGGATAGGAAGGTTGTGGAACCAGCCATCCAGGCAGCAAAAGAAGCAGAAAAACAGGGCAAGGGAAATGAAGGTATCTTTAGCGGGGCAGCCATTGAACTGAAAGACGGGACCATTATCACAGGTAAGAATTCACCTCTTATGCATGCTGCGTCCAGCCTCATCCTGAATGCTGCCAAACACCTGGCAGAACTTCCGGATAGCATGAACCTTTTGCCAAAAAGCATCATCGATTCAATTGCTTTTCTTAAAAAAGAGATCCTGAAGGGCAGGGTGGTCAGCCTCAACCTGGAAGAAACCATGATCGCACTGGGGATTTCTGCTATATCAAATCCCGTTGCCCAGATGGCGGTCCAGAAATTGAAGGAACTCAGGAACTGTGAGGTTCACCTGACCCATATTCCCACCCAGGGGGATGAAGCCGGTATGCGAAAACTGCATATGAACCTGACCTGCGACCCGGTGTTTTCTACGAAGAGTCTTTTTTTAAGGGAATAAAATAACCGGATTTCAGATAATTTTTTGCTTTACTCCTCACACACTTTTGCAGGGCTAACTTTCAGGTTTATTTGAGGATAATTCATCTATGCTAAGTATCCGGATGAATGCATATAAGTTAAAAAATATTTTTATCGTCTCGACTTAACGGGAAGAAAAAGGACAAACACAATAGCTATAAGTCCGACGAATGCAGATACTTTATATGTAAAATTAATCCCCCAGAAATCTGAGGCTATACCAACCAGCAAAACCATAAGAGAACTCATTGTAAAATTAATTGTCATATAGACACCATTCACAAACGCTAACCTCTGCGTTTCCAATTCATGAACTACTGCTAAAAGGATTGGTGTTGAGGAGATTAGAAACCCCCCCATTAAAATTAACAGAGGAAGAGTCCAGAATCCCTGGATAAAAGTAAAAATGTACATTAGTAAAGGTGACACAATTGTAATTATTAACAATGAACTTTTTCTGCCAATTTTGTCGGAAATAGTACCGCCATAAAATGTGCCAAAAGCGCCGGATAATTGTAAAACAGACAGGGAAATACCGGAGAACCAGTATTCTCCTCCGTTTTCAGTTATATAAACGGGAAGATACAGGGTTAATGAAGCTACAATAGCAGCACGAAAAAAAGTAATACCTCCTATGGAAATAAAAACCGGAAGAAATTTTTTAAAAATTTTCCAGTATTCAGGTTTTGTTCTTGGTCCCTCGAAGCTACTGCTTATATCTACTTTCCTTAACTTGATAAACAGAAATACTGAAGCTGCCAGTCCGAAAGGAATAAGTTTATAAGTGCTTTCAAAACCCCAGAGTGATACAACACCTACAATTACCAGCGGTCCGAGTGTTCGTGCAAGTTCGCCTCCAAGCATAAAAAAACTCATGCCTTTTCCAATCCTGGAACCCGAAAGTTTTTTTATCATTACCGGAGCCGGTACATGGAACAGGGTTGAACTGATCCCACTGATAAACAGAATAATTGCAAGGAAAGTATATCCCGGCGCAACACCAATAAGGCTCATAGCTATTGAGGTTACAGCAGGAGTGAAAATAACCAGATACCTGGCTTTTATATTCTCAACCATAATACCGACCAGGAAATTAAACAAAGAGGGAATTCTCTGTATAATTGATAGTAGTCCGGCAAGAGTATTACTGATACCTAGTTTTTCAATCAGGATTGGAAGCGCTTGTGCAAGAAAGGAGGTAAAAGTGTCGTGGAATAGGTGGGCAGATGAAACTAAAACAATATGGTTTGTTTTGAAATCTTTCTGCTTCGGCATACAAATGTTTTTATCAATAGCGTACAGATACTATAATACTTTTATTAACTCTTTTATTATCAATGTCATCTTTTTCTCAGTGTTTTCGGCAACATTCTGAACATGTTTATGTGTGGTGAATTCAATTTTCCCCGGAACACCAAGGTCAGTAATAACAGAAATGCCAAAACATTTAATCCCCATCTGGTGTGCAATTATTGTTTCTGGTACGGTTGACATACCTACAGCATCTGAACCAATCACCCTGAAATAGTTGTATTCGGCTTTTGTTTCAAAAGTAGGTCCTGTGGTGGCGGTATATATTCCCTTATGGAGCTTTATGTTGAGCATATTTGCAATAACTTCTGCTTTTTTTATAAGTTCCGGCGAATAAGTATCACTCATATCAGGAAACCTGGAGCCAAACTCCGGGTAGTGTTTGCCTATCAGAGGGTTAGGGAGAAGGTTTATGTGATCTTCAATAATCATCATATCGCCCGTATTATAGTCGGGATTTACACCACCGCTGGCATTTGAAAGAAAAAGATATTGGATCCCAAGAAATTTGAGTACCCGAACCGGATAGGAGATCTCATCCATTCCCCATCCTTCATAATAATGAAAACGGCCTTTCATAGCAACAACCTTTTTGCCGCCAAGTTTCCCAAATATCAGTTTACCATCATGGCCTTCAACGGTAGATACCGGGAAATTTGGGATATCCTGATACCTGATTTCAATTTCTGTTTCAATTTCTTTTACAAGGCCTCCAAGCCCTGTGCCGAGCACAATCCCCACTTCAGGGGTTACTCCGGTCTGTTTATTTAAATAAGATATTGTCTCATTTATTTTCTCTAACATAATACTGAATTAACCTGTTAAATTCATTTTTTTGATTACCCGGAAACTCAACCCGGATGGGGATAAAGTATATTATTTTTGCTAAAGAGTCTGCAATATTACTAAAATTTTGCATGCGAACAGCATCTTTTTCAGTAGTTAGTATGATCTTGTTTTTACCTGGTAATTTCTCAAAAACACTTGTGATTTTATTAATATCTTTTTCATTGAATGCATGATGATCGGGAAAGCGTATCTCTGAAATATTATTGAAGTATAATTGAAGATGATTCCTTAGTGGTTGAGGATTAGCTATTCCGGTTACAAGAAGCAGGTTGTATTCTTCCTTTTTACAGTAATCACAGGATAATTGTTGTTCATCTTTATTGAATACCGGTGAAATATCCGAATAGTTGATTGTTGAGAAGAAAATTCCCTGGGAAGGAAATAAAATCAACTCTTTCTTAAGCCTTTCTTTCTCAACAGGTGTAATGTCAGAAGGACACCTGGTGACTATTATAATATGGGCTCTTTTTCTTTCAATAGCTCTTTCTCTTAACCTGCCTGCCGGTAAAATTAAATCATTTTTTAGAGGACGGGAATAGTCAACCAGCAGTATTGATAAACCGGGTTTTATATACCTGTGCTGAAAAGCATCATCCAGAAGAATTACATCAAGGTTTTTGAATGTATTAATAAGATTATTTACTCCATTTACCCGCTTACGGTCGACAGCTGTTATTATACCGGGATATTTTTCTTGAATCTGTTTGGGTTCGTCACCAACTTCTTTGTATGTTGATCGATTTGTGACCAACAGAAATTTTTTTGTATTTCTTTTATATCCCCTGCTCAATACAGCAACATTGAATTTGTCTTTAAGAATGCTAATCAGATATTCAATATGCGGTGTTTTCCCGGTACCGCCAACAGTGATATTCCCAACAGAAATTATTGGCAAAGAAAATTCCTTTTCCTTCAGGATTTTCAGGTTAAATAGCAAGTTACGGATACCTGTGATAAACCCATAGATTAAAGTAAAAGGCAACAAAAACAGTCTTGTAAAAATCTGTTTTTTTTCAGGTAAATCATTTTGCATATAGAGAGTTAATAGATTTCAATTTCGTAAGGCAGTCTGGTTTGAATACCATCCATGCCCATTAACAGGTTAAGATCATGGTAATACCTGTATGCTTCACCAAGCTCAGAACTGATCATTCTCAGCTTTATATTTCCTGATAATTCATTTATGAGTTTTGTATAAGGATCTTCCTGCACAGGGAGTGATGTGATCCTGTAGTTATCAAGTCCTGCCATTTTAGCTGCTATTTCAACAGCTGTATCAAGACCGCCAAGAATATCAACAAGACCATTTTCTTTTGCATCAATTCCGCTCCAGACACGGCCCCGTGCAATTTTATCCACTTCCTCAAAACTCATTTTTCTTCCCTTTGCAACATAAGAAACGAATGTTTTATAAGTTTCTTCAATTCCTGATCTGAGGAATTGTTTTTCGGCTGCATTTAAAGGACGGTAAAAAGATCCAAAATCAGAGTGTTTATTTGTTTTGGCAACATCAATTGTAATTCCCAATTTATCGTTCAGGAGTTTTTGAGTGTTAGGAATTGTTCCGAAAACCCCAATCGATCCTGTTATTGTATTGGGTTGGGCAACAATAGTATCAGCTGTTGCAACAATGTAATACCCACCTGAAGCTGCAACATTGCCGAATGAAGCTACTACGGGTTTTACCTGGCGGGCAAGATCCACTTCCCTCCAGATAATATCTGAAGCAAGCGCACTTCCTCCCGGAGAATTAACCCTTATTACAATAGCCTTTATGTTGGTGTCTTTGCGCGCTTTTCGCAGGCTGTTAGCGTATTTTACCGATCCGATGGATGATTCTGTACCCTCTCCAAATCCAATAACTCCGGAAGCATAAACAATAGCTATTTTATCTTTTGTGAATCCCTTGGTTTTTCCTTTTGGTACTTTTGCATACTTAGACATCTTTACCATGCGCAGCTTACTTCCTTTTTTAAGTCCGGATAATTGTAATAATTCTGTTAAAACCTCGTCCTGATATTTTATTGAGTCAATAAGATTAGTTTCAAGAGCAACGCGAACATTATTAATAGCAAGATCATCAGCATATTTATTAAGTTTTCCAACGGGAATATTCCTGGCTTTTGATATCTGGTTAACCATGCCATTCCATATTGAATTCATATATGCAAGAGTTTGTTCCCGGCTTGCTTCACTCATATGATCTGAAGTGAAAGGTTCAATGGCACTTTTATATTCACCATGACGAATTATCTGCATGTCTATTCCAAGCTTTTCCATTGCTCCTTTATAAAATACAACTTCTGACCGGAGTCCCCAGAATTCCATTATTCCTGCAGGGTTCATATAAATCCTGTCAGCAACGGAGCACAGATAATAATTTGACTGTAACATAATATCATTACTGAATGCAATAATAAATTTCCCGGATTCTTTAAAATCAATCAAAGCATTTCTTATTTCTTCAACCGTGGCTATTCCCGGAGGATACATGCCTGATTCAAGAAAAATGCCCTTAATCCGGTCGTCTGTTTTTGCCTTTTCTATATTTTTAAGTATCTGATCCAGACCTATTTGTGGTGCAAGTGTAAGGCTGGTAAAATCAAACCCATCGAAAGGATTATTTGATCCCCTGTCCGGTATCGGTTGGGCAATTTTGAAATGAAGGATAGAATTTGATTTAACTTCAACAGGTTTATCACCTGCAGAAATTATAATGCCGATAAATCCAAAACTAATTATAACCATTAAAACAGATGATATTATTATACCAACTATTGTGGCAAGAGTATACTTCAGAAAACTTTTCATAATAGATAAATATAAATGAATATGTTTTCTGCAAAGTTAAAATGTTGTACGTAATATTAAAATGTTTGTCACTAATGAATAAATGATAAAATTATGCCTTTCCTGTTGTCTGTTTGTTTTGTTTTTCCCACTTTTGTCAGGTTTTAAAAAAAGTGATTTGAAAACTCGTAACTATTATTTGATATTAGGTGGCAATCTGGGCGACAGATCTTATAATTTTTCATCTGCCATATCATTGATTCGTGAAAGGATTGGTGTTATCACTGCTACTTCATCTTTATATGAAACCGAGCCATGGGGGTTTAACCATAAAAACTGGTTCCTGAATCAGGTGTTGAAAATCACTTCTTCCCTGTTGCCGGCAGAAGTTTTAAAAATAATTCATAGTATAGAGAAAGAACTTGGTCGAGATCATAATATCACAAGATACATAAGCCGTAATATTGATATTGATATTTTATTTGTTGATGAAGAAATATACTATTCAAATAATCTGGTAATTCCACATCCGCGATTGCATAAGCGAAGATTTGCCCTTCTGCCATTATTAGAAATAGCCCCCACTCTCCGGCATCCGCTTCTTGACAGGTCAGTTGAAGAACTGACGGAGAAATGCAAAGATACCATGAAGGTAAACCTTTATAAACCTGCAACCCGAAATCCGTAACATCTCGAAATTTAACTTCTGAAATTACTGTTTAAAATACCATGGAATGTGTTTGTTATAGAAAACCGGGTAGTGATATTCTTTTGCACCAAAAGATGTAAAGATATCGTACTGATATTTCAAGCTTTTTTTCTTGTAATTTAAGGTGATTTTCGGGTAGTTATTAATGTAGTGAAATGTGAAAGGTTCAAATCTGAGGGTAATATTTCTTTCTGAATACACCCTGATAATATGATCGATCAGGAACCATGTTGTATTTTTCTTTAACCCGAAATTATCAGATGCAACAAGGTAAAGGACTATTCTGTCTTTTGTTTTAATTATGAACCCAAGAGAGCATAAATTGTTTTCCTGAGTGTATACTCCGAATGATTCACCTGCACTGTTTTGTATAGAAAGAGAGATAAGCCGTCGTAATTTGCTATAGAATGAATTATTGAACTTACGGGGAAATGTTATTTTTATATCCTTGTGAAATCTAAGCATCTGATTTGGTACAAGTCCTTTTGAAATAAACAATCCGGAATCTTCAGCAAACCTGATTTTTCTCTTTGCTTCACTAGTGAAATTTGCAAATGTTTTTTGATATGGAGAGATAAGATCCAGATCAAATGATTGTTTTAATTTATACTTTGCAAAAGAGTGATTTGTCTCAAGAAATTTATTGAAGGGTAGTTCGGCGTATTTGTATTTTTTAAAAACAAGACCAATAAATTCATTAATAGTGTTTTTATGAACCGGCTCAGGAGAGAAAATCCCAAGTTCCGGAGCCATCATGGGTTGATAAATAAATGATTTTCCCATGAAAGAACTCACCGGGAGAGGCATTACTTTTTCATAATCATTTTCAATAAGTGCATCCCAGTGGTCGGTAACAGAATTAAGAAACCATGAGTAAGCATAAATTTCACGGTTATAAGCTGTGACAATACATCTGTCCCATTTGCTGAAGTTTAATTCCTTGTATGGTACATATTCTATAGACATGAAGATAGGTTAATTACGTTAACAAACCCTCATCAGCAAAGCTAAAGTAGCCATTATCAGATATAATTAAATGATCTATCACCCCTATATCCATTATCTTTCCTGCTTCCTTAAGCTTTTGTGTGATTTTTTTATCCGATTCACTGGGTTCCAGATTCCCCGAAGGATGATTATGACACAGGATAATGGATGATGTTTCATGCTCTATTGCTTTTTTTAAAATGAGCCGCACATCAATAACAGTTCCTGAGATCCCTCCCTGGCTGATCTTTATTTTATTAACAACCCTGTTTGAGCGGTTCAGGAGCAAAACCCAGAATTCTTCGTAGTGCAGATCGGCAAGCAGGGGCTGGAAATAATCCAGTGCATCCCTGCTGCTGGATATCTTCTTTTTTTTGATTGTTTCAGAGGATTTTCTTCTCCTTCCGAGTTCAAGTGCAGAAAGAATAGTAATTGCTTTCGCTTTACCAATACCTTTCATTTTCATCAGGTCGTGGATGGATAATTTTCCCAGTTCGTTAAGATTATGGCTGACAGACCCAAGAATTTTTTTCCCCAGATCAACTGCTGATTCATTTCTATTGCCCGACCCGATGAGTATAGCAATAAGTTCGGCATCAGTTAATGAACTTATCCCTTTTTCAAGCAGTTTTTCCCTTGGCCGGTCCTCTTCAGCCAGGTCTTTTATCCTGAGATATTTGTATGATGTCATTCTAAGTGCAAATTTTAGGTTTAATAAAAGTAAGAAAAAAGTTTGATAAAACCGGATGGTAAAGGAATATGTTTGTTTCATTATTCCGTTCTTCCACTTTTTGACTCTTAGACCTTATAACACTTCGACTTCTATACTTTGATGCAAATAAAAAGGCGTCCTTATAGGGACACCTTTTGTTAATTATGTAGAATTTTTTTTTTACAAACCACTAATATGTTTGGCAAGTTTTGATTTAAGATTTGCTGCCTTGTTTTTATGAATATGGCTTTTCCCGGCTAGTTTGTCAATTTTTGAAATAACTTCAGGATAAAGTTTATCAGCAGATTTCTTATCTGTTGTTTCGCGAAGTTTTTTTATTGCGTTACGCACAGTTTTCGCGTGATACTTATTATTCAATTTCCTTTTCTCCGATTGCCTGTTTCTCTTAATTGATGAGGGATGATTTGCCATATTTTATTATTTATTAATTAAGCGGGTGCAAATATAATGAAAAATTTATAAAACAAAACATAAATGAATTAACAGACGATCAGTTCAGGCTTTTACTTGACGAATATTATTCAGATCCGAAAAAGCTTGCTAAAATGACAGATGATAAAGTACGAGACGTTATACAGCGGTTAAATGCTATGGTTAATGTGCCTGTATTAACGAAACACAAGAAGGAAAAATTCCGAACCCCATTTGATTAAATCATTAAATATTCAGATTAAAGGTACATATGCAGACTATATTTTAGCACAGAGCTTAGGTGGGCAGGCGGAACCGCTGGTTAGGCCAAAACAAACCTTTCTTCAGCTTATGTAGACAAGACTTGCGAAGGATAGCAAACACACCAGTGTCCGCCTGTTGACAGACATCTGGTGTGATTATTTTTTTAAAAATAGTGCAATTAGTCAGTCCTTATTTTTCTTCTTATTTTTCTCAATAAAACCTTCGGTTTCGTAAAAGAAAGTGCTCGGATCATCAGCAAAACGCCAATTCATTGTGTATGTCCATTCAGCAACCAATCCCTTCACCGCACCCTTTGTACCTGTACCATAAGCATTACATACTATATTAACACCTATTTGGGCTTCATCTTCATCTAGGATTGGGGTTACGATACCATCCCACGTTACGTCCCATTTTCCACGGGACAGACCCTCGGGTTTTCCCTTGGGCACACCATTGGGTTTTCCAATATCCACAAATAACTCAGCCGTTCCCCATACTTCTGTAGCACCAGAATCTGATTCAAATGTCCATAGTGAAGTTCCGGTAACCCTCCAATCATCTGCTAAATCGTACCATACACCGTTATCAGGGTCGACAGGAGTGCATACGCCAGTAAATGTTCTTATTTTCGCTGATTTCAAAAAGATTGTTCCCTGATCACCTTGGTCTACGCCTGGAGCCAAAAATTCATCTTTTGAGCAACCAAAAAGGATAATACTTAATCCAAGAACCAAAAAAATTAAGATTGAACGTTTCATAGTTTCCTCCTTTAATTTAATTAATGATTAATTTGTCATAATACTTTCTCAAGCCGAAAAATTACTTTTAATAAAGTAACAACAAATAAACACCTGATACATAGCAAGCTCGTTGCAATCTTTGGTAAGTTTGGGATGAAAAATGTTGCATTTGGGTATTTTGGTTGCATCCTGTTTAATAACCAGGTCTTACTCCTGTTAATCCCGAATTATTCATTAGGAAAGATAATTTACCTTGAACTGCCGGAAATATCTATAAGGATTATTGTTGGTCAGTTAGTAATGTGCTGTTATAAGGAAGGTTTAATTTTTGCAGTAATATATTATAGCGGGGATCATTTCTTATAAATTCAGTACCAGGGAAAATATTAATATAGAGCATTGGATAATATTTGTTATCACATGCTTCATTTAATAGCTCAAAAGCTTTATCAGTAAATCCCAGAATTCCAGCTAACATGCCTGAATAAAAAGGATTGACCCAGTTTTTTTCTGAATACTCTTCCATTTCATTATATATTGCTAATGCTTTCTCCCTGTTGCCGGTTTGAACATAAGTATAACCAAGCAACATTTTAAAGTAGTAGTCGTTTTTAGGCAGTTTTTCATGAAGCTTAATTGCCTGTTGATATTGCTTCTTCTGAAGATATGTCCAACCTAATACAAGGTTTCCATAAGGTATATTATCTTTTAATTCTAAGGATTTCCTGGCAGAAAATTCTGCTTTGTCATATTCTTCATTGTAATAATAAAGCCATGCAAGCCATGAATGATAGGAAGCTGAAAAAGGATTAATTTCAACAGACTTTTGAGCATAATAAATTGATTTTTCTAAATTTCCAAAAAGCACATAATAAAAGGCATAATGAGCATGTGCAATTTCATTATTCGGATTACTGGCAATTGCATTTTCAAACGCTTCATGTGCCATTGGCCAATCCCAGAATTGGTATAAATAAAGTAAAGCCAATGCAGTATAAGCTTCATCCAGTGTTGGATCTATTTTGAGAGCTTTATTTGCGGCTGCTGTTGCACTCCTGAATGATCCTTTAGGACCTATCATTCCATGACCCTTTATTGCATATCCCAACGCTAAACCGGCATAAGCAAAAGGATCTCCCGGATCCCTTTGTATAGCCTTAACCAGGTAATTTATCCCCCTCTCAAAAGACTCTTCTGTTCCCTGATTTAAGTAATACATGCCTCTTAGATAGGCTTTATAGGTTTCCGGATCTACTGTGTGCGACTTCGCCAAAAGTTGTTCTTTATCTTTTGAAAATTTAATTCTAATTTTTTGTGCAATATCTTTTACAACTGTTGTTTGAATTTTTAAAACATTATGCATATCATCATAATATTCATTTACCAGAAGATGACGTTCTTCCGGAAATACATCTATCAGTTGAATCAATAACTTTAGACTATCTCCTGCACCCATAACCGATCCTTCAATAATAGTATTTACTCCCAGCTCATTGGCTATATCTTGTAATAACATATCACTATTGCGATAACGAAGTGTAGATGTTCTGGAAATCACCCGAAGTGACTCAATCTGACCTAACTCGCCAATAAGAGCATCATGCATACCATCAACGAAATAAGCATTCTCAGGCTGTCCGGTTAAATTATGAAAAGGCAGAACAGCAACTGACTTTTCAAGAGGCCAGTTTACTCCGAAAAGATAATATACTCCACTACCTGCAATAACTAAAATTAATAGTACAACCACAGCTTTTACAAATAATCTGTATGCTTTTGATTTGGACGAACGTAATATTTCGGGTTTCCGGTCTGACGATAGATGATTCAGACTAACTGTAAGTTTTTTTCTGACATTGCCAGGTGATACATTAAAGTGTTTTTTAAAAACTTTATTAAAGTAACTGGGATCGCTGAAACCTACCCGGAAAGCAATTTCAGAAACTGTTGCCACATCATTTTCTAAAAAGTTTTTGGCATGTGTTAATCTTAATTCCGTAATGTGGTTACTGGCAGATTTACCAGTTAGCTTTTTGAGTTTTCTATGTAACATCGATCGGCTTAATCCTGCTTTTTGAGCCAGATCCTCAACAGAAAAATTCTCATTATCAATATTATCTTCTATAATCTGATTGATAATCGCAAGAAATTGATCTCCCATTGACGGTTGATTTTCCATTGCCAATAAAATTAACAGTGATCTTATTACAGCTCTGCTATCAATCCAATAATTTGATACTCAAGGTAAAAATACATATTTTTATGCAATATATTCCTTTTTACATGCTATAATAGCAATTAGCTTCGCTGAGCGCTCCGCCTGGGCAGATCAGTTGCTGATGTGTAGTAGGTTGATAATTAAATATTTTTTTGTAACTTGTAGCTATTAACTAAAATAACAGGAGGTTAACATGAAAAAACTAAAATTAAATTTTCCGGTTTTCTTATTCATATTTGGCATTTTTTTCAGTTGTGCTCAAAATAATAAAGATGCAGATGTTGAAGCCGATATCGCCATGATCACAGAGCAATACGATCAATATGTACACTATATTAATACCGGCGACCTGGATCTTTTCATTTCTTTGTGGGCTGATGACGCAACAAGGATGGAACCAGGCACCCCGGCCATTGCCGGAAAAGAGAACATCCGGGAACATTTCAAGATGCTTTTCAATCAGTTCAACAACAAAATGGTCATGATTGGCGAGGCAGAAGTGCAGGTATCCGGTGACCGGGCATTTGCTTTCGGTACCGTTACATTTTCGTCAATTCCTATAGAAGGTGGTTCTGCAATTCAAACCGATATAAAATGGTTGGACGGCTTGAAAAGGCAGGCCGATGGTTCCTGGAGGATTTACGTCGACTGCGTCAACTTTCATCCAACGTGGAGTAATGAAGCCAATCCGGAAGAGTTACTGGAAAACCAAAAGCAAGCAAGTCCATATTAATAAGGAATACCTGTTAATTAAAACGCCTTACAACACACGCTAAAAAATCGCAGGGTTAGTGCAAATTTGTAACTTTGTCTCCCGTATTAACTTTATTAAAACAATTCAATAAACAGGATATTGTATGAAACTTCCATGTATTATTAATGCACAAACAAAAATGAATAAATAATGGTTGCTCAACAGTATTCATATTTTTCTACATGGAAGTTCACGAGCGGGTTTGTGCCATGGGCTTTTGTGGGAGCGAGTAACAACCGAGCTGCCGATAGGCAGTGAGCTCGCGAATACCTTTGAAAATAAATAACCTTGTCATTAACATAAAAAATTTAAACGTATGAAAAAGCATATATCAACAACACTGCTTGTCTTTTGCTCTGTCTTATATGTTTCGGGGCAAATTCAGTTGGAGCACACATTCAATTATTCAGCGACTGTTACTAAAATTAATGATAATGATTATAAATATTTCCTGATGGATGCCGGGTTAAACGAATGCCGGATATACAATACAGATTTTACACTTTTCAAAACCATCGGATTGGATGTTCCTTCAGGATCTTATCTTTACGATGTTCGTTTTGTGTCACAAACCCTTTTTCACTTAGACAATAACATAGAAATTCTATACACTTATTATACCTGGATTATAACAAACGAGACTACCCAGGAAGGTTACTATCAGTATCATTCAAAGGTAATTAACGAACAAGGAACGGTTTTGCTTAATGCTCCCGGGATACTTTATTCTTATGTGAAAAATACCGGACAAGATGAATTCAGTCTTTTTTTGTATGGTTATGATTATTCGGTTTCACCCAACAGTATATGGACAAATATATATAGCCTGGAAGGAGAGCCTTACTCAACAGGTATTGACGATCTCAACGAGATAAATATAGGTGATGCTTATCCCAATCCGTTGGATGATTATTTGTATTTGACTTATGTACTGCCGGAAAATTCTACTGTAGCCAATTTGGTAATAACAGATATGAAAGGCGAGGTTATATCACAGAATTCCGTTGACGGATTTACAAATCATATCAGGATAAATGCCGGAACCTTATTACCGGGAACATACCTTTACTATATTTCCAATGGAAAAACCCGGTCACAGGCAAAGAAGATTATTATAAAATAGTTTGACGAGATTATTTTCAACCAAACCACTACCTGGGTTTATAATCGCTACCGGGGATTTAGAAAGAGATCCTCTCAGAAGTCATCGAACAATGTTTTTCTTCTTGTTTTATTCTGGTTCAAAAATAATTTCTCCCTGACATTTCATTTTTTTACTCAAAATCATCAAATCGTATCTTGCTACCATAGGGATAGAAGTATAACACCTTGTAAAAATTTAAATTTATAAGGTTTGACTAGTTTATTGAAAGGTTAACCCCAAATATCCAAATGGGGTTTTGGTTTTACAATACCAGTTAGCTAATCAAAAATATACATGACTTTTCTTTCATTTACAAAATAAATTATACCTTGTTCACTTCTAAATCCATATCTCTCTTTTTGTTTAATGCTACATGGCGTAATCTTTGTTTTATCAGGGGTTATTTTATAAACTCATTTATACTATAAATTATGAAACATTATTTGTTGATTCTATTAATCGCATTATGTACTACCTCATTACAAGCACAGGAAGTAGTAACCACAGCAGGAAGTTATGGAGAAACAACCTCCGGTTCGCTTAGCTGGACTATTGGTGAACCGGTTATTGAAACCATAACAGATGGAGCTAATACCTTAACACAAGGTTTCCAGCAAAGCAAACTGACTGTAACAGCTATTAACGATCTGAAAGTTCCAGGTATTGAACTGTCTGTTTACCCAAACCCAACAAACAGTTTTTTATCAATAGAAGTAAAAACTGATAAGCAAAGAGATTTACTATTAAGTCTTTTTGACTTAAACGGCAGACTGATTCTGCAAAAAAGGATGGCAGGAAACAAACAAACTATTAAAATGCAAAATTATAAACCTGGTACTTATATATTGAAAGTAACAGAGGGAAAAGATAGTAACAGTAAAGACGCAATGCATTGCGTCTCAACTTTCAGGATCATAAAAAAGTAGTATTCACGTAAAGACGAACGGCTCCCGATAAATCGGGACAGGCTGTTCGTCTCAACAACAAAAAACAAAAATCATGGGAAAAATTTACACATTTATTGTAGTATTATTTATTGTGAGTAGCCTTATGGCACAAACCCCACAAAGCTTTAAATACCAAGCTGTAGCCAGGGATGCCTCAGGTGAAGTTATAGCTGACCAGAAGGTAAGTTTTCAAATAAGTATTTTACAGGGTAGTGAAAGTGGTACAACTGTTTACACTGAAACCCATGTTGATTCGACTAATCAATTTGGACTTGTAACCCTTGAAATAGGGACAGGAACCACCAGTGATGATTTTACAGCAATCGATTGGGGCAATAACACATACTTCATTCAAATAGAAATGGATGCATCTGGTGGTACATCATATATTCTAATAGGTACAAGTCAACTGTTAAGTGTTCCATATGCTTTACATTCAAAAACGGCAGAAACCGTAACAGGTGTTTCCTTCACTTGAAAACCATACCACTATTTCACTTCAAAAGTATACCACTTTAATGCAAGGTTAATATTTTTTAAGCATTGTTTTTTGAGATGGTTTCTCATAAAAAAACCTCTGAAAAAACGTAGCAAATAAATCGATCCCGGATTTGATAAAAGGGTTTACCTAATACAGGTAAGCTCTTTTTTTATTACAATCCATTTATAACTAAACAATGAAAACAACATATTTTATTAATTGCAAAACACTTGATGAGGTTAAAAAACTATATAAGAATTTAGCACTACAGCATCACCCTGATCGGCCTGGTGGTAATACAGAAGTTATGCAAAGGATCAATGCTGAATATAAAAGTATAATCGAAATCCGGTATTTAAGTTTACAGAACAATCAAACCAGGATAAAGAGGATTACTTCAAGTTCCCGGATATTATTAACCAAATCATACACTTTGATATCACTATTGAAATCTGTGGTAGTTGGATATGGTTAAGTGGTGATACCAGGAAATACCGTAAACAACTTAAGGAGATAGGGTTCTTCTATGCTTATAAAAAGGAAATGTGGTATTGGAGGCCAAGTGATTATAAAAGTGGCAATCGTAAGCCAAGGAGTATGGAATACATACGTTTCAAGTATGGGAGTGATGTAATTGATAGACAAGAAAAGCAACAGATTGAGTCTGAGAATATTTGATCACGCATTCAGTTACTTATGAAACATTAACAATCCCTTTGATTTGATATTTGGTTAATGTAATTTTATGCAAATAAGAATTGAATCTGTGGGAAAAACCACGACAATTTTTATTGCCATTTGTTATAAGCAAGATTGAGATCAGCACCCATTATAACATAAAGCGACTATGAATAAAGATTCGATTATTTTATTAACTTAAAATTAAAATTATGAATAAATTTAAATCAGGAGACGTTGTTGTTTTAAAATCAGGCGGACCTAAAATGACTGTTGCACAGTATGAAACAGGAAAAGAAATAACCTGTATTTGGTTTAACGAAAATGAAAAAGTAGGAGGTCTTTTTCTAGAAGATCAGCTAGAGTTAGACGAATAAGTTGGTCTTAGTAATTGTGACGCATACTCATTTTAGTTGGGACGTTATAAACCTACAAAACAATTGTAAATAGATTTGTAATAGCCTAATGTCTGTTGCAAACTTAGAAAAGCAGACAACCAAAGGCCAATTACTGTTTGCATATGGTTGAAAGTATAAGGTTATCCTGCAATAAATGAAAACATAGCAACCTATTGCAACCCCACAGGTTATAAGGTGTTCGGGTTGCTCTCTTTGGTTTGCATTTGCACACGTTTACTTAAAGATATGGTATACAAACAAAATCACAACCCTCACGGGATTGTTTATAATTACCTCCGGCCTCCAGTTTGTATCGGTAAGCGTGAGGCTGTTAAATACAGCTTTATTTGACATGTCAAGGTTTGTCATAAACGCATTTTTTCTGCAAGTTATATCTGAGTACCTAAATACAGAGAAAGTGTCTTAAATCTTAAACTTCAATGACCTTTCATATAGAATTGTACTAGGTGTCTTACTTCATTGAGAATTCTGCAAACGCACTTCAAGGATTTAAACTGATAAGGTTTGAATAATTTATTGAAATTCAATCCCCAAATATCCAAATGGGGTTTTGGTTTTACTATACCAGTTAGCTAATCAAAAATATATCTAACTTTTCTTTTAAATACCAAAATATTTGTAACTTGTACACTTCTAAATCTTTATATATCTCTTATTGATTAATGCTACATGGCGTTATCCTTGTTTTATCAGGGGTTATTTTATAAACGCATATATACTAAACATCATGAAAAAACTAACATTTATTTTATTAACGTGCTTTTTTACAAGTGCATTCGGACAAGAAATAACTTTCACAGAGTTAAAAAACGGCATTTCTAATCCTGACGCTTTTATTGCGGAATTGATACAACAAGGTTTTTATATTGACAGTCATGAAGTAGATGATAGTCTTAGTTTAATAAATGCATTGTTATTTTACGATGATTACGATGAATGGTCTACTTTTCGCATAAATATCTGGTATAAATCTGATACGATAGATGGAAGTATAGGAAGTATAGATTTATGGTTTTATGCTTTGATTAATGGATCAAAAGCGGATAGGTATGAAAATTTATATAGAAGTATAACAGAGGAAATAAAATTAAACTGTGGAGAACCATTAGGGATTTTTTATTTAGAAAATTACAATACCTACAAAAGTCGTTATGAATTAGATAATATTAACTTCAGCTTTTCCGTACAGCGTAAGGATACAGGCTCAAATAAAACAAATGGAAATGTATACAGTATCGGATTGGGATTTAAATTCTATTTGCAACCATCAACCAATAAACACATAGAAAACTAAAAAACAAATGTTATGAAAACACTAACAATCATTCTTATTATACTATTAACTGGTGTAGTAGCATTTAGCCAATCTACGACCTATAATAACAATTATGGAACTAATTATATGTATGGAGAAACAGGTAATTTTAATAAATCATCTTTTTCTTGGACAATAACTCAAAATGGAAATGTATATAATATTAAAACTAATATAACTACTGAATCATTAAACGTGACTTACTCTTATTTTGATAAGGATAATAATCTATATGCATATAAAGTTGTTGGAACAGGCAATTTTGATGGTAGTCGTGTTAAGGTAGTAATGACAAATGGTAAATTAAGTGATTATGCAAAGGGAGTGACAAAAGAGATAAACTTACTTGCCATTCTATTTATAGATGATACAGGATATATGTGTAAGCCTTCGGCCTACCACGTATTGCAAGATTTAAAAATAGATTCTGATTTTTCTTAAAAATTTTAAAATATTCCGATTTTAATTAGATTATTTTGGAGAATTCCGGATTGGTACAGCTTTTTCC
>Ga0307992_1000030_pt1 | contig 87754 bp, 92 predicted proteins | sample EllFjometagen133_FD_203162 | JGI IMG/M metagenome (GOLD analysis project Ga0307992, IMG submission 203162) | Marine microbial communities from Ellis Fjord, Antarctic Ocean - #133 | ecosystem: Environmental > Aquatic > Marine > Unclassified | place: Southern Ocean | collected 2014-10-08
GAGATGTTTCTTTGTTACGATATCATTCAAGATGTACCGAGGCTTAGATCTCTCTCCCTCTCCCTGGCCATTTCTTCCAAATTTAACTGCTCAAACAGTATTGGTGCCACTATACGAGGCTTAGAGCCCAATCTACCCCTTCAACCTACCTTCGCCAAAGGCTACGGCAAGGCTGGCAAGCTCAGGATTGTGACAGACAGGATGACTGAGGTTGAAGTCAAGGTAAGCAATAAACAATGCAGGAGATTTCTTTATGAACAAAGAAAATGATCAAAACAGCACCCTGAAATTTGGATATTTTTCATCACTCTCCTTATCCGTTTGGACCATCATCACCTTCAGCTTTGCCATCATAGCGGTTCCACCATCCGGACCCAATTGTCCCGGCGATTGCATGAGTTACCCCTTCCCTGATATTCTGGCTTATTACCCCAGAGATTACTTCTGGATGTATTTCGCCATCTTTCAATTATTTATCTTTATCATTTTTATGATCTCCAATCATGCCAACGCCGCATCAGATAAAAAAACATTCAGCTCCATCAGTAGTGCCTTTGCCCTGATTGCATCAACCGTTTTATTGATCGCCTATTACACGCAGTTTTCCATTGTGCCCATGAGCGTCATGAACGGGGAGACCGAGGGTATCGCCCTAATCACCCAGTATAATGGACACGGATTATTCATCGCCCTGGAAGAATTGGGATACATCACCATGAGCATGGCCTTCTTCTTTTTAGCCTTTCTGTTCTCCATGAAAAATCGTCTGGAAAAGTCCATTCGGTTGATACTGATGACGCCGCTCGTGATAACCATCTTGGCTTTTATTTTCTATTCGCTCAAGTATGGCCTTGATCGACACTATCGCTTTGAAGTGGCCACCCTCTCCATCAACTGGCTCGTCATGATCGTGGTTGGTATCTTAATCAGCATCCACTTTAAACGTAAAATGAATGCCAATAAAGCAATCAAACAGTCCTAACTAAAACGGAGGGCCTTAAGCCTAATTGAATCAGAATTATTATTGGGGGTATAGATGGGAAAAATAACGACCCTTGAATTTTATAGGTCAACATTCGTTCGTGACAATTATCATTGTGTATACTGTGGTAGAGAAATGCTGGGAGCGCTTCGGAAATACATACAAATGAAAAGAGCTGTTGAGGAGCAAAGACATAAAGGAGCCCAGCTTCAATACATCTATTACTTGAATAACGATAAAGAACTCGTTGAAGACGCCTTACTGTCAGTGACGAAAAAATCATGAGCCCCTACCTGAACGCTAAGGCACCCGGGAGTAAAACTATATTTGTCCAGATAAAAAATTTGGATCTATTGGACAGCATATTAGATCTGAGTGTAAAACTTGGTTGTGAAGTCTATTTAGGTGAGAATTCCAGTGGTGATATCATGGGTATTCCATATTTCATCGCAATTGTTGAGCAGAGCGAACTTGGAGAAAAGATGTGGAAGCATTTCCTGAAATATAGGGAGTCGTCGGAGGAAACCATGATGATCATCATCACGGACCTGGATCAACATAAGGATCTCTGCTTATCTCAAAACATGATGTGCACCAATGAGAAAGAGGCTATCCTTTCACAAATTGCGAATGAGCATCATAGAATCGATCAATAAGATCTGCAAGGTATTCATTAATTGCCCTATCCAGCATATGCAGCTGGAGTGCCCAAGCTGAGCTAGACGCTTTAAATGCTAGACGGGAGGATGAGTGAAGAAAAATAGCATTATTGAGATGGTGACTTACCTCATGGTTGGCTCTGCCATCTGGATTATATCTCCCTTGCTGGGCAAGTACCTGGATACCTTCACCTTTCAATACCCATCGCTGCTAAGTGAATCGCTGCCAATGCTCATTGCCGGGTTGATGCTCATCATATTGGGAACGCTGCTGGTGGGATGGACCATTTTTCTTTTTAAAATGCAAGGTCACGGAACACCCAACCCAAAATTGCCCCCCAAATATTTTATCGTATCAGGTCCCTATAAATACTCCAGGAATCCCATGGCCCTGGGAGGTTTGGTGGTGCTGACTGGCGAGGCACTTCTCTACCACTCACCCTCTCTTTTTACCATCAGTGTCCTGTTTGGTATTATCACCTATTTCAACGCACAGTATGTTGAAGAACCTGAATTAAAACATCGTTTTGGTGAGGAATATGAGCAATATTTACGGAAGGTTCCTCGGCTGTTTCCTCGTCTGAGACAGGGGATGCAAAGAAGTGGATCACGAAAATGATATGGAGGGATACACTGAATTTATTAAGCGAGTCTGTTTTAGGAAGGAGATAAAATGAAAGAGATAGCAATAGTTGATATAGAGACAACTGGTTTTCAGAATCAAGGAGGACTCATTGTTGAAGTAGGCATTGTTGGGTTGAATTTAGATACAGGCAAGATCACTGATGAGTTTGAAGCCATTGTTAAAGAAAATGGCTTTGGAGAGAAACATGCCAAGCATCCCTTTGGCTGGGTTTTTCAAAATTCTGATTTAAAATATGAAGATGTTTTGTTGGCAGAAAACCTATCAAAAAGGCTGCCAGAAATTCAATCCATTCTTGACAAATATAAATTGGGTGCGACCGCATTTAACAAACAATTTGATTTTGGGTTTTTGAAATCGAGGGGACTAAATATAAAAGAGTTACCTTGCATTATGTTAACAGCAGCACCTGTTGTTAATTTGCCTCCAAACTCTGGATTTTCTCAGGCGAAGTGGCCCAAAGTAGAAGAAGCATGGCAATACCTTTTCCCCACTGTTGTATATAAAGAAGCACATCGTGCCCTAGACGACGCCAGACACGAAGCACTCATTGCGCACGAACTTTATAAACGTGGAAAATTTATTGTTTAATAAAATGCTGAACAAAGGCCAGACTAAGACCAGGCCAACGACAGAGTGGTCTATTTTACCAATCAGTTTCTTAAGGATTTAGGACTATAATTAGCGTATAAAAGTTGACATAGATTCGAGACTTTCAAACCAGAACCAGGTTGGACATGAAGGGGTATAGATTGTGGGAGCAATAGGCGGTAGTGACGGAGATGGTCGCGGTAGTAGATACGAAAAAGATTTAGCAGCAGCCAAGATTGCCGACGCGAAGTGGCGAGAGAGTAAGTCCGGATCAAGCGTCGGTGACGCACCCGGCGGTGGTTGCCTCACGGGTTTAGGGGGATGCTGGTTAGCATCAATAACTATCACCATCGTGGGTATATTGATTCTCATGGTTATCAAGCTGGGAGCCATGACGGTTGGGAATATCACCAGCCTGGACATCGCTCAAAACTACAGCACCGCTCAATATTTTAGAAATATCGGTCACCTCGACAGATCTGGCATTTATACAGTGAATACCAAAGCACTTGATTGTTATGAGGAGGCTGAGGATGCATTTGATAAAGACAAACAACCCCTCTTCAAACTGAAGCGCGGCCAAAAATTCATTTATCATGGTTATCAAATTGTGGATGACCAAACCCTGGTGGCCATTGAACTGGAACGGGATGATCCTGTCTATTGTTATCTTCTTTTACCCGAAGTCTGGACAGGGAAATCCTATTGGGATAATGGTGAAACCGAGCTCATTATTGAAGAGATCCCTGAGCCAGGCGAACAGTGAACCAACCAGAAGGACTAAAACGTAGTGCCTTAGACAGACGATCTCTTCATCTTGGCCTTAAAATCTCATATCCAGATAGTGCACTGGTTCCAGAGGTGATATATTTCCATGATGTTGACACATCAGGTGTTTCGAGGAACTATTGAATTCCAAGTATGGGTGTAAAATTTCGTGGTGATTAAACTGAAAGCACGCACGATCATGAAGATTTCGATTCGAATACTGGTGGTAATCGTTGCTCTCCTTGGGTTGATCCTCTCTTGCGGAGAAGCCCTGGTGAACAAGGCTACCTTTTATCCCAGAAAAGGGAGTGATGTCAATATCGATCGACTCCCGCCCTCCATCAGACACCACATTATTCCCACCGAAGACGGGGAACAGCTCAGTGCTTTTGTATTCAGGGCTGACTCCGCCAACAAAACCATTCTGTATTTCCATGGCAACGCCGGGAATGCCTCGGGACGACTTGACTGGGGTCAGGAATTGGCACAACTCCAGGCCAATGTGCTGATGATTGATTATCGAGGGTTTGGCCTCAGTAGCGGCAGTCCCTCAGAAGAAGGTATCTATCAAGACGGGAGAGCCGCCCTGAAGTATCTTGTGGAAACACTCCATGCTGATCCAGCTACTCTTTTCCTTTATGGTCGATCTCTGGGTTCAGCCGTGGCAATTGATGTTGCCAACGACCTGCCCATTGCCGGGCTCATTCTGGTGACGCCCATATCATCAGGCAAGCAAGTTGCCGAAAATGGGGGTTACGGTGCTCTCGCGTCCCTCATTGGAAATCCCTTTAACAACCTGAAAAAATTTGCTGAAGTCAAATTGCCCACCCTCATCCTCCATGGAGATCGCGATGAAATTTTGCCCCTGGAAATGGGACAGGCTCTGAAGGAGGTTGCACCTGATCAAACCCGTCTTGTCGTCATTTCAGGTGCAGGACATAACAATATCGAAAGTATCAATAAAGCCCAGTATTATGCATATATCCATGCGTTTTGTAGCGAAGTATGCTTTAATCAAATCCCCATGCAGGATAATTGAATATGGAGCAAAGGGTAGTTGAGGTAGACATTCACAATGAATGATATTAAGGCAGACAGCTTTGCCATCCAGAAATACTGGTTGGGCAAGAAAATCAAGCACCTCGATTCCGAGCCCTATCTGGGAACCCCGATGTATACGCTTTTTCATGTCAAGGACGTGGCTAAAAAGACCCTGAAGGCAGAATCAGATTTTCCGGTGAGAGCCTTGAAACATCTCGGCAAATTTCTCCGAAAATGCAAATATGTTTCGGATCGTGACCTGTTTGACAAAACAGATTATTGGCAACTGCCTGATCAGTTCGAGAAAAACCGCAAAGGGGATTGTGAGGATTTTTCGCTCTGGTCCTGGAGGAAATTTCTGGATCTCGGTGAAGATGCCCGCTTCACTTATGGGAGTCAGGATGGCGGTGGACATTCCCGCTATCAGAGAGGTTGGTTTGTTGAAATGGGGGTGTATGCCATGATTCATAAACGGTTCGCCCTGGTTCCCAAGTATCGATTTCACCAATTTCCCAATGCCAATACCTGGGATAGAAAAAATATTTTTTTAGAATTCGCTTTTTTTACTGATTGGAGATAAACTTAGAGCCGTAATTCTAAGCAAGTTGGCGTGCTTTGAAAAAGGGGCACATCGTCTAACACGTGGGGGCACAATGTTTCGCGCATTATTCTTAGTCTTGTTTTTGGTTATCCTGGGATGTTCTGATCCAGGAATCGATTTCCCTGATCTGGATGTGGGAGAGGCTATGCTGGTTATTGATAACCAGGTCTATGAAGGTCTGGCTGTAGTGGATACCGTTACCCATGGTGAAAATCTTTTCGAAACCCTGTTTCTCAATATCTCAGATACGCTGGTTGCTACCATCATGAAAGAAAACTTTGATGAAGAGCTCATCCTGTGGTCAAGGAATCCAGCAGCATCCTCAGCCTCAGGAACCCATCTAACCCTTTCTGAGCGCGTTATGGGCGGATCGTATTTCACTGCCTGGGATGGGTATCTACATATCAGTGAGCGGACCGAATCCACCATCACAGGAAAATTTGATGTGGCATTCTTAAATTTATATTCAAGTAACCCCGACTGTCCAGATGGCTGCTTGCAGGCCACGGCCTATTTCGTAGCTGAGATAGCTTATTAACTCAAAAGATGAGGGAGATCTAGAAAATGAGAATTTATCAATTGTGCTGTTTCACGCTTTTAATTATCCCCCTTCTTATGGGCTGTTCAGATCCTGCTTCTGATGATATCAATCTTGATCCGGGTGATGCGGTTCTAATCATCGAAAATGAAAGCTATGCAGCGGAAGCGATTCTGGGAACCCGTCTGTTGGGAGATACAGAATACGAGCAAATTTCAATTCGGGTTGGGGACAGTATACTTGTTGATATTCTGAACTTGAATTTTGAAGAAGGTATTGTCATTTGGGATGGAGAATTCTCCGATGCAGAGGGGACCAGGGTCTTTGCTATCTCCCAGGTTCATGGTGGTGCTGGCTATTTTGGTCCAATCGGCGGTTACCTCCTCATCAGCGAAAAGACGGATTCCAGTATCTCAGGAAAACTTGAAATAGACCTGTATGATTATGCCTCGAGTTGTCTTCATTGTCTTGGAAATTACCTTACCATTGAGGGTCAATTTGTTGCGGAGGTGAAATAGTCGATCCACTGATTGGCGAAAATCAGCCATTCTGTTAAAAAGGGGAGGTAAGCATGTTTCGAATCATTCCCATTATACTCATCACCGCCACAGCGTTTGCCCAGGTGCAATTCACAGTGCAAACCGATACCACAGTCTATCCTGTTGGTACTCCCATGGAAATTACCGGGACGATTATACCAGGGAGTTTAGTAATGGAGATTGGGATAAGGTAGATTCTGAAATTTCAGGTGTATATTATAGCGCCAGGGGATATGCCAGAGGCGGTGTGTCCTTCTATATTAAATAAGCAGAAGCCTGGAGGAAGAGGAGTAAAGCTTTGAAAAAGACGAAGCTGATTGCTGTTATCCTGTATTCTATTGTTGTATTTATTACTGCCGCAGCCGGTTTGCAATTTATTACGGCCACACAATATTTTGACTATCATGCACAGGCAGCAGGTGTTGAGTGGTCCAGCCTGAATCCTGATTTGCAGATGCTCATTCTGGCAGGCTTCAAAGTAACCGGAGCTGGTTTTTTAACCGTAGCGCTAAACCTGGCATTGATGATTCTCTTTTCTTTCACCAAACATGCTAAGAGCTGGTCAGGAGTTGCCATTCCGTTGGTGGGGTTGGTTTTCTGGTCCGTTGTTCTCTCTACGACCCTGTTGGTTTTTTCAGCCACGGGTGCAGCAGCTCCCTGGGGTGCTAGCCTTTTCTGTGTCATGGCTCTGTTGGTGGGTCTTTTTATCTCACAGCGAGAGCTGAAAGAGCTGGATTCCTGACGGGACATTGGATGTGTGCGCTTATAAACGAGAGCTTTGTATGCAGCTAAAAACTATTCTTCTCATTCTGTCAGGCCTATCTAAGGGCTGATCAATGAGCAATCGCCTCATTTTACTGATGCTGATCTTGTGGGGGTTTAACTCAGATAAGCAAGTTCATGCACAATCCCCAGTATTTCTGGGGGAAGATCTGGTGTTTTATCTAAGTGATTCATTGTGTGTGATGCGGGGAGTGTATCATTTTCTCAACCCTACGGAGACCCGGGTTAAGACGCGCTTGTTTTATCCCTTTCCCGTGAGTGACTCCTTACCTTTCCCGGATAAAGTTGAGGTTTTATCCCTGGACACAGGTACTCACCCGCTTCTACTCGGATCACTAAACGGTGTCTCCTTTATTTTAGAAATAGAGCCCCTTGAAGAATCAAGTTTTCAGGTGGAGTATTGGCAAGCCGCAGAGCATCATGTTTTTGAATACATATTAACTTCAACTCAAGAATGGGGTCGCGCCCTGGAGTGGGCCAGCTATGAAATCCATGTACCGGATCATCTCCGGCTGGAATATTGTTCTCTCGCTGTGGATACCAGTTGGCTTGAAATCGAGAAAACGGTGTACTCTATCTACAGGGAGAATTATCTTCCCAGGCAAGATTTTGAATTAAGATGGGGGTCTATCAAATGAAACAATTATCAAAGTGCTTACTCTTGGGCTTGTGTGTTATCATCCCTTGGCGGTCCGTTCAAACCAATCCCATAGCCATAAAGTTCTTCTCTGAGCTTCAGCTTGAGGGTGAAACCCGCATGGGGTGGTCCATCGAATTAGTCGTCATGTGGTCAGAAGACTCCACCATGGATGGCTGGTACCTCACCACTTCAAACGATACATCAATGCTTGATTCTGGCATAGCCTTAGGTGAGGGTGCCTTTATAATCCTTGATGCAGGAAGCCTCCATACACCCTTGTCTCTGTCAGCATCTGGCGAGATAGTCACCCTCTTCAACAGTTCAGGTCAATGGATGGATGAGCTGCGTTATGGTGATGTTGAAAATACCGAAACTCCCAGTCCACCAGAGGGTTATAGCATTTGTCTGGATTACGATTTGTCGCACTATTGGTACCTGGATAGTTCGCCCACTTTGGGAAGCGAAAATGATACCGATGGAGCCATGTGCACCATTGAAGGATATGTCTATAATGAAGCTGGAAATCCCTTCGAGGGTGTTGACGTACGACATGCCATGACAACCCATGAAATGGATTCAGTTTACGTGACTACGGATGCTTCAGGTTTCTATACTATCGAGAGAAAAGCGAGAAGTTTATATTTTCAGATCTCGACGACAGGATACCAGGAGGCTGATACCGCATTCCAGACCTGGCCCAATACCACACATCAGGTTGACTTCCAATTGAGAACCCTGGTGGGAATCGATGATAGAGAGGTTCACATTCCAGAACAGTTTGAGCTCATGCAGAACTATCCCAACCCATTTAATGCATCCACATCGATTCAGTTTGGCTTGCCGACCTCCAGCCAGGTCCGTATTGATGTGCTGAAACTTGATGGTAGCCATGTTGCCAATGTCTTGGACAAGACGATGTCGCCGGGCAATCACACCCTTTCCTGGGATGCTGCCAATTTATCAAGTGGTATATATGTTTATACAATGAAGGCTGGAGACATAAACATAACCAGAAAAATGATACTTTTAAAGTAGACCGAGTGCTACACCATGATCTATCAATGACGTTTCTCGGCATGTAACGATTTGATACAGTTTAAATTATATTTTGTAGATATTGGTTTTAGTTATACTTAAAACACTTGGTCTGAAAATTAAAACTTGAGTAGTCTAAAATAAATCAAGCCCTTCCTCTGAAGTGATTTGAATTGAACCATACAAATAAAACTGTAACACTCAATCAGGACAAAGGATGAAGAAGTTCAAAACCATTTTGTTTCTCGTCAGTCTGTTCTTGCTGGCAGTTTGTGTTTTAACTGACGATCTGTTTAAGGGAGATATTGCCCCGAGCTTGTTAGGGTCAGATTTTGAAACACAAAGACGAAAGATGGTTGAACAGCAGATAAGAAAACGGGGAATAAAGGACTCAGACATTTTGGACGCTTTTCTCAAGGTTCCGCGGCATTGCTTTGTCCCGGATGAATTGATATATCTCGCCTATAGCGATCAACCCCTACCCATTGGTGAAGAGCAAACCATTTCACAACCCTATATCGTCGCCTTCATGACTGACGCGCTACATTTGTCACCTCAGGATAAAATTTTAGAGATTGGGACTGGCTCTGGTTATCAAGCAGCCATCCTGGGTGAGATATGCGATAGCGTATTTACGATTGAAATTATTGCCTCACTGGGGAATCGGGCAAAACTTCTCCTGGAGGAGTTAGGCTATGAAAATATCAAAGTAAAAATTGGAGATGGCTATCAGGGCTGGGAAACATACGCACCCTTTGATGCGATCATCGTTACCTGTGCCCCAACCCAGGTGCCCACCCCCATAAAAAACCAGTTAAAAGAAGGCGGGCGGATGGTCATCCCCGTCGGTTCTTTATATCGTCAGAATCTGGTGCTTCTGCGCAAGGTGAATAATCAATTGATTGAAGAAAAAATATTGCCGGTATTATTCGTTCCCATGGTGGATACGTCAGGAAAAACATATTGAAGTGCTTGACAAGTAAAACAGTCGAGGACATCTTCACTCACTTTTCAGATTCATTAACAACGAGATACATCGACATGCTGTAAACCTTTCAATAAGAAAGAATAGGCCATGGAAAAAGATCAATTCAGAGTCTACGGATACCGCTGGGTCGTGCTTTCAGTTTTTATGCTGGTTATCGCCATGAACCAGATGATGTGGATCAGTTTTGCACCCATTACCGGACCCGCCGCGACCTTTTACGGTGTTTCTGATCTTCAAATCGGATTGTTATCCCTGATGTTTATGGTGGTTTATATTGTTGTCTCCGTACCGGCCTCGTGGATCATTGATACTTACGGGATTCGTGTTGCCGTGGGAATCGGGGCAGCTCTCACGGGGGTCTTTGGTCTCATGCGCGGGATGGTAGCCGATAATTATAACCTGGTTTTGATCGCTCAAATCGGAATTGCCGTGGGTCAGCCCTTTATTCTCAACGCTATTACCACCGTGGCTGCACAATGGTTTCCCCTTCAACAGCGGGCCACAGCGGCTGGGTTGGGATCACTGGCCATGTATCTTGGAATTGTGTTAGGTCTTGTACTTACACCCATCCTCACGCTACAGGCAGATATCCCCGGCATGCTCAAGATTTATGGCATTACTTCTCTGGTGGCCGCTATTGTGTTTTTCGCCCTGATTAAAAATCGACCCCCCACAGCGCCTTGCGCACCGGAACATGAAGAACGCTCCCTGGTGTATGATGGCCTTAAGGAGTCGCTGCGCAGGCCGACTTTTATAATTTTGTTGGTGATTTTCTTTATTGGATTGGGTGTCTTTAATGCAGTGACCACCTGGATTGAGGATATTGTGAGGCCCCGTGACCTTTCCATTATCCAGGCTGGCAATATTGGTGGCATCATGATTTTTGGAGGAATTCTTGGTGCAGTGGTGGTGCCCCTCATGTCAGACCATTACAAGAAACGAACCCCTTTTCTACGTGCTGCGGTGCTGGGTGCCACCCTGGGACTGGTGGGTATTACCTTTGCAGGGACTTATTGGTTGATTCTCTGCTCCGCTTTCGTCTTTGGTTTCTTTTTGCTCAGTGCCGGACCTTTGGGTTTTCAATATGGTGCCGAGGTTACCTATCCCGCTCCCGAAGGGACGTCCAATGGCCTGATGCTGCTTATGGGGCAAATTTCTGGCATTATTATCATTCTGGCCATGGACATCTTTAAAAATCCTGTGACGGGATCCATGTCAGTTCCACTCAGCGTGCTCATTGGATTTATGTTCGTCGCTCTGATTCTGAGTACAAAGCTTAAAGAAGCCCGCAATGTCTCGGACCAGGGTAGCTGAGGATAATTTTCCAAAACTCAAAGGAGGAAACATTATGAGAAAGACACGCATCATAATAACAATGTTGCTAATGACGATCTCTCTTCAATCAGTCCATGCACAATTTTCAAAAGTGAAGCTCAAGGCTCCGAAGAAGCCCACCGTGGTGTACAATCGCATGGATATCAAGTCTGTGAACATGAAGCGGGCGAATGTTGAGTTTGTGTATATCGTCGATAATCCCAACCCGTTCGGAGTTAAACATATTCAGGCTGACTACGAATTGTTTTTGAAGGGTAAACCTACTGCAAAGGGTAAAGATGTAAAGTTTACCATCCCGGCAAACAGCAAGCAGGAATTTATACTGCCTCTTGAGATAAAATATTTGGATGCCTTTAAGTCAGCTAAGGCACTAACCAAAGCCATAAGGACTGGGAAAAAGAGCATTCCCTTCCAGATGGATGTGACCTTTGAAATTGAAGTAAAGGTGCTCAAGTTTGAAGTTCCTATTACAGCCAAAGGTGATCTTCCCTTACCCAAGCCCGCCCAGAAGAAGATGAAATTGAAAAAGAAGAAGCTAAAACTATAGATCACTATCCTCAACATGCAGGAATAAAGCTCACAATACATAGGAATAGAGCTCAATTTCACAGATATTAGAGCTATAATAACTATTAAATTGAGCTACAAAAAAAGGTTCTTGCCAAAATGGTGGACGGGAAAACAACAGAAATCCTGGAGTTTGTGAGGGTACACTCCCTGTTATCGTCAAAGGCGATTCATGATGGGCTGGCTTCACAAATATCTTATGCGACAGTAAAGCGGGTTTTAACCCGGCTGGTCATCGAAAAGCTGGTGGTGGCTGTGGGTCAAGGCCGGGGACGGAAATATGAAATCGGTCCAGCCTACCAGTTGCTTTATCCGGTTAACCCTGCACAATATTTTGAAAAAGAAATCGACGAACGTGAGATTAAACCAGGTTTCAATTTTACCCTGATCACAGAGGTGTTACACCAGGTTGATCTGTTTACCGTGACTGAACTGCAAGAATTGACTGGGCTTCAGCAGAAATTTGAAACCAAGGTATCCGAGCTGTCCAGAGCTGAATATGGCAAAGAATATGAGCGGTTTGCCATTGACTTAAGTTGGAAATCATCTCAGATAGAGGGCAATACCTATTCATTGTTAGAAACTGAGCTGCTGCTGAAAGAAAAGGTAACTGCCGCGGGCAAAACAAATGCTGAGGCCATGATGCTGCTCAATCATAAAGTGGCCCTTGACTTTGTTCTGGAAAATCCAGGCTATATATCGCCACTCAGCATCTCCAGCATAGAAGACATTCATAGCATGCTGGTAAAAGATTTGGATGTTGACCGGAATATTCGCAAACGAAGAGTGGGTATTTCAGGAACAAATTATAAACCCCTGGACAATGAGTTTCAGATCAAAGAAGCCCTGGGGGATATGTGTGAATTGATTAACAGCAAAGCAAGCGTGTTTGAGAAAGCCTTACTTGTGCTGGTTTTGATAGCATACATTCAGGCTTTTGGAGACGGCAACAAAAGAACGGCTCGCATTATAAGCAACGCGATATTGATGGGTAATGAATATTGCCCCATTTCTTATCGGACGATAGACTCTGTCGAATACAAAAAAGCCATGTTGATATTTTATGAGCAAAACAATATCAGTCTATTTAAAAAGATCTTTGTGGACCAGTTTGAATTCGCAGTTAATACCTATTTCTAAAGCTTGGGTAAGGGTAAACAAGATGAACCCAGTCATCTACAGATTTACTTCGGGGCAATGAGCTTATTAGTTTGTGACAGGACATTTCCCCTTGCCCTACATGCTATTATACCTTATCTTGAACACATGTCAACATCGAATGAACATATGTTCAGGATAATATGCCCCAATTAACTGGAGATAGAAATTTGCTTTTGCTGGAGGCGGCCCGTCTCTATTATGAGCATAATCTCAATCAGGCACAGATTGCCAGCCGACTGGAAGTTTCCCGTCCAGGCGTTTCCCGTTTACTCCAGGAAGCCCGGAATGCAGGAATTGTCAAGATCCAGATCGTTGACCCGGGTGCCACAGGGACTCGACTTGAAGCAGCTCTCCGCGAAAAATATGCTCTCCGCCATGTTGTTGTGGTTCCTTCAGATCCCAGTGATGCAGTCTTGAAGTCCAGACTTGGCTCAGCTCTCATTAATCTTTTAGATTCCATACTCACTGAAAACACCACGCTGGGCGTTTCCTGGGGCTCAACCCTCCAGGCGGCTACGGAACATCTCAAGCCCCGCTCTATAGAAAACATGACAGTGGTTCAGCTCAATGGTGGCGTTTCCAAAGCTGAGCTGGATACCCATGCCAGCGAGATCGCCAGACGTATGGGCGATAACTATCACGCCATTCCATATTTACTCCCGCTACCAGCCATTGTGGATACAGCGGAACTCAAACAGGCCATTACTTCTGACCGCCATATTGCCAAAACTTTAAAACTGGCCAGGGAAGCCGATATTGCCGCTTTTACCATTGGCGCCTTTGGATCCAAATCTGTTTTGGTCCAGGCCGATTATTTTGAAGAAGCCGAACTCCAGGCCCTCATTGAGCAGGGCGCTGTAGCCGATATCTGTTCACGGCTGATCAAAGCCGATGGCAGTATTTGTTCCCCAGAACTGGATAAGCGTACCATTGGTATTGAGCTGGATGAACTCAAAGCCAAGTCTCATTCAATTGCCGTAGCAGGTGGAGCTGAAAAAGCCAGCGCCATTCGGGCTGGATTGGCCGGAGGCTATTTTGTCAGTCTGATTACAGACGAAGACGTTGCATCAACCCTACTGGGTGAGGATTAACATGAGTATTACCATTGCTTTAGGCGCTGATCACGGGGGCTTTCCCCTGAAAGAGACCATCAAGAAATTCCTGGAAAAGGAAGGCTATCCCACCATTGATTGCGGTACAGACTCCACCGACGCCGTGGATTACCCTGTCTTTGCTGCAAAAGTGGCTCGTAAGGTGGCTGAAGGCTCTGCCCGTTTTGGAGTTATTGTTGATGGGGCCGGAATCGGATCGTCCATGGCTGCCAATAAAATTGCTGGTGTTCGAGCGGCTCTCTGCTATGATCTCTCAAGCGCCAATAATGCCAGGGAACACAATGATGCCAACGTTCTGACTCTTGGGTCAGGCTTAATTGGCTCCTCATTGGCCCAGCAAATAGTCAAAAAATTTATTACCACGGAATGTACCGAGGAACGTCATTTAAAACGCGTTAGTATGATCGATGATCTACTAACGACAAAGGAAACGATAGCAAAAATGGAAACTATCTCAAAAGATCAGGAGTTGGGATCACTCAGTGATGCAGACATTTTAAAAATTGCTGAGCGAGTCGGTCAGATCGTTCAGACCAGTGCCGGCAACGTATCTCCAAATCCACAAGTAACCGAAAGTCTTGAACATCAGGACTCAGATATGGTCTGTCGTTGTGGTGTTTGTGCTGAAAAGCAACCTGACACTTACCGCAAATTTATGGATTTTGGCGTGGAGCGTCTGGGTGTCCATGATGGTACCGGTGCTGCATCAGTTCCAGAAGATGTAGCGAAATGCATTGATCACACCCTTCTCAAGCCTGATGCCACTGAAGATGATATCAAAACACTGTGTGCTGAGGCCGATGAATTTCAATTCGCCACAGTCTGTATCAGTCCCAGTTATGTCCCGCTGGCTGCCAAGGAACTGGAGAATTCCAGTGTAAAAGTCTGTACCGTAGTTGGGTTTCCTTCTGGAGCTCATCATCCCACCATTAAAGCCATGGAAACACGCCGGGCCATCCGGGATGGTGCTGAAGAAATTGATATGGTCATCAATATTGGTGCCCTGAAAAGTGGTAACGATGAACTGGTTTATCGTGATATCCGCATGGTCTGTGAAGCCTGTGAAGATGGTGGCGCCACATCCAAAGTGATCATTGAAGCCGCCCTACTGAATGATGATGAGAAAGTCCGTGCCTGTACACTGGCCAAAAAAGCCCGCGCAGACTTTGTCAAAACCTCAACGGGATTTGGACCTCATGGAGCCACAGCTGCAGATGTTGAATTAATGGCTAGAACGGTTGCCAATACGGGGATCGGTGTCAAAGCTGCAGGTGGAATCAAATCTTTTGAAGATGCCCAGGATATGATCAAAGCTGGAGCCACAAGAATTGGTGCCAGTGCTGGAATTGCCATCGTCAAAAAAGCCCGTACCATCACCTTGTCGAGTTGAGATAGATTTTTGTATACGGAAAATATGTCTGTCTCCCTGAGCCCGTCGAAGGGTCTAAGACAAACCAGATCCAACAGAATCGTCGCACTTCGACAGGCTCAGCATGACGATTCTTCAATTGAGGATGATATTGAAGATCAATGGCTAACAATAAGGAAATAATTAATGAGTGTAGACCTAAGATCATACGTCTTTCTAGACAACTTACAACCCCAACATGCTGCTTTCTTTTGCACCATCGCCAGGGGCTTCCTCCCTTTAACCGGTATGGCATCCCTCTATGTTGAGATTTCTCCGGGAATCGAGATCAACCGGATTACAGACATCGCTTTGAAATCAACCAATGTGACCCCGGGACTTCAGATTGTAGAACGTCTGTATGGATTGCTCGAAATCCATTCTTTTTCTCAGGCTGATGTCCGTCAGGCAGGATCAGCCATCCTGGATACACTTGAGTTAAAAAAGGAAGATCGCTGGAAACCCAAGGTGGTCTCCAGTCAGATCATCCGTAACATTGATGATCATCAAACTCAACTCATCAATCGCATGCGTCATGGGAACATGATCATTCCAGGTGAATCCATGTATGTCATGGAGTGTGTACCGGCAGCCTACGCTGCTCTGGCAGCCAATGAGGCTGAAAAAGCCGCCGATATCAACATCCTGGAAGTTCGCGCTACAGGAAGTTTTGGTCGTGTGTACCTGGGTGGTGAAGAAAAAGATATCGATGTCGCCTGGCAAGCTGCTGAACATGCCCTTGAAGGTGTTGAGGGTCGCGATCCAGAGGCCAAGAAGAAAGAATAATTTGAAATAATGATGTGTGAACCTAGAATGCCCTTTGATTCATTGTCCCTCGTCTCCGCTCGGGAAGACAATCTTGAATTACTGATGGTAAATGAATCTGTCACAATGAGCGGAGTCGAAGTGTATAAATCATGGTTAATCGAAAGAAAAAATTAACGCAAAGAAATAACAAACAGGAGGCAATAAAATGTCTGAAGCACTAGGAATGTTAGAAACCAGAGGATATCCCGCAGCAGTTGAAGCGGCAGATGCTATGGTGAAAGCTGCCAAGGTGGAATTGGTAGAATATGAAAAAACAGGTGGCGGTTATGTAACTGTTATCATTCGTGGTGATGTTGCTGCAGTAAAAGCAGCCTGTGATGCTGGTCGTGCCGGTGCTGCCCGTGTGGGTGAGATCGTTGCTGTTCATATCATTGCTCGTCCTCATCCCAATGTGGATGCAGTTTTACCTCTCGGTCGCAACAAAGAAGGTAAAGCCGAACTGGCCAAAAGATCTTAAGCCCTGAGGTGACCCTATGATCCTGGCAAAAGTTGTTGGGACCGTTGTAGCCACTCAGAAAGAGCCCAGTATGGATGGACTCAAGTTTCTGACCCTGCAACAGGTCGATATAGAGGGTAAAGCCAAAGGCGGATTTGTCATTGCAGCAGATGCCATGGGCGCCGGACCAGGCGAAATGGTTTTGTATGCTAGTGGCAGCTCTGCACGTCAGACTAAAGTCACCGAGAACCGGCCCTGCGATGCAGTGGTCATGGCCATCGTTGACAATTGGGAGATTGACGGCAAGCTCAAGTACAAAAAAGGGCGGGATGATTAATTCTTTCCCACACCTTTCGGTACATTCCTCGTTTCACTCGGAACACTCAAGGTTCTTGGTTGGTGTTCCTGGAGGGAAAAGGGATAAGATCGCTGAGTGTTCCCGACAACTGTCGGGAATGTATCGAAGCGCTCGATGCCTGACCAAAAGATCAAACCGGAGGTAGGACATGTCAAAGTTGACAGATAGTCAAGTTGACCTCATAGCAAACAAGGTAGCCTCGCTTCTGAATCCGAGTCAGGGTTCAGAAACCGTGCACGTACCCGTGGTTCCAGACTTGGGACAGACCGGCCAGGCTCATTATGGTGTCTTCTCTACTGTAGATGTAGCCGTAAACGCAACACGTGTGGCTTATGAGTCCCTGAATAAGCTGACCCTGGAACAGAGAACCACTATCATTGATAGCATTCGAGCCAAGATGCGCCTCCATGGTGAAGATCTGGCTCGACAGGCGCTTTCTGAGACAGGTATGGGTCGTTTTGATGATAAAGTCCTCAAGAATCAGCTGGTCACTGAAAAAACAGAGGGTCCCGAAGCCTTGATACCAAAGGCTTTGTCTGGTGATCACGGTTTAACTTTGACGGAATGGGCACCTTACGGTGTCATTGGCTCAATCACCCCCAGTACCAACCCTACTTCTACAATAATCTGTAATACCATTGGTATGCTGGCTGCTGGAAATGGCGTCGTATTCAATGTTCATCCCATGGCCAAAGAAACCAGTATTCTCAATGTCGAACTCCTCAATGAGGCCATCATTGAAGCAGGTGGACCACCTAATCTGGTGACCACTGTGGCCTCGCCAACGATAAAAAGTGCTAACGAGCTCATGCATCACAAAGGCGTGGATCTCCTGGTGGTTACCGGTGGTGAAGCCGTGGTGAAAGCTGCCATGTCCAGCGGTAAACGAGCCTTGTGTGCTGGACCAGGTAACCCTCCAGTCGTTGTGGATGAAACCGCTAATGTTGAACAAGCCGCCAGAGATATCGTCAGGGGTGCCGGTATGGATAACGGTATCATCTGTGTTCTTGAGAAAGAGGTTTTCGTGGTTGAGTCAGTTGCAGATCAACTCCTGGCTGCCTTTCCTCGTCATGGCGCTGTTGTACTGAAGTCCCATGAAGTCAATCAGCTGGAAAAGGTGATCTTTGAGAAAACCAACGGTATGCGCAAACCTGGCGTCATGAACAAAGAAATGATCGGTAAGGATATTCAGTACATCCTTTCCAAGATCGGGATGCAAGTACCCGACGATGTTCGAATTGCTATCATGCCCGTTTCTGTAGGTCATCCTTTAATCTGGACCGAACAATTAATGCCCGTACTCCCCCTGGCCAGAGTTCCCAATGTGGACCAGGCTATTGACCTGGCTAAAGCAGCTGAACATAATTTTCGTCATACCGCAGTCATCCATTCGCACAACATCAATAACTTGAGTCGCATGGCGCGGGTGATGGGATGCAGTATCTTGGTTAAAAACGGTCCCACCCTGGCTGGTTTAGGCTATGGCGGTGAGGGCTATACTTCCTTTTCAATTGCCAGTCCCACTGGTGATGGACTCACAGGACCTCATTCCTTTGTCCGTCCCATCCGTTGCGTGCTGGTTGATAACTTCAGGATCGTCTAATGAAAGCACAAGACGCACTGGCTCTCATCGAGCTCGACAGTATTCCAGCCGGTATTCTCACTGCAGATGCCATGCTCAAAGAAGCGCCCATCGCCGTTTTGAAATCCGGTACAGTTCATAATGGTAAATATCTCATCCTTATTGGAGGCAGTGTGGCTTCTGTGGGGATGGCTTTTGCCAAAGGCATGAGCCGGGGACAGGATCACCTCCTGGATGCCGTATTTTTGCCAGATATCCATGAAAGCGTTTACCAGGCTTGTTTAGGTAAGAGGTTGACCTGCGGGTCGGAAGCTTTGTCCGTCATGGAAGTATCTACTGTGGCTGCTATTCTCCAGAGTTCTGATGCTGCCATGAAGGGTGCTGAGGTCGAATTGGTTGAATTGCGACTGGCGGATGATCTGGGCGGTAAGTCCATTGCCATTTATGCCGGTAAAGTGGAAGATGTGGAAATGGCCATCAATATCTCTGAAAAAACTGTTGAAAAGCCAGAGAACATTCTATCTAAGAGTATTATTCCCCATGTTGATCCTGAATTGGCCAAACAGATCAATGCTTCAACCTATTTTTCAAAATCTGATCTATCAAAATTAGCTGGAGCTGAATAATGCTCCTCGGTAAAGTCATCGGAACCCTGACACCAGCCACTATCTATGATGGCCTGGAGGGAGTGCCCCTGCTCATGGTGCAGCCCCTTGATAAGCATCAAGTCCCCGAGGGTGAACCCATGGTTGCCGCAGATCCCACCAGAATGTGTGGTCCCGGTGAGCTGATCTATTATGAAAGTTCCCGAGAAGCAGCCTTGCTCTGCGACCCCTGGTTTGTTCCCGTGGATCATGCCGTTGTTGGTATTGTTGATGATATTCAAATATTGAGGAAAAAATGATTTGTCTCCCTGCCTGCCTGGTCGAAGCTGGAAAGCGTAGACTGGAGCTCCGTCGAAGGGTGGGGGAAGAAGGAGTGCCAATCTCAGTTTGTCTCCCTTCGCTTGTGTCATCCCGAGCGGAGTCGAGGGACGAAGGGTTTAAGACAAACCGGAATTACCAGGAATCGTCGCACTTCCCCTCGACAAGCTCGGGGCAGGCTCAGCTCAGCATGACGGTTCCTTATTTGCGGCTGCAATTATTGGAGACTTCATGATTCTTGGTAAAGTTTGCGGAACCATACACTCCACCATCAATCACGAATTCTATGATAGCAAACGTCTATTGGTGGTTGACAAACTGGATGCCTATCTCAAACCAACAGGTAAATATCTCATCTGTATTGATAGCGTTGATGCGGGTGTGGGTGAAACCGTCCTCATGCTGGATGAAGGCAATGGAGCTCGGCAAATTGTGGGAGACTCCAATGCGCCGCTTCGCTCAGTTATTATTGGTATTGTGGACGATGTACAAATGAATCCATAGATCGTCATGCTGAGCTCCGTCGAAACATGTGGTAAAGCAAGAATCACCTTTCGACAGGCTTGTGCTGAGCGAACTCAGAGAATACAAAAATCTTTTAGTTACCTCTTTTTATAATATGCAATCGAAAGCTCCGGAAGCTCATCAAAACGCTCATTAATGAGTGCGATCTTTTTCGCCCTTCTCCAACCCTTTATTTGTTTCTCAAGTAAGATGGCATCCTGGATATCTAATTCATCTGATAACCAGACAAGTTCAACAGGTCTTTTGTTTGATGTATATCCTCTTACATGACCCTCAATATGTTCGGCTAATCGCCTTTCAATATCATTGGTGATTCCTGTATAAAACGAATGATCTGAACACTCCAGGATGTAAACGTATCCGGTTTTCATGATTATCCTCAGTTGTAAGTTGGGTTGGAGGGAAAGATAGTAAATATTCACGTGGGGATCAATATGGGAGACTCCACCCTTCGACGGAGCTCAGGGTGACGAAAACAGCGAACTGAGAGGCAGGGAAAAAGAACTCAGTCAGCAACAAATCAACTTGGCGAAACACCTCCCACAGTCTATCCTGCGACGACAATAACTAGATGGGACATACGACATGAATGATGCAGAACAAAGAGTTGTAAAAAAGGGTGACAGTATTGAGCTGGAAATTGAGAGTCTGGCTTTCGGAGGTAAGGGTGTTGCCAAGGTAGACGGACTCGCCATTTTTGTCGAACGTGTTGTCCCAGGACAAAAGGTTCTGGCCCGTATTGTCAAAAAGAAAAAGAGTTTCGCCGAGGCCTATCCTCTGGAAGTTCTGAGAAAAGCTCCCAACGAGATTGAAGCAAAATGTCCTGCTTTTGGCACCTGTGGTGGTTGTCGCTTACAGAACCTGGAATATGATGATCAGCTTAAGGAAAAGACCCGTCAGGTCCGTGATTTAATCCAGCGCGTGGGTGGGTTTGCTGATTTTGAAGTTCCCGCGGCCCTGCCTTCACCCACAGCCTTCCATTATCGCAATAAAATGGAATTCACATTTACTCCCAATCCCTGGCGCAATCATCCCGATGATGAAGACGAACCCATCGGCCTGGGTCAACATATCCCCGGACGCTTTGACAAAATTGTCCATATCGAAACCTGCTATCTCCAGAAGCCCATTATGAATGAGATTATGAACTTTGTCTTTGCTTTTGCAAAGGAACATGGCTGGGAAGCATATAATAATAGAACCCACGTGGGCTGGGCACGTAACCTGGTATTACGCTATGGTGAACATACCGATGAAATCATGGTTAACCTGGTGACCAAAACCTATGAAAAAGATCACATGAAGGTTTTCAAGGAAGCAGTTATGTCTGCATTTCCACAGATTACTACCCTGATTAACAGTATTACCGCCCGTTTATCTGATGTTGCCATCGGTGAGAAGGAAGTTTTCCTCCATGGACCTGGAAGCATTAAGGATCGTCTCGGTGAATCAGAATTTGAAATTTCTGCGAGCTCATTTTTCCAGACCAACACCCGTCAGGCTGAAGTGCTGTATGCTGAAGCCTTAAAAGGTGCCGACCTTAAAGGTGGCGAAGTGGTCTACGATTTATACTGTGGAACTGGTACCATTGCCTTGTTTATGGCGAAACAGGCCAAAAAGGTGTATGGGTTTGAATTGATTGCCAGTTCGGTGAAGAACGCCCGTCGCAATGCCAAAGCCCAGGGTTTTGACAATGTGGAATTCATACTGGGTGATCTCAAGGATGTGCTTTCTCAGAACGTAGATCGAATTGAACCCGCAGATGTCATTGTAGTGGATCCACCCCGAGTAGGTTTACATCAAAATGTGGTTAATGACGTGTTGAAAGTTGGACCCAAACGCCTGGTCTATGTCTCGTGTAATCCTTCAACCCTGGCCAGAGATCTAAAGCTCTTCTGTGAAACTGATTATGAACTGGTCAGTGTCCAGCCTGTGGATATGTTTCCCCATACCACCCATATTGAGACCGTTGCCCAACTGATTCATAAGGCATAAGAGTTACACTTTTGACCGATTGACAGGGCTATTGATTATCACTGAAATTTTGATGGGTCAGTTTCATGGATAAACTTTTATTCTCAATTGGCATCTATTTCAACATTGCCGCGGTGCTTATTCTGATAAATGGCAGGCCAGTGGAACGACCCGAAAAAAATGTGAATCTATCATTCGATGAGTTAATGATTGATTACAGCGATCTTCCACCCCTTGAAACTTACACAACACGTGGTGGTGACGAGTTAAGCTTTCGCCATTATCCAGCCAATACAGATACGGTCCTCGTATTATTGCATGGCTCCGGATGGCATAGCCAATACTTTTTGCCTCTAGCCACGTGACGAAAATCCCCCAGCCCCTTCGTTTTCAAGGAACAAACCCCTGATTTCATCATATATTCTGGGGATATCTACAAAGGCAAGATCAATTGGGATAGATCGAACTGGTGTGGATATCACTAAAAAAATGAAACGAAATACATACTCGCCTAAAAACATTTCCACAAGGAGTTGAATGTGAAAAAAAGCACTATCATACTGATAGCAATTGTCGTCGTGATTTTCTTCATGATTTCCAGTGCTGTTGGCAAATACAATGCGATGGTTACCCTGGAAGAAGGGGTTGATGCATCCTGGGCTCAGGTAGAAAACGTCTACCAGCGTCGCGCTGATCTCATCCCAAATCTGGTTGCCACAGTAAAGGGCGTTGCCGAATTTGAGAAGGAGACCTTTACTGCTGTGGCAGAAGCCCGCTCCAAGGTCAGCAATGTGAATCTTGAAGGCATCACCAATAACCCACAGGCTATGCAGAATTTCCAACAATCACAAGGTCAGCTATCTGGCGCATTGAGCAAGCTCATGGTTGTGGTTGAGCGCTATCCTGAATTAAAGGCAAATCAGAACTTCCTGGATCTCCAGACTCAGTTGGAAGGCACTGAGAATAGGATAGCGGTTGAACGCAATCGCTTTAACAAAGTTGCCCAGGGTTACAATACCATTATCAGGCGCTTCCCGGGATCCATCTATGCCGGTATGTTCGGCTTTGATCGCAAAGCTTACTTTGAAGCTGAGGCTGGATCAGAAAAAGCCCCAAAAGTAGAATTCTAAAAAAGCAGTTAATAACATCAAGACATGTAAGGGCGGAGCATGCTCCGCCCCAACAACCCCGAGATAAAGAAATCATCATATGACAAAAAGTATTACTCGATTAACCCTACTTTTTTTAATCACCACAACCCTCCTCGCCGATGGCATTTTCCCTGGGAGCATCAACAAACAGGTGAATGACTGGGGTGACCTGCTTTCATCCACACAGGAACGTCAACTGGAACAGGCTCTCCGTAATTATGAGAATGAATCGTCCAACCAGATTATCGTTGCAACATTTCTTTCTTTAGAAGGTGAAAGTCTGGAGGATGTCTCGGAACGCATGTTCTCTACCTGGAATCTGGGTCAGAGCGGCAAAGACAACGGTATCCTTTTGAGCATTTTTAAAAAGGAACGTAAAATCCGTATCGAAGTTGGTTACGGACTGGAAGGCGCCCTCCCTGACATCACAGCAGGAAAAATCATCCGTAACGAGATAACACCCTATTTCAAAGAAGGACGCTGGTATGAGGGCATTGTAGGCGGTTTGCAGGGCATTATACAAGCCACTACAGGTGAATACACAGGGACAGGCTCCAGGCGGAGCAGTGGAGGCAAGAAAAGCAGCAGTCCTCTCGGTATTATCTTTCCCTTAGTCATCTTTTTGCTGCTCGGTCGCGGACGTATGGGCGGTTTGGGAGGATTTTTCCTCGGTTCCATGCTGGGATCATCCATGAGGGGTGGTGGAGGCGGAGGAGGCTTTTCCGGGGGTGGCGGCTTTTCCGGGGGTGGTGGTTTTGGTGGAGGCGGTGGTGCCTCTGGGGGCTGGTAGGCAGATCATTTTTCGATGAGGGGGTTCACCATGAAATCAGTATTCTTTTTCAACCAGCTCAACCATCGGTATCTGGACATTAATTATTCTAAATAATGTTTAATCTTTTCCGCCCAGATCTCATAACCCGCTTGATTGGGGTGTAATCTATCACGGGCTAAATCTGGATTGATACGTTCCATATCTCCTAAAAAATGGGGATACAGATTTACATAGATCAAATCCTTCTCTAGAGCCAGCAGGGCAAGAAATCCATTTATCTGTTTGATTTATTGGGGCGGACAGTTTTTCCAGCGGGGAGAAGTTGGGAGCATAGAGTGGAGATAGATTTCAGTTTCAGGCAGGCTGATGATGAGCGTGTCTATCAAGGTGACAAACATCTCCTTTAAGTATTCATCACTGCGTCTATCGCCAATATCATTGATACCAATCATGAGGAATAACTTCTGGGGTTTTAAACTCAGGACAGAATTGTCCAGACGCTCAACGAGCCCATCGAGATGATCACCTACAATGCCTCGATTCGCAATTTCATAGCCTGGGAAATAAATTTCAAGATCAAAACCTTCTGTAATGGAGTTTCCCAGAAAGACGTTGTCTACCTGACCAAGACTATCCATTTCTGCATTGAATAGTTGGTTCCTCTTTTGCTAGTGCTCGGTTCTTTCACGCGTTTGCGAGAACAAGAAGCTCGCACTGAGTAGTAGGTAGATGATGAGGGTAGGTTTTAACCCTCTAGGCAAGGGGAACAATCCTCAAGTATTTCTCAGGGACAATATCAGCAATTTTTTGCACGAGACGTCGAGCAGCAAAAAAGCTTAAGGCTAGCCCTACACAGGCCAAGAAAAAAGCAGAGAGTTCTCGGGGTAAGAAGTTCTGAAACGGTAAGATGTAGCCAATAAACAGACCGATTAGAAAGGCCAGCATGGGGAGTCCAAACTGAATCAGTGCAAGATGCAGCTCCAGATTTGAGCGTTCTTCAATTTGCACTTTCTGACCAATTTGAAATTCGCCAGAATGGGGCAGTGTCAATAGGCGTTCCGTTTGTTTTCCTGGTGCGCAGATCACCTTTAAACCACAGGTGTCACAGGTATCCACCGTGGTGAACAGGATGGTAACCTCTGTTCCATCAGCCGACTGAATGAACCCTGTCTCACCATGATACAACATCAGGTGCTAAGTACCTTCTCTTGAGGAACAGTCTTTATCATAATCAAGGCGTTGGTGGCGCATTTTTCGGTGGGCAGCTCTTTCCCCTGTCCATACAGATGATAATCAATACGAGCCAGGTTGTTCTCCATGGTCATAAGACCTTCTTCGACGCCCCGGACACAGAGACCACAACCCACGCAAGCTCTGATACAAACTTTCCGGGAATCCTTCGGTGAGTCTGTGTTGCGGCAGGCTACAAAAATAGTATCAGATTCTGGATGGAGTTCAATAATATCTCTGGGGCATGCATCAACGCAGTTTCCGCATCCCGTACATTTGTCTTCATCAATAACGGGCAGGCCATTTTCACTCATTTTCATGGCATCAAAGGGACAGGAGTCGACACATTCGCCATATCCCAGACATCCATACAAACAGAGTTTGTCGCCACCACCACTAATATGGGCAGCAGTACAGTTTTCGATTCCCAGATATTCACCTTTTCGGGCACTTTCATAATGGCCACCCTGGCACATAACCCGGGCAATAATTTTTTCGCCCTTGGCAGCCTCAATGCCCATGACGCTAGCAATGGCTTCGCGGGCATCATCATTACAAACGGGACAGCCGCTGATTTCGACCTCACCGTGTACAAGACTTTCAGCAAAACTTCCGCAGCCTGGCAAGCCACATCCACCACAATTGGCTCCAGGGAGATTATCCAGAACGAGAGCAATTCTGGGGTCTTCTTCTACGTGCAGCTTTTTATTGGCCACAGCCAGACCGGCAGCAAACAAAGCTCCCATACCACCCATGCTAACCATTGATATACCGATTGATGCTAGATCCATAATATTATATCCTTTTCGTCACCCTGAGTGTCATCCTGAGCTTGTCGAAGGACGAAGGGTGAGCTTGATATCATCATACTTCGACGGAGCTCAGCATGACAATTCTGAAAATTCTTTGTGACAAAAATACGCATTTCCTAAATCATCCCTGCAAAGCCCATAAAGGCCAGGGCCAGACTGCCAGCAACGATCATCGTGATCGCTGCGCCTTGAAAGTATTTTGGGATGGGAGCCAGTTCAAGCGATTCCCGAATCCCAGCCATGATGACCAGAGCCAGGGTAAAACCAGCACCGGCACCCAATCCAAAAACAACACTTTCTATAAAGCTGTAATCCCTCAGTATAGAGAAGAGAGCGAGACCCAGGATAGCGCAGTTTGTGGTGATCAGGGGCAGAAAGATGCCGAGAGCATCATAAAGTGGCTTACTTACCTTGCGAATGAACATCTCTACCAGCTGAACAAGTGATGCGATGACCAGAATAAAACTGACATACTGGAGGATGACCACATCAAAAGGCACTAATATCAAATGATAGATGAGCCAGGTTACTACGGCGGTGATCAGCATAACAAAGGTTACAGCCAGACCCATGGACACAGCAGAGGTAAGTTTCTTTGATACACCTACAAAGGGGCAGATACCCAGAAAATAGGAGAGGACGAAATTGTTGACGATAGCGGCAGAGAAGAAAAGTAGGAATAGACTCATGATACAACCCCCTTGTCTTTAGATCGCGACGGGTCATTGTACCAGTTGGCCAGAGCAATCAAAATACCCAGGGTGAGAAACGCCCCTGGCGGAAGGATCATGACCATCCACGGTGTGAACCAGTCGCCCATGACACTGAAGCCGAAAATACTACCGGAACCCAGAATCTCACGAATGCTACCCAGGGTGACCAGGACGGCTATAAACCCAATTCCCATGCCCAGACTGTCCAGCATGGAGCGCCCAATTCCATTCCGTGAGGAAAAGGCTTCCTGACGCCCCAGGATCACACAATTCACCACAATGAGTGGTATATAGGGCCCCAAGGTGGCGCTGATGTCAGGAAAAAATGCAGCCAGAAAGCGATCGGCCACAGTCACAAAGGTAGCAATAATGACGATGTATCCAGCGATGCGGACCTGGTGGGGAATAAAGTTTCTCAAGGCTGAAATGATCAGGCTGGAGGTGAGTAATACAAAGGTGGTTGCCAGGCCCATGGCGAGACCATTCACGGCGGCGTTGGTCACAGCCAGCGTGGGACATAAGCCCAGCAGGCTTGCCATGACGGGGTTTTCTTTCCAGAGACCTTTAACAAATTCGAACTTCAGGCTTGTGGTGGCACTCATGATTCAAGCCCTCCATGTTTGGTCATGGCGGTTTTGACGCCGACAATGGTTTCGTTAAGAATTCGGGTTACTGCCTGCGATGAGATGGTGGCTCCGGTGATTCCCTGTACCTCATGCTTGTGGGTTGGCTTGGCATTTTTAATTACCACCATATCTGGTGAGGTGTGTACCCCCTTGAATTGAACCGGAAACCAGTAGGGATCCTGCTTATTGGAAGGATCAACCACGATTTTGGTGCCCAATCCAGGCGTTTCGATTTGTTCCAGAACCTTAATACCGGTAATTTTCGAAAGATCCGGTGTCAGGCCGACCATGATACGCAGTTCTCCCTGAAAACCACTTCCCACAGCCATAAATGCCACTCCGATGAGATCGTCAGAGTCAGCCCTAGAGGCAAGGTAGAGATTTCCAACTGAGGATCCCCTGGTTTCATATTTATCGTGGGCAGGCAGCACTTCAGCAATGGCTGCTTTGAGGGCTTCCAGACGATGGAACTCAACCTTGGGCTTGGTATAGGAGTCCCAGGCTGCCAGAATACCACCTGAAAGAACAGTGATCAGGGTCAGAACCAGGATCATCCGTGCAGATAAGGGTAGCTTGCTCATGCGCGCACCTCCCCAAAGAAATCAGGTCGTGTATACCGGTTGATAAGTGGCGTAAAGGCATTCATTAACAGGATGGAATACATGACGCCTTCTGGTAGACCACCAAAAAGGCGAATAATGACCAGGACAAAACCACACCCCACTCCGAAGATCCATGATCCTTTTGAAGTAATTGGAGAGCTGACCATATCCGTTGCCATAAAAAAGGCGCCCAGCATCAGGCCGCCACTAAACAGATGAAAAACAGGTGATGGGTAAACATCAGGTGAGATCAGCCAGAAGATGCCGCTCACCACAAAGACTGAGAGTAGAAAGCTCACGGGAATGCGCCAGTCCGCATATTTTCTGATTAGCAAGTAGATACCACCAACCAGAATAGCAATGGCTGAGGTTTCACCCAGAGATCCACCAATGTTTCCATAGATGAGTCCGTGCAACGCTGAATTGACATGCTCAAATTTGAATAGACCCAGGGGGGTCGCTGCGGTGATCCCGTCCACTTCGGCGTATTTGGCAGTGAGTGGCCAGGCCCAGGTGGTCATGGGTACTGGAAAACTGGCCTGTAGAAAGGCGCGACCCAGTAGGGCCGGGTTAAAGACGTTATAACCCAGTCCACCAAAAACGTGTTTCCCTACAATAATGGCAAAAACAGAACCTAGGGCTGCTCCACCCATTGAAAAGGTTGGCGGCAGAGTAAGTGCCAGCAGCAAACCTGTAATAGCAGCAGAGCCATCGCCAACGGTAAAGGATTCACCTTTGATCCTGTTGACAATCATTTCTGAAGCCAAAGCGGCAATGACAGAACTCAGAATAAGGCCCACACCAGACCAATGGAAGTAATAGAGTGCCATGATGGTAGTAGGAACCAGGGCAAAGATCACATTCCACATAATCTTGGGAACGGTGTTGGGAGAATGAAAATGAGGTGATGACGACAGGATCAGGGGTGTCTCAGGTTTATATAGCTTGGCCCTTGGATCCTTTTTCGGCTTCACCGGCTTAATAGGTTTTTCGGGCTGTTCAGGCTGGGCTTGAGATAGATTTTCTTCAGTCATAGGAACTCCACTAGACCTGGGCTTTTAGTTTTTGTTGTTGTTCAGTGGCTTTGACTTTGCCCACACGGATCCATTGAACCAGAGGGATTCCAGATGGGCAGACAAAGGCGCAGGAACCACATTCGATGCAGTTGAAAATACCCCATTCCTTGCAGTCTTCATATTTGCCGGTTTCTGCTAGTCGCGAAATGCGGGTGGGTACCAGATTCATGGGACAAACACTGACACAGGAACCACATTGGATACAGGGGTAATGACGGGTGTTTTTTATCTGGGATGCCTGCATACAAACAATTCCCGAGGTTGCCTTAAGTGTGGGCACATGGAGGTCATACTGAACCAGCCCCATCATGGGGCCACCCATAAACACTTGAGCCGTGTCATCTTTGAGACCACCGCAGGCGTCAACGCAATCTTGAAAAGGGGTTCCGACACGAGCATTGATATTGCCGGGTTTTTGTACAGCATCTCCTGTCACAGTGAGCATGCGTTGAATGAGAGGTTTCCCATCCACCACGGCTTCATAAACAGCGAGAGCGGTTGCAATATTGTTTACCACCACGCCCACATCCATGGGGAGTCCACCTGCAGGAACCTTGCGTCCCAGAGCCGCATCGATGAGCATCTTTTCTGCGCCCTGGGGGTACTTGACCTTCAGGGGCTGAACTTTAAAATTGAGTTTGAGTGCTGTGACCCGGGCTTCCATGGCAGCGATGGCATCTGCTTTGTTATCTTCAATACCCACAATGCCATTTTCAATGCCCAGGATTTTCATCATGATGGCCATACCCTTGAGAATACGATCAGTATCTTCAAGCATATTGCGATGATCACAGGTGAGGAAAGGTTCGCACTCACAACCATTCAAAATAAAGTGATCGATGGGTTTATCGGCAGGGGGGGACATTTTCACATGGGTTGGAAAGGCTGCACCACCCAGACCGACGATACCACCCTCGCGCACCAGTTTGGCCAGGACTTCTTTTGGGGCTGCTTCCCAGTGTTCAGGGGTATCCAGTAGCTCCCAATCATCCTCATCACCATCTCGTTTAATGTGAATCATGGGTACTTTTGCACCGAGGGGGTGGGGGAAAGATGTCACGGCTGCCACAGTTCCCGTAATTGAAGCATGAATGGGACTGGAGACAAAGGCAGCGGAATCAGCTATCTTTTGACCGGTTTTCACCTTGTCACCCTTGGCAACCAGTGCTTCACAAGGGGCGCCAATATGCTGTTGGAGGGCAATGAACACCTCATCAGGAAGCGGCAGGGTTTGGGAGGGCAGGTGACAGGTCAGGTTTTTGTACTCATCGGGGTGGATACCGCGACGAAAAGTGCGAAGCTGGGCTGAATCAGACATGTATTGATTGTCTCCTCATGGATAATTTTGGGCTCACCAGCGAGAATAATGTTGGGATATACGTGTTACGTTCCATGTCTGTTACCAATGGCAAAAATAAGACCAGTAGAGGTCATTTTCCCCAATCCGGTCTATAAATCTTGGATTCATTAAAATATTGTTACTATGGAGCATAGGGAGTAGCTAATGCTTAAGCTATTAATTGCGGGAAGCAGGTAAGATTATATTACTGATGAAGGTGATGAGCCGGCCCCTGCCTGTCAAGCCGAAGCTTTAGCGTAGGCTGATAATCTCCGACTTTATGGCCATAGAAAAGTCCATAGCTAATTTGGCCAACTTTGGTTGTTTTGAGCCTGCCAGGCGTAGCCCGAAAGGGTGTAGACTGGAGATAGCTTCTCCCTCGTCCCTCGATTCCGCTCGGGATGACACAAGCTCGGGATCGTGAAGACTGACAAAAAATTTCCGCTATTTCAGATTAACCCTTGATGTATAGGTAAGCTCAACCTCTTTGTTCGCAGGAACAGGAACGGTGAATTTCACCCTGGAGGCATCAACTTTGGCAAAAGGTTGAGAAGCGTTTTGAACCTTCCAGTTGCGGTAAGCGACTGTTTGAATGACTTCCACTTCAACGGCTTCATCTTTCCGATTAGCCAGAGTGATGCGGATATCCTCTTCATGATAGCGGTCGGTCTTTGAACGTCGATTCAGAATCTCACGTTTGCCCTTGACGTCAAAAGCTTCCCCTACTTCTAGAGTAACTAGGTCATCCCGGGAGGTATGCTTCAGGTTGTCTTCACCAATAAGTTTAAGGGCACCATCGGTATCTTTCTTGAATAATCGAACAATACCCGCAGGCAAGGCAACACCAGCACCAGTTTTTTTATCATTTGTGAACATGATTTTGATGGGAATGTTTGTGAATTGATCACGAGTTCCCTCATAGATGTAGCGTTTTTGGGCTTTTACCAGAGTGGGGTTGAGCCACTGGATTTGTTTTTCTTCCCGGTTGTGAACCGATACGGGAAAAGCAATATCATAGAGATGGTATTCAAAGAACTCACGTTCCTCTACAACCGGCATCGCTCGCATGGCGAGTGCGTAGGTCTTTTCTCTCCGGGAATCCATCGCTTGAGGAGACCTGGCACGATGTAAATCTCCGGCAACCAGCTTGAGCTTGGCCTGCTCGTAGTCTTTACCAGACTGATTATTCAGGTTGATCCAGGAGCTTAAATCCAGCTCACTTTCATCATCGTTGATAACAGCCACATATTCAGATCTCCAGGAGATGCCTCCAGTGAGATAAGACAGGTCGAAATTGACCTTGCCCGCTTTTGCAGCATTTAATGTCCAGGCCAGGGTGGGGCGGACATACAGTCTTTCCGTAGGGGTGGGACATTTGATGGTTCCTACGAACTGACGTTGAATAATATCGGTACCCGTGCGACTTTTTAACACCAGGGTGCTATTGTCATAGCTAAGCAACTTGCCACTTATCTTGTTCTCATTTTCCAGGATGACTGTCACATCAGCTTCGAGATATTTTTTGAGGAGCTTATTCTGATCGACCAGATCGTAACGATAATTCTGCTCTAGAACTTGAATATCTTTGTCTGAGCTCAGCTTAACTGAGGAGGGATTCAGGGTTTCAGCGACTCTCTCAATTTCAATCTCTGAAACACCTCCCTGAATTTGACGGGAGAATTGTTCTTTGACCAGCGCTTGACCGTGGTTGTACACAGTCAGTTGGGTTTGAGCATGGGAAACTGATGTAATCAGTAGTACAACGGGTAGGACTTTGATAAACCTGAACATGAGGAGCTCCTTGAAAAAGTGTTTCTTGACTTAAATATCCACCTTGGCGATAGAATTATGGATATCATTTACCGCCATGAGAGCGGCTGATCCATACCACTCCTTTAATTCCAATACCAGACTGCCGGCTTGTATGGCAGGATCTGTCTTTGTCAACGCCTCAGCCTCTTCAATGGTTTCCACATTAAAGAAATACAAACCTCGTAAGTCATCATTGCCAAAAAATGGACCTGCCAGGACCAGCTTGCCAGCCTCAGCCATTGCGCCGATGTTTTTCAAGTGAGCCGCCTGGAGTTCACTCGCCTTTTCTGGCGACTTGTCGCGATTGGGTCTCCGTTTGAGAAAAGCAATGACGTACTTGCGCATGCCATAATCATTGGCACCATATTCCTGAGCTTTTAATGAATCAAAGGGAGGTTAATATCCACCTCGAGCGTGTATTTCATAGATACTACTTGTTGAAATCCCCGATTAAGATGCCCCCGCTTCGGTTATTAAAGTCGAATGAATCAATCGCTACGCGACTTCGACTTGAAAACCGTATCCTTTGAAAACGTAATGATATCACTATATCCGTTAAAATTTATAGACTGTTTTTTACGCTGATCCAAATCTTCAATCGTGACCGGGCCATTGGCATCACTCATGCTTTCAATGACATCAACATACACCACATACAGAATCTTCTGGTTCTCAAAATAGAGTTTTTTCTTTTTATGAGCGAGAAACTTGCCCGAAACCATATTCCCTGCTGAGTTGACGATCTGAATATGATCGACTGCCAATGGAGCGTTAATAGTGGGAAGGGGTCGGCCAGAAAGAACTGGAGTTAAGGAATCTGATAGAGAGTGGGTCAGCGTGGTTTGAATCAAAGATTTTGTACTTTCCATGTTCAAACTCATAGCCTGATTAATATACGCTACCGTTTTTTCCTCGTTATCTTCCGTAATAAAGTTGATGGTCCCATCGGGGATGGCTTCATCCATGAGGGCTCCCAATACACCAAACATAAGACCAATTGGTATCTTGCCTTTGGGTCCCTGCCAGTCAATGGTGATATCACCTATATAGGTCATTTTAGAGCGGTCGCCCACCACAAAGCCAGTATTGGTTTTGTCTAGATTGATGAAGTTTTGCATATAGGAGATACGCGAAACATGATTCAATCCCTGGGGAAGCTTGGTGATGATATAGCCGTCATCCTGACCACGATAGGGATATTCTCCAAACATGATCTCATTAAATAGAATGACAGTTTCTCTGGAAACATCTTTGCCATTGTACAAAACAGTGAGTTTCCCGGCAACCAGACCTTCATCAGCTGCCAGGTCGAATACTTCCACCCTTCCTGATGATACACAATTACCGAGCACCAATAGGCTTATTACGATTAACCCCAGGCGAAGATGTCTTTTTAACAGGTGATCAAAATGTCCCATAGAATTACCCCTCTTACAGCTGTCGGTACGAAGTCGACAATCATTCTTTTGTACTATGCTATATCAGACCCAGGTTGAGCTCAAGCTCAGCTAAATTCTTAAAATTTAAAAAAGGATACACACCGGTGTAGGCGCTTCAACCTGACTCACGTATTTCAGCAGTCCGGAAGCTTGATCTCGTTTCAAGGTCACAATATTATTGGTGTGCTGGTTGGCTACGAGGATAAAATTCTCGTCAGGTGACAGAGCAAAATTTCGAGGACCTTCGCCTCCACAGCCCTTGTTGCCCAGAAGCTTCAAGGATCCATCTTCATTCACCTTTAACACGGCAATGCTGTTATGTCCGCGATTTGATGTATAGACAAAATTGCCATCGGTGGAGATGTGAATATCCGCACAGGTGTTTGGCTCAGAATATCCCGCGGGCAGTGTGGAAACTGTGGATCCCATGCTGTAGCTACCATCTTCATTCCGGTCCAGACGGGTCACGCTGCTGCTGAGTTCATTGGCTACATAGATCCATTTTCCATTGGGATGAAAAGTTAAGTGTCGCGGACCATCACCGAGATTCAAAGCCAGCTTTTCAGGTGTGGAAGGAACCAGCTTTTGTGAAGCGGAGTCAATCGTTGAAAACCACAGTTCGTTGGTCCCCAGATCAATTGAAATAATGCCGCCATCCACAGGATTAAACCAGGTGGAGTGAGCATGAGGTGCTGCCTGTCTGTCGGTGGTGCCCTGGCCAGTATGTTGTTGGATATCCAGAAGTTCGGTGAGGGGACCATCATTTTCCAGTTTTAGCAAGCCAACATTTCCGCCGGTGTAGTTGGCAGTGAGGACATAGCCTTCTTTGTTGACATTCACAAAACAGGGATGGGCTCCACCAGAGGATTTGCGATTGAGGAGAATGAGCGTGTCTTCAAAGACCATGTAGGATTCCACAGTACCGACATTTTCATCATTTTTAATCTCGTTAATAGCTACCAGGAACTTTTTGTCAGCAGATAAAGCGAGATAAGATGGATTCTCAGACATGACTGCCAGTCCTATTTGTCTCACACTTCCAGTAGCGTTCAGCTCGAATTTATAGATGCCCTGGCTGGCACCATCGGTGTAGGTACCCAGATAAAACGATTGATTTTCTTGTGTGTCCATGGTTTCCTCCTTGATGCTGTGACAGCCCGACAATACAAGGAGAGCTGTGACACTAAATATGTATAAATAAATTTTCATGATGATCAATATAGCCGAAAAACAAGAGTGCCACATAAATATTGAAGGGGATATCCTGTGCTCTTTGTTATGTATCCGAAGGCGAACCACATTACTTTATAAAATATTGATTTAACCTTTTTCCAGGGATGTCGTATCACATAATAGTATGAGCCCTCAAGAAATCCAAACCACCGATGCTGAATTGATTCTGGAATGTCAATCCGATGACCAGTCGGCTTTTCGATTGTTGGTAGAACGATATCAAACCACAGCCTTTCGTTTTGCCTTTCGTTTAACCTGTGACACGCCAGAGGCAGAGGATTTATGCCAGAAAGCTTTTCTCCGTGTCTGGAATTATCGAAAGCGTATCAGGCAGGAATCACCTTTCTCCACACTTCTTTACACCATTATAAGCCGGCTTTGGATAGATCATGTGAGATCAAAAAAGCGCTGGTTCTTCACCAATAAGTTGGATGGTGACCTTGTTGATCCCGGTCCATCTCCTGAAACAAATACCATCAATCAGGATCTGGCTCAACGTATCAAGACGCTTAGTAAAAAGCTCCCCCCCCGCCAGCAGCTCATCTTTACGCTCAGGGATTTTGAGGATTTAAAAATCCGTGAGGTGATGGAGGTGACAGGTCTATCAGCAGGTAGTGTGAAGACCAATCTGAGTATAGCCAGACAAAAAATTCGCAAGCAATTACACAGTATAACAGGACCAAGATCATGAAACATGAAAAATGGATCAGAAATATCCATCTCTTTCGCGATGGTGAATTATCTCCAGAAGAGGAGCAGGCTTTAAGCTCCCACCTCTCGGAGTGTAAACATTGTTCAGTAGTGTATGAACAGGTCCAGCTCGACTGGATCAAAGTAATGGGTGAAACTGCCATGGAGCCAGTCTTGCCACATGCTGGGCGATTAAGCGATGGTATTCTTTCTGCTATCCGAAAGGATGAGTTTCAAACTTCTCACTCCAGAAAGACAGCTCAAATTGAAAAAGAACCCTTCTTTTTGATGCCCGGTTTTCGTTTGGGTCTCCAGGTTACCAGCCTGGTATTTCTAGCTATCTTTTTCATTGAACAATTTCAAGTCACCTATTCAGTACAACGACTGGAACTCCAGCTACAATCTCAGAATATTCAGCCCCGACATGCTCGCTTAAACATGATTCCCCCCCTGTTTAAGCAAAAATTCGTTGGGATTGTGAAAGGGCAGGCTGAGAAGTTGGGATTGCCCTCAAAAAAAATTGAAATAATGCTTCATAATATGGAATCAGGCTCCTTTGACAACGAAATCCTGTCCACCAGGAAACAAGACCCTACCCTTTTGCGGAAATGGATGTCAGATCAATGGAGTACAGCCAGATTTAATGATATGAAAAGGTATTGGAGACAAAGATGAAATATTTAAGAGTTGCTATTGTGATGATTCCCTTGTTGATGGTTTCCTGTCTTGAAGTGGAAACCACCAGTAAAGTGAATATGGATGGAACCATAGACAGAACCATTCAACTGAAGGGCTCTGCCGAGAGTATTTCAGAAACGAGTTTTAATATTCCACGCCATGATCTGGCCCTATGGCAGGTCACACAGGATTCAGTGGGGGATGATAAGTTGTTGTATCAAGCCTCGGCGACATTTGAGTCGGTGGATGCGTTGAATCGGAGCTTTAAGATCAACACCAACAGCCCGGGAGTTCAAATTATTGCCACGCTTGCCCTCAATGAAGGTTTCTTTTTCACACGCTACTTTTATTCGGAAAAGATCTGGGCTGACTTGCCAGGACCTGACCTCCCCATGGAACCCTACTTATCTCAGACAGAATTAGAAGCACTTTTTGAGAATGAGTCAGAGGAAGGAAAGGGAGTCCTGGATAGTGTTGAAGCAGCTCGGATAGAGGCACAGTGGGAACGCTATATAGAGCACTTGGTTTTTGAGGATTTTATTGTCGAATTGCGAGAAGGGGGAAGGCGTTCGGGTCATAGCGAGGAAGTTGATAAGATGATCAAAGCAGATTCTGATTCACTTGAAAGTGACCTCAACACCACAAATTATCATGATGAAAACCTCGTCTGGAAATCAATTCTGGGAGCATATATTAGTTCTGAAATCATCGATGAGATCCACACTGCAAATCCAGAAGGTTTTGATGGTTTTTATCAGCGCTGGCAATTCTTCGAAGAAGTCCTCATGGATGACTATCAGTTTAGTGTAGAGATGCCCGGTGTGATTCGGAAAACATCAGCCCCTGATGTTCGAGGAAATCGTATGAGCTGGGACCCAGAAACGATTAGGCTGTTTTTTGGAGGTATTAATCTCGAGGCAGACTCTTCAGTGATCAAACCCTGGTCTCTGATAATCGCAGGATTGCTACTATTACTTACCTTGATTGTAACGGTAGCGGGCTTTCTCCGCCACCGAAGCAGGTGATGCTTATAGTGCCTGAATAACCTTCTGGAGTTTATCCTGAATCTGCTGGGTCATTTTATTGAGTTCGGCATTATTAACAGATGACATAGATGCCACAGGGTCAACTGCAGCAACTTCAATACTCCCGGCTGCCTGCTCAATAACCACGATGTTACAGGGCAGAAAGACACCAATTTTATCTTCAGCTTGTATGGCCTGGTGGGCATAACTGGGATTGCAGGCGCCCAGGATGGTGTATTTCTTAAAATCAACATTGATCTTTTTCTTCAGCGTCCCTGATACATCAATTTCACTGATTACTCCAAAACCTTCTTTGGCCAATTCAGTCGTAACCTTTTGTATGGCTGTTTCAAATGTGGTTTCAGATAGTATGGTGTTTGAATAATAACTCACAATTTTTCCTCTAAAAGTTCCAACAATATTTATGTCGCATCATAGCGTCTATATCTCAGACACTCAAATCGATATCACGTTACAATTAATGCCAGTTGACGTGCCAGAAACCCCAATAATAATCAGCGAACCATCCATACTCCAGGCCGTGAATGATAGCAGGTTGCATGCATAAATAGCTTGACTATATTCTATTGCACTAGTACACTAAAGCCATCATGAAGAGCTTAATAAATATGCCCCACGTTTTTAGCCCGATTCAGTCTATCCGCTGGCATTGCTAAGTCATCTGATCTAACCCTCCTATTCTCTTAAATCAACACGCAAAAGAGTTAATCTCAGGAAATGCTAAATGTTAAAACTTGACCATATATCCACCCCGGCCCTCCTTATTGAAAAAGATGGGCTGATTCGTCTGCAACGGGGCGAACTGCACTGCTTGAAAAACCTTGATCTGCTCGCAGAATTACAATCAAACCATTCTGGTACTATTGCCTTTGTTGTGCCCTTCTGTACAGCCCGTGAGAACCAAATGGAAGTCCTGGGTGAGGAGGATATTTTATGCCTGGCAGTTGATGAGGAGCAGACCATCTCAATGTCAGAGATCGACCAGCTTACACAATTCAAAGACATTGCCTTTAAGCAAAATTTTCAACCCACCATCAGTGACCAGGATTTTGCCGAAGAAGTCAAAAGAATTCAAGAGGAAGAGATCGCCCATGGCAAGGCCTGTCAGGTTGTCTTTTCCCGCAAGTTTGAAGGTCAGCTGGAGGCTATGTCACCCCTGGTGCCCCTGATTCTTTTTCATCGCCTTTTACAGCAACAGGGTCAATACATCACCTTTCTCTTTTCAGATGGAACAGGTCACTACTTTGTGGGGGCATCCCCGGAACGCCAACTGGAAATTCATGATGAGAATGTCATTAAGAACCCCATTGCCGGCACCATGCCCAAAGAGAGTCCGGAAAAATTTGTTAAGCAGCTCAATTCATTTCTGGAAGATCAAAAGGAGATCAACGAGTTATCTCAGATTCTGGATGAGGAACTAAAAATCATGTCCCAGATTTGTCCCCGAGGTGGAAAAATCTTGGGTCCCTTTCTACGAGAATCAGGGGCGGTTGTTCATACGGAATATCATCTGGTCGGTCACTCGAAAAAACCCGCCATTCAAGCACTGAGAATCTCTTTACACGCACCCACCCTGGTGGGGAGTCCCCTAGAAAGCGCCTTTCGTATCATTGCCAAAAGGGAAACTGAATCCCGACGCTATTATGGCGGCGAAATTGGGATCATTGAAGAAAATGGAGACATGTATAGTGCCATATTGATTAGAACAGCAGAAATTTTTAAAGATGGACGGATTGCTATCCAGGCTGGAGCGGGAATCGTTCGTGATTCCGATCCCGTGAAAGAAGCAGACGAAACCAGTGCCAAAGCAGCCGGGCTGACGAGTGCCTTGCGAGGGAATAATGCTACCACAGGAAAATTCCTGACATCAGAACTATTAGACCAGGTCAACCAATCGTTGACCCAGCGGAATAGCACCTTTTCATCTTTTCATTTTGAAGATCAGATTGGACATCGCGATCTGAGTAATCTCCACCAGGAAAGCATAACCATCATCAATAACGAGGACAATTTTGCACATATCCTCAGCCATATCACCCGCTATCTGGGATATGATACCCAGGTTGTGGATACCTTCGATTATGATGTGATCAACGACAGCTCTGATCTGGTTGTTTTGGGGCCAGGACCAGGTGATATCAACGATAAGAAGCATCCACGAATGCAGCAGCTCCTGCAAATCACCAATATGTTAGCGGCAAGAAACACACCTACGCTGGGTATCTGTCTTGGTGTTCAAGCCATGGCCAAATGCATCGGGATGCCGGTGACGCGCCAGTCAATCCCCACCCAGGGGATGCAAGTAGAGATTGATCTTTTCGGAAGATCTGAAAGGGTTGGTGTTTACAATTCATTTTCACCCCTGGCTGAAAACGTTCCCCCAGGTTTTGAAGTGAGTGTGCATGCAGACAATCGCGTGATGGCCTTGAGAAGTGAAAATATCTATGGCTTTCAGTTTCATGTGGAATCAGCCATGACTCAGAACGGCCTGGAGATTCTTACTGAAGCATTGGACTCCCTCATGGGAATTAGAGAGAGACGCAGACTGAGTTTTGAATCATTTGTAGAGAAAAGTGTCTCAGGAAAACTGAATATTGAAGCCCAGAAGGAATTCCTCCTGGATTTGAATCAACATGGTTTTTCAGGAGAGGATATCGCAGATCTGGTAAAAGTCTTCTATAAACAAATGCCTACAGCTCTGAGTCTACCTGGAGCGATTGATCTTTGTGGTACCGGGGGGTCAGGGCTTGCTCGAATCAACACCTCAACTATATCTGCTATTATCGTGGTAGCTTGTGGCGTTCCAGTTGCCAAGCATGGTAACAAGGCAGCCAGTGGTCGCTTTGGAAGCTTTGATCTGCTGGAAGCCATGGGTATGAACATATTGGCTGAAAAACCATGTCTGGAATCACTATATGGTGAGTTGGATCTGGCCTTTATTTTTGCCCGAAGTTTTCACCCTGTATTCAAACATTTTGCCCAGGTGAGAGGCGAGTTGAAGACCAAAACTATTTTTAACCTTTTAGGTCCTCTCCTCAATCCAGCAAATCCCCAATACCAAATTATCGGAACCTCCAACGAGGATGACATGGAACTCCTCATCGAAGCCGCCAGAGCCCTGGGAAAAACCAAGGTGATGGTGCTCACGGGTGCCGATGGGCTGGATGAAGTCACCCTCACAGGGGAGACCATTGTCATGACTTTGGAAAATGGTGAAATTACCCGGTCTGTTCTCACGCCGGAAGACTTTGGGTTGGAGCGGGTTGAGTTTTCAGCTATCTCAGGAGGAGATGCTGCTTTCAATGTGAAGATCACCAATGAGATCTTGTCGGGCACTTGCCAGACGTCTCACCGAGACCTGGTGTTGGCCAACACTGCTCTAGCGTTGAAATTTATGGGAAAGGTAGATAGCCTGATCGAGGGTGTGGAATACGCCCGAAAAGTTACTGAAAATGGTGTAGCAGATCAGCTTATTCAAAGCTACGCCAGATTGAGCACCACCCCGGATATTCTCCTCGAAATTGCAGACCACAAGCGTGATGAAATTGCTTCTCTCAAAACATCACTTCCCCTGGAAATAATCAAAGCAGGTCTACAACCTTCAGATCGTGATTTTAAAGAAGCTCTTGCGAAGGGAGGGGGGTTAAATCTCATTGCTGAGATCAAACAGGCATCGCCTTCTGAAAATCAAATTTTTCAAGGTTCATTTTCAGCCTCAGAAATTGCTGGTGTTTATGAGCAGTCTGGCGCGGATGCGATCTCGGTGCTTACAGATGAAAACTTTTTCAAGGGATCTCTTGAATACCTCAAACAAGCACGGGAGGCAACGAATGCTCTTCCCCTGCTTATGAAGGATTTTTTCATTGATGAATATCAGATATACCTCGCCAGATATTATGGTGCTGATGCCATTCTGCTCATTGTGGCTCTGCTAACTAAGGAACAAATCAACAGCTATATCGACACAGCAAATTCTCTAGGAATGGATGCCCTGGTGGAAGTTCATAGTCAGGGGGAGCTAGAAATCGCCCTTAAAACCAGAGCAGATATTATTGGTGTTAACAATCGCGATTTGCACACTTTCGAAATAGATACAAAAACATTTATTCGTCTGTCCTCTCAAATTCCAGATACAATAATAGCAGTGGCAGAAAGTGGCTATACCCCGGCCAGCACCAACCAGGTTCAGGGGTTTGCCAATGCCATTCTCATTGGAAGCTCTATCATGAGGAGTGAAAACCCGGGGGCTGCTATCCGAGAGATTAAGATTCCTCGGAAAAAGTTTAAAGCCTGTGGAATTCGAACCCAGAAAGATGCAAGCTATTGCGATGAAAAGGGAGTTGCATTTATAGGGTTGAATTTTGTCCCCAGCAGCAAGCGACGAATTGATGTTGAGATAGCCAGGAGAATATCCAATTCTCTCAAAAACAGTTACAGTGTCGGTATCTTTCAAAACCAGCTTGTTGACGAAGTGAATCAAATAGCTCGAGAGGTGGGTCTCGACTTTATCCAGCTTTCAGGCTCAGAAACTGTGACGTATTGTCTGGAGATGGCTCTGCCTGTAATTAAAACATTGGGGGTGCAAGAGCTAGGTTCTATGGAAGCGTATAGCGAGGTGGTGAACATGTTCATTGTTGATGGGACGACGCCAGGTTCAGGACAGGGTTACGATTATTCCAAACTCAAGGATTTCAGGCCCTCCAAACCCTTTCTGGTGGCGGGCGGGGTTAACACCGACAATGCCCGATCGATAATAGACACGCTTCCTCACGCAATGGGTCTGGATGTTGCCTCCGGTATCGAAACAAATGGCGAGGTAGACCAAAGAAAAATCGATGGAATGGCTCAAGAAATAGAGGGATGTGACCATGGATTACAAAACCACGCTCATTAACAAAGACGGACATTTCGGTGCCTTTGGCGGACGTTATGTCCCGGAGATACTCGTACCAATCATGGATGATCTTCGCGATGCCTTTTTTGATGCTGTCGAGGACGTAAGCTTTGTTGAGGAGCTAATAAAATTGCATCAGAATTACACGGGTCGGCCGACGCCGCTTTACCATTGTGAAAATCTATCGGCAAAACTGGATGGTGCTCAGATTTTTATGAAGAATGAAGGGCTGCTTCATACGGGAGCGCATAAAATCAATCACTGTCTGGGTCAGGCTCTTATCGCCAAGCGGATGGGCAAAAAAAGGGTGATTGCGGAAACTGGAGCGGGGCAACATGGCCTGGCAACTGCTACAGTATGTGCAAAATTTGGTCTTGATTGTACAGTGTACATGGGTGTAAAGGACTATGCCCGACAACGTCCCAATGTTTTCTGGATGGAGCAGTTGGGAGCGACAGTGATTCCTGTAACAGATGGCGACCAAACGTTGAGAGATGCCATCAATGCAGCTCTCAGAGACCTCATATCTCAACCAGAAGAAACCCATTATCTTCTAGGAACAGTTTGCGGTCCTAACCCCTATCCAGTCATGAATACCTACTTCCAGAAAATTATTGGCGAGGAGGTTCGGACTCAAATTGAGGATCAAACAGGCGGTTCGCCTGACTATCTGGTAGCCTGTGTTGGTGGTGGGAGTAATGCCCTCGGTTTATTCTATGATTTTTTAGATGATGAACAGGTCAAAATGATTGGAGTGGAGGCTGGTGGAAAGGGAGTTGACGGTCAAGATCATGCCGCACGCTTCCATGGTGGATCTGTTGGAGTAGCCGAAGGTTTCAAGTCATATTTCTTACAGAATGATGATGGTCAACTCTCTAGCACCCATAGCATTTCAGCAGGATTGGACTATGCTGGTGTGGGACCGCAAATTGCCTATCTACAGGAATCCAAAAGGGTGCAGTTCTCGTATGCGAAAGACGACGAGGTTATTTCAGCGTATCAACTTTTGGCCCAGACAGAAGGCGTGTTCGCTGCCCTGGAATCCAGCCATGCCGTTGCAGAGGTTATCAAGCTAGCTCCTACGCTAAGAAAGGACCAATCCATCGTTTTTAATTGTTCCGGCAGGGGAGACAAGGACTTGTTTATTGTTACCAAAGAACTCAGGGATGATGGTTTTCAGGAATTTCTGGCTGACGAATTGAGGGCAATGCAAAAGGATTCCAGATCAGTATGAAAAAGCTGAACAAACAATTGGAAAGAATCAAAGCCTCAGGGAAACCGGGCTTCATGATGCATATGGTGGCAGGCTATCCAGATCTGAATGCCAGTGAAAAAATTGCCCGACAAATCCTGGCGGCTGGAGCCGATTTCCTGGAGGTTCAAATTCCGTTTTCTGATCCCGTTGCTGATGGTCCGGTAATCGCAAAAGCCAATGAGCTGGCTTTGAGTAAGGGGATGACAGTGGAGGACAGTCTGTCCATGATCGAACGGATTGCTGGATCTACCGACAAACCGATTCTGATTATGACCTATTTCAATATCGTTCATCACTATGGTGTTGAGCAGTTTTGTAAACGAGCCCATGAATTAGGGGTGCAGGGTCTGATTGTTCCTGACTATCCCTTTGATGAGGAGTCTGACAATTCACTCATAAAATATACTGGAGAAAATAATCTGGCTTTCATACAGGTTATCTCGTCCACCACTCGAACGCATCGAATTCAGAAGATACTCACAAACGCCACCGGCTTTGTTTATTGTATGGCCAGAACAGGCACAACAGGTCGTAAAACAAAGATCAATTCACAAACGATAGAATATTTAGAATTTGTGAGAGCCAACTGTGATTTACCACTGGCGGTTGGTTTTGGATTATCAGAGAAAACCCAGGTTGATGCTCTCAAATCCTATGCTGAAGTCATGGTGGTAGGGAGTGCGCTGATTAAGGAATATGCAGACAAGCCATTGGAAGAGGGGCTTCAAGGGGTCGCAAGGTTTATGGCCGGATTAATGAAACCTTAGGCTTTTCTCAGGATAAAGTATGCCAGGTTCATCACCAGGGACAAGCCTATGAAAAGACCTGTAAAAAAAAGGAGAGTATTGAAAGATGGTCCAGGAAATAGGTATTTATTAGAAAACATGTTAGACCCAACACCAATGAAATTTGTCCGAGACCAAGGAATAACTCCAATCGTTTCATCACCATAATTCCCTTATAAGTTTTAAATAAACTATGAATCATGCGATTGATTGCAAGCAGTAGAGATGGTAACCACGGCTTGAATCAACAATCTTAAGTGTTCAATCTTCTTACAATGGGGTTATTTTCTAGGCCATGAGTCTTTTTAATAATGCCGAAAATCCCCGCACCCTGCCACCCCTGGCCGAACGTATGCGACCCAATACCTTGTCGGCATTTTTGGGACAGCAGCACCTTGTTGCTGAGAATCGACTCCTGGCTAAAGCGATTCAAGCTGAGCGACTCTTCTCCATTATTCTCTGGGGACCTCCTGGTTGTGGAAAAACCACCCTGGCCAAGATCATTGCCAGTCAGGTAGAAGCTCATTTCTATGAACTTTCAGCTGTTTCTGCAGGGGTCAAGGATGTTCGTGAAGCCATGGCCAAAGCCAGAGCCAACCGAGAGCTTGGAAAACCCAGCATCCTGTTTATTGATGAAATTCACCGCTTTAACAAAGCCCAGCAGGATGCCCTGCTTCAGGCTGTAGAAAACGGGGTCATCACACTCATTGGGGCCACCACAGAGAACCCCAGTTTTGAAGTGATTTCACCCCTTTTGAGTCGTTGTCAGGTACTCAAGCTGACATCCCATAGCAAAGAAGATCTCGCTAAAATCCTTGAGCATGCCATCGCTGAAGATCTCTTTTTAAGTACGCAAAACATTCAATTTGAAGATAAGGGTAAAGATCTGCTTCTGGAGTCTGTCTCTGGAGATGCCCGCCGGTTGTTAAATGCCCTTGAGATAAGCACCTCTGTTGCCACCCCAGATCGTGATGAAGATCAGATTATCACCATCACTGAAGAACATGTCAGGGAAGCCCTCCAGAATAAGCATCAGCTCTATGATAAAACGGGAGACTATCATTATGATGCCATCTCAGCTTTCATAAAGAGTGTTCGTGGCAGTGATCCTGATGCATCCCTGTATTGGCTTTCTGTTATGCTGGAAGGGGGCGAGGACCCCATTTTTATTGCGAGGCGATTGATTATCCTGGCTTCTGAAGATGTTGGCAATGCGGATCCCCAGGCTTTGACACTGGCCACCTCAGGGTTGCAGGCAGTCCATGCCATTGGCATGCCGGAAGGGGCTATCGTTTTATCCCAGGTAACCACTTATCTGGCTTCAACGACCAAAAGCAATGCCAGCTATATGGCCCTGAAAGCCGCCCAGGAAACGGTGCGGGAAAAAGGCGCAAAATCGGTTCCCCTGCACTTACGCAATGCACCCACCAGCCTCATGAAAGATCAAGGATATGGCAAGGGATATCATTATCCCCATAATTCTCCCGGTCACTTCATCGACCAGAACTATTTTCCTGAAGATATGGAAAACACTCAATTTTATCGACCCAGCACCGAGGGTATTGAAAAGCGTATCTACGAACGTCTCGTTACCCTATGGGCGTCGCGCTTTGAGGAACCTTCTGGATCGTAGACCATTCAAACTCTCATGTACTTCTTCATCCGACCATTCGCCCTGCGCCTCATTCTCATCTGCATATTATTGCCTTTGAGTGATACTATGGCTCTAGCAGCTCGAGGGGAAAAACTGGAGCTTATCAGAGCGGACAAAATCCAATCTTTTAATCGGGGCGGTATTACTTATCGACGCCTGGTAGGTGATGTGGTTATGCGACGTGGAGACACCCAGCTCACCTGTGATGTGGCCGAATTTCAGATGGAGAGGGATGAGGCTCTGCTCACGGGTCATGTGACCATCACGACTCCGGAATCAAAGCTCAGTAGTAAGACGGCTCGTTATACCGGGAGTGATGAATATGTAGAGCTCCTGGGAGATGCCCGTTTCGAGGATGATCCCTTTGTGGTTACCGCTCAGAAACTGGGCTATTACATCGACCTCAAAAAGGTTCTGGCGACAGATCAACCCGCCCTGGTGGATAGTGGCTCCACACTGATGGCAGATACCATTTATTACTATGAAGACAGTCAACTTGGGGATGCCCGAGGGGGTGCCTCCATGGTAAATACCACGGATAGTCTCAGTGTTGCAGGAAAACATTTGTTGTACTATTCTGGCAAAGATTCTCTCCTCAGTTATGGTGATGCTCAATTCAGGAAATGGTCAACTGAAGACACTACCTTGCGGATAGACTCAGACAGTCTCAGTCTGGAAGAAGGCTATTTCTTTGCCTGGCAGAATGTTGAGCTCCGCAATGGAGATGCACTGGGTACCTGTGGCCAGGCCGTCTACATGCAGGATGATGATGTAGCCATCATGCGTGATGACCCTGTACTCCAGGAGGAAGATTTTGTTCTAAGTGGAGACATCTTTAATCTGCACATGGATGAGGGTGACCTGAAATCGGTTTACGTTCCCGAAAACCCGCATTTCACCCAGAAGAAAGCATCTAACGACACCACCTTTACGGACTGGCTGGATGGCAAGGTCATGGCTGTAGAATTCAGCGATGGACAACCCCAGACTGTGACCCTCATTGAAATGGCTACCTCTTTTTTCAACGTGATTGAGGAGGGGCGTTACAAGGGTTCAAACAAAGTCAGCGGTGATACTCTGTTTATCTTGCTGTCTGATTCCAGTATCTCTGATATCACGGTCACTGGTGGTGCAGAAGGAGAGTTTAAACCAGCCCGTGGCAGTACAGATATAGATTTTCCCATCAAATATTGGGCGGATCATATTGCTTATAGCATGCAGAATGAAACGACACAGCTTAAGACCAATGCCTCAATTGATTATGGTGATATGAAACTGAAGGCCGGCCATGTCGGTGTTTACTGGCGTGAGAACCTGTTGCGAGCCCGTAGCCTGGTTGATACTCTCGGCTCTAATGACTTTCCGGTATTGTCTCAAACGGGACAGGAGGATTTTAATGGTCAGAGCATGGTCTATGATCTGAAAACCCAGCGAGGTAAAGTGGCTGCAGGGCGAACCAAGATGGATGATGGTATTTACTACGGTGAAGAATTAACCCGTATTAATAAAGACATCTATCTCATGGAGGATGGTTACTATACAACTTGTGATCTTGAAGATCACCCTCACTTTTATTTTTACAGCAAGCAGATGAAGCTTTTTACCGATAAAATTATCATTGCCAAACCCGTCGTTCTGTATATTGCTGATATTCCACTCATTGCTTTGCCTTTTGCGATTTTTCCCCAGAAAAAGGGGCGCAGTTCAGGCTTCATTCTACCATCCTATGATTATCGACCTACCAATGGGGGCCGTGCCCTAAAAGGCTTTGGCTACTATTGGGCCATCAATGACTATTCCGATTTTAAAATGACAGGAACGTTCTGGGATCAATACGAAGAGTTCAACTTGAGAAGTGTCGTGCGCTACAAAATGCGCTACAAAATCAGCGGTACCTTTGATGCATCAATGGTTTCCGACCGTAATGCCTTGGATGATCCCATGGAGTGGAAGTGGAGGCTCAAATTCAATCACTCCCAGACCATTGACCCCAGTTTCACTATTCGTGCAGATGGAGAACTCTCTGGAGATGCCAATTTCGACAGAAACTATAGCCATGATCAGAATGAACGTCTAAACACCAAATTGCATTCTGGAATTTCGATCAATAAAAAGTTTGAATCCATCAACAGCACGACCTCCCTGAGTGGAACCTATGATGAAAACCTCCAGGTTACACGTAGAGTGGGGGAGGCACCGGAATCTGCCGGGATCAGTCTGGCGGGACCCACATTGGCTTTGCCATCATTTCGATTTAGCCGTGCCTCATCACCCATTATTAAGGTGAAAGGAAATCAAGAGCGTTGGTACAACAGCTTTCGCTGGAGCTACAACAACGCATTTAGCAATCGTAAAAAATGGAGTTATCTTTCCTATGATAACCCCGATACTGCAGATGTTGATACCCTCTTGTGGCAGGAAAATACAGTGGATACACGGAGCTGGAATCACAACATGAGTCTTTCGGGCAACACCCAGGTGATGAATGTTGTGAAACTGGTGGGGTCGGTTTCCTACAAAGACGCCTGGGGCTTTAAGTATCTTGATCCCGTGTTGACTGAAAATGGGCTGGCTCTTGTTGATACAGGTTCTGGAGCCATTGAAACCACAGAAAATGAAGGTTTTATTCGCCGGGGAACCTTTAGTACCAGCGCCAGCCTGAACACCAAGTTGTATGGAATATTTCCCGTACATCTCGGTCCTCTCCAGGCCGTCAGACACACTTTAACGCCTTCCGTTTCTCTCAGTTACACACCTGATTTCTCAACTGATTTCTGGGGATATACTGAATCTCTTACCGATACAACAGGGGCAGTCCAACGCTTTGATCGATTTGCGGGAAGCGATTTAGGGGCCACATCAACCAGAGAAGCTTTAAGAATGAGCTACAGATTGAATAATGTTTTTGATTACAAGCTGTTTACGAACGGAGTGGAGAGTAAATCCCAGTTTTTGACCTGGGGCATGGGAGGCTCATATAATTTCAAGGCAGATTCTTTGAAAGCCTCTGATATTTCTAGTAGTATAAAGGTTAATGTAGGTAAATCCTTCCGCCTGAGTCCCAGTATGACCTATGAAATTTATGAACGCGATTCAACAGGAACCCATAAGATAAATAAATTCCGATCTCCGCGAATGACTCGAGCAAGTTTTAGTTTTGGTTTCAAGTTACAAGGGAATACCCCTGGTGGATTGCGATCTAACCCACGTGACTTGGTTTCAGAAGATAGCCTAAACGCAGATTCAGCCGAGGGTTTCGATGAGGATTTTGATTTTGGAGGTTCTCGGGCTCCCGTGAGCCGGCCCGGCCGAAATACGGCCGCCTGGACAGCCAATTTTAATTTTAGCTATTCATATAGCCACCAGAACCCCCTGGATGAAGCCAAACAAACCTTCAATCTCGGAACCAATTTAAAGTTTAATCTCTCTGAAAACTGGGCGGTAAATTATAATCCCAGATTTAATCTCATGGAAAAACGATTGGTCAGCGGCTCTGTAGGTGTTACCCGAAATCTGCATTGTTGGAAGATGACATTATCGTGGACTCCCATGGGAAGATGGGGAGGTATAAACCTGACAATCCGCCCCAATGCATCCCAGCTTCAAGACTTGAAAGTCGAACATACTTCGCATAGAAAATATTAAAACGACTATAGTCCATTCCAGTTTAACGCTTTAAACACAGTCACATCAGTACTCAAAATTTACAAAGAGGTCTATGCAGAATAGACGTAGATTTTTTTTCATCTCCGATTACTTTTAGAATAAGCATTTTAAAAACCATAATTTCGGAGTGTCTGTTGTCCCAAGTCATTGAGTTGAAAGCTCACCCGCTCGTCTCACACAACCTGGCCATCCTGAGAAGTAAAGACACTGACAGTCAGCGCTTTAGAGAAGCTGCCCAGCGTCTCAGTACCATGGTATTGGTGGCTGCTACTGAATCTTTAAATACGGTCGAACAAACGATTGAAACCCCCCTGCAGAAAACCACTGAAATGGTCTTTGCAGAGGATATTTGGTTTATACCCATTTTGCGGGCCGGTCTTGCTATGGTAGATATAGGACTCAATCTTTTACCAGATGCCCATGTTGGCTTTGTGGGTCTCTTTCGGGATGAAGCCACTCTGGAGCCTCAATACTATTACAAAAATTTACCGGATTATTCAAAGTCAGCCCATAGCTGCTTTCTCATGGATCCCATGTTGGCTACCGGCGGTAGCGCCAGCGCAGCCATTGATCTGTTAAAAGCTCAGGGGGCTACAGATATTAGATTGCTGACTTTAATCTGTGCACCGGAAGGTATAAAAGAAGTCTTTACAAAGCATCCTGATGTATCCATTTTTACAGCTTCAGTCGATGATCGATTAAACGATATTGGATATATTGTCCCCGGTCTTGGGGATGCCGGTGACCGATATTTTGGGACTTGAGCTCTAAGTTCGGCCCAAAAAAGGCGGAAGGGAGGACAGTCCGGGCGGACTGCCTCCCCTCCTATCTCGCTAGTGCAGGACAGCGGAGATATCTTCATCAGCTAACTATTCGATAAAGTCGGCCTCGGCGAACTCCTCGATACTGAAATCATTTTCTGGATCAGCGTCCATTTGTAGGATGAATTCCACAACCTTTTTTTGTGCTCCCTCTACCTGCTTGCGAGAAACGGGTCCTTCTTTGGGTTCATACATGGCCTGCTTCTTTTGAGGCAGGTTTTCTACAACCCTATCGGTTAATTCTTGATCCTGACCCTTAAGAGCGAGGGCAATATCATCTATATCAAGACTGTTGAATACATCTCTGAGGATATTTTCCGAAAGCATGGGCACATTCTCAAAAGTGAAATGATGCTTTTTCACTTCCTTGGCCAACTCTGGATCTTCCTGGGAGAGATAATCAAGAAATTGTCGTTGTTCTTTGGCATCCATGGTTCCCAATAGACCTGCCATAGCTTTGCCGCCACCTTCTGAATATTCAGCTTGAGATGGAATCTGTTTGGCTTTTTCTCTAAATTCTGAAGCAACTTCCAGAACAGCCTCTAGCGGGACGTCCTTTATTTTTCCAAGATCGACCATTGCTTCAGTTCGAATTTCAGTGGGTAATCTCTGGAGAAGACGACCCTGCATTTCTGTAGGAATCTGAGCCAACAATATGGAAACAGAACGAGTTGGTTCTGAACGAATCAGATAGGCGAGATGAACTTCAGACATCCCGTCCAGAAAAGCAAATGGTTGAGATGTGGCATCCTTGGATTCTGCAGCAAACTTCTTGGACATGAAGGAGAAATAGAACTCTTCAAGGACCATCTTCTTGAACTCAAAGTGTACATTTTTGACTTGTGGTACACGCTGGCGGACCGCAATGATTTCCTGATCGGTCAAATTTGGGAACAGCTGTCCCGCAAGACGCGCTCCCAATATATCAAAAAGAATTGCGGCTTTATCAATACCGGCTAGTTTTTTTTGATTAGCCATTATTTTTGCCCCTTCTTTTTCTTTTTACCATTGGATTTTTCTTCTTTCTCAGCCTCGTCTTCTTCCTCTTCAGCTTCACCAGTATCCTGTAACCAGTCCTTCACAATGCTGGAGGCTGAACCAGGTTTACTTACAGCCAGAGAGACGACTGACTTCTTAATACTATCCACTTCATCCCGCAATTCTGGATCAACTTCAGGTACAGGAATTTCTTCCTCTTCAGGCTCTGGTTTGGCTTCGGGTTCAGGCTTTGGTTCTACTGTGGCTTGAGCCATATCCTGTGATGGGGGGAGCTCTGGAGCTTGACGACGGCCACCCATGAGGGCACCGATAATCACAGCCAGCCCGACCAGTACAGCAGCACCAATAATGAAGAGCCATAAGAGGTCATCTTCATTCTCAGGCAGCATGGTTGCCTGGAGTCTCTGGTTTTCAAGGTCATCCATTTTCTGCTTGAGTCTGTCTTCACGATCTTTGATGGCTGATTTTTCTGCTTCTCTGCGTTTTTGCTCGAGTTCAAGCTTCAGACGTTGTTCTTCTTCAAGATCAACAGCTGATAATTGATCTTTAAGATCGTCCAGTTGCTCAGAGAGTAGTGCTAACCGCAATGAGTCCTGGCGTAAACGATCCTGAGCTTGTTCCTGTTGGGCTTCAAATAATTGTCGACGTTCTTCAGCGAGACGAGATTCTTCCTGTTCGCGTAAGTCTCTTAACTCGTTTTCGCGTTGGGTAATCCGGACTTCTTCCTGTTGACGAAGTCGAGCCAGCTCAGCGTCATGTTCTTTCTGCTTGTCGGATTCTTCCTGTCGGATACGAGCCATCTCAGCCTCAATGGCAGTCTTATTGGCCTGGTCGAGTTTCATTTGCTTTTGCTGAGATTCTAAATCTTTGATACGCTTGTTTTCAGTATCTTCTTTTTGACGTGCCTCAATGGCAGTCATCTTTTCAGCAATAGATTTCAGAAGAAGCTGTTCAGTATCAGGCTTGTCATTGGTGACACCCTGAAAATCAGCTGTCATAACCTGTAGCTTGTCACCGCGTTCACGGTTGAAATGGGCTGCGATCATGGTTACGGTACGAATGTTTTCAATTATCTGAGGGGAGATGGGGTCTTCCAGGATAACGGTCAACTCCATCTTGTTAACCCGCAGACTTGGACCGCTGATACTGGCAACAGTGTGACGAGATAATTGTGGGTTGTTACTTTCAGAATAGCTGACAAGATTTTGGTTTTCTGCTACTGTTTTAGAGACACTTTGAAGGTCTTCTTCCAGGATGACTTCGTTTTCCTCAAGAGACAGCCTTGCTTCAGCAGCAACTTCAGTTGAAGTAGTATCAGGTATTTGTGCTACTTCTTCCAGCTCTTCATCAGCCGCATAAACTACATCTTCATTGGTGTCTTCTTCCACCGCTACTTCTTCTTCGTATAATTCAAAACCAGGAGATTGAATTCCAGGAAATCCAGGTATATCAGAGGGTACATCAGTTTTTATGGGACGCTTTTTAAGAACGGTCCTGGTCTTTTTTACACCACTATCTTCCGTTGTGGATCTGGAGGATTGACTGATACCAGGTGTTTTGCGCAGGGATTGCTTGAAAATTTCTTGTTCAGGACTGATCTTCCCCTTCTTTGATCCAGGTGCTTCATAAACAGTTGTATATTTATGAGTTGGAGTTGCTTCCATAACTACGTTTACATTGACGATAAAATTCTCATGGCGTAGAATACGGTAAACCGCATCACTCACTCTTTGATGAATGGTATTCTCCAGCAGAATTTTTTGAGAGAGCACCTCTTTATTGGTGTCCGGTAGTGCAAACACCTGAGAGATCAACATCAGTGAGGTAATGATACCGCCTGTTATGATGTGTTTAAATGCTGGATACTTCATATGCTTCTCCTCGTTTCTAGCGCTGGTCCTTATTAACCGATCGTTAGAAATGTTATATCAACGCGTCTGTTCTTCGCTTTGTTTTGTGCTGTGTCATTCGCCACTTTTGGTGCTGTATCTCCAAACCCAATGGCGCGAAATTTATCAGCGGGAATTCCCTGGCTGGTTAGATATCGAATCACCGCACTGGCACGGGAAGCGGAAAGCTCCCAGTTGGATGGAAATTTGGATGAACGAATGGGATCATTATCGGTGTGACCTTCTACCGCAATGGCATAGGTCGCCTTCTCCATCGTCCCCACTAACTTCACCAGAAAGTCCATAATGGAACTTGAAAGGGTTGCAGTTCCAGAACCAAAAGCTAAATCACTGGCGATTTCCAGGGTGACTCCCCGAGCGTCCATACGAACCTTCACCTGACTCTGGAGCTCTTGCTCCACGACAAGTTTTTTTACTTCTTTATTGATTTGACTCAACGAAACTTTTTTGCTTTTTTTCTGATTGGTATCCCGGGTTGAATTTCCGAATTGTTCAAGCTTCACAGGATCGAGCGTGGACATGGCAAATAAAAGCACAAAGAAAGTCATCAGCAAGGTCATCATATCAGCATAGGTGGTAAGCCAGCCGCCCTCGTCTTGTTGTTGCTTCTTTTTTGGTGCAGTAGCCACTTAATTAGTCCTCGTATACCCTGTCACGTGGAGCAAGATATGAGTTCAGAAATTCTCTAACCAGAATGGGATGCTTTTTAACCTTGAGCATTACAATCCCATCAATAATCATATTTTGAGTAATATTTCGTTTGTCTATTCGAGAGCGCAGTTTTGCTGCGACGGGTAAAAAGAAAAGGTTGGCAAAGAGGGCGCCGTAAAAGGTCGTTATCAAAGCAATACCCATGGATTGACCCAGCTTGGCAGCAGGATCTTGATCAGCACTAGCACCATCAGCGGGAGCTCCCATGGCAAAAAGCATGGCTACCAGACCTACCAGGGTCCCAACCATACCAAAAGCAGGGGAGAATACCCCCATGGTCTTAAATACGTTGGCTTCGGCATCTTCACGAAGTTCCCGGTTGACAACACGGGTTTCCATGATGATGCGGATATCTTCTTCAGGAAGACCATCAACAATCATCTGTACGCCATCTTTCAGAAACCAATCTTTGATGCCATCGGTTGCTTTTTCAAGATCTGCAGTACCCTTACGAGCAACAGCAGCCAGTTCCACTAATTCACGAAGTGTGTCACTGTCATTATGTGTGTCACCCTTGAAAACAGCCCAGAGATTGGTATACAGTGAGAGTACCTCTTTAACAGGGAAGGCCATGGCAGTCGCAGCAATAGTACCACCAAGCACAATCATGAGAGACTGGAGATCCACAAAGGTCATCACACCGTTTGGGAGAACCTGAGATACGCCAAATACCGCGTATCCGATCAAGCCTGAACCGAATAATAACCCTATAATGGTTGCAAAATCCATATGCTAATCCTTTTCCTGTTAATCCCTTGCGGAAACGGCTGAACGCAGCCGGTTCTCGTTTAAAGCACGCAGGATATTACGTACTTCGTCATATCCGGGGTCGATCTGAAGAGCAATGTTCCAATTAATGGTTGCTCTGTCGATCTGATTAAGCTTGTAATAGATGGATCCCCGTCTGGCATATGCTAAAGCCAGGTTTGGATTGTATTCCAAAGCTTCATTAATCTCAACCAGTGCATCATCATATTCTTCGTTGTAGAACAGGCGCAGTGAGCGGGAGAGATGTTTCAAAGCCTGGTTGATCCGGGCATCGGAAACGTGGCGTGCTAGCTGAAGCGAGGCCACGGAGTCTTCCAATACCTGATTTCTTTGTTCTAGATGTTCCACCATACGATTGAGTTGTTCAATCTCAGCGCTTGACATTCTCAGTGAGTCTCTCAGCACCAGCAGTTGACGTTCCTGAGCTTTGTGCCAGCTTGAGTCAATCACTGTTCGCATGGGCAATCCGTCTTCGGTGACAACACCAGAAACCTTGATACCGCCACGTTGCTTACTTGCTGCTGATTTGACGCGAGGCAGGAAATAATCCAGTCCAATTCCTATACCGGGAGGGTTCTCACGATCCTCACCGAGATAGGGTAAATTTTGCATGTTGGAGAAACCGACATTGATGTGGTATTCCTGGGTCAAAGGTACTTTAATACCGGCGTTGATACCCACACCGTCCCATTCAATAATGAAATCAAGACCACCACGGTCAGCCATAATGTTGGTGTTCAATAAAAGACCAAGAAAGAAGCCAATACTATTATCTCTGGGTGTTTTGGTTGTATCAAAAGAGGTTGCTGTACTGTCAATAGTGAGATCATATTTTCCAAAACTGGAACCATAACGTCCAGAGCCAATACCTAGATAAGTTTTGAGATTATACTCGGAAAAACTATTCTCGCGACTGAGGAGCATGTAATAGGAAAGGTTGCGGACTCGCTCTTCAAGATCAGTTGTATCCGAAGACGTATTAGATATACTGATGTCATTCACACCAATTCCCACAGCCGTTTCACCGTAAGTCAGTAGTCGGTTTTGTATATGTAGGGCAATATCGTTTTCATTACCTGCTTCACCAGATTGAATAGCTGACAGACCCAGGCGGAAGTCACGGGTAATATCCGTCTCCAGAAAGGCTCCCTTGTTCCAGTAATCGGTCTCAAAAGCACCACGGGTGGACTGACCAGCAACACCAAGACGCAATAAATAGGATTCATTGTACAGGCTGGATGTTGGAATATGCATCATGGGTCCAGGTCGTGAATAATTCAGGGTCGTTTGACTGTACACTGATATGCCTGAAGCTACGATAACAAAAATAAGTATATGTTTTAACGTTTTCATATGATGATCTCCAGGATCAGCCTCTCATCTCGTATCATTCCTGCACAAATCGTCTGGCCAGGGTCAAATATTCACTCCCTGGATGACGTGAAACCAATTCTTGAAATGCCAGTTTGGCTTCTGGAAGACGATCCTTGTTTTTGAATGCCAGACCGATCATTACCAGAGCATCGTCCAGCTTATCAGAATTCTCGAAGCGCTGCACTTGTTCAAATGCGCTAATCGCTTCATCATAGAGTCCTTTTTCAAAGTAACAACGGCCAACCCAATACTGAGCATTGGCACGCATCGTAACATCAACACCAGCTCTCACGATGTTGTTAAAATCTTCAATGGCCTGGTAATAGAGTTCCTGATGGTACTTGGTGAGACCGCCTCTGTAGGCAGCCTGCTCTTCGCTGGTACTCAATCTTGCGCCGCTATATGGCTGTGCTACAGAAGTCGTGGTGACAGACTTATGTTTCCAAGGTGTGTTCAGTTCAGCAAAGACGCTATCGGAGGTTCCGCTTTCACCAGGTACAAAATCAGGGGTTTTTCTGGCATTTTCCTGCTGACCAACCAGACTGGTAATGCGGGTACTCAACAAGGCACGATCAGTTTCTCCTGCAGCTTTAATCTGATAAATTTCAGTCTGTAGGCTGTCAATCACCTGGGTCTGATACCTTAAACGAACTTCAGTTTCTGCCAGCTTGTGCTGATAGCGGTTTAATTCTTCTTCCAGTTCCATCTGCTGCCCCATGAGTTCCAATGAATCGACGGATACCGCATTGAGTTCGGGACTAACACGACTACTATCCTCTATCCTCAGGCCAATATCGTAAAACAAGCCGCTGGGATTGGTTTGACCAAAAGCAGCCAATCCAATCAGGAGGATGGTCAGGATGATATATGGGCGCAGTGTTCGCATTATTCTCGTTCTAGCGATTTCCCTTTAGGAAGTCTTTAGCTTGACTTGTCAACTCACTATCTGGATATTCGCTAAGAAAACGTTCCATGTTTTCCCGTGCTTTCAAATAGCGACCAAGTTGCTGGTAGCTGATGGCAATTTTGAAAAGAGCATGATCACTCTTGTTATTTTCATCAAAGGTGAAAACTTTTTTGAATTCAGTGATAGCAGATTCAAAATCTTCTAAGGAATAATAACATTCACCAATCCAGTACTGGGCATTGTCTGCATAGGCACCATCAGGTTCTCGAGTGATGAGAATACGAAATTCCTGGATGGCTTCTAGAAAGTCATTATTGAAATAATTATTAAGAGCATCGTTGTAGGCCATGCGATAATCAGCATTAAATGTATAACCCCGGGCCTCAGGTTGAGCAGCCGTAACTGGTTTATCAATGGATGGAGGTGGGGGAGATACAATAACTGTGGTCTTAACCTTCAGAGGTTCATGTTTGGCTTCAACTGGAGTGGGCACTGGCTTAACAGCGACCGTTTTCAGATCAACACTGGTATGGGTTTCCATGGCGAGTTGCTCAATTTGAATTTCCAGGGAGTCGTTGAGGCGTTCTAAATTTTTCATGCCCATCTTCAGAGAATCAATTTCCCTGATCAAGACATAAATATTGCCTCTCAGGTTGATGATATCTGGATCGCGGGGGGTGGCAACCAATTCAATAACCGGTTGTTCAGCTTTCTCATCCAGCTTGGTTTGATAGACAGCAATTTGAGTATCCATGGCAGCAATGCTGGCTCTGAGAAGCTCAACTTCTTCCCTGGATTCACGGAGCTTAACCACTTCAGCAGAAAGCGCCTTCATCTGAGATTGCATTTTCAACTGCTCAATACTTGGAGCAGGTGCAGCAGGCTCTTTTGGCGTACAAGCCATGAGTCCCATAAGGGTTGCCAAGGAAAGGGTTAATATGAGTGGATGTTTAGATATCATGCTCTTCCCAGTCAATGGAATAACTATATCCTATAAATGAGCCAAATGAGTTGGGCACATAAAGTTCAAATTCGCCACTGGCACCAGGGAATAGGGAGGTGTCGGTGTTTACTCCACTGGAAAACACATGATGAGAGCCCTTGACAAAGGCTGTAAGTTCACGGGTATCACCACTCCAGTTAATTCTAAAAAGAAAGTTTACTTTAACAAAGTCAGCTCTGCGACCGCCAATATTTTTGACTACACCAGAAAGGATGGTATTACCACTGCGGTCCTTGCGCTCTTTGACGCTGCCGGAGAGAACCACATTTCCTGTGTATTTACTATCACGGGTATCACCTTTAACATCTTGAGTACTGGCCATACTGGCGCGATCACCATTAATATTCATGGGAACACCACCGCGACCCTTATTATCTGCAGCAGTCACAGCAGGGGCATCATCTGATGTGGGAATGTTATCCACAATGCGTAAGACCTGGTCCCTTGAAACTGAAAGCACGCCAATGAGGGTTTTGACCTGGATGTTATCTTTATCCTGATCAACGACATCTCCAAACAGCTTGGTGCCATTCTCTAAATGTACTTCTTTACTATATATACTTAAGGGGTTCGTCCATACTTCACTTTGAGTCTGAAGTTCAGTCAATTTCTTTTTAACATATTTTAATTCGGCAGCCAGACGTTTGACTTCGTAGTTGATTTCACTTGTGACGAAATCAGCAGATTCGCCAGCTTCCGGTTTTTTATTTCTAAGTTGATCCAGATTGTAGATCAGGTTATCAGCTTGCTCACCACTCTGCCAGGCAGATTCATCCGTGCCCTGAGCATCTACACCTGCAGACTCAGCACGATTTGTTGAATCGCCAAGTGCTGACTTTTTGTCCCAGGACTCTTCTTCCGGTTTAGATTTTCCACCGAACATTGAGCACTGTACAAATGTCAGGGTTAGAGCCAATAACAGTACTTGTAAGCTGTATCGCTTCATACGCAGCCTCTTCCGACTTAACATTGCTTCCAATTTTATGCGGAGTGTAACCTGTCCTGCACCGCATTCGTATAGAATTTAGCGAGCCGTTAAAATCTTGTCAAGAGAATACAACTGTTTTTTAGGCACTTATAGCGACTACTTAAGAAAATGCTTTAAGTGATACCACATATTGTGGTTTTAAATGGGGGAGTTTCCGTATCTTGTGGAAAAAAAGGGTCAAAAAGAGGTGTTTTGGACAAAAAAATCAACAGTTTAAGTGACTTTTCTCATTTTTTAGCAAAATTTTTGCTTGGGTGAGGGCAGGCGACGAAGTCAATAATTCAGGGATGGATGCAAGGGCTTTGCGATAGGGTGCCCAGGAGGCTGCTTTTAGTGCTTCATCCAGTAAGAGCCATTTGAAAGCATCATGCTCGCCACTGAGTAGGGGATCTTTGTAGTCAACCTCAGCTATAAAGGCAGGGACATGAATGATATGGTCCTCAGTCTGGAGATAGTATGTGGAGACATGGTCGAGGGCATAGAAATTCTGTGGTATATAACCTGTCTCTTCTTTCAGCTCGCGCAAACCCGCTTCCCAGGCTGTTTCGCCCGGTTTGATTTTACCTGCTACGGGTTGCCAGATTCCAGGGTAGCTATTATCAGGGGCACGTCGCAACAAAAGATAATGGCAGCCGTCATTTGTTGGGGTGAAGGGGAAGACATCTATGTATTTCATCGGAGAATATACATTATTCATAACCTTGCGAGGGTTTTAAACCTTCGCAAGGTTAGTTAGCACCCATGGTTTTTTTGAAAATAACCACCGAATCTCCAATGAATTCAACTTGAGCTCCCCAGCGCTTAGCCAGCCAGGTCATGGTTTCTGGGGAAAAAAAGACAACATGGGTCTCATCTTTTATGTAGTGCCAGCTTCCCAGATCAATATCTGGCATTCGCAAACTGGTCATGATTCCCAGAAAGCCCTGGGGTTTCAAGCATGCCCAGAGACGATCCAGTTCCTCCGCGGGTTTATGAAGATGTTCAGCGACTTCTGTTGTGGTAATGAAATCATACATGGTCTCGAAAACACGCTGCTCTGGAGCGTAGAAGGTATCATAGTGAGCCATGGAATGCCCCTGCTCCTCAAACATGAGCTTGAGGAGTGGACCAGGACCAGATCCAAAATCAAGACCGCTGGAGTTGGATGTAATTCGATTGATCATGGGCTCACTCATCTTTTGGAGAAAATTACGATAGCTTGTGCTCTCAATATCATTCTCGTGAAGCTCGTAACGTTTGAATTCCTCCTCCCTGCTCAGATGTGAATCGGGGTGTGCAAATACCAGATCACAGATGGGACAATGGAGATATTCACGAAATGCATCAGAATGATAGTGAGAGGTATCTGGATGTGAGCAAAGTGGGCAGGGTGGGAGATTCATAAAAACCTATATAAACACCAAGCGGAGATTGAATCCCCGCCTGGAAGTAAAATCGGTGTATCTGTCTTTTCTTAAAATGGCAAAGGCTCGTCGTCATCTCCACCAAAGGGGGTGCCGCCGCTTGGAGTTGAACCACCTGAAGGTGCTCCGCCACCATAACCACCGCTATTGGGTGCGCGTCCACCACCTCCGCCACTGCCAAGAGATGTCACAGCATTGGCTACAATTTCAGTCGTATTCATTTTGACACCATCTTTGTTTTCCCATGAACGAGTCTGAAGACGACCCTCTACATAAACCAGGGCACCCTTGTCAAGATAGTTCGCTACAAATTCAGCTGTTTTGCCGAAAACGACAACTCGTGACCACTCAGTTTCGTCCTTATAATTGCCATCTCTGTCTTTGCGGGACTCTGTTGTAGCAACGCTTAAGTTTACAACTGCCATCTGGCTTGCAGTATATTTTAACTCGGGTTTTTGACCGAGACGACCTACCAGGATTGCTTTATTTACACTATTCTTTTGCATGTTTCCTCCACTTGACCCTTCTGGGTCGTTCAAATATGACTAATGATCTAATTAAATATTGAGGGAACTGATCCATTTTTCTAAATCAGCAATAATCCAGGCTTCAATTTGATACCCTCTGTGTTTCAGGGCGATTGCTTCCCAGACTCCTCCCGTGACGTGCGCCCAGGGCTCCTTGAAATTTTGGAGATCTTGATCGTCTCCCAAAACCGCAATCATTTCACCATCTCCCTTGTAAACTGAAGACATATCTGGAAACCGGGGGCCTTTGCTTAGATCCACTGGACCAAGTAAGGGGTTGCGATTTGATAAATTAATGTGGTCCTTCACCAGTTGATTGGTGTCCAGTGCTTCAATTCCCTTGAAAAGGATGATTGCTTCTCCAAGATTCAGCTCATCCAGAGCAGCAACCTGTTCCCGGCAAACTGATATACTTTCTTCAGAATAGGCGATGATGCTTCCCTCGGGGAAGACCTGATTTAATCTGTCTTGGAATTCAAGGGCGCAGAAGATGATGGGAGTTGAAATCATTCCTGATTGAAGTCCTCATTGTCCAGGATATTGATCTCAGGCTCAGTGCTTGCTTGTGCCAAATCTTCTACGGTGAGATCATTTTTTGAAAAATCTACAATCCGTTCATTGCTTAAGACAGAATCTCCTGAGAAGGATTCATTATCATCTCGGTTTGAAAATTCTTCCTCGAGAATCTCAAGGTTGGAGCGAAGACTGCTTTTCAGCTTAACCAGTATGGAATCACGTTGCGCAAGGAGTCTACGAATTTGCTTTCGAATTTCTGACAAATCCTGGTAAGCTGCAAAGAGTTGAGCTTCTTTCTCAGTATTGGCTTTGCGAGCAATTGTATCTGCCTCATTCTGAGCATTTCTGATAGTCTCCTGAGCGGTCTTCTGTGCCAGGAGTAATGTTTCTTTGAGGCTGTCCTCTACATTCATGTAGGTGGTCAGTGCGAGTCGGGCTTCCTTATTCTCAGCATGAATTTCGTTGGACTCCTTGATCAGAGCCTCAAGTTCAACAGCCATTTCTTCCAGAAATTCGTTTACCTGGTCCTTGTTGTACCCCAGAGGAGATTGTTTAAATTCCTGATCTCGAATTTCTTGTGGGGTTAGACGTCCCATAATTGTCTCCTCATTTAATATTCCCGGGCTCCGAAAAGTGCAGTTCCCACCCGTATATGGGTGGCACCCTCTTCGATGGCGATTCTAAAATCACTGGACATGCCCATAGAGAGAATGGCAGGTTTCCCGCTCGTTCCAACCTGTTTTAGCACTTGTTCTTGAATAAGCTTCATTTTTCTAAAGGCTTGCCTGATTTGATCAGTATCCGATGTGAGGGGCCCAATGGTCATCAAACCCTGGAAATCCAGATTAGGCTTTTCAGTACAGTAAGCAGCAAGTTCCAATGCTTGAGTTGGTTCAACACCTTCTTTGTTTGCCTCACCAGAGATATTGATTTCTACAAGAACGGGTATGCTCAAATCTTGAGCTCCAAATCGTTGATCCACAGCATCAGCGATGCGAATGGAATCAATGGTATGGATAATATCAACCCGACCTGGTAGGTATTTTACCTTATTACTCTGGAGATGGCCGATAAAGTGTCTGATGATGCCATCTGGATTGAACCCTGGAAATTTATCTCGAACTTCCTGGGCTCTATTCTCTCCAAAATCACGCAAACCCGCATCATAGGCCTGCTGCATATCTTCCACAGGTTTCCGCTTGCTGACACCAATAAGTGTGATGCCTTCAGGGGACCGGCCAACCTGGTTAGCAGCTTCAGCTACTTCATCCTGTATCTGGTTCAGCCGATCAACAAAGCTACCCATGGAACAACTCCTTTATTCAGCTGGCGGTGTTTCTCCCTCACCGTCAAAGATATCCTTTTGCTCGACTTCAGGCACTTCACCTTCAGTAGAGTCAATTTCAGCCGGGCCTTTCTCTTCCTGTACCCGTGTCACGGCGGCAATGGAATCACCGACATCAAGACGAATCAATTTGACACCCTGTGTGTTCCTGCCAATACTGCGAATGGAGGAAACAGGCTGACGAATGAGCACGCCACGACTGGTAATAATCATGAGATCATCATGATCCACAACTTCCAGGAGGGAAACCATACTGCCGACCTTAGGTGTGGTCTTAATCGTGATTATACCCTTACCAGAGCGATTCTGAACGCGATAGTTGATCACTTCGGTTCGTTTTCCAAAGCCATGTTCAGAAACAGCCAGAACGGTGCCTTCGCGACGAACAACAATCATACCTACGACATGATCATCATCACCCTTGAGCTCAATACCCTTGACACCCATGGTCTTGCGACCCGTGGGACGAATATTGGTCTCACTAAAGCGGATAGACATGCCATTTCGTGTTCCCAGGATGATGTCATTTTCACCTGAGGTGATTTGAGCATCAATGAGATGATCATCTTTACGAATGTCAATGGCAAAAATGCCACCCTTCATGGGACGACTGTATGCTGTGAGAACAGTTTTCTTGACTAGACCCTTGGCAGTAGCCATGGTGATGAACAGATCTTCAGAATATTCTCTTACTGCAATGTAAGCCTGGACATTTTCACCCTGGTCTACACGCAACAGATTGATCAATGCACGACCCCGTGTGGCTTTTCCAGCCTGAGGTATTTCGTGAACTCGCAACCAATGACATTTTCCACGATCTGTGAAGAATAGGATGTAGTCATGGGTGGATGCTGTAAAGAGATGCTCAATAAAGTCTTCATCTCGTGCTTTCGCTCCAGCAGAGCCTCGGCCACCTCTATTTTGGCGACGATACCCGCTCACTGGGTAGCGTTTAATAAAACCATTGTGAGTGATGGTAATAACCATCTCTTCTTCAGCAATCATATCTTCAATGGTGAAGTCCTTGGCGTCAAAGACGATTTCTGTACGACGATCGTCACCATAACGATCCTGGACGTCACGCAATTCAGTCTTAATGATATCCATGCGGAGACCCACATTGTTGAGAATCTCGTTCAAACGGGCAATCAGCTTGAGAACTTCAGTATATTCATCAATAATTTTCTGACGTTCCAGACCAGTAAGTTTCTGGAGACGCATGTCCAGGATAGCCTGGGCTTGAATTTCTGATAATTCAAATTTTGATACCAGGGAAACTTTAGCTTCAGGTGGATTTTTGGAACCACGAATGGTCTTGATAATCGCATCAAGATTATCCAGCGCAATTTTCAAGCCCTCTAAAATATGTGCTCTCGCCTCAGCTTCTCTGAGTTCGAATTGAGTCCGTTTAACCACAACTTCATGGCGGAACTTGATAAACTCAGCAATAACTTGTTTCAGGGTCAGTACGCGTGGCAAACCATCAACCAAAGCCAACATGATGACACCAAAAGTCTCCTGCATTTGAGTATGCTTGTAAAGCATATTCAGAACAACTTCTGGAACTATATCACGTTTTAGCTCAATCACGAGACGGATACCGTCTTTATCTGATTCATCACGGATATCAGAAATACCCTCGACCTTTTTGGTCCGAACCAGCATGACAATCTTTTCAATGAGTGAAGACTTATTGACCTGATATGGAATTTCAGCAATGACCAGGCTGAAGCGACCATTCTTGTGTTCTTCAATATTGGCACGGGCGCGAACAGTTATTTTTCCGCGACCCGTTTCATAGGCTTCTTTGATACCGGCCGCACCATAGATAATTGCAGCGGTGGGGAAATCAGGACCCTTGATGTGGTTCATGAGCTCAGAAACTTCAATCTCAGGATTGTCAATTTGAGCCACAATAGCATCCACGACCTCGTTCATATTGTGAGGGGGAATATTGGTTGCCATACCCACAGCGATACCGCTGGAACCGTTGAGAAGCAGATTCGGAATAACTGCCGCCAGCACTGAGGGCTCTTTCAGGCTTTCATCAAAGTTTGGTGTGAATTTCACGGTCTCTTTTTCAAGATCCTTGAGCATTTCACTGGAAATACGCTTCATGCGGGCTTCTGTATAACGCATGGCTGCAGCACTGTCACCATCAATGGATCCGAAGTTACCCTGACCATCTATCAGGGGATAACGCAGGGAGAATTCCTGGGTCATACGTACCATGGAATCATATACAGCAGAATCACCGTGAGGGTGATACTTACCCATAACGTCTCCAACAATACGAGCGCTTTTTCGATAAGCTCGATTATACCCAACACCCAATTCCATCATTCCATACAGGATGCGACGATGAACGGGTTTTAAGCCATCCCGGACGTCGGGTAGGGCACGTGACACAATCACCGACATGGAATAATCCATATAGGATTTTTTCATTTCCTCTTCGATCGATGTGTTCAGGATGTTCTGTCTCTGAATCTCCAACTCAATACCTCTTTATTTCTGTCTTAATCAAATTTATTTGTTTCATATCCATGGCCGTCATCCCGAGCGGAGTCGAGGGATACGATCCAAGTCCCAACCTACTTACCCCTCGACTCCGCTCGGGGTGACAAGTTGAGATTGCAGGCCATTAAACATCAATATTCGTTACATATTTAGCATGGGACTGAATAAACTCACGACGTGGTTCAACCACATCACCCATAAGGGTTGAGAAAATTCTATCGGCAGCGGCTGCATCATCCAGGTTGACACGCATCATGGAGCGAACTTCTGGGTCCATGGTTGTATTCCACAATTGATCAGGATTCATCTCACCCAGACCTTTATAGCGCTGAATCTTGGCGCGAGAGGGATCACCCCCATCTGTCAATTTCTGAATGGCAATATCACGCTCATCATCATCATAGCAGTACTTCTCTTTTTTACCCACACTGACTCTGTACAGTGGAGGCATGGCGATGTAAACATAGCCATTGATGATTAACTCTGGGAGATATCTAAACAGGAATGTCAATAACAGCGTACGAATGTGCGCCCCATCAACATCAGCATCAGTCATAATGACGATCTTATGATACCGCAATTTTTCCATATCAAAATCTTCTTTAAAACCTGCTCCAAAAGCAGTGATCATCATCCTGATTTCATTATTTCCAAGAATCTTGTCGATACGAGCCTTTTCGGAGTTGATAATTTTTCCCCGAAGAGGTAGAATTGCCTGAAAGCGACGATCTCTTCCCTGTTTGGCAGAGCCACCAGCAGAATCTCCCTCAACCAGATAAATTTCACACATAGCTGGATCCTTGTTAGAGCAATCTGCCAGTTTTCCAGGCAAATCACCGCTTTCAAGGGCGCTTTTACGACGGGTCAACTCCCTGGCTTTACGCGCGGCATCACGAGCCTGGGCAGCCATAAGACTTTTCTCAATAACCCTTTTTGCAATAGCCGGGTTCCGTTCCATAAACTCATTCAACTGATCGCTTACGAATGAATCAACAATACCCTTGATATCACCATTGCCCAATTTGGTTTTGGTTTGACCTTCAAATTGAGGTTCTGCTACCTTGATGGACATGACGCATGTCAGCCCTTCACGAACATCATCACCACTTAGCGTGGTATTGGTCTTCTTGAACATATTATTACGGGTGGCATAGTTGTTCAAGGTTCTGGTCAGGGCAGTTCTTAGACCGGAAAGGTGTGTTCCACCCTCAATGGTATTAATATTATTCACATAGCTGAGAATAATCTCGTTATAACTGTCGTTATACTGAAAAGCCACATCAATTGGAACATTATCTTTTTCACCTTCGAAAGCAATGACCTGCGGATGGAGAGGATGTTTATTCTCGTTTAAATAATCAATGAATTGCTTCAACCCACCTTTGTAGAGATAGGTTTGAGAGCGTTCTTCATCAACGCGTTCATCTTTCAGGTGAATAGTTAGACCTTTATTAAGGAAGGCCAGCTCACGAATACGATCTTCCAGAATATCCCAGTCAAAAACATGATACGTAAAAATAGTATCATCAGCCGTAAAAATGACTTTTGTACCTCTTTTTTTGGTTTTCCCTGTAATCTTCATGCCTTCGGTCATGAGACCCTTTTCAAAACTGACCTCATATGTGGAGCCATTACGGTAAACTTCAACACTTAGGTGTGCTGCCAGTGCGTTTACTACAGAAACACCCACACCGTGGAGTCCACCAGAAACTTTATAGGAATCCTTGTCGAATTTTCCACCGGCATGGAGGGAGGTCATAACCACTTCAAGTGCAGGTCGACCTTCCTCTTTGTGCATATCAACTGGAATACCACGACCATTGTCTTCAACGGTAATTATTTCACCCTTGCCAACGGTCACGTAAATTGTATCACAATATCCACCCATGGCCTCATCGATGGAGTTGTCAATCACCTCATAGACTAAATGATGAAGACCACGCTTGCCCACATCACCAATGTACATGGCGGGGCGTTTGCGGACGGCCTCAAGACCCTTTAGGACGGTAATGGATTCCGCACTATAACTTTTTGCTGCAGGATTTGTTTGATTGTCACTCATGTAAACTTGATATCCTTAACTACGTTTTTTGCTAATGCTTCATTAACACTGTTTATCAAACTATTTTTCATAAATACGAGTTCATTACGCCAAACTGGCGAACTTACTTTCACATACATCACACCGTTTTCAATGCGTTCTGCCTCACTGATATCTGCGATTCTCTTCCCAACGATCTCAGCCCAGCGGGAGACAGCCATATTCTGCTGGATCGCTTTATTAATACCCAGATCATTAAAGAGTTGGGTAAATACATTTCCAATACTTTGTGCCTTAGCCATTGGCCTGCATCTTTCCGGCATCAATAATTTGCAGGGTATCCCCCTCGAGTTCCAGACCGTGATGTCTCAAATCTGCCAGGTCTGTGGCGGTGATAAATATCTGATGTCCGCCGCGAAGACTCTCCACAATCATGGTGCTGCGCTTGACATCGAGTTCTGCGAAAAGATCATCCAACAAAAATACCGGCGGTTCACCCAGAAAAGTTTCCAGAAACCGACCCTCAGCAAATTTGATAGCTACCAGAACCAGTTTGTGTTCTCCCTGTGAGCCAAATTTTCGAAGATCCTTGGTGTTCAGGTAAAAAGTGAACATATCTCGATGGGGTCCGCGGGTGGTGGTGCCTTTGCGCATATCTTCAGCCAATGAATCCTGATAGGCGTTGCGATAGAGACCTTCCAGCTCACCAGCCGTAGATCTCACGTTTGAGATGAAGGCCATTTTCACAGCTTTCTCCTCTTCAAGCTCAGCATAGGCCGCATAGAGAAGTTTTTTAAACTCAGTGATATGCTTGCTCCGAGCTTCGTGGATGTGGGCAGAAATTTTGGCTCGCTGATCGTCCAGTGTCGATATTTGAATTCTGTCGACAGGAATACCATCATTGGCATAACTCTGTAGCAAGGCATTGCGTTGTTTGAGGAGGCGGGCATAGGTCTGTAAGTTTTCCAGGTAGACAGCATCAACCTGAGACAGGAGTTTGTTGAAAAACAAACGTCGAATTTCAGGGGAGCCAAAGGTTAACTCACTATCTTCAGGAGTCAGGGAAACCAGCGGGAAGCGACCAATAATCTGAGCCCGGCTGGTAAGGTTTTTACTATTCACACTCGCCAACTTTTTCCGGGTAGATTCCACCTTCAGACGGACTTCATGGTCGTTTTTGTGGTGATCGGTAAAGACACCCTTCAATTGATATCCGACTTGACCATGACGGGAAAGATCTGCATCCAGACGGGTTTTAAAACTGCGGGTATAGGCCAGACTGTGAATGGCTTCCAGAATAGTGGTTTTTCCAGCACCGTTTTCTCCATGGAGAATATTGGTAAAGGGACCAAATTCCATGGAAACCTGTTCGTATTTACGAAAATCAATCATCGTAAGCGTCTTAATCAGCATACCTGAGTGTTGGATGGGGCTATAGCGTTAATCATTACGTATCGATTCAATACCTTATCTTTGCCGGTAAACAAACCGGTCAATTTCTCCCTGTTTTAGAATCAGTTTGACGACCGGCTGTCCTGCCAAGATACCTATCTACCCCTGAAGCCTGATAGGCATCAAGAGCATGACTAATTCTTCTTTATCTGCCTGAACTTCAGGCAGTATCAATCCAGGACCAATTTCAGAACCCAGCCTGAAGACCACGCGATCCGTTTCAACATTCTTGAGCATATCCTTGAGATAAATTGAATTGTATCCCAGGGTCAATTCTTCACCATCATAGTCAGACAGAACCTGCTCTTTAGCACTGGTGCTGGCTTCAGGATCTTCAGTAAACACCTCGATGTAGCCAGGGTGCAGTTTCAAGGCTACCTGGTGTGTCGTGCGGTTTGAAAAGATGGACACGCGACGGACAGTGGTGACCAGATCTTTACTGGAAAGTGTCACTGTCTTATCGTTGGTGGATGGAATAACAGATCCGTAATCTGGGTATTGCTCATCAATCAGGCGGCTGAAGATGGTGGCTGTCTCTGTGGCAACAGAGATGTATTTTTCCCCAACGGATAGATTGATGGTATCGCCATCATCGAGAAAGGACTGGATCAGAGATAAAAATTTTGGTGGAACGATGATGTTGGCTTCAAAATCAGCTGAGGCAAAATCCCGGTTCGTGTATTTCACCAGGCGGTGACCATCGGTGGCAACAGCACGAATTTCATTATTTTTCAATTCAAAAAGAACACCGAGAAGCGCTGGCTTTAACTCATCTTTCGAAACAGCAAAGACCGTTTTCTCTACGGTGCGTTTTAATACTTTTGATTTGATTTCAAGACTTTGGGCTGGACCCAATTCAGGAGCTTCCGGGAAATCCATTGCTGGACGTCCGACGATCTTGTAGGTACCCCCGGTTGTAGAGAGTGTCACGCGGTTGTCATCTGACCAGGCAAAGGTCAGCTCAGTATCAGGCAGTTCGCTGGTGATTTCCTGCAGAAGACGGACAGGCAGTGCGACAGCACCGTCATCGTCTCCAAGGACATTCAGGTTCAGGGTATAGGTAATTTCGATATCAGTACTGCGCATAGAGAGAACATTCCCTTTCACGGTGAAGAGAATGTGGTTGAGAATGGGCATGGTTGAGCGGGTGGGGCTTACGCGAGCCACCTTTTGCAAGCCGTGTAAAAGGGTTGACGAGTCAACGGTAAATTGCATGGTTTTGATCTCCGAATGTCGGGTTATTCACTGTCCTGTTCAAAGCAAACCAAACTAAACTTCGAACGGGCTAATTCAAAGCTTGAACCTGTACAAATTAGCCGGGAATAGAAATTTTTCGCCCAAAACACCCCTTTAAAGGCCGTGAAATGACCTGAGGCAGGACTGACCCAGGGTAAAGTGGGACATTTTCATGGATTTTCCGTTGTATCGTTCGACTTAGTGCTATGATTGGAAGTACTCCTTGTTGAGACCCGATCATGGCCTAGTTTTATAGCATCAGGTCATAAACAATGTGAATGGGGCGTTTTCTGAAAAATTTTATCGCGCGATGGTTTATAAATAACCCGATCCGATTTAGATTATTTCTGGTCTTTATCGGTATTCTGGCTGGCGTGACCCACCCCTGGTTTAAAAGCGACCTAACGGCAGAATTGTCTGAGGCAAAAATGCTGTTCATGCTGGGCTTCTCCACAGTGACTTTCACCTTTATGCTGACCCTTTACCGCATGCTGCAAAAACTCTTTCGTAAGGGCATTGAAGTTGAAGGTCGCAAAACTGATTTTGATGAGCGGACGCTGGTGAGAGCTGGAGGTCTGTTCTGGTTTATCCCTTTTGGTTTGACATTACAGGTATCAACCTTTAGCTCTGTAGCCACCGATCCACATTTTGGGAAAGTGATGATCATCCAGGGACTGGCAATAAGTCTGGGTGCCTGGTTATCTCAGATTATAAAAAAGTAAATCGATGTGATGGGTCTTTTGAAAAGTCCTGTATCAGGTTATTTTCTGTCTGCTAACCTCATTTCCTGAATAACCTTTTCTTTTAATCCAATGAAGTATCATTTTATAAGATGGAAAATGCCATGTATGTTGAAATTGTCTTTCCCCTGAGTCTTGATCAGGCTTTCACCTATTCTGTTCCGGAAGAGCTGAATGATGTGGTTCAGGTAGGTCAGCGCGTGATCGCTTCTCTGGGTCGACGAAAACAACAAGGTATGATCATCGGTGTCAAATCTGATCCACCAGCGGATTTCACCGGCAAACTTAAAAGCTTTGAAAATATCATAGATCCTGTACCGGTTTTTGATCCCCATCTCATCAACCTCCTGAAATGGATGAGTCGCTATTATTTCACACCTCTGGGTAAAGTGATCCAGTCCGCTATCCCTTCGGATGCCCGCATGAAAAAGGAAGTCATTATCCAACCTACGGCTCTCTTGCATGGGACAGATGAATTCAGCAAATTTTTAAAAGCAAAGGGGGTGGTTCGTCTCTCCACTCTGAAAAGAAAGTTCGGTGCTGATGTTGCCGTGAATCAGGTTGGCCGGCTACAACGACAGGGTGTTTTGGAACTTGAGAATGAGTTTGAATTCAAGGGAAAAAGGGCCTCCAGTTATCTTGTCATACCGGATCTGGGACGAGATTCAGAAATCCCAACCAATGCCCGTGCTCAACAAAAAGCTTTTGATATTCTCAACGATTTCCCTGCTGGAATTCCCATGGACAAGCTGCGGGATGAGTATGAGGTATACCGTCCCATTATTCATAAACTCGCTGACCGGGGTCTGGTCACGCTACAGGAAATCGAACCTGATATCGATCCCCTGAAAGACTATCACCGACCGCCACCAAAGGTGATTGAACTCAACCATGAACAGAATATCGCACTGAATGAAGTGACCCGTTCCCTGGACGATCGTGCATTCACTCCCTATCTGCTTTTTGGTGTGGCAGGGAGCGGAAAGACTGAAGTTTACTTAAATGCCACAGCCCATGCGCTGGAACAGGGTCGCTCTGTCATCGTCCTCGTTCCTGAAATCGCCCTGGCACCTCAAATTGCATATCGCTTTCAATCCCGCTTTGGAAATATTGTAGCACTCTGGCATTCAGGTCTCAAGGGGGCTGAAAGGTTGTGGACTTGGCAGCAGATCCAGAAAAACAGATTTACCATTGTGGTGGGTGCCCGCTCAGCAGTATTAACACCCCTCAAAGATCTGGGCCTTATCATCGTAGATGAGGAGCAGGAAAACAGCTACAAACAGCAGGATAATGAGCCACGCTATCATGCCCGTGATGTGGCGTTGGTACGCGGTCAGGAGGAAAAGGCGGTTGTCTTGCTTGGGACAGCAACGCCTTCTCTAGAAACCTACTACAACCTGACCACCAATCGCTATAAAGGGTTGCATCTGACCAAGCGCTGGGAAGGCGCCAAACCGGCTCTAGTGGATCTGGTGGATATGGGCGCTGAAAGGGAAGAAACACGGGACTATGCCAGCCCCTTCTCAAGAAAACTTGTTGCGGCTATCCACGAGACACTGGAAAATGGTAAACAAGTGATTCTGTTTCAGAATCGGCGGGGCTATGCACCTGTCATTACTTGTAAAGATTGTAACTGGACCATGACCTGTCCCCACGATGATATGTCTCTGACCTACCATAAGATTGGCAACAAAATGCGTTGCCACTTTTGCGATTTCGAAGCACCAACTCCAGTGAGTTGTCCTGAATGTCGTTCCCTTGATCTGAAATTTGGAGGGATAGGTACGCAGATGGTGGAAGAAGCCCTGGAAGCCCAATTTCCAGATGTCCCAGTTTGTCGTATGGATATGGATACAACTCGTGGGAAAGGTGCTCACACAAAGTTGCTAGGGGATTTTGCTCGTGGGAATTACAAAATTTTGCTGGGAACCCAGATGATTGCCAAGGGTTTGGATTTTGAAAATGTCACCCTGGTTGGTGTGATCAATGCGGACTCAGGTTTGCATTTTCCTGACTTTAGATCCAGGGAAAAAACCTTTCAGTTGGTGTATCAGGTATCCGGTCGATCTGGTCGCGGGGAGTTCCCAGGTCGTGTCGTTGTGCAAAGTTGGATGCCTCAGGATATTTCCATTCAATGCGCTACCAAAAGCGATGTCAAACTGTTCTACAACGGGGAGCTAAATGATCGTGACCAGCTCCAATACCCACCTTTTTCACGAATGATTTCCTTTGGATTTCAAGGGCGATCCCGCGATGCGGTAATTCGTCTGGCAGAACATGCCGCGGCCTTGTTTAAGAATCAAAAAGTGGTTCAACTGTTAGGCCCAGCGCCCGCTATGATTGAAAAGAGTCACATGGGGTTTCACTGGAAGCTGGTTTTGAAAACGTCCAAATCAGATGATCCTACTGGTGGGGCCCTACGCCAGGCTGCAGGACATGTGTTGCAAACCACACAGGACAAATATATCAGGGTAACTGTGGATGTGGACCCCTATCAAATCCTTTAATCAATATTTTCAGATTCTTTTCTTGGTCTTGGTGGGGCTTTTTTCAGCAGTCCCCCTCTCTGGCCAGGCCCTGTTTTTAAGATCAGGCAATCTCTCATTGATGAGTGACAAGGGAGACTCAACGCTTCTTCTAACGGCTGTCGATTTAATTCGGGAGGAGCAAAAGCACTACGAAGCACTATTTGGTTTACGTCTTGAAGAAGAACTGGAAATTCGGTTTTATTACAACCCGGATAAGGTGGGAACGCGGTCACACTCAGCACCATATTGGAGTGCTGGTATTGCCCGAGCTGGATCAGAAATTATAATTTTCGGCAGGAATCGAAGCCAGTGGCTTACCACCTTGAAACACGAGCTCTTCCACGTCCTCATCGGGCAAAATGAGGTAAGTATACCGGTTTGGCTGAACGAAGGTCTGGCGCAGTGGCATGCCGGTCAGATGGACTGGGGAGGATTTATGGAGTTGGGGACCTCCACAGCGCGAGGAAACCTCATTCCCCTTGTGGACCTGGATGTGATTTTGAGCTTCAATCATAAACGCGCGAGTCTGGCTTATGCTCAAGCTTTGGATGCCACACTATTTTTGATCAAACGCTATGGCGAGTCCATTCTGCCTTATTTACTTCGTCCAGATGAACTTGGGTTCAGGGAGCGTTTTAAGGTTGAGACAGGTGAAGATTTGATCAGTTTTGAAATTGCCTGGCGTGAAGAACTGGAAGAGCGGTTCTGGTTTTTCAATATTTCCCGGATTCCAAGTGTCCTCTGGGCGCTTTCACCTTTGATTGTAGTGTTGGCCTGGTACCTCAAACGCCGGAGAGGGAAGAAAAAGCTCGAAGAGTGGAAACAACAAGAATCCCACCAGGACGAACCGAAATATTTCGCTTAAACTTTTAGCAGCAGCTATCGGGGGCACAACAGGGAGATTTTCGTGAGGCATATCAGTGTATGGCTAATAGTTGGAATATTATTTGGTAGTGTGATCTCAGCTCAATCAACACCAGATCCCCGGATAGAGCAGGCTCAACAGTTGGAGGCAAAAAAAAAGTTTAAGCAGGCCTTTAAGCTGTATGAGAAAATCCACAAAGACGCCCCCCAGAACACTGGCATTACCTATAAACTTGGTGCCATGGCCCACACAGCTAAAAACTACAAAAAAGCCATAAAATATTATGAGAAACTCACACCCAATGGCAATCCAACTGTCCTTTATAATCTGGCCTGCTCTTATGCCATGTATGGAAAAGAGGGGCAGGCTCTGGAAGCCCTGGAGGCTGCGGTGGAAAAAGGGTTTCAACAGCTCATACTCATGAAAACAGACCCCGATCTGGCCAGTATCAGGGATAGTAAAGCATTTATGGCCATTGCCAGTTCGGTAAAAGCCGTTGAGAATTATCCTGAAGCTCAGAAATTTGATTTCTGGGTTGGAGAGTGGATTGTTTACGGGCAGAATAATGCCCGGGTTGGGGAGAGTAGCATTCAAAAGATACTCAATGGTAATGTCATCCTCGAGAATTGGAGCGGAGCCAGTGGTTTTACCGGAAAAAGTTTTAACCATTACCATATAGAATCAGGTCGCTGGATTCAATACTGGGTGGATCAAAGCTCTGGAAGGATCTATTTCGAGGGGAACTTTGATTCTGAACAAAACGCCATTGTTTACCATGAACAAGTGGATAAGGACTCCGAGAAACCACTACGTCGTCTCACCTTCTTCAACATCTCGCCTGATAGCGTGAGACAATTTTCACAGCTAAGTTCAGATTATGGAAAAAACTGGAATGTGGAATATGATTTTATGTATGTTCGAAAACCCTAAGGAATACGCATGCCCCAAACGATAACAATTGTTGGATCTACAGGTCTTATTGGATTACAATTTCTCAAGAGTATCGGTGAAGATGATTACCAGGGAGTCACAGCGATTACCCGTCGCGATATTCCCAGCCTGTCTGGCAAATCATTTATTCACCAGGCAAAATACGACTTCGCTGATCTCGAAAACATGCGCGAGGATCTGAAAAGTGATGTCCTGGTCTGCACGCTGGGAACCACGATTAAAACGGCTGGATCACAAGAACGATTCATGGAAATCGATCATGATATTCCCCTGAATCTGGCGAAAATAGCCAGGGAGGAAGGTTGCCAAACCTTTATTCTGGTGTCATCCATGGGTGCTGATGCAGGCTCTAGCATCTTTTACAGTCGTGTTAAAGGTCAATTAGAGGAAGCTTTGGCGGGTGTGGGATTTCCCCGGTTACATATCCTGCAGCCCAGCATGTTGCTGGGCGCTAGACAGGAAAGTCGTCGAGGTGAATTTATTGGCAAACTCATCATGCAGCCCCTGTCCTTCTTCATTCCCTGGAAATACAAACCTATCCAGGCGAGCACTGTTGCCGCAAAAATTCACGAACTCATCGGGATGAATGATGAAGGAATATTCACTTGGTCTGGGAAAGCCCTCTTTCATAAAAATTGATCCAGAACACACCGAGTCGTCTATTGTGAGCACCAACACAACAAGATGATTGATATCTCCACATATTTACCTCAGACGGGGCAAAAAGTGGAGGTTTTAGAAATGGATGATAATAAACAGTACGGCTTTCAATTATTTATTCTCATAGCCACGCTGGTTTTGGTTGCAGGTATCACCAGGCTCTAATGGAATCCTGCTATCTTGAAATCGTCAACCCTGGGGCTTACCGCCTACCTTTATAGAGTACTTCGGGGTAGATAAAGTTGCTTCCAACCTTGACCTGATAAATCTTGCCCATTTCATCATACTGAAAAATCACCAGCTCCCCATTTCCGTTTGATCCAACCATGCGGAAGGTGTCTTTCCCTTCAGGTGCAAGCTCAATGACTTCACTTCCCGGGTTGTCTTCAGGGGGAAAGCACAGGGTGCTCATTACCAGGCGTTCATCTTTGATTAATACCACGGTATAATAAGGACCGGGTTCTACATAAGTGCCCGCATATTTTTTCCAGCTAGGATCAAATCCGGGAATGGCACCTGAAGGAGCAAAGGCTCTCATAATAGCTGGTCCCATATAATCCAGGATGTAACGTGCCAGAAAACTCGGCTCTCCATCGTCAGAATTGGTCAGTACAACGACACCGACCTTTTCCTCTGGAATGAACATAATTTGTGACCGATTTCCTCCAACCCAGCCGGCATGACCATTTACCGTTTTACCGTTTCGTTGCCAGACGGACCAACCCAGACCCCAGGCGCTGGACCAGTTTGATTCCAAAAATTGAACACGGTGCATTTCCATCAAGGAACTTCCCTTTAACACGGCTGAGGGTGAATTATCATCCTCGCGAAACTGGAGACTCACATAGCTAGCCAGATCACCCACGGTGGAGGCCAGACTCGCTGCTGGCGCAATCCCTTTGGTGTCAGTGTATTCTTATATTGTGAGTAACACCTTCCTGTCGATGGGAATAGGGGGTGACTAATAATTGTTGGTAACTGTCATCGGGAATTACTGAACTTTGATCCATCCACAGGGGCTCCAAAACGTGAGTTCGGACATATTCCTCATAACTCACGCCAGAAATAGCTGATACAATTTCACCTGCCAGTGACATTCCCAGGTTTGAATACTTTATTTGGGTTGATGGTGGATAAATGGTTTCCTGGGTGGCAAGGGTTGCCTTGATCTGGTCTAAGGTGGGAAACTTGTGGTCCGTCCAGTATGGAAAGTCAGCTTCCCGGGGTAAGCCTGATGTGTGGGTTAAAAGGTGACGAATCGTGATGGGCGGTTGACCAGGAAAGCGTTGGGAAATATCAAACTAGGGTAAATACATTTTCACAGGGTTATCCAGGCGCAGCTTTCCGGCATCTCTCAGCTGCATCAAAGCAGTAGCTGTAAATGTTTTAGTCATGGAGGCTATGCGAAAGGGGTCCTGGTCTGTGAGTGGGATCTTCTGTTCCAGGTTTGCATAACCAAAACGCTTAGTGTAAATCAATTCCTGATCGTAAACCAGTCCGATATTGATACCAGGGATATTCCGATATTCCTGTTGAGCATTAATCCAGGTTTCCAAAAGCTTCAAATCGCCTTGAATAGCTGAAATACCTGGTTCAGCTTTACTCATTGAAAAATAAGTCAAACTCAACAGTAGCACTAGAATTGTAATAATCAGATGCTGGTGTTCCATAAACTCCCCCTCCAGATGAAAAATGGTTATGCAGTGTTAAATATAAGCTTTGTTAAGCGGAGAAACTCAGCAGGACTGAGCTGCTCAGGTCGCAAGTTTAGGTCGAATTTATCTTCAATACTGTTTTTGTCTTTTAATACCGACTTCAGGCTGTTACGCAGGGTTTTCCGGCGCTGATTGAAAGCGGTTCTAACCACCTGCCGCAAGTGAGGTTCATTCTCAGCTGAAACAGGGTTTTCTTCATCAAATGAAAAGCGAACAAAACAGGAATCTACATCAGGTATGGGAAAAAAGACATTGCGACTGATATCGAATAAGTATTCGGTCTTGGCGAATAAGGCGGAGTAGACCGAGAGGATGCCATATTTTTTGGATCCATGAGGGGCAACCAATCTTTTACCCACTTCTTTTTGCATGAGAAAATGAACATCCCCAATACGCTCGTGGTGTTCAAATGCCTGGAGTATTAGTTGAGATGTGATGTAATAGGGAATGTTTCCCATAAGTCGGAAATTGCCCAACTCTGGGGGCGGTGACCATTTTAAGAAATCCAGATACTCAAATGAAAAGGTGTCTAGTTCTTTTTGAATGGGTTCAAGAAATTCACCCATACGAGGGTCAATTTCTATGGCATGGAGCTGTTTCACTCGAGGAGCGAATAGTCGGGTAAGCGCTCCTGATCCAGGTCCAATTTCAACCATCACATCATTAGACAGGGGGTTCACAGTCCGCACGAGTTTATCCAACATGGATGGATCAGTAATGAAGTTTTGACCCCACTTTTTCAGGGCAAACAGATCAGGTCTTAGACCCATGATGGGAACCTCAAGTTGTTATGCAGGAAAGCAGGGGCCGCATTGCAATGCGCCTTTACAACAGACAGTAAAAAAATGGGATTATTGGAGATCATCAAACCCAAAAAAGAGTTCGGCATTTTTGGTTGTTCTTTTTGCCAGATCAATAGGACTGATTCCCCGCAAGTCGGCAATTTTCTCAGCAATATGTGGGATATATTTTGGTTCGTTGGGACGTTTACCGCGATGGGGGACTGGCGTAAGAAAGGGACTGTCGGTTTCCAGCATGAGACGCTCCAGGGGCATCCGTGCAGCCACATCCTGAACGGCTTCATTTTTCTTAAAAGTAACGGTTCCAGTAAAAGAGATATGATAGCCCTTATCCAGGAGTGGTTTAGCAATTTCCCAGGGTGAGGGCCAGCAGTGAAAAACCCCTCGGGTATTCCCGTGTTCAAGGATTTGCTGGATAATATCCTGATCTGCTTCACGGTTATGAATAATGGCTGGCTTACCTGTTGCCATAGCCAGATCGAGATGATCGCGAAAGAATATTTTTTGCAGGTCAGGAGGGGAGTCATCCCAGTAGTAGTCCAGACCCGTTTCACCTACAGCAACCACTTTTGGATGGGTGAGCATATCAACGATTTCCTTCTCCCAGTTTTCAGGGGCTTTGGAGCAATCGTTGGGGTGGATTCCGGCAGCAGCAAAAATTTGAGGATGATCTTCAGCAAGACGAATAGCAATTTCTGAGGTGGGAAGGTCAATTCCTACAACAACCATTTTGTGGATACCCTGTTCAGCAGCAGCGTCCAGGATTTCGCTCGTCCTATCCAGTAGAGGCTCAATGTTCAGATGACAATGGGTATCAATATAATTCATAAATATTCGTACTTTTTTTACAACGAACTTGACGAAGTGAACGAATGGTAAAAACCATTAATACAAGTTCGTGTTGTTCGTTCAATTCGTTGTAAAAATCTAGCAATCCAGTTATCTGACTTTGGACCCTGGATCTACAGCCTTTAAAGGAATCAATGGGGAAATGACCTTTCCGTCATCAGCAGCCAGGATCATCCCTTGGGAAAGTTCACCACGAATTTTTGCTGGTTTCAGATTAGCCACAATAGAAACAGATTTGCCGATTAAATCCTCAGGAGCATAGTGCTCTGCGATGCCGGCAATCACCTGACGCTGTTCTGCACCTAGATCTACTTGCAGTTTTAAAAGTTTATCGGCGTTGGGATGTTTCTCGGCTTTTATAATTTTTGCAACCCGAATATCCATTTTCATAAAATCATCAAAGGTGACCTCGTCTTTGAGATCCAACTTTTCCACTTCTTCTTCAGGGACTTCCTTGACCTCAATGCGGGGAAAGAGACCGTCGGTTTTACCTAGTTTGGTACCTGGTTTATTGTGTCCCCACTCAAACCAACCATCTTCGCTAAGACGGGCCTGGGTAGAAGTGCCCATGACTTCAAGCAACTGAGAAATTTTATCCGGAATAACGGGATAAAGATGGACGGCACTGAGGCGCAGTGCTTCAGCAGCATTGTATAAAACGGCACCGGCACGCTCTTTGTCGGTTTTCATTAATTTCCAGGGGGCCGTTTCTTCCAGATAGCGATTGATTTCTCGCAGTACATCGAAAACATGAATGATAGCATAATTCACACGCATTTGATCCAGCTCAGTGCTGACCTTTTCACTCAATGCAGCCACATGCTGCGCCAGATCTGAATCCTCAGGCAAGGTCTCACCGGGTTCAGGAAGAATAAAATCAAAATTACGCCCCAGAAGCTTGGTAATACGATTCACCATATTACCGAGATCATTCGCCAGGTCAGAATTATAGCGGCTGATAAAGGCATCCATAGTGAAACTGGCATCCTGACCAGGAGTCATTTCCCGCATGAGGAAATATCTTAAGGCATCAACACCATACTCATTGGCCAGATCCAGGGGTCTGACAACATTGCCCAGTGATTTAGACATTTTGGTATCGCCCATCAACCACCAGCCGTGGGCAAAGATGGTCTTTGGAAGAGGTAGCTCAGCAGCCATGAGCATGGTTGGCCAGTAGACTGCGTGGGTGGTCAGGATATCTTTACCAATAAGATGATAATCAACGGGCCACCATTTCTTGAAATTCTCTTCCTCATGGGGATAACCAATAGCAGAGATATAGTTGGTCAAAGCATCGAACCAAACATAGGTGACATACTCGTCATCAAAGGGTAATTCAATTCCCCAGTTGAGTCTGGCTTTGGGACGGGAGATACATAGATCCCCCAATTCTTGTCGCAGAAAACCCAGGACTTCATTTTTACGGAAGGCAGGTTGAATAAAATCGGGGTTATCGTGGATATAATTAATCAAATCTTCCTGATAGGCGGACATCTTGAACCAGTAATTAGATTCAGAGAGACGTTTCACATCTCGCCACTCACCTTCTTCGTATTCTTTATCTGTGAGAAATCGTTCTTCCGCTACAGAATACCAACCTTCATAGGTGTCTTTGTAAATCAGACCTTTATCCCACAACTTCTGGAGTAAAAAGCGAACGACGGATTTGTGATTATCCTGAGTAGTACGAATAAATTGATCATACTGAATGTTAAGAGCATCCCACTTTTCCTGAAAGCGAACAACGTATTCATCTACATGTTGTTGTGAAGTCACACCTCTTTTTTCGGCGGCTTGCTGGACTTTTTGACCATGTTCATCTGTGCCAGTTAAGAAATACGTTTCGTCTCCGAGAGCGCGATGAAAGCGGGCCACTACATCTGCCAGAATCGTCGTATAAGCATGGCCGATGTGAGGTTCATCATTTACATAATAAATAGGGGTTGTTACGTAAAATCGCGACATGGGGTCTTAGTTCTTTCTCTCTTTATTATCAGCATCCATATGCATGAGTGCTTTTTTAATGGTCTCAAGGTCATGCACCTCGATACCACCTTGCTCATATGAAACCGTACAGCGTCCATTGAGGACATCGTTTGAAATGATGGTTCCAAGTCCTTCTTTCGTCTCCAGGGGGAGTCCCACAGAAGGGAAGTCCTTCATGGATTCATGGTAAAAATCCCATTCAAAACGAAGACAGCATTTCAGCTTGCCACAGGCACCACTGAGTTTGCTGGGATTAATGGGCAAATTCTGGTCTTTGGCATATTGGGTTGTGACAGGCTCAAAGCCATCCATAAAACGGGAACAACAAATCTGTTGGCCACAGGGACCTTGTCCGTCCAGGCGTCGGGCATAATCGCGGACACCAATTTGGCGCATCTCAATGCGGGTTCTAAACTCATAGGCCAGATCCTTAACGAGCTGTCTGAAATCCACTCGCTCTTCGGCAGTATAGAAGAAGGTCATCTTGCGACGATCCAATTGATACTCAACATCCACCAGCTTCATTTTTAGACCATTTTTCCCAATGAGTTCCAGACCTCGATTAAAAGCTGCGGGTTCATCACGGCGATTATTGTGGTGAGTACTGATTTCCTTATCGCTGGCATTACGCAAGAGTTTATGGATTGACTCGCCATTTTTGCGATTGTTAAACTCTGGCTCAGTACTGGGGTAACGGTTACATCCCTCAACCTTATTGCAGACGGGCGTAACCTTACCGATATCTTCACCGAGTTCAGTTTCGACCACGACATAGTTGCCAGATTTCAGGGCGAGATTTCCGGAGTTGGTGAAAGTTTCGCGACGATTGCCTTTGAAACTGACCTTTATCAATCCGGGAGGTTTGGGTTCACCTTCCTCAGAAGGCATGGGGTTGTGCTGTGCATAGTGTGTCATGTATTTATATCCTGGCCTTTGGTCCTGAGACCGCCGGTTCTATTCTTTTACGTTCGATCCTGCGTTGCTTGTCCCCGCAGGTGTTTTCGTAGTTCGAAAAATAAGGAAGTAATTGCGAGCTGCAAATGAACTTTACGTGTTAAGGCATCCTTTGTGCGTTCGATCGCTTTGATAGCTCCGTGGCTATCACAATCAGGAAAGAGCTTTTGCATTTGTTGTACTTGAGTCACCCATAAAGCGGTTTCACCGGGTTTAATATCAAGAGCCACATCCCTGAAGAAGAGGATCAGCAGGGATAGAAATTGTTGTCTCGACTCATCATTCTCTAAATCATTGTCTTTAAGTAGCAGGGATTGCTTGTGAACAGAAACAAAATCTTCTCTGGCTAGCGTGTTCAATGTGGCACGGATACGGTCCAGCCAAAACGTGTTGTCCTGTTCAGCGAATGTATGGGCAGCAGCCAGGTCACCCATGGCCATTCGAGCACTGATTTCCGCCTGAACGGCATCAACGCCCTTTTTCTCGACCAGATCATCCCGGATAAGCATCCAACTCAAATCTGGTACATGATGCATGGCACAGCGGGAGCGAATGGTGTCAGGTAGCCGATCTGGAAATTCTGTCGTCAGCAGAAACACGGTACCTTCTGGTGGTTCTTCAAGAACCTTTAGAAGTGCATTGGCTGCTTCCACATTCATTCTATGGGCGCGGAGAATAATGACCACACGGGTACTGCCTGTATCATGAGCAAGATATATATCTTTCCTTAATTTCCGAATAGCGGCAATTCTAATATCATTGGCTCCATCAATCTGAAGATGATAGTAAGGCCATTTGATCTTTTTTGCCAGATCCTCATTTATCAAATCCATTTCCCCTTCTTTGATACCGGCGAAGGGGTCGGTTTGGCTGGCCGAACGTCGAGGCATGGCAAAAATCAGATGGAGTGAGGGGTGCTCAAGATTTTTAATTTGTCGACACGCCGGACATTCTCCACAGGGTTTGACACGAGCTGATTTGCAATTAAGAATTGAAGCGATGGTAAACGCCAGAGCATCTTTACCTACACCGGAGTGTCCGCTGAGAATGTGAGCATGACCAAAACGACCGGAACGGATGAGTGAATCCCAATACTGGCGAGTCTGTTCTTGTCCTATAATATTAAATGGATTTAGCGCTTCAGCCACTTCAGGGGATCTACTTTCTCTTTTCCGAGCCAGACTTCAAAATGCAAACGAGCCCCATCAAGGCTGCCCGTATCACTCACCTTTGCTATGACCTGATCCCGTAGTACATGTTCATTCATATTAACCTGAATATTGTCGATATGGGCATATACTGTATAGTAACTGGCACCATGCCCTACAATAATTGTGTTCCCATAGCCTGGAATCCATGTTAAGGCTATGACTTTACCAGGCATTACAGCCTTAACGTTTTCCCCTTTTGGGGCTTTAATATCAATCCCGGGACTGTTTGTCACGGTTCCAAGTTTCTCATTTTTGTGAGGACCAAAACGACCAACCAGGCTTCCCTGAACGGGCCAGGATAGCTTGCCCTTGTTTTTCTTGAACTCCTGGGCTGCCTGCTCTGGAGTCATCCCCCAGCGGAGCGCCAACTCTCTCAGTATTTCCTGTTTTTGCTTCTCAAAGTCATCGATCATACCCAGTATCTTTTTAGCAGCAGCTTCTTGGGTCTTGACCTCTTGTTGCATACTTTTACGCGTGCGCTTCAATGATTTGAGTTGGGATTCTTTTTTCTTCTGCTGAGAAGTTATTTGCCGGCTAGCCTGTTCTTCCTCCCGAATGTTACGTTTAACCTCACCCAATCGCCGAGCCAGATTATTTTGATCACTCCGGTTGTTTCTGATCATGCCCTGAAGTTTATTCATCGTAATTTCCTCAGCTTCGCTAATGGCAGAGAGGTATGTTGAACGCCGTAAGGCCTGGTGGATATCTCCAGATGTCAGCAATAAATCAATATCGCGATTTCGGCCGAGTTTATAGGCCCGCACGGCCCGCTTGGCGGCTCGATCCTTCATCACGTGTATTTTTTGATCGGTGGTTTGTATGGTTTCACTCAGAAGGTTGATCTGGCTTTCTTTGAGGCGTCGCTCTTTTTGCAGTTCTTTTTTCAGTTGAGTCACCATAGCAATTTGTTTATCCAAATTCCGGATTTGCTTCTGGGTCGCTTTCTCATCTTTTTGAGTTTTGTTGATCCGTGAATTCAGACGATCAATTTCTTTCCGAATCTCTTTGAGCTTTTTCGATTGTGTATTGATGCTTTTATCAAGCGCTTTGGTAGCGTCCTCCGACTGTCCATAGGACATGCTCAACGCAATGAGTAAGGTGAGTAGTATATAAGCCGCTTTTTGAATCATCGTTTAAAGTAAATGAAATCAACTCAAAGCAATAGGGCAAAAACAGGTCGATGAAAGTGTGGTGCCCCTGATTTAAGACAGTGATTTTTGCTTTTGAAAACAACTGATCTGCCTTGGGGTTTCATCCTTGCCGCTTGGATAATCCATAAAGGTCTCGGTAGATTTTTACTATTCAGGGAATAAAGAAAAGTTGAAATTCAGAAGGAAATGATTATTTGTTTTTAGATTTGACTGCCCAATATTCCACGCAATAGTCAGGAAAGTCCAATTGGGGCAAAAGTGCTGAACACAGGAAACTGTGTAAGAGCCTGACGAGTAGGAAGCCGCCACAGGCGGTATGTTTTAAGAATGAGGTATATGTACAAATGGCTGAAGAATTAGTCAACGGTGTGGTAAAGTGGTTCAATGACGAAAAAGGTTACGGATTTATTCAGCAGGAAGATGGTCCGGATGTGTTCGTTCACTACCGTTCAATTAACTCAGAGGGACGCCGTTCTTTGAAAGAAGGACAGAGCGTCACTTTTAACGTTACCCAGGGCGAAAAAGGTCCACAGGCAGATAACGTTACTCCTGCTTGATTCTTATTTAAGAAATCAATTAAAACGCCGGTCTCTTCACGAGTGCCGGCGTTTTTCATTTATTAGGAAGTTTTTTTCTAAACACAGGGTCTTCATACTAACAGTCAGACCAAGAAATACTCGGGATTTTACTTATAGTCCAGGCCTCCAATTGCTGCGAGGATTGGCAGCGCTCATGATTGTCTTTCTCTACCTCGGGGTTGCCGAAGGGAGATATGGATCATATGGACGACAATATCTGGATGGTTTTCGAGTTGGTGCAGCTGGCGTAGATATCTTCTTTGTAATCAGCGGATTTGTTATGATGCTGGTTATTAACAACAAACTGACAAGTCCGGGAATATTTCTTAAAAACAGACTTTCTCGCATCTATCCAAACTATTGGATATATTTTATAATTGTTGTTCTGGTCTGGTTGGTCCAGCCAGGCTAGGTGAATAGCTCCTTGGCAGGCACTCCTGACTTTCTGAGTTCATTTTTCCTTTACCCATCCTCAGAGCCACCAATTATCTCAGTGGCTTGGACCCTAGAGTTTGAAGTCTTATTTTATCTGGTGTTCACGTTCTTTCTGTTGATCTCACGTCAATATTTAGCACCTCTTCTCATTAGCTTTTTTATCGCGCTTGTGTTTTTGGGATGGCAATACCAACCTGAATTGCTCTTCCTGGAGCGTGTGACTCATCCACTTCTGCAGGCGTTTTTCTTGGACGCATATTGATGTCAAGGCAAATACCAACTGGCTGGCTGGCCATACCAGTTGCGATTTTTATATTTACCCTCTATCAAACGGGGCTTGAACTCACTCAAATTATTCCAGCAGGGATGCATTTTGAACGTCTGGTTAACTTTGGTATACCTGCTGTCCTTTTGGTGTTTGGCATTGTGAGTCTAGACATGAAATATGAAATAGCTTATCCAGAGCTGTTTATCAAAACAGGCGATGCGTCCTATACACGATACCTTTCTCACATACTGGTTATTTCTGCATCTGGAAAATTGTTTCAAGTACTCCATTTGAATGAAATTCTATCCAATTTTATTTTTATCATCGGAATGCTTGTTATATGTATTCTTTATGCGCTTATGGCATGCCAGTATATTGAATTACCCCTCTTGACCTTTGTCAGGAAAAGTCTCAAGAAAATCTCTGAGTAACTGCAACAATCATCCTCGAGAGGTACCATTTCCAGCTTGGCGTGTTTATGAATGATTCAGCCACTTTTTAGTGGCGAAAGACATTCATTTGGATTTATTTGACTCCACATTGAACCTAAAAGCATAAGATCAAGATAATGACACATTCAAACGAATTACTGATACAACATTTCTATAAGGCTTTTTCTAAAAAGGATAGCCAGACAATGTCAGCTTGCTACCATACTGAGGCTGTCTTTGATGATCCTGTTTTTCAAACTATCCTGGGGTCCGAGATAGGGATGATGTGGAAAATGCTGTGTCTTCAGTTCGGCTCCCTTGAGATTAAGGCTGACAATATCCAGGCAGACGATGATTCCGGTCAAGCCGACTGGTCTGCTATATATGAGTTTGGCAAATCTCGTCGCAGAGTTCATAATAAGATTCACGCTGAATTCAAATTCAAAGAAGGCAAAATCATCAAACAAACTGATGATTTTAATTTCTGGAAATGGAGTCGGATGGCTCTGGGACCACTTGGATTTATAATGGGTTGGAATTCAGTGGTTCAGGTAAACATCCGCAAACAAGCCAGGGCTAATTTGACAAAATTTATAACAAAAGCAAAAAACACGTAAAATCCTTGTGAAAGTCCATTCTTTCTGTTATAGAAAGCGCGAAACAGCACGGAAAACATTTTTGCTGATTTTTGAAGAATAAACGAGGAGAAGTCTCGAGATATGTATAGAAAAGTAGCCATCGTTACGGGAGCAAATAGAGGTTTGGGCCATGCTCTGACTAAAGCTCTCGCCGAAGATGATTATAAAGTTTTTATGGTTGGGCGTAATAAGATCGAAATCGATAATGCCTCAGCCAAACTACAAGAAGCGGGTCTGGATATTGAAGGTTTTGAGGCAGATGTGAGCAAGGCACGCCACGTAACTGCACTTTCATCTTATGTTCAGTCACAGTTTGATCACCTTGATCTCCTCATCAACAATGCCGGTATTATCATTGAACCAGGTGGCCTGGATAGTCAGGTAACTTGCTTCACCATTAACCCTGAACTTGTTGAACAAGCTTACTCGGTTAATACCGTTGGCTCCCTGCGATTGGTCCAGGCTTTTTATGATTTGCTCAAAAAGGCGCGTCAGCCTCGCATTGTCAATGTGTCCAGCGGCATGGGCTCTATCGCTCACATGAAAGCAGGTTGGCCAGCATATCGCATGTCCAAAGCTGCCATGAATGCCATGACGGTCATTTTGTCCAAAGAATTGGAAGATACCCGCATTAAGGTCAACTCAGTTTGTCCTGGTTGGGTGAGAACAGATATGGGTGGTCCCAACGCTGATCGATCCATTGAAGAGGGAATTGAAGGTATTCTCTGGGCAGCCAAGCTTCCACCAGATGGTCCCACAGGTGGCTTTTTCCAGGACGGGAAACCTCTGGACTGGTAATTTTGTCTATCTGACAGTTTTCTAAACCCCATGTTTCGGCATGGGGTTTTTTGTATAAAGTTTTGATTGATTATGGGGATGATTCCATGATCTTGTCCAATGTCTTGAAACGCTGCACAAGCACCTGAAAATTGGAAGCGAGTCATCGCTCTCTTGGGGAATTGATGAGTGAAGTGGTGGGT
>Ga0307992_1000031_pt1 | contig 87422 bp, 84 predicted proteins | sample EllFjometagen133_FD_203162 | JGI IMG/M metagenome (GOLD analysis project Ga0307992, IMG submission 203162) | Marine microbial communities from Ellis Fjord, Antarctic Ocean - #133 | ecosystem: Environmental > Aquatic > Marine > Unclassified | place: Southern Ocean | collected 2014-10-08
AGATGGTACTGCAGCTAGTCCTACAGTAATTCAAATTGAGTTCAACTACTTTAGTGGTTCTGAAGCTCAAGTTACAATGTACGAATACGTAAAAACTACTTTTGAAGAATTATTCGTATCAACTGAACATTATATTAATGTTGAATTATTAGGATTTGCAAAAGATTTCCCAGACATCTATTATGATTACATGATGGTTGGAGAATTTGACTTATCAATTGGTGGTATCTCTGGTTCTACTTTAGATGCTGCAAGTTTCTTAGATACTTATTGTTCAGATAACCGTGGTGGATTTACTCTTAACTGGGGTATTGATACTACAAAGGCTGACATAGACATTTTATATAATGACAATGTTGGATGGCATTACGAATCATGGTCATTTGATGCAATTACATCTGCATTGAATGGTAAAGTATATGTAAGTCTTGGTGTTGAAGCAGAAGTTCCTGCACCAGTAGTTGACAGCGTAACAGCTACAACTGCTACATTCCATATTGAAGAATTTAATAACCCTGAATTCGTTGTTAACAGTTATTCTGTAATGATTTATGATGATCCATCAGGTGAATATTTAAATCTTGCTACTCATCAAGATATCGCTATAGCAGCTGGCGCTGAATTTGTAACAATTACTGATTTAGTACCTTACTATTACTGGTATAATGCTGATGGTGATGTTGAATACAAATCAGGAGATTATGTAATCGTTCTTGAATACGCATTAGCAGTAGATACTACTCAAACAGCTACGGTTGAATCATCTTGGTTCCCAATGGATTCAATATTTGTAGAATCAGCAATGAATGGTAGAATGGAAGAAGTAACTCCAGACTTCCTAAGCGTTGTACTTGACGCAGAAGCAACAGCTGGATACACATCAGCAATCGCATCTGCAAAAGTAATCGACATAGCTGACTTCACAGAAGTAACTGGCGCTGTTGTAGACTTTACTACTCAATCTGCAATATCAATTACTGGTTTAACTGAAGAAGGTTATTACTTAGTAGAATTTACATTTGCTGATGGAAACTGGGATTGCGTAAGATTCAATACATTAGACTTATTACAAGATACTAATGTTATAATCGACGAAACTCAAGTTATGGTTTATGCAGAAGTTCAAGAAGAAGCATTAATAGGTGTTATTACTATCACAGATGCTGTATTATACATTTATGATATGGAAGTTGTAACTGCCGATGATCCTTTAACTACAGATGTTGATGAAACAGTATATGTTGGTTGGGTAGAAGCAGCTGAATGGGGTATTGTTGTTGTAGACGATCCTCTAACACTTGATGTTGATGAAGAAGAAATGGGTTGGGTTTATGATACAACTGTAGTATTCTCATCAGACTTCACATTCGCACTAGTTAATGGTGTTGAAGGTGCAGACTACAAAATCATTTATACATTCAGTAACGCTTTAGTAACTGAACTAGAATTCTCAATTCCTGTTCCTGTTGTTGAAGAAGAAGTAACTGAATAGTTTTACAATTATTAAAATGAATTTATTGTTTATAAAACAATTAAATTAGATAAACAATGCAGACCATCTGACTACGGGTTAGATGGTTTGCTTGTTGTCTAAACGATTTATTTGAAATTCAAACAATTAAAAAATAGCCTAATTAAGCCAAATATTTATTGCTAAATTACTTGCTTAGTTTATTACACCAAAATTTGGCTTTAATATGCTATTATTTTGAAAAAATCTATATGTTAATATTGTTATTTTTTAATATTAAAATCTTTTTTTATGCGGTGAATTACTATTAATCTTGAAATTTAACTCTATGTCAATAATAGAGTGAAAATAACTATTTAAAGATATTTCAACAAAATTTGAGTCATTCTATTATTTATATAGAGGTCCACATAAATTTTTTATTTACGAAAGGAGAAAATGTTGGTGATTTTATCAACATTATATATACTAAATGGGAAAATATATCGCAATTAGAACAGTATGGGTATTTATTGTTCTAATAATCATTTTAACTTTAAATTTTACATTACTTAAAATCGCACCGGAATATCCGCCTACTACTGAAGAGGCAAAAGAAATATATTATCAACGTCAAGTTAATGACGGATATATGACAGAAAGAATAGAAACTAACCCATTAATGGTTTTATCTATGGATAATAATGAAATAGAAAAACCTTTTAACGCTTATTATGAAGACGAGAATATCAGATATAGAATCTATGAACCCGTTTCTGTTGCTATTCAATACTTTAATTGGGTAGGGAACGTCGTATCGGATTGGAACTGGGGTTATTCTACAAGGATAGCTGTTAACACCCCAGCCTTCGATGTTTTAGCAGATAGAATGGGTGTTACAATGAGGCTTAATTTAATAGCATTGTTCTTCTATATTCCAATTGGATTCGCACTTGGAATCATAGCTGCATTGAAGAAAAACAGTTGGATTGATAATGTTATATCATTTGGAGTTATGATTTTTATCTCAATTCCTAGTTTCGTTTTAATGACATTATTATTAATGTTCGTTGCTTATCAACTAGGTTGGGTTCCAACTCAATTCCCAGCCGGCGATTTAGAAGGTTCCATACAGTTCGTCGGAATGATATTGCCGGTATTAGGTTTATCATTTGGAGCAATTGCTGGTTTAACTAGGACTACAAGAGCCGAATTAACTGAGGTATTAACTTCTGAATTCTTACTTCTTGCTAGAACTAAAGGTTTAACTAGAACTCAAGCTGTTATTAGACATGCTATGAGAAACTCAATGGTTCCATTGGTACCAGGTATTATTGGATCATTTGTTGGTCTACTAAGTGGATCAGTAATTATTGAAAAAATTTACAGTATACCAGGAACTGGTAGAGTCTATTTAAGAGCTATGACAAAAGGACAATATGATTATAACGTAATCTTAGTTTCTACTGCATTTTATACTTCAATTGGATTATTCGCAGTATTACTAGTTGACTTATCTTATGGTCTAGTTGACCCAAGAATCAGAATGGGGGCAAAACGATAATGATTGAAAAAGACATTAAAGACAACCATATATCAAAAGATCAATTTGAGTTTGTCCAACACGAAAAGAAAATTTTCGATAAAAAATTTGAAACAAAGCCTATAGGTTATTTCAAAGACGCAATGCTGCGTTTTGGTAAGAACAGAACTAATGTTTTTGCTAGTATTATCTTAGGGATAATTGTATTATTATCAATTTTTGTTCCAATCCTTAGTAGTAAAAACGCTGAAGTACTAGAAGAAAGAGTTGCATTTTTACCTCCTCGTATTCCTTGGTTAGAAGAATTAGGAATTGCTGATGGATATAAATACAAAGATGAGCAACAAGTTGATATGACAACAATTGATGCTGAAACCGGAATCGGTTTCCCAGCTACAATGGATGCAAAGTATATCAATATAGATACGCTTACAAATTACTGGATTGAGTGTCTTGAATCAGATGAACTGTGCATTGGTGGTCAAAACCAAATGTTACTAGATGGTGGTAGTACTCATATGTCTGTTGATACTACAATGATGACATTTATGCCATCTCAAGAAACTACAATTACTATAGATATTGAAAGTATGGATACAGCTGATAATTCAGCTGTAAACATTTGGATGATTCCTGGGTTTGGGCCTATGGTAATAGTTGCTACTTTTACTGAGGCAGGAACCTATACTATCAACCCATTTGATACATTGCCTGCCGGAGTGTTATTTACATTTAGTGATGTAAGAGTTGAGTTTGTTTCAGATTCTAATGCTAATACAGTATTATTTAATAGCGTAGCTGTAAATAATAATACACAAGAAGAACCAATTTACTTCGTTGATGGTTATGAGTTATCTCTACTAGCTATAAACACAGATGATGAAAGTGCTGGTTCATGGGTAAGATCTAAGGGTGCAAGATTAATGTCAGCTTTCGAATACGATGCTTATGCACTTGCATTTGGTGACAAAGTTGAGAATGTTTTCTCAAAAACTATTTATGATCAATTAATGATTGATTATGCTGATATTTGTGTTCAATCACCAGATCCTACCAATCCTAATGGATGGGTATTCACAGAAGGATGTCCAATTGTAAAAGTTATTAATAAAACGGAATCAGTTTGGGTAGATCTTAATAAAGATGATATTAGAACTGAAGATGAAGAATTTTATAATTATAAAGTAGTTTTAGATTATGCAAAATATAATGGATACGACGAAATACCATATTATGTATTTGGAACAACTTCACAAGGTAAGGACCTTTTCAAAATGATTTGGATTGGTGCAAGAACTTCATTGTTACTTGGGTTAATTGTTTCATTCATTAATATATCTGTTGGTATTCTATTCGGTGCAATTTCAGGTTATTACGGAGGCGCAGTCGATATGATTATGCAACGTTTCTCAGAAATTGTTGGTCGAATACCATGGCTTGTATCTCTGGCTATCTTTACCGCTCTGGTTGGGCCAGGGCAAACAACGCTGATTCTGGTGTTGATTATTAATGGTTGGATTGGGATAGCCTCGATCACCCGAACCCAGTTCTATCGATACAAGGGCCGTGAATACGTTCTTGCTTCAAGAACTTTAGGTGCAAAAGACGGAAGATTAATCTTCAGACATATTTTACCAAATGGTATTGGTACAATTATTACTGCTAGTATCTTGTCAATTCCTTATGTAATCTTTAGTGAAGCAACATTATCTTACCTAGGATTCGGTATTGGACATGGTCAAGCATTAACTCTATTTGGATTTGAGCTTACAGGGGTTTCAATCGGGGTATTATTGAATGATGGTAGAAATAAAATGCGTTCTGACCCATATTTAACTATGTGGCCAGCTGTTGTTATTTCAGTCTTAATGATCACATTCAATATGTTTGGTAATGCACTTCGAGATGCATTCAATCCTGCTTTAAGGGGGTCTGAATAATGGCTAGAGAAAAACATTTACATGTTGAAAACTTAACTGTTTCTTTCCGTACAACGCAAGGGCTTGTTAGAGCCGTAAGAGGTGTTACATTTAATCTTTATAAAGGTGAAACACTAGCAATTGTTGGAGAATCAGGTTCAGGAAAATCCGTATCAAGTAGAACTATTATGGGTATTTTAGCCGGTAATGGTATTATTGATGATGGAAAAATTATTTATGAAGGACAAGATCTTACAAAAGTTGATGAAGAACATTATCATGAGTTACGTGGTAATAAACTCGGAATGATTTTCCAAGATCCAATGTCTAGTTTAAATCCAATCATGCGTATTGGACAACAAATTACCGAAGGTATGATGCTTAATGGTAAAAGAACGAAAAATAAAATAAAAAAATTATATTCTGAAGAAAAAAACATTTACTTTGGATTAAAAAGAGCGAAAAAATATTTGAAAGAAGATCAAAAGGCAGAATTATTAGCTGTTAAAGCAGGAAATTCTAAAAAAGATGCAGTTACAATTAATTCTGAGTACAGCGCTAAAGTTGTTAAGCTAAAAACAGATACTAAAGCAGCTAAAATAGTGTATTTTAAAACTAAAAAAGCAGCTCATAAAACAGTAAGGGCTGAACTTAAAGCTGAAAAAATAAGAGTAGCTGAAGAAGTTAAATCAGTTAAAGCAACTAGAACCGAAAAATTAAGTTTAGCAAGAGATGATAGAGATTATACTAAAGTGCTAAAAAAAGAATTCAGAGCTGATTTAAGTAAACTTAAGGAAGAAATGAAAAGATTCCATAAAATTACAAAAAAAGAAGCTTATGAAAAAGCAATCAAAATCATGAACGAGGTTGGTATACCACAACCGGAAAGAAGATTTAAACAATATCCTTTCCAATTCTCTGGTGGTATGAGACAAAGAATAGTTATTGCTATTGCCTTAACTGCTAGCCCTGATATCTTGATTTGTGATGAGCCTACAACAGCGCTTGATGTTACAATCCAAGCACAAATTCTTGAGTTAATTAATGATCTAAAGAAAGAAAGAAATTTATCTGTTATCTTTATTACCCATGACCTTGGTGTTGTTGCTAATATGGCTGATAGAATTGCTGTTATGTATGCTGGTAAAATTGTGGAAGTTGGTTCATCTGAAGATATCTTCTATAATCCAATGCATCCATATACTTGGGCATTGTTAAGTTCTATGCCTGACTTGGAATCAAAAGACAGATTAACTGCTATTCCTGGTACACCGCCTAATATGCTATTTCCACCAAAGGGAGATGCATTTGCGGATCGTAACAAATATGCAATGAAAATTGATTTTGAGCAACAACCTCCAATGTTTAAAATAAGTGAATCACATTCTGCAGCTACTTGGTTGCTTCATCCTGATGCACCAAAAGTTGATATACCAAAAATAATTAAAGACAGAATTGAAAGAATGTTAAGAGAATCTGGGGAGGTGTCTAAAGATGAGTAAAACTGAAACTAGAACACCTGTATTAAGTGTTAGACATTTAAAACAATATTTTGTATCAGGTAGAGGAAAAAACAAATTAGTAGTAAAAGCTGTTGATGATATCAGTTTTGATATATTTCAAGGTGAAGTATTCGGTTTAGTTGGAGAATCAGGTTGTGGGAAGACTACAACTGGTAGAACCATCATTAAACTATATGAGCCTACAGATGGAGAAGTTTTCTTTTTAGGACAACTTATTTCAGCTGGTATACTTGGTAACAAAGACAGCATTAAAGCTAAGAGGAAAGAAGTAGCTGCTGAAATAAGAGAGTTAAAGATGACTATGAAACATGAGTTAGCAAATACTCCAGATTCAGCTGAAGCCATCAAAGTGGACTTCAAAACGAAAGTAGATGCTTTAAAAGAAAAAAAGGTTAAATTTATTGAAGAACAACAGATAGACATTCATAGAAGAAAACAAACTTTACAAGTAGATTATGATTTGATGAGAAACATGCAAATGATTTTCCAAGATCCAATCGCTTCACTTGACCCTAGAATGACTGTAAAAGAAATTATTGCTGAAGGTTTAAGAATCTCAGGAGAAAAAAGAGACTCATATATCAATACAAGAGTTAATGAAGTTCTCAAAACTGTTGGGTTATTGCCTGAACATGCAAGCCGTTATCCACATGAATTTAGTGGTGGGCAACGTCAAAGAATCGGTATAGCAAGAGCTTTAGTTGTTGCACCTAAGTTTATTATCGCTGATGAACCTGTATCAGCACTTGATGTATCAATTCAAGCACAAGTAATTAACTTGCTTAACGATTTAAGAGTTAAATTGGGTATTACAATTATGTTTATTGCCCATGACTTATCTGTTATTAAATACTTTAGTGACAAAATTGGTGTTATGTATTATGGAAATTTAGTTGAGATTACAAGTTCAGAAGAATTATTCCTAAATCCATTACATCCATATACAAAATCTCTATTATCAGCGGTCCCATTACCTGACCCTAGATATGAAAAGACAAGAAAGAGAATTGTATATAAACCTCAAGAAGTACATGACTATGCAAATTTCCCTCCTAAGTTACATGAAATCAAAGAAGGACATTTTATTTTAGCAAATGATAAAGAAGTCGAAGAATATAAAAAAGTATTGAAATAATGTTTAAAAGATTTTTAATAAACTTTGTATTAGCATCACTAATGTTCTTAATATTTATTTATGCAAGATTTAGTGGTGATTATTCAACGATAAATGTTCTAAACGCATTATTTGTGGTGGGGGTATTAATGTTCTCAGGAGGAATATTAACTGTTAGTAAAGCTACGGATTTGTTTAGAGGTATAGGTTTTACATTAAAAAAGATGTATTCGAAAAAATATAACAAGTCTTCATACTATGAATATTTACAAGGAATAGAAGAGAAGAAAGATAAACCTACTGGATGGCCAGCGCTATTTGTGGGGATAATCTTTTTGGCTTTATCAATTATTTTTTCAATAATAGAATACTTATAAAAAAAATGATATCGTTTCGACGATATCATTTTTACTTATATACAATTTTAAGCGACATTAAAGAATGGAAACAAAATAGAAAATGATAAATAATTGTGTCTACCATTTACCATTTTATATATATGTGTTATAGTGTTTATATAGAAAATGCATGTAATACTATCGTTATTGTCTATAATTCGCCATATTTATTTTAGAGAGATCTACCTCTTAATAAAATGGGTATTTAATATTAATTATATATTAATAAGCTCAACAAGCTTATTTGATACGACACTTACTAACAAAAATTAACAAAATGTGTTTGTGGAATAAATTCAGGTTCACCAGAATCTTCAAAATCCATTAATTTTTCTAAACAAGGAGCTAAACTAGCAGTTATACTAAGAATATATTCAGGTTCACCAGAATCTTCAAAATTCAATAAAACATATTCAGGTTCACCAGAGTCTTCAAAGTTTAATAAAACATATTCAGGTTCGCCAGAATCTTCAAAATTCAATAGAACATATTCAGGTTCCCCAGAATCTTCAAAATTCAATAGAACATATTCAGGTTCACCAGAGTCTTCAAAGTTTAATAAAACATATTCAGGTTCACCAGAGTCTTCAAAGTTTAATAAAACATATTCAGGTTCACCAGAGTCTTCAAAATTAAGAAGAGTTACATCATTATTATTTATAGCGAGATCGCTTGCACTAATAGTTAAAAAACCAAAACCAAATAACATTACCATTACTAATAAAATTTTTTTCATTTCATTCACCTCACTAATATCATACATTAAATATATTGATTTATACAGTGCACATATGTCGTAAATTAAGGAAAACATTATGAATTCAATGGAACTTAGCAACTATCTAGAAAACATTCGCTATGGTAGAAATCTATCACAGGATGAGTTTGTTTCTAAAGTTGTTTCTATAAGACAATATCAAAGATATAAGAATGGTACTAGTGTTATGCCTTATGAAAAGATTGAACAGTTCGCGGATAAATTAGGAATAACAACAAAAAAACTATTATCTGAGTTTGAAAGAGAAAAAGGTAAACAATACGCAAAGATTAATAACTTTTATAATGCTGTTGCAAATAGTGATTATAAGACAGCAGGGAAACTTAAATTTGAGTTGGACAATGATTTAATTATCTCAGAAGAAGGCAGAAAATATTATAAACATTCTAAAATTGTATATAAGTATTACACAAGAGAATTGACTTTAACAGAAGTTATTCAAAGAATTTCTGATTTGATTGATTACCCTACCATACTTAAGCAACAATACTTCACAGACGTAGAAGTGCTAATTCTAAGCTTTTTACTGAGTGTTTTCACTGGGAAACGACAAGAAATGTTACTAAGTAAATTAAACTCATTGTTTGAGAACACAGATAGTATAATGGCAGGCGACACGGATTACATATATACTCTAATATTAATGAGACTTGCTAAGACATTTGGAATTAAGAGAGAATACCGTAAAGTTATATTTTATAGTGATCTCGGATTAGAAAGAGGAATAACTCAAAAACAATATTATCTATGGGAATACTTTTTCTATTACAAAGCTTTAGCTCATAATGCTTTAGGAGATATAGAGTTGTTTAATGATTCTTTACTAAGGTGTTTTAACGTATTAAATATGGAAGGTAATCAAGCAAAAATGGAAAAATTCACCTCGCTAATTGAGAAAGACTTTAATATAGAATTTAAAAAATACGTAGTAAGACTAATCAAGTAATTTATAAAATAAGGCAAAGCGAAGAAATTCGCTTTTTTTTTTTGGAAAACGTGAATAAAGGACACATGACACCATTTGACACTTGAAAAAGAGTGTTTTTTTTGAAATAAAGTGTAAATACGACACATGTGCACTGTTCAAAGCATATATATGTCTTGTATAATATAGGTATAACAGACATCTTATGACGTAAGAAAGTAATAAATATTAAGAAAGGGGTGATTTTATGTCAGTAAATTTATATGTGCATTATCTAAAAATCCTAATTGGATTTACTAATGATAGCTCAAGTTCAATAAATACTATATCTAGTTTATATTATGATAATTACTATTTTTCTGTTTCAATGATTACTATGATGCTAATTGTATTTCTCGCACATGTATACAAGTCTAATCAATCAACGTTTAATCTAAACATTATCACTCCAAGCATTACTAAAACAATAAATGCTTTATCAGTTGTTACAAACAGTAATGTCATGAAGGTTGATGAGTATAAGAAAACAAGTGACACGAGTCACTTCTTTCCTATGTATAATACTGAAGATAAAACATATAATGATGATATAAGTAAAAAGAAAGAACTAATAATGCTTTTAGACTCAAAAGGATATGTTTTATTTGCAAATCATCTAACGCTTTTAACTTTTAAATATAACATAGATGATATTCTTGGCGAGTCAATTATGGAAGTATATAGAAGTCTAGGTCATAATGATGAAAATTGGTTAGATATAATAAAAACTGAATTAAGCCATAATAATCTAATAAAAATAAAACACGGTTCATATGAGAAATGGGTATTGATGAATTATACTGCAAATTTAGATTTGCTAGGAGATATTGAGTCAATATCAATAAAAGGGAATGACGTATCATATTTAATTGAATCTAACTCAATTAAAGAATTCTATTCTGAGAGAGACCAATTAACAGGCTTAGTTAATCAATATGGAATGTTCGATATAATTAAACAAATGAAACATGTTAATAGTGCAGTTGCCTTCTTCGTAGAAGTACTTAATTTTACAGAAATATCAAATTACTACGGACATAACATTGGTGATAAACTAATTAAATCTGTTGTAAATGAATTGAAAAAAACAGTAAGTAAAGAATGTTTAATAGTAAGATATACTGAATCAAAATTTGTGCTTCTTTGTTCTGGTAAAAAAATTAACAAAGAATCTTTAAACTTAAAGATAAATAAATTAAAAGAATTCATTAAAAGTTCATACAAAATCGAAAATCTAGATCTCCAAGTTGACAAAAGAATAGGTTATGCAATTTATCCGGAAGATACAAATAATTTTGAAGATCTTGTTTCACTTTCAAGTCTTGCATTAAGAAATTCTATAAGTAATAGCTCTATCGAAATAACTAGGTTTACTCCAGATATGTTAAAAACACTTAAATATAATGTTGAGTTAGGAAATAAACTAAGAGAAGCCTTAGATAAGGAAAGTATAGAAGTATTCTTTCAAAAAGCGATTAACTGTAGTACAGACGAAGTATTCATAATTGAGGAACTATCTAGATGGTATGATAAAGATTTAGGATACATACCTCCATTAGAATATTTTAAAATAGCCAAGGAATCTAATCAATTAGATAGGCTTGATAGATATATGGTTAAAAAATCTCTTGAATCTTTTGTTAAACTTAGATTAAACAAAGAGTACACTAAATCAAAAATAACTATAAACATTGCTCCATCAACTTTATTAGATGTAAATTTCTTTGACTATTTCAACAAAACCGTTGATGAAATGGGAGTATTACCTGAAGATATATATATTGAAATTTCTGAAAGTACATTCATAAATAAGTTGGATTTATGTGTATCTAGAATTAGTCTTTATAAGAATAAAGGATATTCTATAGCTTTAGATGATTTTGGAATTGAATATTCGTCTTTATCAGTTTTAGAAAGCGTAGATTTTGATATGATAAAAATTGATGCGCATTTCGTTAAGAATATAGATAAGAATAGCAATCAAGAAATAATTAAAATGATCAGAAAAATTACTGAAATGACATATAAAAAAATAGTAGCCGAAGGTGTAGAAACCAAGGAACAAAGCGATTTATTGAGAGAACTTGGATGTTCTATTCAACAAGGGTATTATCTTCACAAACCAGAAAATTTACTCCTTTTTTAGTAGCTTAAACTACTAACAAAATACCGTATATTCTCATATAGAAAAAGTACTCATTGCCCGTGAGTATTTTTTTGTTATTTAAAAGATAATATCTCTTGTATATAAAGGAATACATGCTATAATATAGATGATTATAAATATAGATGAATATCTATACAAGGAGAATATATGAAATACTCAAAATTATTTAAAGTGTTTTCAGATGAAAACAGGATAAAAGTCGTCCAAAATTTATCAAAAGGAACTTGTTGCTCATGTCAATTTGTAGATAAATTTGACATATCACAACCTACATTAGCTTATCATCTTAAAATGATACGCGATAGTGGATTAGCAACAACTGAAAAAGTAGGTACTTGGAATAAGTATCACATAAACTACGAAATTTTAGATAGTATGATTGCGTTTTTAAATGAAATTAAAGATTCAAGAGGCAAAGAGTGTAAATGCTAGGAAATATATTTAATTGGTTAAATGACTTATTATTGAAAATGACATGGTTAAAGGATTTTGTTGAGTTAATACTAACAAAATTGTTTGGTATGGATACAGAGTCACTATTATTTAGTTCATTATCATTTTTTATATATGATGTATTTAAAATATTTATTTTACTGTCTGTGTTGATATATATTTCATCATATATTCAAACATATTTCACAGTTGAAAGAACGAGGAAAGTTTTAAGTAAATTTAAAGGTCTGGGAGCAAACCTAGTCGGAGCTTTGCTAGGAACGATTACACCATTTTGCTCTTGCTCATCTATTCCAATATTTATTGGTTTTACGAGAGCCGGTCTGCCTATAGGTGTAACATTTTCATTTCTAATATCATCACCACTAGTAGATATAGCTTCTGTTGTTTTACTGGCAAGTATTTTTGGTTGGAAAGTTGCTATAGCTTATGTTATTGTTGGAATCATTTTAGCAGTAATAGGTGGTAGTCTAATTTCAATTTTCAAGATGGAAAAATATGTCGAAGATTTTGTTTCGAATGGTGAAGTTGTTGAAGATGAAATTGACGAAAAACATACTAAAAAAGCTAGAAGATTATACGCAATAGAACAAGTAAAAGATATCATTAAAAGGGTATGGAAATACGTATTAATTGGAGTAGCTATTGGTGCTATAATTCACGGATATATACCTGCAGAGTTTATCAATAAAATACTAGGATCAAACAAATGGTATTCAGTATTTGTGGCTGTATTTGCTGGTATACCAATGTATGCCGATATATTTGGGACCATACCAATTTCTGAAGCATTAGTTTTAAAAGGTGTTGGGATTGGAACAGTTCTAGCGTTTATGATGGCAGTAACAACATTAAGCATTCCATCATTGATTCTACTTAAAAAAGTAGTTAAAACAAAATTATTAATTGCCTTTATAGCAATAGTGTCTATTGGAATAATACTAATTGGATATATATTCAATTATTTCATAATTATATAGGAGGAAAAAATGGAAATTAAAATATTAGGATCAGGTTGTAAAAACTGTAAAAAACTATATCATAATACTGTCTTAGCTACAACTGAAATTGGAGTTAAAGCAGATATTATAAAAGTTACTGATTTTGCTGAAATAGCAAAGTACAATGTTATGCAAACACCTGCATTAGTATTTGATAATACTGTTGTATCAAAAGGTAAAGTGTTATCAAAAGCAGAAATAGTTGCATTACTTGCAAAATAAAACAAATTTAGTAAAACAAATTTATTGTTTTACTATTTTTTTTGCGATAAGTTGACTTTTATCTTTATTTTTGATAGTATAATTTTAATGAAAATTATTTGTTTAAGGTGATAACATGATTAATATAAACTATGAAGAAGTAAAAGATGAGTTAATTCGTAAAAATCTATATGATATTCAGAAGGAACTAACAGTTCAAAGAAGAACTAGAACTGGAATTATGAGTGTTTTACTTGTTGCTCTGCTTTTTACCTTAATATTTGGTTCTTTAAAAAATCCATTTATCTATACTATGAGTAATATTGGAAACTTCTTCACTTATAGAATTTTATTCATAATTTGGGCAATAATTGCAGGATTCGCAATTGAATCTACGGTTATAGCTTTATTTAAATTAGAGAATTATAAAACGAAATATGGTTACGTATTTATAGGCTTAGCTAGTTTCTTCCTAATAGCTACGGCATTAATTCCAGCTTTGAAGCAAGTGTATCCTTTTTGGCATTTTGTTCATACTGTAACGAGTGGATTATTAGCTGTATTTATATATTTGGCTCTAGTTCCATTTTCAAGATGGATATCCAAAGAAAACCCAAGATTAAGGTTAAATATCAAAATTTGGCAAATTATAATTTGGGTTGGGTCGATACTTATGATTGTGTTTTTCTGGCACAGCGCAATGTTTGAGTTATGGTTCTTTATAAGTAATATCGTATTTCTTTTATATTTGAGTTTAATTCTATTTGAAGAAAAAATTATTAAGATTAGTGTTAAGCTATTAATGGATGAAGAAAATCTAAATTTAGCGATTGAGAAGACATTTGTTGATTTAGATAATATTAGAAATCGGAAGCCGAATAAGAATAAAAAACTACTAAAAGATAAGGAATAATGTAATGGCAGATACGGTTTGTATCTGTCTTTTTTGACTGAAAAATATATAAGTAGTAAAATGTAAGTGTTAGGAGGGAATGTTATGAAAGTAGCTGTTAAAATATGCAAAATTATTATTTATTTAGTTGGTGTATTTTTTATCATAATGTCTTTTGATGTATTTACCATGACTCAGCATACATTTTTAGAACGACTTGGTGGCTTTTTCATGAATTCATTACCAGGTATTATTCTAATACTACTTAATTATTTGCTAAGAAAAAAGGATTTAATTTTCGGTATATTCGTGTTAGCGAGTTCTGTATTCCTTTTCTTCTTTTTTCATTTCTATGTAGATATGTTAGAAAAAATACCTGTTATTACAATTGTTATAGTACCACTGGTAACAGCTGGTGTAATTCTAGTAATAGCAAGAAATAAATATGACAAAGTAAAATAAAAATATTATGTCTTGAGAAACATTGCAATTTTTATTATTCTTTGTTAGTATTGTCAGTAACTTAATGGAGGACCACATGATAAAAAAAGTTGAGAACAAGCAAGAACTAAAGAGGTTTATATATTATGTTAAGGATTTATATAAAGATAATCCCCATTATATTTTTCCTCTTTTTAATATACTATTTAAAGAGTTGAAAAAAGAAGTTATAAAAGATAAAACATATATAGCAATATTATCTCTAAATGAAAACAATAAAATTCAAGGTAGATTGCTATATACAGTGGAATACAATGAAAAAGAACAAAGGGATTCTTGTTACTACTCATACCTTGATTTAGTTAACTCTCAAAAAGTCTGCAATGAGCTCTTTGATTACATGGAAGATGATATGAAGAAAAACAACGTTTTTCATTTCGAAGGTAGTTTCACTCCTTATGATCCAGATAACCGAAGAGGAATATTAATTGAAGGATTCGATTCAGATCCAGTAATATTTACTTCATATAATATGGATTATTATCAAAAATTATTAGAAACTAATGGATACTCAAAAAAGACAGATACTTATAGTATCATCCCAGTAAGAACCGAAAAAAATATTAAAAGGTTAAATACATTAAGTAGTTTCTTTGAAAGAAGATACAAAATAGATATTGATTTTATTGATTTTAGGCATCTAGATAGAGATATTCAGGATATACATTCAATATTAACTGAAGCAGATAATGAACTTCTATATCAGGAAGCACCTTCAATAGATTTAATTAGAGATGTAGCAGAAAATCTTAAACTATTTCTAGATAGAAGAATTATAATTATTGCTCGTGAGAGAGAAACTAGAAAACCGATAGGTTTTGCTTTTTGTTTGTTAGATTTCAATCAAGTCTTCAAAAAAACAAAAGGTCGAATATTTCCAATTAGATTCTTGCTCTATAAACGAAAAATCACTAAAGTTAGGGGAATGATGCAATATGTTGTTCCTAAGTATCAAGGAGCAGGACTATTGGGATATATGTATAAAATTATATATGACCAATTCAAAATACTTGGTATCAATGAGTTTGAAGCTGGAACAATAATGGAAGGCAACAAAAAAGCTTTGACAACATTTGCCAAATTTGGCGGCAAGATTGCAAAAACGTACAGGATTTATGGGAAGGATTTAACAAAATGATAAAAGACATCTTGCAGATATTACTAATTTTCATAATACCGTATCTAATTATTAGATTTAAAGATTTTAAATTAACTAAGGTATTTGGGACGATAGGTATAGCTTATTTTCTTGGCTTAATTGTAGCTGGTAGTGTGTTTTCGCTTAACGAGTTTGGGGTAGAGTTTTACCTAGATACTGATATTGGTCAAATTGGTTCCTATGCAGCAATCGCTATTGGGATCCCTTTGTTATTGTTTGGTTCAAATCTAAAGGAAGCAAAAAAACTTTCAAAACCAGTACTAAAGTCGTTTATTGCTTTGATTATATCTGTTATTTTTGTAACAACAATAACTTTTGTAGTTTATGCTCACTCTATAGTAGATGGAGATGTATTATCTGCTTCCGCAATCGGTCTCTATACTGGCGGTACGCCAAATTTAAACGCTATAGCTAATATATTTAAGTTGGATTCAGCGACTATTGCATTAGCTAATTTATCGGATATAATAATTGGCGCATTCTTCTATGTGTTCCTATTGTTATTAGCTAAACCTTTAATAAGTAAGATACTTCCATTTGATAAGGAGAAAGAGTATTTAAGCGAAGCGTCAGAAATTAAAAATACCGAAGACTTTAATTTTAAAGATTTCAAGACTTCAAAACGTTTATTGAAAGCTTTTTTTATCGCATTTGGTATGACAGCGATTAGTGCAGGAATAGGTATAATAATTTGGGTAGCAACTGGTTCTGTACAAGGGACAATGCTTGATTATTTGGTGCCAGTAATGCTTATTGGAGTCACTGTTTTTGGTATTGCAGGGTCTTTTAATAAAAAGATACGCGAGACAGAAGGAACCAATGTTTTAGGGCATTATTTAATTCTTGTTTTCTCATTTTCGCTTGCATCATCAGTTGATTTTTCCAGATTAATAGGTAGCGATTTTAGAAGTCTTTTATTATTATATGGAGTTATAACTATTGGAACATTTTTAGTACATCTGTTTTTAGCAAGATTACTTAAAATTGACAGCGATTGTATGATTGTAACAGCAACTGCTGGTATCTATGGACCGGCATTCGTTCCAGCAATCACAAAACAACTTAAAAATGAGAATTTGACAGTTCCAGGGTTGATCTGTGGATCAATTGGATATGCCCTAGGGACATTTTTAGGAATAGGAATAGGATTATTGTTTTCATTAGGAATGTAATAACACATTCCTTTTTATTTATTTATTGATTAAAATAGTAATATAAACTAAAATAGATATATCAGATAAATTAATTTTGGAGGAAAAGATGCCATATCAAAACAAATATTTAGAATTACTCAGCAAAGAATATCGATCTGTTCAAAACGTAAGTGCAGAACTGATAAATTTGAGTGCAATTTTAAATCTACCAAAAGGAACAGAAGTATTCATTACAGATATACACGGAGAATATGATGCCTTTAATCATTATTTAAAGAATGCGTCGGGGATAATTAGAGAAAAAATAGACTTAATTTTCCCTCAATTGAATGCAATCAAAAGAAGTAGACTAGCATTTTTTATTTATTACCCAACAGATATGCTTAATAAGTATCGAAAAAAATACGAAAAAAAAGCATACAAAGAAATAATTAGAGAACAATTATTTTTGATGATTGATTTAGCAAAACATATTATTACTAAGTATACAAAAAGCAAAGTTAGAAAAACCTTGCCTAAAGAGTTTGAGTATATTATTCAAGAATTGATTTATGAGTCAAATTCTCACGAAGATAAAGAAAAATATTACACAGCTATAATTGATGCGATTTTTGAGACGAAAAGAGAGAGTAAATTTATTCTTCAATTAAGCAGATTTATTAGAAATTTAGCGATTGATAGACATCATATTGTTGGCGATATATTTGATAGAGGTCCAAGCCCACATCTAATCATGGAGAAGCTTCAAAAAATGAAAAATGTTGATATACAATGGGGTAACCATGATATATCATTTTTAGGCGCTGCAAGTGGTTCACAGGTTATGATAGCTAATGTTATTAGAATTGCTGCTAGATACAATAATTTAGATAGCTTTGAAGATGGTTACGGGATTAATCTTATTCCACTCGCTAGAATGGCAGATAAGATTTACAGAAATGATTCTTGTGAACAATTCTTACCAAAAGGTTTTGGAATGAGATATCAAAAAGATGAAGACTTAACTTTTGTAGCCAAAATTCATAAGGCGATTAGTATTATACAGTTCAAATTGGAAAATCAGGTTATTTTGAGAAAACCAGATTTTAATTTTGAAGACAGAATTTTGTTAGATAAAATAGATTTTGATACTAAATCTATAGTAATTAATGAAAAAAAATATGATTTGTTAGATAGTAATTTACCAACTGTCAACCCTAAACATCCTTATAAATTAACTCAAGAAGAAAAAACTGTTATAGATCATTTAACACAGTTATTCTTACATAATGAGATGCTGCAAAAACATGCAAGATACTTAATCCAAAACGGAAGTATGTATTTGAAGTATAATAATAATCTATTATTTCACGCAGCTGTCCCTTTGACTGTCGACAGACAGTTAATGAAACAAAAAATAGATGGATTATTCTATTATGGAAGAAATTTATTTGATATGTATGAGCAAAAAATAAGACACGCTTACCTAAATAGATATGAAAAACAGAATTTTGATAGTGATTACTTCTTGATGCTTTGGCAAGGTGCATCATCGCCATTATTCGGGAAAAGTTCTATGAAGACTTTTGAAAGATACTTCATAAAAGACAAAAAAACTCACAAAGAACAGGTCAATCCATATTATACATATAGAGAAGAAGAACAAGTACTTAGAATGATATATAAAGAATTTGACATGGACTTTGAAAAGTCGAAGATAGTTAATGGGCATGTTCCTTTAGATATTACTAAAGGTGACCAAGTAGTTTTAGCTAATAAAAGGATTTATAGCATAGATGGCGGTATGTCTAAAGAATATTCGCACAAAACTAATATTGGCGGCTATAGTTTAATATCTGATTCCCATGCATACTTCTTAGTATCTCATGATAGATTCGAAAACTATTATAAATTGATAGAAGAAGAAAGTGATATTGTGTCTATAACTAGATCTGAGGAAATTAATAATAGAAGAACCTATGTTTATGATACTAACAAAGGTAAAGAAATTCAAGGAAGAATAGATGATTTAAAACAATTGTTACAGGCATATAGAGATGGAACAATCAAAGAAAAATATTACAAAGAATAAAAAAATAACCACTAAAACTGAAAAGTTTTAGTGGTTTTTATTTATACTAATTTTTTTCGAATTGAACTTGAGATTAAATCAATAATTGTAACTGTAACTATCAGAGCTAAAACAATGACCCAAACTCTCGACCAATTTCTACTTACAATTGCGAAAATTAATGGAGCACCAATACCTCCAGCACCAACTAGTCCAAGAATAGTAGCTGCACGCATATTTATTTCAAATCTAAATAATGTATAACTCAAAAATTCAGGAGCTACTTGAGGTAGTACAGCTCTAAATAATACTTCACTAGAATTACCACCACATGATTCAACACCTTCTTTAACACCAATATCCATACTTTCTATAGCTTCGGAGTATAGTTTTCCTAACATACCAATTGAATGGACTCCAAGAGCTAGAATACCCGCTGGAGCGCCTGGGCCAACAACACCAATGAATACTAATGCTAGAATTAATTCAGGGAAGGTTCTTATCATTGTGATAATGAACTTACCAAAGTTAGCTGTTTTTTGACCAACAATATTTTGTGAAGCCATTAAGGCAAAAGGAATTGCTAAAATACCTGAAACAAATGTACCACAAATTGCTATTGCGATAGTTTCTACGATAGCATAAGGTAGACTAACTAAAGCATCAGCTTCAAATGACGTTAGGTATACCGTGTCGAGATTAAGGAATCCATTCAGCATATCTGAGATTTCACCTCTAGCAGTTTGCATTATTCCGTTATATTGGATTCCGCTAAAGCCCCAAATTACTAATGATATTACAACAATGTAAATCAATGTTTTGTATAGGGAATTTGCTCTAGGTTTTTGAGGAAGTTTTTTTAATATATTTTCCATTACACAAGCCTCCTTCTAATTGAACTAGAAATAGTATCAATTATGAGTACTGCGACGAATGAAATAATTATAATCGTTCCAACATTATCAAATCTTCTTAGTTGCAAGAAAATCTTATATTTTTGACCAATACCACCAGCACCAACATAACCTAATACTGCGGCTGCTCTAACATTAACTTCAAATGCGTACAATGTATAAGAGATGAATTGTGGTAATACTTGTGGAAGAATTGAATATCTAAGAATATTCCATTTATTTCCGCCTACTGACATTAATGCTTCAACTTGACCAAAATCAATAGATTCAATAGACTCATAGGTCATCTTAGAAATTAATCCAAATGAAAAAATAGATAACGCTATAACGCCTGGGAAACTACCGCTACCGAACAAACCAACAAATATTGAAGCTAGAACTAAAGCTGGTAGAGTTCGAGTGATGTTTAAAAGTACTCTAACTGTTTTATTCAACCATTTGATATGTATAAAATTATTAGCTGCTAAAACGGCAGCTGGAAAAGCAAAAATAGCACCTATAAATGACCCAACTATTGCCATTTGTATAGTTTCTAGTAGTGGTGGGATTGCATTATCAAAATATCCCCAATCAGGTGGGAAAAATATTTGTCCAATCAATCTAAACCCAAATCTAAAAAAATTTTGGAATAATGTGATAATATTAAATCCGGCAAACCAAGCACTAGAAATTATAATTAAGGCAAAAATTATAACATTTGAATAAAACTTTGTTTTATTTGGCTTTTTTGGTAAATTGTGTTCAAATTTTGATATCATTCTTCGTCACCAACGAAGTCATCTTGACCAATAGGGCGACCATAAACTTTTTCTAGATCATCGATAATTAGTTTGTTTGGACGATCTTTGATTTGGATATCATACACTAATTTACCGTCTCTTACACCAACTATCCTTGTTGCATATCTTAATGCTAAGTCAACATGATGAAGATTAGATATAACAGTAATCCCATCTTCAACATTTATTTTCTTAATGAATTCCATTACCTCAAAAGTAGTAATAGGGTCTAGAGAAGCAACAGGTTCATCTGCTAAAAGAATTTTTGCGTTTTGTGCTAGAGATCTTGCAATGGCAACTCTTTGCATTTGGCCTCCAGATAAATCGCTAGCACGATGATATGTTTTCTCTAAAATATCTACTTTGTCCAATGCTTTATATGCAATTTGTTTGTCCGCTTCAGGAAAGAGTCCTAGTATAGTTCTCCATGTTGGATTATAAGATACTCTACCTGTTAAAACATTCTGAAGAACAGACATTCTTTTTATAATATTAAAATTTTGGAATATCATTCCAATATTTGAACGCATTTTTCGTAAATCTTTGCCCTTAATGGTAGTTATATCAACTTCTTGTAGATTTAATAAGCTTGAGTCGAAGTCCGGATCTGCTGCTTTACGTTTTTCAATTTCTTTTGAAGGATCATCTCCATACATTTCATATGTATTTATATCAACGTTGTTGAATAATATGTTACCTTCAGTACAATCAATAATTTGGTTTAATGTACGTAACAGAGTTGATTTTCCAGCACCAGAAAGTCCAAGAATGGCTACGAACTCTCCCTCTTTAATCTCTACACTAATATCAGTTAATGCAATCGTACCATTTGGGTATGTTTTTGAAACATTTTGAAATTTTATCATTTTTTTTGCACCTCGTAAGATAATAGCCACCATTATAGGTGGCTATTAAATAATTTAATTCTTGTTGTTAACTAATAATGCTTAATCGAAATCCCATTCTTCTTGTCTTTCAAGATATGTTCTTACGATGTCATAGTCTGAATCTTTTGCTTCAGCATAACCTTTATGAGAGTATATTGCATCGATGATTACAGAACCTTCTGCAGAAGCAGCAATGTTTAAGAATGCTTGTTTAATATCTTCTTTTAAACTTCTCTTCAAATTAGGAATAACTGAAATTGTATCATTTGGAATTAATTCGGTATTTAAAACAAATAAAACTAGTTCATTTACATTTGGATGAGCCTCAACAACTCTTTGTCTTGCATCTTTGTAAGTAAATGCAGCGTCTGCTTGTCCATTAATGACTGCTAAGATTGCTTTGTCATGTCCACCAGCGTCTAACCAAGTAACATCTTCCATTGGGTCTAAACCGTGGTCTGCTAACAAGTTAGCTGGCCATATGAATCCTGAAGTAGATGTGAAAGAAGCAATTGCGATTGTTTTTCCTTCTAAGCCTTCAACGTCTGTAATACCTGAACCTGCTGCTACAACTAATTGAGAACTGTAACCTGCAATTAATGGTTCATCTTCTAAAAGTGTTCCATCATCTGCCACGTCATAACGTGTAGATTTTAAAATTACTTCAGCGCAACCTTCATCATGTGCTAAAACATATGAAGCAGATGCAAGAAAGCCGACATGAATTTGTTCGGATTTCATACCTTCAATAAGGGCATTGTAATCAGTTGCGATAGTAACATTAACTTCCATGCCAAGTTCTGCTTCTAATAGATTTTGTAAAGGTAACTTTTGTGCACCTAAAACGTCTGCATCACTTGATGGAATAAGTTGTACTTCTAAAACTTCTGGATCAACAACATCTTGGTTACAGCCGAATAATCCAAACGCTAGTACAAGTACTAGTAAAGCTGATAAAATCTTTTTCATCTAAATCCTCCTATTATTTTATATACATTCATTTTACTACATATTTATTTTTTTTGTGAAAAAAACTCAAAAAAAATGAAAAAAATAGTATTATAGAGTTATAAAGGTAGGTAAAATTGTATGAAAAGCAGATTTAAGCTCAATATTTTAGTAACTTCTGACATCCACGGCTACTTATTACCTATAAATTATGCAAACAATTCAAGAAGTACAAAAGGATTGTCTGTTTTATCATCTGCAATAAAAACTTTTAACAGGAAAAATTCTATTTTGTTCGATGTAGGGGATTCTATTCAAGGAAGCCCCTTGATGTATTTTCATCAAATAAACCGAATGAATTATAAAAACCCTGTAGCGGTATTGTTTAATAAAATTAAATATGATTATTTCATTCCTGGAAATCATGACTTTAATTATGGAAAAAAATACCTAAAAGATTTTATTAAAGAAATAAACGCAACAACACTCTGTCAAAATATCTATAAGGAAGATCATTTAGTTTTTAAAAGAGGTTATGATATTAAGCAGTTTGATAATGGTCCGAAGATATTGATTATTGGTGCGACTACTAAATATATTCCAAACTGGGAAAATCCTATTAACATTAAGAACTATACTTTCAGAGATCCTGTTGAAGAAGTTAAAAAAATAGTTAAAGAGCACAAAAATAGTGTAGACTTGATTATTCTAGCTTATCATGGAGGTTTTGAAAAAGTTTTAGATACCGGCAAAGAATTTGTTAAAAACACTGGCGAAAATCAAGGATATAAACTGTTTAAAGAAATTAAAGATATAGATATACTTTTAACAGGTCACCAACATCGTGTAATAAGTCATAAAGTTGGAAATCGAGTAGCTGTACAACCTGGCAGTAATGGATCACATTTAGGAGTAGTAGAAGTTGAGTTTACCTATGATAATAAATATTCCATTGAAAAGGTCAATCCACACTTCTTGTTGGCTCATGATTATGTAGAAGATATTGAATGTGTGAATGCAATTAAAAAAGTAGAATCTGACAACCAAAAATTTCTAGATGAAGTGATTGGTATTGTAGATGAAGATAACCTAGTAATTAAAGATCCATTCATAGCTAGAAGAGACAAACATCCAATAGTTGATTTCATTAATAAAATCCAAAAGGATGCAGCACACTCAATGCTTTCTTCAACTTCTTTAGCTAACATTGTTACTGGATTTAATAAAGAAATAACTGTTAGAAATGTACTTTCTACCTACGTTTATGCAAATACATTAATTGTCGTAGAAATAGATGGTTTGTCATTGAAAAATTATTTGGAAAAATGTGCTGAATATTTTGTTTTAGTAGATGGAAAAATAACTCACAATCCTAGATTTTCATATCCTAAATTTGAACATTATAACTATGATATGGTTGATGGAATTGATTATATTATAGATGTAAGAAATAAATTTGGAAATCGAATTACTAGCATTAAATATAAAGGTAAAAAAATAAAAAATTCCGATAAATTTACACTAGCATTAAACAACTATAGAGCTACAGGCGGAGGCGACTTTTACATGCTGAAAGACCTTCCGATAATCAAAGAAATTCCTTTTGATGTAGCGGAATTAATGATAAATTATATTAGAACTCAGAAATTTTTAAAAATTAAAGAAAAAAAGAACATTATTTTGCTGAAATGAACCATAAATTGTTAACTTTTTGAATTATAGCATATAGTATAAAATACTATTCTATGTTATAATTAAGGTTAACAATTTTTATTTTTAAAATTCATATGTAAGCGTTTTAGGAGAAATATATGACAGACGGGATTGTTTTAGCAGGTGGTTTTTCTAGCAGGGCTAAAACTAATAAAATGTGTTTAGAATATCAGGGTAAAGCTTTAATACTCCACGCAATTGAAACAATGCATGAAGTATGCCAAAATATCATAGTAGTTACTGGTCATTATCATAAAGAGATAATGGATTTATTATCTGATATAGAATACATTAAAATTGCTTATAACGATGACTACAAACAGGGAATGTTTTCTTCAATAATAACTGGTGTTAAACAGACAACAAACAGTTTTTTTATTATACCTGGAGATTACCCTAAAATTAAAGTTAGTACGTATAGAAAGATTTTGGAGTATGATGATTCAGTTATTGTTCCAAGTTACAAAAAAAGATTGGGACACCCAATATATTTTGACAAATCTTTCAAACAAAAGATATTAGTTACTAATCATAATAATCTTAAGAGTTTCCGTAACGATTATCAATTTAAAATAGTTGATGTACTAGATGAGGGAATTCTAATTGATGTTGATGATTTAGACGATTATAAAAAATTAATAGGAAAGGAATGATTTAATTGGTTGCATCTGAATATTTAAGACCCAAGGATTTTGAAGAAGCATACAATTTAATGATTGAAAGTAAAAAGAATTATTTAGTTGCTGGTGGAGCTTGGTTGAAGTTATCGGTAAAATCAGCTGAAAAACTGATTTCATTAGATGGTTTAGACTTAGATAAGATTCAAGTAAATACAGATTACATTGAAATTGGTTCAATGGTTACTTTGAGAACTGTAGAGATTAACAATGATATCAAAAATTTGTATGGAGGAATTTTATCTAATGCAATTCACAAGATTATGGGTATCAATATTAGAAATCTAGCTACCTTAGGCGGTAGTGTTATGGGAAAATTTGCCTTTTCTGATATTTTTCCGGCATTGTTAGTATTGAATACAAAACTAGTCTTTTATAAACAAGGGGAAATTTGTTTAGAAGATTTTTTAGCTAATCCAAAAATGGCTAAAGACATTCTAACTAAAATTATAATTAAAAAAGAACCTGGTGAAGGATTCTTTAAAAAAGTAGCTATCACGCCATTAGATTTTTCCGTGTTGAATATCGCAGTTAGTAAAAACAAAGAAGGATTTAAAATTAGTGTAGGATCAACTCCTTATATAGCTAAACTTGCAACAAATGCAATGAGTTATATCAATAACTTATCTAAAATAACTGAAACAGAAATTTTAAAATGTTCAGAAATGGTTGTTGAAGAATTGAAATTTTCAAAAAATAATCGTGGTTCAAAAGAATACCGCGTAGAAATAGCTAAAGTATATGTTAAGCGTGGATTGAAGAAGGTGATTGCTAATGAAAGTTAAGATTAATGTAAACCAACAAATAAAAGTCTTTGAATGCGAAGCTGGAGACTTCTTGTTAGAAACTTTAAGAGAAAATAATTACCTTAGCGTTAGAAGAGGTTGTGACACAACTAGTTGCGGTGTTTGCACAGTTTTGTTAGATGGAAAACCTGTTCCTTCTTGCTCTTTGTTAACAGTAAAAGCAGACGGGCATGAAATAACTACAGTCGAAGGCATCCAAGCTGAAGCTGAAAAACTCGGGAAACATTTCGGAGATGAGGGAGCTGACCAATGTGGTTATTGTAACCCTTCTTTAGCATTAACTGTTTATGCAATGAAGAGTGAATTGGTTAATCCAACAATAGACGATATTAAGGAATATCTAGTAGGTAATCTTTGTCGATGTACTGGGTACATAGCACAAGAAAGAGCAATACTTAGTTATTTAGGTGACAAATCATGAAAGTTGTAAATACAAAAGTCCATTCAGTTGATGGATTAGGAATCATGAAGGGCAGACCTGCCTATACTGATGATTTAGCAGAAAAAAATTCTTTAATAATTAAAGTTATGAGATCACCACATCCTTATGCAAGAATTATTAGTATTGATGATTCTGAAGCTAAGGAATTAATTGGCGTTGAAATGGTCTTAACATATAAGGACTTTCCAAGAGTTCCTTTTACGAGGGCTGGCCAAGGTTATCCAGAACCATCTCCCTACGATAAATTTGTTTTAGATGAATATGTAAGACATGTTGGTGATGAAGTATTAGCGGTCGTAGCTATAGATGCTAAAACCTGTGAAAGAGCTTTAGCATTGATTAAAGTTGAGTATGAGGTTTTAGAACCAATTCTAGATTTAGAAAATGCTATAGATAATAAAGTTATAATTCATCCAGAAGAAGAAATACATGAAAAGTTTCCTATTGGTTTTGAACCAAAAAGAAACATAGCTGCTAGTTATCATATGCATATAGGCGATGTAGAAAAAACATTAAAAGAATGTGATTATGTTATCAATGAAACTTTTTATACACAAGCTCAAGCACATGTAATGTTAGAGCCACATACAGTTAATGCAAGAATGGATTATCAAGAAAGACTTGTAATCTATTCATCTACTCAAACGCCATATCATATGCGAAGGATTATCTCACAGGCATTATCGATTCCTATTTCTAAAATTCGTTTTATTAAACCTCGTGTAGGTGGTGGATTTGGTGGTAAACAACAAATTCATGGAGAAATGTTTGTAGCTTATGTAACTTATACAACTGGTAAACCAGCAAAAATGGTTTATACAAGAAAAGAAGTTTTTGAATCTACTTTTTCAAGACATCCTATGAAAATGGATGTAACTTTAGGCGCCGATAAATCTGGTAAACTTAGAGCCATTGATTTCCATGTTTTATCTGATACTGGAGCATATGGAGAACATGCATTGACCGTATTTATGGTTGTTGGATCTAAAGTTTTACCTTTATATAACAAAGTTGATTCTGTAAAATTCCATGGAGATGTTGTATATACAAATCATACTCCAGCAGGAGCCTTTAGAGGATACGGAGCTGTTCAAGGAAACTTTGGTCTTGAATCAGCTATTGATATGTTATGTGAAAAAATGGGTGTAGACCCAATTAAATTTAGACAAGTAAACATGATAAAAGAAATGGAAACTTCACCGATATTTTCAATTATGGGTGAAGGTACTGAAGGAACAGCTATGGACATGGAAACATGTAAGCTTGAAGAATGCGTTTCTAGAGGTATGGAATTAATAGATTGGAAAAACAAATATCCTAGAGTTGATTTAGGAGATAAAGTCAAATCCGTTGGTATGGCGATAGCAATGCAAGGCAGTGGAATCCCTTTTATTGATATGGGATCAGCCACAATTAAACTTAATGATAACGGTTTTTATAATCTTTTAATTGGCGCAACCGATATTGGACAAGGTAGTGATACTGTGTTAGCTCAAATTGCAGCTGAAGTATTGATGACTACAGTAGACAAAGTAATTGTCTATTCATCTGATACTGATATAACTCCGTTTGACTGCGGTGCGTATGCATCAAGTACAACCTATATTTCTGGTAATGCAGTATTAAGAGCGGCTACTAAGATGAAAGAAGCAATTGTCGATGAAGCAGCTAGAATCCTAGAATCAAAACCAGAAGAAATAAATTATGACGGAATAATATTTTCATCAAAATCAGGTAAATCAATCACTTTAGTTGATTTATCTAATGAAATAACCTACAACCATATGCAAAAACAATTATCTGTTACATCAAGTTATGTAGGGCATAAATCGCCGCCACCATTTATGGCTGGATTTGTTGAAATAGACATTGATAAGGAAACTGGCGAAGTTGACATAGTTGATTACGTTTCTGTGGTTGATTGTGGAACCACAATTAATCCATTATTAGCAGAAGGACAAGTGAACGGAGCGATTGTACAAGGGTTAGGAATGGCATTATATGAAGATGTTAAATATACTAAAACTGGCAAATTGATTTCAAATAGTTTAATAAATTACAAAATACCAACGCGAGTTGATATTAAAAAATTAACAACAGAATTTGTAGATTCCTATGAAAAAAGCGGGCCATTTGGTGCCAAATCAGTTGGGGAAATTGGTATTGATACACCACCAGCAGCCCTAGCAAACGCGGTTTATAACGCTTTAGGTATTAGAATAAAAAAACTACCAATAACACCTGAAAAAATTCTATTAGCATTAAAAGAAAAGGAGAATAAATAATATGAAAAATAAAAAACAAATAATCTCATCAATCATCTTCTTTGGAGCTTTATGGGGAATAATTGAAGCTACTTTAGGGTATGTCTTACATTTTTTACCGATATTTATTTCGGGTACAATACTATTTCCTATAGTTAGTTTTATCCTGTATAAAGCATATACAGTAACACAATCAAAAATGTCTCTAGTATTCATAGGTGTAGTAGCAGCTGCAATAAAATCAATTAACTTATTTTTACCTTATTTCTCACCATTCAAAATTATCAATCCAATGATCTCAATAATTCTTGAATCATTGTTGGTTGTAGCTGTAGTTGGAATACTTAGTAAGGACGACACGAAATCTAAGGTATCTGGATTTGTTCTAGCTAGTATTGGTTGGAGAGCTTTATATCTTGGATATATGGGAATCCAATATTTAACTACTGGATTTGTATCTAGTTATTTAGTTACTTTCTATGCAACTTTTGAATATACAGTCTTATTCGGTTTATTAAGTGCAGGTATTGCATTTGGATTCCATTATTTAGATAAATATGTGAGTAATAATTCAAAAAGAAGTATTTTTGCCAATATCAACCCAGCTATCTCAGTTGCAGTTTTAGTGCTAGCTGTTATCGTAACTGTAGTCGCATAGAAGGAGAGATTTATGAGTATTTATGATCAAATTTCAAAATACCGTAAACAAAATATTACTCTAATCTTGGTCACGGCCGTATTTAAAGAAGGCAGTGGTCCAGTTGAGGTTGGAAAAAAAATGATTTATCTAGAAACTGATAAAGCTTTCGGAACCGTTGGAGGAGGAGCTTTGGAATATTATGCTAGAGAAAAATGTAAAGACCTCATCAAAACAAGAGAAAATCTTTTAGAAACCTATCTGTTAGATGAAGGTAAAGTCTCCTTAGAAACAAAAACCTTACCTATGGCTTGTGGTGGAAAGGTAACTTTATTTTACGAGTACATCGGTCCAAAGGAAACAATCTATGTATTTGGGGCTGGTCATGTTGGGCAAGCTCTAGTAAATGTTTTAAAAACCATGGCTTTTCACGTAACTGTTATTGATGAAAGAGAAGCGGTTATAAACAATTTCCAAAATGCTGACATTTTAGTTCATAAACCATTTGTGGAATATATTACCGAAGTTGGCTTGAAACCAAGTAGTTTTATTATTGTTTGTACGCCAAGCCATAAATATGATTATCATGTAATAAACAAAGTAATAGAATTAGATTTAAAACCAAAATATATGGGTATGTTATGTAGTCCTGATAAACTAAATGACTATTTAAAATCTACCTATGAAAAATTTGGTAAAGATATTGATTTGAGTTATTTTTATTCTCCTATTGGTTTAGATTTAGGTGGAGGTAGCCCTGAAGAAATAGCGATTTCTATCGCTTCAGAAATACTTGCTATTTCCCACAATAAAAAGAATCATTCACATATGAGGAGTGTTTTTAGTGATAAAAATCGTTACTGGGAAGATTAACTCAGGAAAAACTTCAAGATTAAAAGAAATATATAAAGCAAATCAAATAGGTGATGGAATAATATCAAAAAAAATTATGATTGATACAGATGTTTATGGTTTTAATGGAATTAGGTTATCTGATAACTTTGAATTCCCATTTATGATCCATGAAAGATATTATTTTCAAAATGATTTAATAACCTATGAAGATAACTCAATAGAGTCTGTATACTCAATTGGACCCTATAAGGTATTGAAATCAGGAATGGATTTTATCGACAAAACATATAATGATTTGTTGGATAAATCAGTTACACCCTTATTCTTCGATGAAGTTGGTAAATTAGAATTATCGGGTAAAGGTTATTATAAACATTTAAAAAGAGCCATAGATAACAACGTTGATATATTAATCGCAATCAGAGAAGATCTTGTAATTGATTTAATAGAAAAGTTTTGTATCAAGGAATATCAAATAGTTAGCAGGTGATAAAATGTATGATTTAAGAATTATTAATGGAGAAGTATATATTGAAGGTAAACTTAGACAAACTAATGTCTATATTAATGGGGAAAAGATTGTTAAAATTACCGAAGATTTATTGGATGCTGCTGAAACAGTAAAAGCATCTAATTCTTTAGTGTTGCCAGCATTGATTGATCCACACGTACATTTCAATTTAGATTTAGGTAGAATTCGTTCAAGAGATGATTTTCTTGCTGGATCTATCCAAGCTGCCTACGGAGGAATTACTACGATTATAGATTTCTTAGATCCAGTAGATAATCCTGTAGACTTAGAAATTGCCTATAACAGAAGGTTAGAAGATGCTGAAAAATCTGTAGTGGATTATTTCTTCCATGCAACTATTAAAAATCCCAAATGTAATTTAGAAGAATTTGTTTTAAAGATGAAAGAATTAGATATTAAGTCTTTGAAACTATTCACAACCTATTCAGATTCTAATAGAAGAACCTATGATAAGGACATAATTGAGTTATTGAAATTATCGGAAAAATATAATTTTCTTCTTTTAGCTCATATTGAAAATGATGATTTAATCACATTAGATGAAGATTACAATTATCATGATCTAAACAAATCTAGACCAACAATATCTGAAACGAGTGAAGCTCTAAAATTAGCGTCTTACGTAAGAAAATACGGAGGATACCTATATATGGTTCATTTGAGTTCAGGGTACACATTACAAAAATTGAAATCAGAATACTCTGATGTATTAAATACAAGATTCTTTGTAGAAAGCTGTCCACATTATTTTACATTTACTAACGAATGTCTAAATAAAGAAGATGGATACCTTTATACTTTAGCTCCACCTTTAAGGAGTCAAGATGAATTAATAAAACTAAGAGAGAATATTAATGATGTTTATTCTATCGGAACGGATCATTGTGCATTTTTTAAAGAAGATAAAAATAGATTTATACTAAGAGATATACCATTAGGAATTGGTGGAATTGAGTTTTCATTTGATATAATGTATAACCTATTTGGAAAATCAATAGTACCTAAAATGTCTAGCAATCTTTTTAGGTTATATGGTTTAAAAGATAGAGGCAACATCGAAATCGGAAAACTCGCTAATATCTTCATCTACGAATTAATGGATAATGAAATCGACGAGTTCCATGGGTTTACAGATTATTCTGTATATAAAGATCTACCAAGAAAAGGTCGAGTAATTCATACGATTAATCGAGGAAAATTCATAATCAAAAATATGAATTTTCAGCAACCAATAGCTAAAAAAATCTGAGGTGATTAAATGAAAGCACTAATTAATGCGCGTATCTATGATTATCACAAATATCAAGAAAACGCATATATAATATTTGATGAAAAAATAAGAGAAATAGGCGATATGTCTAGGTTTAAAGCAGAAAAGTATAATGAGATTATTGACCTAAAAAACAACATAGTTTTACCCGGATTTGTATGTAGTCATACTCATCTGTATTCAGCCTTTGCTAGAGGTATGTCAGTTCCATTCAATCCTAAAAGTTTTAGAGAAGTTCTGGAACAGTTATGGTGGAAATTAGATCATTTTTTAGATGAAAAGATGTCGTATTTGTCAGCATATACATTTGGGTTAGAACAACTAAAAAAAGGTTCTACAACTTTGATTGATCATCATGCTAGTAGTTATATATTGGGATCTTTAAACCAAATTAAGAAGGCTTTAGTTGATGAGTTAGGTATGAGAGCTATTCTAGCTTTTGAAACAAGCGATAGGTTCAATGTGCCTGATACGATAAGAGAAAACGCTGATTTTATTAAAAATAATAAAACTGAGACTTGTTCAGGTCTATTTGGATTACATGCTTCATTTACTTTGTCAGATGATACTCTTGAAAAAGTAAGTGAGAATCTTAATAATGCAGGCATTCATATTCATGTAGCTGAAAGCATTAAAGATGAAGAAGATTCTATGAAGAAATATAATAAAACCGTAGTTGAAAGACTTAATGATTTCAATTTAATCAACGAAAACAGCATTTTAGTTCATTGCGCAAACGTAAGTGAAAAAGAATTAGATATTATCAAAGAAAAAGATGCAACAATAGCAATAAATGTAACATCAAATATGAATAATGCTGTTGGGCTTCCAAATATAAGACTTATGGAAGACAAAGGCATTAAGTTAATGATAGGTAACGACGGGTTAATCCAATCAATGCCTTTGGAATATTTAAATGCTTACTATTCTGCACATTTACAAACAAAAAATCCTGTAGGTTTTTCGATTGACGGTATAAAGAAAGCTATTATGAATAGTTATGATTATGTAAATAGTCAATTAAAAACTAAGATTGGCAAAATTGAAAAAGGTTATGATGCAGATTTAATAAGTATACCTTATCAAGAATTTACACCTTTGAATAAGGAAAATATTTTTGGACATCTATTCTTTGGAATGTTTCCAAGCTTAAACCCAGAATACGTTATTGCAAGCGGAAAGATAGTTGTAAGAAATTTTAAAGTCTCAAGTGAAATAGAAAATAAAAATTTAGAAGCAAAAAAAGAAGCTGCTAAACTTTGGAAAATTATAGAAAAAGATGGTAAAAACCTTGAATTTAAAAACTAGTTATAACCGTTTTATAACGAATAACAATCATAGAGTAGGTGAAGAAAAATGAGTGCAGAAATGAGACCGATTAAATTTAGCAAACTAATTAATTGGATGAAAACAGAATATCAAAATGAGCAATCAATTTTTGGAATTCATGCAAATAAATTTTATAAAAATAAATCAGGTACCATGATAGAGATGTTTGGCGATAAAATCAGTTCGCCAGTAGGTCCAGCAGCCGGGCCTAATTCTCAGTTGGCTCAAAATATTATAGCCGCCTATTTAGCTGGCGCTAGATTTATAGAATTAAAGACAGTGCAAACTATGGATGGTGAAGAATTAGCTGCATGTGTCCCACGCCCATGTATTAACGTTGAAGATGAGGGGTATAATGTTGAATGGTCGACAGAATTAAAAGTTACTGAAGCTCGTGATGAATATGTTAAAGCTTGGTTTGCAATCCATGTATTGGCAAAGGAATTAGGTATTTCTGATGTAAGAGATTTTATCTTTAATATCTCAGTAGGATACACATTAGAAGGAATTAAAACACCGAAAATTGATTCTTTTATCAATGATATGATTGATGCATCCGACACTATGATTTGGAATGAATGTAAACAATACTTATTAGAAAACATTGATATTTTTGACAATGTTATTATCAAAGATATTGAAAATATTGAGGGAGCTATTTCACCAAGTATTACAATATCAACTATGCATGGATGCCCTCCTGAGGAAATTAATTCAATTGTTGAACATCTAGTTACTGTAAAAGGAATGCACACTTATGTGAAGTGTAATCCGACCTTATTAGGTTATGAATATGCTCGAAATATCCTTGATCAATTTGGGTATGACTATTTGTCATTTGATGATCATCATTTTAACGATGACCTACAATGGAAAGATGCCATCCCGATGTTTACACATTTACAGAAATTAGCAAAAGAAAATGGATTGGTTTTTGGATTGAAATTAACAAATACTTTTCCTGTGCAAATTAAAAATTCAGAACTTCCTGGTGAGGAAATGTATATGTCAGGACGTGCTTTGTTCCCACTTAGCATCAGTTTAGCGCAAAAATTGACAAAAGCCTTTGATGGAAAGATGCCATTATCTTATTCTGGTGGTGCTGATGCTTTAAATATCGAAACTATTTTTGAAACAGGGATTCGTCCAATTACAATATGTACTACAATCCTTAAACCGGGTGGATATGAAAGAATCAAACAAATGGCTGAAATCTGCGAACCGTTATTAAATGGCGGATTCAAAAAATTAAGTGTTGATAAACTTACGACAATTGTTGAAGGTCTACATAATTATAAATATAACCATAAAGATATTCGCAAAATCGGATCAAGAAAATCTGGTTCTGAGTTACCTTTATTTGATTGTTTTAAATCACCATGTAATTCAAGTGATGTTGGGTGTCCGATAGAACAACAGATTCCCGAATATTTAAAACTCGTTTCCGAAGGGAAGTATAAAGAAGCATTTGATGTGATTTCAATTGATAATGCAGCACCGGCAATTACCAGTACTATTTGTGATCATCAATGTCAAAGCGTGTGTACAAGAGTAGATTATGATGAAAGTCTATCTATCCGAGATATCAAGAAAGTAGCAGTCTTGGCTGCTCAAGATGATTTTATAGAAGAAACAGAAATCAAGAACCTTAGAACTGCAAAAAAAGTAGCAGTTATCGGAGCAGGTGTTGGGGGAACTGCAACAGCCTTATTCTTGAGACGCAATGGTGTATACGTTGATGTTTTTGAAAAACGTGATAAACCGATGGGTGTAGTGACTTATCTAATTCCTGAATTCCGAATTCCAACACAAATGATTGAAAGAGATTATAATTTGGCCGTAGCTGCAGGAGTTAATTTCCATTTTAACGTAGCTGCCGATTTTAATGTCAATCTGCTAAAAAAAGATTATGATTATGTAATAATTGCGATTGGATCTTGGTTAAAAGGATTTAACCCATTAACAACAGGTAAAGAGTTAGCTCATGAAGCCATAGACTTTTTAGAAAAATCTAAAGCAAGCAATTTATCATTGAATCTTGGCAAGCATGTTGTAGTAGTAGGTGGTGGAGATGTATCAATGGACTGTGCTAGAAGTGCGATGCGTACGGCTGGTGTTGAGCATGTAACACTGATTTATCGTCGAATTAAAAAAGTTATGCCAGCTACTTACGAAGAATTCAGTTTAGCTACTGGAGATGGTGTAGTTATTAAGTTCTTAACGTCACCGGTTGAATTTGATGGAAAAACTTTGACTTGTGTAAAAAATGAATTAATCGATAATAAAGCTAGGTCAACAGGAGAAACATTTAAAATGCAATGTGATTCCATTATTAATGCTATTGGAACCAAAGTAGACAAAACTGGTTATGAAAGAAATAATATCGCACTAAATGAGTGGGGTTATCCAAAAATCAACGATAAAAACGAAACTTCAGTACAAAATGTATATGTAGCTGGTGATGGTAAGGCAGGAGCCAAAACAATTGTTAAAGCTATTGCAGACGCTAAACTGATTGCAATCGATGTCTTGGATAAATTGAGACTAAGTAACGATTTTGTTAAAGCAATCGTCCTTGAAAATCAGGTAAAATTATATGATAAAAAAGGTACTTTAGAAGAAAGATTGGAAGCAAAACTTGACGGATTACGTTGCTTAACCTGTGATCAAGTTTGTGATATATGTGTAGATGTCTGCCCGAATAGAGCTAATATAAGCATTAATATTGAATCTGAATTATTCAGCCAAAAACAGCAAATTATTCATGTTGATGGTATGTGTAATGAATGTGGTAACTGTGCTACTTTCTGTCCGCATAGTGGTCGGCCTTATAAGGATAAAATCACATTATTTTGGACCGAAAATGATTTTATTGATTCAACTAACATTGGATTCCTTCCCTTAAGTGAAAATAAGTTTAAGGTTCGCGATGAAAAAGGGAATGTATTTAATTATACAATTGGAGATAAGACGGTTTCGAAAGAAATTTCAATAATTATTGATTCCGTTAACAAAGAATATTCATATTTGATGATGTAGAATCTATAAAGCAATTTAGATTGAGTTTCACTGAAGTGGTTTGTATTATGATTTCTCAGGAGGTAGAATTTATGAAAGACATTAGTAAATCAATATATAAAACGGATAGCGAAGATAAAATTTCTGGCCAAGCTAAATATGTAGCTGATATCAAAATTGATGGAATGCTACATGCTGTAACCCTAAGAAGCACAATTGCTTGCGGTGAGATAAAAAATATAAAAATTCCCGAATTACCAGAAGGTTATCATACTGTATCATCTAAAGATGTACAGGGAAAAAATGTTGTAAAAATCATTTTTGATGATATGCCGGTTTTCACGGAGAAAAAAATTACTTATTTACATGAACCAATTATGTTTGTGGTAGGTCCTGACAAAGGTAAAGTTATGGATATACTATCAGAAATTGTGGTTGAATATATAGTAGAAGAACCAGTTTTTGAATGGAAAAACTCAGCAATTAATTATCATTTTGAAAAGGGTGAAGGATTAAAAGTCTTCTCAAAAGCTGAACGAGTTATTAGCTATGATTATGAAACAGGATATCAGGAACAAGCCTATATGGAACCCCAAGGATTTGTTGGTTATTTGGACGGAGAGAAAGTTACACTCTATGGTTCTATTCAGTGTCCATACTATGTTAAAAATGCTGTTATACAAGCTTTAGGTGTTGCTGATGATAAAGTAAGAGTCATCCAACCAACTGTAGGTGGAGCATTTGGAGGAAAAGAAGAGTTCCCTTCATTAATGGCTTGTCAATTAGCTGTAGCGATTAAAAAAATCAAAAAACCAATACAACTTCTTTATGAAAGAGAAGAGGATATGCTAGTTACCACTAAAAGACATCCTTCTAGAATTCACTTTGAAGTTGCTATTGATAAAAATAATGAAATTCTTGGCTTTAAAACCCACGCAGATATAGACGCGGGAGCTAATATCGGATTAAGTGGTGTAGTTTTATCACGAGCGCTAATAGCTTGTACTGGTGCATATACTATTGATAATCTAGATATTTCAGGAGATGTATTTTTAACAAATACAGTTCCTAACGGAGCTTTTAGAGGTTTCGGAGCTCCACAGATGTTTTTCGCTATTGAGATGTTCATGGAGCATATTGCCAATGAACTAGGATTGGATTCGTTAGAGTTTAGATTGAAATATTTAGCTAAACAAGGAGATAAAACTTCGACAAATGGTATTTTTAGGGATCCAATCATAATGGATGAAATGATTGTTAAAGGTATGGAAATATCTGATTACAAGAATAAAAGAAAACTTTACGAATCACCAGAATCAAACCGAGGAATTGGAATGAGTTTCTTTTTCCACGGGTGCGGATTTACCGGTTCAGGTGAAGCTAAAATAATAAAAGCAAGAGTTAAACTTAAAAAAGACAAATCAGGAGACGTATATATTTTGGTTGCGGCAGTAGATATGGGCCAAGGTATTAGAACTACACTAAGAAAAGTCGTAGCTCAGATTTTAGAAATTCCAATTGAAAGAGTCATCTTCAATTTTCCAGATACAGATTTTGTTCCTGATTCAGGACCTACTGTAGCTTCTAGGACAATGATGATTGTTGGCGGATTAATTTCTCGTGCCTCTAAAGAAATGAAAAAACGTTGGGGAGAAACAGAATTTATAGTTGAAAAACAATATGTTCAACCCGATTACATTAAATATGATGACGACACTTTTCAAGGGGATGCATATCCTGCATATTCATGGGGTGTTAACGTTGTCGAAGTTGAAGTTGACAAAGATACCTATCAAGTTAAACTTCTAAATACTTGGTCTGTCTATGATGTAGGTAAATCTATCGATGATAGAATTGTATATGGTCAAGCAGATGGAGGGTTGATTCAAGGAATAGCCTATGGTTATCTTGAGGTAATGAACCACGAAAAAGGTGTAATAAAACAAAAAAATATGACAGATTACATTATTCCTACTGCCAAAGATACTGGCAATATGGAAACTGTAATCTATGAAAACCCCTATGCTTTTGGACCATATGGAGCCAAAGGGGTAGGAGAACTAACACTTATAGGTGGGGCTCCAGCTGTAGCCTTCGCAATTGAAGACGCTATTAAAAGAAAGGTGTTTAAAATACCAGCCACACCTGAATACATAATGGAGTTGATGAAAAATGACAAAAATTAAATTTAGATTAAACGGAAAACCCGTAGCTATAGAAACGGATGTTAACAGAAGATTATTAGATGTTTTAAGAGAAGATTTTGAACTGATTGGTCCTAAAGAAGGTTGTGGCGAAGGTGAATGTGGAGCCTGTGCTGTATTAATGGAACACGAGATTGTAAATTCATGCTCTGTACCATTAGCAAATTGTATCGGGAAAGATATCGTTACTATTGAAGGATTATCAACCACATCAAGATATACAGTTATTAGAAAAGCTTTTGAAGATGAAGGAGCAGTACAATGTGGATTCTGCACACCAGGAATGATCATCGCTACTGAAAGCATGCTAAGTAAAAATCCTCATCCAACCGATGAAGAAATAAAAATTGGTTTATCAGGAAATCTATGTAGATGTACTGGATATAATATGATTATAAAAGCGATTAAAAAAGCAGCTAAAGATGGTGATGGATTATGGTAAAAACCAGCATTCCAAAAAACTTAGCCGAAGCTTTGAGCGTTTTATCTAAAGAGAAATATCGTTTAGTAGCCGGGGGAACTGATATGTTAGTTCAAAACCGTAATCGTGCGACTCTTCCCATAAAATATAAAGATAATGTGATGTATATAGCTAATCTAGAAGAACTGTTTGGTATAACTGAAGACGAAGAAACTATCTATATTGGAGCTTGTGAGCCCCTAGAAGCAATTCTAGAGAATGACCTTACTCCAAAACTTCTTAAAGAAACCATACTAGAAATGGCTTCGCCAGCAATTAGACATACTGGAACTCTAGGTGGAAATATTGGTAATGCATCACCAGCAGGTGATTCATTAGTACCGCTTTATCTTCTAAACGCAGTTATAGAAGTAAAATCAGAAACTGAAACCAGAAGATTAAGAATTCAAGATTTCATTCAAGGAGTTAGAAAAATAGATTTAGCTGATAATGAGCTAATCACAAAAATCATCATCAGCAAAACAGAATTTACAAAGGCCTACTTTAAAAAGGTAGGACCAAGATTAAGTGATGCTATTTCTAAACTATCGTTCGCTGGAGCTATAACATTTGATAACGATATAATTCTAGACCTTCGATTTGCTTTTGGTGCTGTGAACATAACAGTTGTAAGGAGACCCGAAATTGAATGTTTATACATTAGAAAAACCAAAGAAGAATTAAAAGCTAGTGTCAATGAAATTGTTGAAGCATATAGTAAATTCATTAGACCTATTGACGATCAAAGATCAAATAAGGAATATCGTAAGAAAGTTAGCATTAACTTACTAAAGAGTTTTATAGAAGAATTATAGGAGTGATATATTGAACAGAAATTTAATTAAACAAGCAAGAGGAGAGGAACCTGCAGATCTAGTTTTAAAGAATTGTAAAGTGATAAATGTTTTCACTAAAACAATTGAAGTAGAAGATATAGCTATCTCTAATGGAGTAATACTAGGTACGGGTAAATATTTCGGAAAAAAAGAAATTGATTATTCAGATTTCTTTGTTTCACCTGGTCTTATTGATGGTCATTGTCATATTGAATCATCAATGGTAACACCTAGTGAATACGCTAAAATAGTTATGCCCACAGGAACAACTACTGTGATAGCTGACTGTCATGAAATAGCTAATGTGTGCGGTAAAGTTGGCGTTAAGTATATGATTGATTCAGCCAAAAAGATACCATTAGATGTATTTCAAATGATTCCATCATGTGTACCTTCAACTGAATTTGAAACCTCAGGCGCTACATTAACTTCAAAAGATATAGCTGAACTAAAAAATCTAGATAGTGTTCTAGGTTTAGGTGAAATGATGAATTACCCTGGTGTAATAGAAGGGGATAATGAAGTCCATAATAAATTGGACGCTTATAGCGATAGAATGATTGATGGGCACGCACCTTCTGTTTTTGGAAAAGATTTAAATGCCTATGTTTTATCAGGAATTAAAACTGATCATGAATGTACACATCCGTTAGAACTAATAGATAAAGTTAAACGTGGAATGTATATTCATCTAAGAGAAGGTTCTCAAACTAGAAACGTTATCGATTTATTACCAGGTATACATGATTCATATATCAGCCGATTATTGTTTTGTTCAGATGACCTACATCCAAGTGATATTCTAAAAGATGGTCACATCAATAACAATATTAATATTGCGATTAAACATGGTCTTGATCCAATATCTGCTATTCAAATGGCTACAATCAATATTGGCCAATGTTATAACCTTAAGGGTTATGGTGCTATAGCACCTGGATATCTTGCAGACTTAATAGTTTTCAAGGATTTGAATAACATTAAACCAGTTTATGTTTACAAAAAAGGGAAATTGGTAGCTGAAAATGGTAAAGCACTTTTTGAATCAAAACCTGTAGTTGAGTCAGCTGTACTTAATACAGTTCACTTTGATATAAAGGATTTCAACTATAAGTACAACTTGAAAAGTGGTTTTGTTAATGTCATCCAATTAGTAAAAAACAATATTACAACCAGAAAACATATTGAAGTGGTTGATTTAGTAGATGGAGATATCAACCTAAAAAATTCAAACGGGATATTAAAACTCTTTGTCGTTGAAAGACATCACAATACCGGAAATGTCGGTAAAGCATTGTTAAGTGGCTATGGGTTGAAGAACGCAGCGATAGCTCTAAGTATCGCCCATGATTCTCACAATATTATTGTTGTAGGTGATAATGAAAAAGACATAATCCTGGCTCTAAACAAGATTAAAGAAATGACTGGAGGAATTGTTTTAGTTTCTCAGGGTAAAATAATTGATTCTTTAAGATTGGAAGTAGCTGGGTTAATGACTAATGAACCTGCAACGCATGTTAAAGAAAAACTTGAATACATGGAAAAAATGGCAAGAAATTTTGGTGTTTCAAAGGATATAGTTGATCCTTTCCTATCATTAGGATTCTTATCGTTACCAGTTATACCGGATATCAAATGTACAGACAAAGGATTATTTGATGTAAGAAACTTTAAAATAATTCCCTTAGAAGCTGGAGAAGACCTATGAAAAACGTAAAACATTTTGAATGTACCATTTGTCATAAAAAGTATGATAAAGAATTGGAATTGTTAACTTGCCCTGAATGTGGAGAAAAAGGCATTCTAGAGATAGTATTTGATTATGATAAAATCAAAAAAGAAGTAAATTATGATTATTTCAAAAACAATAAAAACTATTCTATATGGCGTTACTTACCTTTTCTAACAGTGGATGAAGAACACACTAGTAAAACCTTAAAAGTTGGTTGGACTCCGCTATATAAATCAGAGAATTTAAGTAAGAAGTATCAAACAGAGAATCTCTACTTTAAAGATGATGGGTTAAACCCAACTCAATCGTTAAAAGATAGAGCTTCGGTAATAGCTTGTATGAAAGCCAAAGAGTTAGGTTATGACACAATAGCTTGCTCTTCAACAGGTAACGCAGCCTCAAGTCTAGCTGGCAACGCAGCTAAACTAGGATTGAAAACTGTTATATTCGTCCCAAAAAGAGCACCGTTAGGTAAATTATTACAACTAAAGCTATATGGGGCTGATTTAATCAAAGTAGATGGCGATTATAAAAATACTTTCAATCTTTCCAAAGCGGCAATTAATCACTATAAATGGTATAACCGAAACGCTGCAATTAATCCTCATTTAGTTGAAGGTAAAAAAACAGTAGCTTTAGAAATCGCAGAACAATTAAATTTCCATGTTACAGATTGGGTTATAGTTTCTGTGGGTGATGGTTGTACAATCGCTGGAGTATATAAAGGCTTTTATGATTTACTTAAAGTCGGTTTGATAAGCAATATACCAAAAATTTTAGGTGTACAAAGTGAAGGTTGTAGTCCATTCTATGATGCATTTCACAATAACCGCAATTTAGAAGAAGTTGAAGAAAATACTATTGCTGATAGCATTGCAGTTGGCATACCTAGAAATCCGATTAAAGGAATGAATGCAGTTAAAAAATCAAATGGAACATTTGTTAAAGTAACAGATGATGCCATAGTTAATGCAATGAAAATACTTGCTAAAAATGAAGGCATATTCGCAGAACCTGCAGCAGCAGCTTCACTAGCTGGATTTATTAAAGCAAGAGAAGAAAAAATTATCAAGAATCAAGAATCAGTTACTGTCATAATTACAGGAAATGGCCTAAAAGACCAAAAAACGGCTCTTAATGCAATAAGTAATTGGGTTACCCTAAAACCGGAATTAATAGCAGTAATAAAACATAGAGAAGAACAAGAAGGAGATAAAAACAATGAGTAAAATACCATTCGGTCCAACTTATGAAGAGATGCTACATCCAAGTAAAGTTGCACCTAAAGTCAGAGAAAGAGCATTAAAAGCAAAAAAGGACGAATTAGATCCAATCAACCTTTTTAATATTACATGGAGAGATGATAACAATAACATACATAAAGTTGTACTTCCAAAAGCATTAACTGGATTAGAGTGTAACATAGTTGTATTATTGGGAAAATATTTTCCATCAGGATCTCATAAAGTAGGACCAGCATATTCAACATTAATTGAAGGCTGTGTTGACCAAACAATAGTACCTGGTAAACATACAATCCTAGGACCATCAACTGGTAACTTTGGAATTGGCGTTGCATATATTTGTAATCTAATGAAATATGATGCAATCGTAATAATGCCAGACAATATGTCAAAAGAAAGATATGATAGAATCAAAAGATATGGAGCTAAATTAGATTTGACTCCAGGGACTGAATCTGATGTAATCCTTACATTAGAAAGAACTTTTGAATTAAAAAAAGATCCTAAAAACAGATCATTAGCACAATTTGAATTGTTTCCTAACTACCGTTTTCATAGATATGTAACTGGAAATTCTTGTATCGAAGCTGTTAAAGGAATTGGTAATGGAAGAATTGCTTGTTTTGCATCAGCACCTGGTTCTGCAGGAACGCTAGGAGCTGGAGATCAAATCAAAAAAGTATTCCCAGAAGCGAAAGTTGTTGCCTTAGAACCATATGAATGTAGTACATTAACTAATAGTGGTAGAGGTCAGCACCGTATTGAAGGTATTGGGGATAAAATGTGTACTCTAATTCACAATGTATTAAACACAGACTATGTTGCTTTAGTAAAAGATGATGATTCTGTAAGAGGATTAAAAGTTATTTTTGATGGTACAGATATTTTAGTTGAACATGGAGTAAAAAGAGAAGATGCATTAGCTATGAAAGAAATGTTTGGAGTATCAGGTATTTGTAACATTATCGGAGCTATCAAAATGGCTAAATACTTAAAACTTGGACCTAATGATAATGTTGTAACTATAGCTACAGATGGAATTGACCGTTATAATTCAGTACTCGATAACCTTGATAGAAGATATTTGGAAACTGAAGACTTCGTACTTAGAAGATGGTTTGAAGACGTTTATAGAAAAATTGGCGAAGAAGAAATTAGAGACTATCGTTCTGTTGCTCAAAAAGAAAAACTATTCAAGCAAAAAGAAAACGACTGGCTAAAATTTGGATATAAACAAGAATATTTAGATTCAATGAGAAAACCAGAATTTTGGGATAATGAATATGAAAAAATCTTTCATTATGACGAAATGATAAAAAAAATGCGTGAGGAATAATATGAATATTGATTATAAAAAAATATTAGCCAAAGCTAATGAATATAAAGCTGATATGACTAAATTCTTAAGAGATATGATTGCTATACCTAGTGAGAGTTGTGATGAAGAAAAAGTCATTCAAAGAATTAAAAAAGAGATGGAACTAGTTGGATTTGATGAAATTACAATTGATCCAATGGGTAACATAATCGGTAAAATCGGCCATGGTAAACACTTGATTGCTATGGATGCTCATGTCGATACCGTAGGTATTGGTGAAATCAAAAACTGGAAATATGATCCATACCTAGGATTTGAAGATGAAAATCAAATTTTTGGTAGAGGTGGTTCTGATCAAGAGGGTGGAATGGCTTCTATGGTCTATGCTGGAAAAATAATCAAAGACCTAAAATTAGAAGATGATTATACTCTACTAATCACAGGTACAGTCCAAGAAGAAGACTGTGATGGACTTTGCTGGCAATATATTATTGAAGAAGATAAAATCAGACCTGAATTTGTAGTTATTACTGAACCAACAAGCTGTAGAATCTACCGTGGACATCGTGGTAGAATGGAAATTAAAGTTTCTACTATGGGAGTTTCTTGTCACGGATCAGCTCCTGAAAGAGGAGATAATGCTATTTATAAAATGGCACCGATTCTATTAGAACTTCAAGAACTACACAAAAGATTGTTGGATAATAAATTTTTAGGTAAAGGGTCACTAACTGTAAGTGAAGTGTTCTTTTCATCACCATCTAGATGTGCTGTAGCTGATGGCTGTTCAATCTCTATAGATAGAAGACTTACAGATGGAGAAACCTATCAATCTGCTATAAAAGAAATTGAAGACTTACCTTCAGTAAAAGCAGCTGGTGCCACAGTGGAAATGTATGAGTACAATAGACCTGCATATACAGGCTTAGTTTATCCTACTCAATCATACTTCCCAACCTGGGTTTTACCTGAAGACCATGTTGTGTGTAAATCAACTGTCGATAGTTATAACAATTTATTTTCAGAAAAACCAATAGTAGATAAATGGACATTTTCTACTAATGCTGTTTCAATTATGGGTAGATACAATATTCCATGTATTGGATTTGGACCTGGGAATGAAGAAGAAGCACATGCACCAAATGAAAAAACGTTTAAAGATCATCTAGTGAAGGCTTGTGCAATGTACGCACTGATACCTTCAATGTATGTTCAAAATCTAAAAAAATAGGAGATTATTATGGAACCGTTATTTAAAGGAAAACATTTTATCACTTTAGAAGAGTGGAAAAAAGAAGAGATTGATAAGTTGTTAGAAGTATCAAAAACAATGAAATACAATTTCTTGAACAACGTTGACACTACATACCTAAAAAACAAAACTGCCTTTTTGATGTTTTTTGAACAATCAACTAGAACTAGAAACTCTATGGAAGCAGGACTAGCTCAACTAGGTGGTCATGCAACTTTCTTAGATACATCAAAAATGCAAATTTCACATGGTGAAAGTGCTAAAGACACAGCTAAAATATTATCATCATATGGACATGGAATAGCCTGCAGGAATTGTTTCTGGGGAGTAGGAAATAAGTTCCTAAGAGAAATGGCTGCTAATTCATGTGTATCAGTTATGAATTTGCAATGTGATATTTACCACCCAATGCAAGGATTAGCTGATTTAATGACTATTCAAGAAGTATACGGGGAAAGAAAAAATATTAAGGTATCGATTATTTGGGCATATGCTACAACGCATAAAAAACCTATCTCAGTACCATTAACACAAATATTGTTATTTCCAAGATATGGATTTGATGTAACATTAGCTTATCCAGAAGGTTATGATTTACCAGAGTGGGCTGTAGAAAAAGCTAAAAAACATGCTGTTGAAAATGGTGGATCTTTTACTATTACTCATAACATGGAAGAAGCGTTTAAAGGTGCAGATATAGTGATTCCAAAGAACTGGGGTTCTTGGGTTAACAATCAATCAGATGCAGTAGTAGATGACTTACTAGAGTCTTATAGAAGTTGGAAGTGTACAGAAGAAATGATGGCTTTAGCTAATAAAGACGTTAAATATATGCATGCTCTTCCAGCAGACCGTGGAAATGAAGTTGTAGATTCTGTAATTGATGGCCCACATTCTATAGTATACCAAGAAGCAGAAAATAGATTGCATACAGCAAAAGCTGTAATGGCAATGACAATGGGAAATAAATAGGTATTATTATGAGAATATTTATTGCTTTATTATTTGAAGATGAAAAGAAAGATATCATTTACGATATCCTTCAAGAGATTAAATTAATTACAAAATCCGGTAATTTCACAAACTACAAAAATTTACACTTAACTATCCTATATTTGGGAGATACAACCCCTGAAATGTTGGAGAGAATTAAAGAAAAATTAACTGGAATAGATATAAGTAAATTTAATTATGAAACGAACAGGATTAAACACTTCAAAAAAAGCAATGAAAAAAAAATTGTATATCTAGGAGTGGAGAAAAAAGATATACTGATTAATTTATATAACTTAATTGTAAAAAAATTAAATGATTTAGATTACAATTTTCCATTTAATAAATATACACCTCATATAACTTTAGCTAGAGAAGTGCGGTTAAAAGAAGGTGAATCAACCAACGACATTTATTGTAATAGTTTGACATTCAATGCTAGCAAAATCAGCATTATGGAATCTACTAAAGTGGATGGTAAACTCGCATATCTAGAGTTGTTTAACATACCATTAAAATAGTGGTATATCTCTAAAAATAGCGATATAATAAAAAAGCACATACGCGAGCATGTGCTTTTTTTTTTAGTATAACACTTTTTCTTTTTCGTGATACTCTTTAAATAATTTTAAACAAATTTCTCTTTCTGTACCTTCTAAATCTAATACATTTTTATCAACACAGTCGCCTTTTATAAACTCGTAGATGAAATCATCTCTAAAGCCAATTTCGTCTGCGTCAGTGGCTGTACATCCATAATATACTTTCTTAATATTTGACCAGATTATCGCACCTAAACACATAGGACATGGAAAAGATGTGGTATATAAAGTGCACCCACTTAAATCATGGGAACCTACTTTTTTACAAGCAGCTCTTATTGCATTCATTTCACCGTGTGCAGTTGGATCTTGGTCTTTTAGTACTGAGTTAGATGTTAAAGCTAAAATCTCGCCATCTTTATCAATTATCAGGGAACCAAAAGGACCGCCGATATTTTGATTCATGGTTTCTTTAGCTTTACCAATTGCTAAACTCATCAAATCGTGATGTTTGTTATTATTCATTTTGTACTCCTTTTTATTCTTGTATATATATTATAATGGACTTTAGTGATTTTGTTAAGTAGTTATTGAAAAATAAGTGATTTTAAAGTAAAGAATTATTTAATATGTTATAATTTAAATATCTTATTTAAAAGGCAGGTATTATATGAAATTTGTTACTTGGAATGTTAACGGGCTAAGAGCTGCTACAAAAAAAGGGTTTCTTGATTTCTTTAGAGATGTTAATGCAGATATATTTGCTTTACAGGAAACAAAGATGCAAGAAAACCAAAAAGAATTTGAATTAGAAGATTATTACGAATATTGGAATTGTGCTGATAAAAAAGGATACTCCGGAACACTTATCTACACAAAAAAAGAACCTCTTAATGTTAGTTTAGGTATTGATGGAGAGGGATATAACGATGAAGGAAGAATCATAACTTTAGAGTATGATAAATTCTATTTTGTGAATGTATATGTACCAAATACAAAACAAGAATTGTTAAGACTAGATTACAGAATGAACTTTGAAAATGAATTCAGAGGTTATCTAAATAGATTAGACGCTATAAAACCAGTTGTTTTATGTGGAGACTTAAATGTAGCTCATAAAGAAATGGATTTAAAGAACCCTAGGTCAAATCTTAGAAATCCTGGATTTACAATTGAAGAGAGAACTAAATTCCAAACATTGTTAGATTCTGGTTTTGTTGACTCATATCGATTCTTAAATCCTGAAACTGTTAAATATACTTGGTGGTCATATCGCTTCAGTGCTAGAGCGAATAATTCGGGCTGGAGAATAGATTATTTTGTAATATCAGAAAAAATCAAAGATTTAATAAAAAATGTTGAACTAAGAAATGATATATTAGGCAGCGATCATTGTCCTGTAGAGATAGATATAAACCTATAAAGAATTTGGTGATTTAATGAATCGAAATACATTTAAAATAATCGCTGCTATTACAATGGCTTTTGACCACGTAGGATTAATTTTGCTAGAACCCTATTCAGTATCTTATTATATTTTTAGGGGTGTAGGAAGAATTGCCTTTGTGTTATTTGCATATATGTTAGTAGAAGGATTTTTTAAAACCAGTAATTTAAAACGATATTTTATTCGATTACTTGCATATGCATCAATAATTGAGATATTCATAATTGGATATTATTTTATTAGCGACAATAATTATATTTTAGAAGTTAATGTAATCTGGCCGTTGGTATTTGGTCTAGGGGCTTTGATTTTGCTTAAGAGTAAAATCATTTGGATAAGATTATTGTCAATAGGATTAGTGTTTTTAGCGGAATTTTTAAAAATTCCCTATGGAGCCTATGGAGTCTTAATAATAATTGTTCTTGCTTTATACAGGAACCCTTTAACCCAATTGTTATTCCTTGTTGGTATAAATCTAGTATTTATCGATTTTCCATTAATTAATTTTCTAGATTTAGCTGAACATGCAAAATATAATTGGATCCAATGGCTTTCTATGGTTTCATTCGTCTTTATTTACCTATATAACGGTAAAAAAGGTAAGCTAAATACAAAATGGTTTTTTTACATATTCTATCCTCTGCATCTAGGGGTTATTTATGGAATATATTATTTTATAAGTTGAGGTGACTTAAGTGATTATTTGTAATGTTAGAGAAATGAAAGAATTTGAATTACATACAAGAGAGTCTTTAGGAATATCAGAAATCGAGTTAATGAGTAGAGCTGGATCAAAGCTGGTTAAAGACTTTATAGAGCGAGTTAAACCAAACTCCAAAAATAATATCACAATCTTTGCTGGTACTGGTAATAACGGCGGAGATGCTTTGGTGATGGCTATTGAATTGTTGAAAATCGGTTATAAACCCGATATTTTTGTGGTTGGAGATACTCCAAAAGCAACTGACTCATTTATGCATTACTATGATTTAGCTGGTAAGATAAACATAATCAGTAATGCTTCAGAATTAGAGTTCTATCAGGAGGATATAACTAATTCAGATATCATTATTGATGGTATTCTTGGAATTGGAATAACCAGAGAAGTTACAGGATATAGAAGTGATTTAATTAAGTATATTAATGATTCTGATACGGTTGTATACTCAATAGATATGCCTTCGGGTTTGAATCCTGAAAATGGTATTGTTTTAGGTATAGCAGTGGAAGCTACATATACTGGTATCGTTGGATTCTATAAACTTGGAAATCTATTGCACGATGCATTAGATTATCATGGCGATAGTAAGGTATTAGATATCGGTATTATTCAGAAGTATCCTTTAAACAGAAGTTATATTGATATAAATGATTATGATTTAAATCTACTGAGAAGAAAACACAATTCAAACAAGTACACATTTGGGCTTGGTGTTTATGTCGGTGGAAGAAAATCTATGATGGGCTCTATTCAAATGAGCGCAATGTCAGGATTAAAAACTGGTTTAGGAATTGCTGTTGTTTTATCAGACTTAAAAGATAATATTTTTACTCAATTTTATCCGGAAATCATTGTCGAAAACAATGTTGGTGAAGATGTAATGCGTTTATTGAATAAAGCTGCCTGTGTTGTTTTTGGACCTGGGATTAGTGTTAATAATAAGGATCATAGAGAAATATTAAACTATTTGCTGGATTCTAATATACCGCTTTTGATTGATGCAACTGGATTTAAATATTTAGATCTAACAAAAAAATATAAAAACAAGAACATAGTTTTAACACCTCATGTTGGCGAACTCGCTAGGATGTTGGCTGTCAAGACAGAGGATATCAATAAAGATTCATATAAATACATAAAGAAATTAACAAATAAAGGCTTTAACGTTATATTAAAAGGTCAATGTACAATTATCGCTACTAAAGATAGAGTTAGATACTTACAAGCTAGAAATCCTGGCTTAGGAACTGCTGGTAGCGGAGATGTTTTATCAGGAATAGTAGGTGCTTATCTCGCAACTAACGATGTATTTAATGCAATGGTTTCTGGGGTTGTCACACACTCTAGAGCTGGACTAATCGCGAAGGATAACTATGGAGAAATTAGTTTAGTGGCCAGTAATATAATTGATTCAATTCATCAAGTGTTAAAATAGGGGGAGTTTCATGAAGTATAAAGATATATTACCAAAAATTTCAAAAAAGGCTTATGTACTTGAAAGCGCTCAGGTTGTAGGAGATTCAACTTTGCATGACTATGCTAGTGTTTGGTTTAATGCGACCGTTAGAGGCGACATGGCTAGTATTGAGATTGGTGAAGGCACTAATATTCAAGATAACGCTGTAGTACATACAGATACTAACTTACCTACAAAAATTGGGAAATACGTTACTGTAGGTCATTCAGCTATTATCCATGCGGCTACTGTTGGAGATTATGCATTAATTGGTATGGGGTCAGTTATTCTAAATAACGCAACAATTGGTGATTATGCGATGGTTGCTGCTGGAACTGTTGTTCCTCCAGGTAAAGTTGTACCACCTAGAACTCTTGTACTAGGTAATCCAATGAGAGTTATTCGAGAATTAACAGAAAAAGAAATAGAAGTTAATAAAAACAATGCTATTACATATATAAAACTAGCTAAGGAATATAGTGATGATTGATTATAACCAAATAATTGAAGCAGCTAAAAAATATGTTTTTGAGCAATTAAAAAGTGATTTTTCAGGGCATGATTATAATCATATTATGAGAGTTTATAATATGGCGATTTTTTTAGCAGAAAACTATGAAGTAAATCAATTTATCGTAGCTATAGCTGCTTTATTACATGATTTGGATGATTATAAAATCGCAGATAAATATAGCAACAAAGTTGTTACTTTTTTAAAGAAACATCAAGTTGAAGAATCTCAAGAGATAATTGATATTATCAATAATATGTCCTTTAGCTCTTATAAACTTGGTAAAAATGTTAATTCTATGGAAGGTAAAATTGTCCAAGACGCAGATAGATTAGATGCTCTTGGGGCGATTGGTATTGCTAGATGTTTTGCTTATTCAGGAGCTAAAAGCAGATCTTTATATGATAATGATAAAGATGGTGATTCAAGCATAGCTCATTTTTATCAAAAACTTTTAAAATTACCAAGTTTAATGAATACAGCTGAAGCTAAAGAAATAGCCTACAAAAGAGTAGATTTTATGAGGTTATATCTAAAAAACTTCTTTGCGGAATGGGAGATGGGTGCAAAATGAAAGAATATACATTGTTAGAATTAATTGAAGGTTTAAAAAGTAATAGATGGACATCTAGAGATTTAGTGGATATGTATTTAAACGAAATCAGTAAGTTAGATCAAGCTGGTCCGAAACTAAATTCAATGGCAGAGATTAATCCAGACGTTCATACAATAGCTGATATAATGGACTTAGAAAGAAGTCAAGGTAAGATAAGAAGTCTTTTACATGGTATACCAATTGTTTTGAAAGACAATATTAATACCTTTGATAAAATGCATACATCAGCTAATTCAATTGCTCTTAGTGATTTATACACTCCCTATGATGCTTTTCTCGTTAAAAAACTGAGAGACGCGGGAATGATTATTTTAGGGAAAACAAACCTTTCAGAATTTGCCTACTTCATGAGTTTAGACAATATGCCTTCTGGATATGGAAGCCGATTTGGGCAAGTTAAGAGTCCTTACAGCGAAAAAATAGATCCGCTTGGATCATCAACAGGTTCAGCTGTAGCCGTTGCCAGCAATATGATACCAGTATCAATCGGTACAGAAACCAATGGTTCACTAACAGCTCCAGCTCAAAACAATAGTATAGTAGCATTGAAACCTACGTTAGGATTAGTGTCTAGAACTGGAATAATACCAATTTCACATCTTCAAGACACTGCTGGACCAATGGGTAGAACCGTTGAAGATGTAGCGCTTTTATTTGAGTTGCTTTGTGGAAAAGACGAAAAGGACTTAGTTACTCATCTAATACCAAAGGGGAATTATAATTATTCAGAAACTTATAATAAAGATATTAAAAACCTAAAAATTGGTTTTTTGAAGTTCTCTAACGTAGAATATACAGATGAAGAACTAAAAATAATGGAAGAAGCTAAAGACGTACTTAAAAGTAAAGCTGATTCTGTAATGGATTTAACTTTCGAATATAAAGGATTTTCTACAATACCTTTAATGCATGAGTTTAAAGTTAATCTAAATCATTATCTGTCTACTGTAAGTAGCGCTACGGATATAAAGTCCCTAAAAGATTTAATCGAATTCAATAAAAAAGATCCGGAAAAGAGATTAAAGCATGGTCAATCAATCTTTGTTGCTTCAGAAGAAACCTCTGGAACTCTTAAGGAACCTGAGTACATTCAAGCTAGAACTGAAATTTTAAAAACAGCTAATATACTTAACGAGGTTATGAAGGAGCATGGTATTGATGTAATCGTTATGCCAAGACGAACTTCGCATGCCCCTGTAGCTGGGAATCCAGTTATTACAGTTCCAGCTAAAGCATTAATTGATGATATTCCTAGAAGTTTGTTCTTTGTAGCTAAAAATTTTGAAGATGAGTTATGTATTAGAGTAGCCTATCAATATGAAATAGCTACTAACCACCGAATAAAACCCGACTTTAAATAAGTATTTCTAAGCACATGTTTATTACATGTGTTTTTTATGTGTATATACAGCAATTACCTTGACAGACATAGTAATTTTTGATATATTTAAGTGTAGAAATATTATTGAGTATTAACAAAAAAAAAGTGATTGAAAAGGATGATTAATTATGAAAATAGCCGTTATTACAGATTCAAGCTCAAATCTTACCCTGAAATATATTGATTCAGTTAAAAATTTATACATGTTGCCACTGTTAATTTCAATAGATGATAAGTTTTATCGCGACCAAATAGAAATTGATTCAGCAACTGTATATGAGAGATTACCGAAAACGGATGTCAAAACAAGTTTGCCTGATATGAATGATTTAGAAGAAGCGATTGAAAAATTCAAAAGTGAAGGATACACAGATATTTTAGTAATCACTTTGTCAAGTAAACTAAGTGGAACTTACAATGCAGTTAGAAATGGAATAAAAGAAGTTACTGGTATCAAATTACATATGTATGACACTAAAACTTTATCTATGGCGCTTGGATACATGGTCATGGAAGCTGTAGAATTAATTGATAAGAAATTATCTGTTGCTAAAGTTATTGAAAAATTAGACGTTCTAAGACAAAAAGACCTATTAGCTATGTTTACAGTAGAAACTTTGAAATGGTTGAGAAAAGGTGGAAGAATCGGTAAAGTTGAAGGAACAATTGGGGAAATTCTTCATGTAAAACCAGTAATTGGTGTAACTGATGAAGGCATATATTATACGATTTCAAAAGGCTTTGGAATGAAAAGAACCTTTATTACAATGCGAAAAGAATTGAAAAAGTTTTTCGGTGATGATTTAATAGAAGTGACTTTACATTATGGTAATGATTCAACCTACGCAGAAAGCGTGAAGGAAAAAATTTTAGATGAAATGAACGTAACTAGAGTAAATCTTTCTCAATTAACTCCAGTTCTTGGAGTGCATGTTGGGCCGGGAATACTGGCTATGGTTGGTAGAAGAATATATAAATAATAAGAATACCGGTTTTTACCGGTTTTTTTTATGAAAACAAGATAACGTGTTGATACAAGAAATAAAATTGAGATTCCATATCTATAAATGGTATTGCATAAAGAAAACAGAGGATAAAGCCAAATTAGGCTTTTCTTTTTGATTTCTTAATGATATAATTTTCATAACGGAATCATAGCTCAGTGGGAGAGCACCTGCTTGACGTGCAGGGGGTCGGGGGTTCAAATCCCTCTGGTTCCACCAAAAGTTCTAGATTTAGGGGAGATAATTTTTAAGTTATCTACCTAATATATGATTTGTATGTATATATATTAATTGTTACTATATGTTTCTAAGCGCTTAATCAAATAGATATGATTCAAAAATAAATATGTATTATTTGAATAGCAGATTCTACAATCCAGCGATTGTTATATGAGTAAAATAGATAAACACAAAAATAAATACAAAATATTTGTTTTATAACCAAAAAACTTGTAATTTATTCATTTTTTTTGTATAATCTTGTTGAGGTGATAAGTATGATAGAGCGCAGACTGTATAATGATACACTAATCAGTACGATTGATAATGGTATGGTTAAGCTTTTAGTAGGTGTAAGAAGAAGTGGTAAGTCAACCCTTTTGAAGCTGCTAAAACAGCATATGGTAAAACACGGTATAGCAAATGATCAAATTATAGAAATAAATTTTGAGATGATTGAGTTTGATACATTAAAAGATAAACAGATACTTCACGAATATATATCTAAGCAGATTGTTGCTAAGAAAAAGTATTACCTGTTTATCGATGAAGTACAAGAGATACCGGAATGGGCAAGGGTAATAAATTCTTTGCGAGTAACATTTGATATAGATATTTTTGTTACTGGATCAAACGCAAGAGTTTTTACTGGAGAGCATCTTACATATTTGGCAGGTAGATATATGTCAATTGATGTATATCCTTTGAGTTTCAGTGAACTAGCAACATTTCTAGCAAAAGAAGAAAATAATGAAGTCTACAACGATTTTCTAGATAGCAGTTTTCCTGGCGTTGCATTAGAAACTAAGAAAAGCCTTAAAAACATTATGAAACAAGATTTATTTGATGCAGTATTTCAAAGAGATATGATCTTAAAAGGTAAGATAAGAAATGAGAATGTTTTCTTTAAAGTTGTACGATTTGTGTTGGAACATATTGGATCAATGATTTCTGTAAACAAAATTAGAAATACATTAATATCAGATGGTGTCAAGATTTCATATGAAGCAGTTGATAGCTACATAAATCTTATGGTTAAGTCATATTTCCTTTATACTTGTTCAAGATATGACATAAAAGGTAAGGAAATTTTAAAGACTAATAATAAATATTATGTTGTTGATTTTGGAATAAGGCAAAAAATCGTACCAAACATTGAAACTAACACAGGGAGAATACTCGAAAACTTTATATATTTGGAATTAATTAAACATGGATATAATGTTTATATTGGTAAAATTGGTAGAGATTATGAAATAGATTTTTTTGCTACAAAAGAAAACAGGAAAATGTATATACAAGTATCTGAGTCTATAATTGATCCGGAAACAAGAGAAAGAGAAATCAAACCATTCACAATGCTTAATGATATGAGTGAACGCTACATCGTATCATTTGATAAATATTTGTATGAATCAGTATTTTTTAGACATTTAGAAGTTCTAGATTTTATAAAAATACTCTAACATTTTTTATAGTTTTAGCATATTGTGCGAATACTCCAGTGATGTATCTAGATCCTAGCGGATTTATATCAGAAACATGGAAGAATATATTAATTGGGCCTGCAGTTATTTTGACTTTAGCACTTTTAACTTGTCTTTCAGCAGGAACATTATCAGCCGGAGGTGCTGCTTTTGCAGGAGCTTTGCTAGGTTCGGGGGTTCAAATCCCTCTGGTTCCACCATGTGAGAATTGCAGATGCTATTTAATCGATAGTATCTTTTTATTATATAAACAATTTAATATCATTGAAAGGTAGTGAATGTACTATGAAGAAAACTTTACTCATATTAATTCTAATTTTGGTGGGTAGTCTTGTCTCCTGTCAAGGTGATAACCAGGATATTATTTATACAGATGACGAGTCTATTGTTATTGAAATGACTAATGACTCTCTAAGAATACTCTAATTAACGGATTTGCACCTTACCTATGGTATCGATGCTTCCGATAGAAAAACCTTCAAAGGCATTAAAAAACTTGTTTCTAGCGAAGAATGGGATCTAGTTGTTATTACTGGAGATATTGCTTTATCAATAACTACACCTTCACTATTTGCCAAACTCATTCGAGTAATGGAAAATTTAGAAACACCTTGGACCTTCGTCTTTGGAAACCATGAAACAGATAATTGTGAATATATTGATTTATTAAATAAAATTGATGATACCGAGTATTTGTATTTTAAAGTAGGTCCTGAGTTAGATGAAGGTGGAGTTGGTAATTTTCGCATTCTATTCACTAAAAATGGGAACCCATTTTATACGTTATATTTAATGGACTCTCATGCTGAAAGAGAAGAATATACCGAAGAAGAAGGGGAATATGATTATATTCGTACTTCTCAGGTTAATTGGTATACAAGCCATGTTAGTGAAGATTTAACAGATTCTATTATGTATATGCATATACCATTAAGGCAGTTTATAGATCCTGACAGTTATGAAGGTATCTTTAATGAAGATAAAGTATACGCTCAAGGATTAGACACTGGGTTATTTGCTGAGATAGTAGATTATGGAAGAACCAAAGGTGTTTTTGTGGGTCATGATCATTTAAATAATTTTTCATTTGTAATGGATGGAGTTCTACTTGCCTATGGACAAGTAACTGGATATAGCGCCTATGGTGATTTAGGCCGTGGTGGTAGGGTTGTTGAAATATCTAATACAGGGGTTATGATTTCATATATTCTTTTAGAGAGTGAAGTGATAGCATGAAACTAAAAGAACGTATATTAATTGCGCTATCTTCATTTGTGCTTTCAACAGTATTATTCTGGTTTTTTGGTGGAATCTATTTTTATATAATATTCATATTAGGAATTGTATATATATTTATAGGAGGTAGACATAATGCTTGATTTTCTTGTCAGAGTTATGCTTGTCTCATTTTGGATAGCATTAATTGGGTTTGGATTAGGCTTATTTTTAATGCGATTCGTAATTGTATTAAAAGATAAACTTCCAATAAAAACCGCTTTATTTGTAATATTTACACCATGCTCAATTGGATATTATGTCAATTACAAAGAAAAGTCATTATTCAAAAATGTATACGAAGTATTAGTAATAATAGAGTTTGTATTAATGTTAATTGGTAGTGTAATGATAATTTACACTAGATATATGTAGTTAGAATAAAACAATTTAAGGAGATACTAAATGTCGAATTTTAAAGAATTAAGAATCGTTGATAACTTCTATCAAACCTCAAGTTTTTTCCCAATGCCTACAATCTTGATTTCTACCATAGATGATGAAGGCAACACTTCAATAGGGGCATACAGTTTATGTTTCCCATATTATGTAGCTGGAAAAGATTATTACGCTATGCTTTTAGAATGTAGAAATAGTTCTAATACCGCTCAACATATATTAAAAAGACCTAGAGTAGCGCTGAATTTCTTGCCAGTAAATAAGAAGTATTTTAAAGAAACTGTACGCCTTGGTTTTCCAGGAGATACATCTAAAGAAAAAATGGCTAAGCTATCACTACAATTGGTGGATGGATTAGCTGATTCAGACAAAAAAGAACCTAGGCCTAAGGTATTAGAAGAGGCTTTCCAAGTTTTTGAGTGCACATGGGTTTCTGAACTTGATAAAGGCTTTGAGTGTTTAGCTGGTCAATTAGAAGGTTATGAACCACCTTACAAAGACTTTAATGGTATTACTAGTAAATTTGGAGCTCATTTTATCTTAAAGATTGATAAAATTATCATGAAAGAGAAATATCATCAAGCAATAGTTGATGGAGTTAATAGTAGTAATTTCCCTAAAATACCTGTTGATTATGGCTATAGAGACAATACTCATTTTTGGCATTCGCCTTCAAAAAAATATTTTAAGGAGCCAGTGCCTGCACCTAAGGAAATAGATATTTCAACAGTAAGATTCGCAGCTGATAGAACTGATCCAAATATTCATTTCACTGATGATGCTTGCAAACGATTATCTAGAGTTCCAAGAATTTTTTTGAAAGCAGCTCTAGATAGCTGTGCTAAATGGGCTAAAGAACATGATGTAACAGAAATTGATATAGCAGAATTAGATATTATAAATGATAAAAGAAGTAAAGAAAAGAGCAAATAATTCAACTAATTACTTTCTGATTTTTTTAAGTATTAAGAATAGATTTAACATAACTTATTTATTAATTAATTAAGTTACTATAAATGAATTACAATAATGTTAAAAAACCCATTGCATAACACCCAAACACAGTATATAATAGTAAGCGCTTACTTAAATATATATAAATAGGAGGATTATATGATTAAAACTTTCGGTGAAGCTTTAACTTTTATTAAAACTCACGAGATTAAGATGATTGACTTTAAAATTATTGACATTGATGGTAGATGGAGACACCTTACAATACCCGCAGTCAATTTTAAGCCTGAACTTTTTGAAAGTGGAATTGGCTTTGATGCATCAAACTATGGATACGCTCCAGTTGAAAACAGTGATATGGTATTTGTCCCTGACATCTCTACTTTAACTGTTGATCCATTCGCAGAAATACCTACTGTAAATATGGTAGGAGATGTTCTAGTTATTGGTAAGGAAAATGTACCTTTTAACCAATACCCTAGAAATATAGCAAAAAGAGCTGAAGCATTTATGCAAGAAGCAGGTATCGCTGATAAAATGTTAATCGGACCTGAATTTGAGTTCCATATATTTGATAATGTTGCTTTTGAAGTTAAATCAAACTCATCTTTCTATCATGTAGACACTTCTCAAGCGGAGTGGCATACTGGAGAAAGAACACCTGATAATAATGGATATCAAGTATCTACTAAAGGTGGATATCATATGGATATACCTAATGACATCAATTATAATTTGCGAAGTAAAATTTGTCTTTTAATGAATGATTGGGGTGTCCCGGTTAAGTATCATCACCACGAAGTTGGTGGATCAGGACAACTTGAAATAGAAGTTGAATTTGATACAATGAGCAAGATGGCTGATAATACGATGATTGCTAAATATATAGTTAAAAACTCAGCGAATCAAGCAGGTAAAACAGCTACATTTATGCCAAAGCCCCTAGGGTCAGAAGCAGGAAATGGTATGCATGTTCATATGATGCTTTTTAAAGATGGAAAACCATTGTTTTATGATGACAAAGGTTATGCTCATCTTAGTGAGTTTGCCATGCATTTTATGGGGGGGATATTAAAACATATTTCTAGTTTATGCGCATTTACTAATCCATCTACAAACTCATACAAGCGTTTGATACCCGGCTATGAAGCTCCAGTCACAGTTGGCTATGCAACAGCAAATAGATCTGCAGTTGTTAGAATACCAGCTTATGCTAAAAAACCTAACGTAAAAAGATTTGAACTTAGAAACCCAGATGCTACATGTAATCCATACTATGCTTACTCAGCAATACTTATGGCAGGATTAGATGGAGTTATTAATAAAATTCATCCAAAGGATTATAATTGGGGACCATTCGATTTTAATCTATATACACTTACAGAAGAAGAAAGAAGTAAAATAGACAGTTTACCAAGAACTTTAAATGAAGCTTTAGACGCTTTGGAAGCCGACTATGAATATCTACTTAGAGGTAATGTATTCCCTAAAAGACTTATAGATATTTGGGTAAGTGAAAAAAGATTAGAAGTTAGAAGAATTAATAATCTTCCACATCCTGCTGAATTTAAGAAATATTATGATTTCTAAGTAAGTGTTAAATAGATCTTACCGAGGAAGAAAAAAGCAAAATATAATAATACCTTCAAAAGAAAATTTGAAGGTATTTTTTAATGGTATCAGGTCAAGCATATATACAAAACGGTAATTAATCTTTCTGATATAGATATTGAATTTTGTTGTTTAAGGACTGTTCTATTTTCATAAAAATAGGATAGAATTTGAAATAATAGAGAATATAACAAATTAGTACTTGATGCAAATTAAATAAGTGTTACAATATGTATTAAGAGCTAAAGAAAAGGTGTCAAATGGTAATAGGTAAATTCATCTCTTTAGATGAGATAGACTCTACAAATAAATATATCAAAGAAAATCTGAATATTTTAGAATCAGGGACTATTGTTGTGACAAAAAATCAAACAAATGGTTATGGAAGAAATGCTAGATTTTGGTTTAATGAAAAAGGTAGTAGTCTTACCTTTAGTATGCTAGTAAAACAAGATTTAAGAGAAGATTTAGGGTTAATTACTCAGTTAACAGCAGTTAGTGTCTTAAAAACCTTAGAAAAATATAGTGTTAATGCTTTAATCAAATGGCCCAATGATATAATTATCAATCATAAAAAAGTATGTGGTATTTTAGTTGAAAATATTATTAGTGAAAGTTCTGTTTCTGTCATAATAGGAATAGGTCTCAATGTAAACAATGAGCAATTTGATAAAAGTATTCTTCACAAGGCTACGTCATTATATTTAGAAACCAAACTTAAGTATGATGTAGTTGATGTTTTAAATACACTTTTGGAAAAATTAGAATTGTATTATAATCAATACTTAAAACAAACCACAGAATTTCTGGGTATTGCCAGAAAGATGAGTTGTTTAATAGGAAAAGAAATACTTTTGGAAAATCACAAGGAAACAGCGATAGTAAAGGATATTGATCAACTAGGTAGACTTGTAGTTATAACCAATGGACAAGAAAAAGTATATACTGGTAATGAAGTATCGTTATCTAATAGTTATAGGGGTAAATAAATGGTTAAAATAACAGAAACAGCTTTAAGAGATGGTCATCAATCTTTAATAGCAACAAGATTGAAAACCAGTGAAATACTTAAAATAGTTGAAAAAATGGACCAAGTAGGATACTACGCTTTGGAAGTATGGGGTGGAGCTACATTTGATTCTTGTTTAAGGTTTTTAAATGAAGATCCTTGGGAAAGACTTAGGGAAATTAGGAAAAGAGTAAAGAAAACTAAATTACAGATGTTATTAAGGGGACAAAATCTTTTAGGATATAAACATTATCCTGATGATATTGTAGAACTATTCGTAAAGAAATCAATTGAAAATGGGATTGATATCATTAGAATATTTGATGCCTTGAATGATATTCGAAATCTAGAAACTGCAGTTAAAGCTACTAAAAAATACGGAGGTCATTGTCAAATAGCAATTTCGTATACGACTAGTATTGTACATACAATTGAGTATTACGTTGACCTATCCGTTGAGATAGAAAAAATGGGAGCTGATTCCATTTGCATTAAAGATATGGCAGGAGTTTTATTGCCAAATGATGCCTATGAGTTAGTAACCAAAATGAAAGAGAAAATTTCAGTGCCAATTGAACTCCACACACATCAAACAAGTGGAACAGGAGCCATGACTTACCTGAAAGCAGTTCAAGCTGGTGTCGATATCATCGATACAGCAATATCTCCTTTCTCTGGAGGAACTAGTCAACCAGCTACTGAATCAATGATGTATGCACTGACTAATACAGAATTCGATCCTTTGTTGAATAGAGAAGTACTAAATGAAGTAACCGAATATTTTACAGTACTTAGAGACCAATACTTAAAGTCTGGCGAACTAAACCCAAAAGCATTGGGAACAAATCCGAATATTTTAAAATACCTTGTACCTGGAGGAATGCTTTCTAATTTGATGAATCAATTAGAAAAACAAAATGCCTTTGATAAGTATGAAGAAGTATTAAAAGAAGTACCACGGGTCAGAAAAGATTTGGGATATCCTCCTTTAGTAACTCCAATTTCACAGATGGTTGGGACACAGGCCGTTATGAATGTGATGTCTAAAGAAAGATATAAAGTTATTCCCTCAGAAATAAAAGATTATGTTAAAGGTCTTTACGGCAAATCTCCAGTGCCTATCTCAGACGAGATAAGAACTATGATTATTGGCAATGAAAAAACTATTAATTATCGACCTGCTAACGACCTAAAACCAATGTTTCAGGAAATAGAAAAGAAATATTCTTCCATTGCTTCAAGTGTTGAAGACCTATTATCTTGTGCTTTATTTCCACAAACAGCTGTTGATTTTTTAGAAAGAAAAAACAAGATGGATTTAATGAAAGAAAAAGATGAAGTAATTGAATTCAATTTGATAACGGATTAAGGAGTTTATAAATGATTATTTTAAATATAAGTATTGTAGAGGCTTTATTAATCGCTTTAAATAGCATTATACTTTTATTTGTTGTATTAATAATATTAATGTTAGTTGTACGTTTTTTTAAGTATATTCCTAAAGTAGTTAGTCTTATAGATAAACTTAAAAGAAAAGTGAGACATAAGTATACCGCTTTTGATGAAATGGATGAAGATATGCAAGTCGCTGTTTTAACTGCTAGCATATGTTATAAAAATGAAGTAAAGAACGATGTCAAATTAAAATCAGTTAGAAAACTATAGGTGGGAAAATATGAAAACATATCGTGTAAAAGTAAATGGGAAGTTATTTGAAGTAGAATTAGAAGAAGTTCTCAAAACCGAAGAAAATATTACATTGACTAAAAAGGAAGTAACTGTCACAAAAGATAAAGGGTATAAAGTGAAATCATTTATGCAAGGTACTATTGTGGATGTAAAAGTTGAAGAAGGCCAAACCGTAACTGAAGGGCAAACATTAGCGATTCTTGAAACGATGAAAATGGAAAATGAAATTGTTTCTCCAGTTGCAGGGCGTATTTCAAAGGTATTTATCGCCAAACAAGCTAATGTAGAAAATCAAGAAGTTCTTATGATTATTAATTAGAGGTGATTTTATGATTGAGATATTAAAGAACTTTTATGAAGCCTCTGGGTTTCATAATTTAGAATGGTCCAACGTAGTTATGATTTTAGTAGCAATAGGACTAATCACAATTACTATTCTAAAAAAGTATGAACCATACTTATTAATCCCAATTGCATTTGGGATGTTATTAGTCAATCTTCCACTGAGTGGTTTAATGGAAGAAGGTGGATTGTTAAAGGTCCTTTACAAAGGAATTGAATATGGAATATATCCTCCGCTTATCTTTCTAGGAATCGGAGCTTCTACAGATTTTGGAGCATTAATTGCAAATCCTAAAAGTCTTCTTTTGGGTGCAGCTGCCCAGTTTGGAATATTCATAGCTTTCATCCTAGCAATTCTATTTGGTTTTAATGAATTAGATGCAGCTTCAATAGGTATTATTGGCGGTGCAGATGGACCAACAGCTATATATTTAACTAGCAAACTAGCTCCTGATTTATTAGGACCTATTGCAATAGCTGCTTATTCATACATGGCATTAATACCAATTATTCAACCACCAATTATTAAACTTTTAACAACAAAAAAAGAAAGACAAATAAAAATGACACAACTAAGAACTGTATCAAAATTGGAAAAAATTATCTTTCCAATTGTTGTTAGTATAGTTATAGCATTAATCGTTCCGAGTAGTATTCCATTAATTGGAATGTTTATGTTTGGGAACTTACTTAAAGAATCTCAAGTTGTACCTAAATTAGTTGAAAATGCTAATAACTCTTTAATGTATATTGTTACCATTCTAATAGGTATTACAGTAGGAGCAACTACCAATGGCGCAACATTCTTAACAGTTAAATCATTAACTATCATTGGCTTAGGATTAATTGCTTTTGTATTTGGGACAGCATTCGGAGTTATATTCGGAAAACTTATGAATAAATTTAGTAAAACACCAATTAATCCAATGATTGGAGCTGCCGGAGTATCTGCAGTGCCAATGGCTGCAAGAGTGGTTCATAAAATGGGTCAAGATGAAGATAAAAGTAATTTCTTATTGATGCATGCTATGGGTCCTAATGTAGCAGGTGTAATTGGATCTGCTGTAGCTGCTGGAGTATTTTATATGCTTTTTTCTTAAAATATAAACTCTTTTTAGGGGGGAAAGTATGATTGTTTTTCAATTAAAATACGTTCTTTTAGTTTCAATAGCAGATGTGATATAATTAAATATAAGATTGACCATACGAACACATATTACATATCAAAAGGAGAAAAAAGCAAAATGAGAGAAGAAGATATAGCTGATTTTAAAGAAGAAGGAAATCCACTTAAAAACAAAAATATAGTTATAAGAAACATAATTATAATTGTAATAGGAATCCTAATTATAGTTTTTAGTTACCTAGGCAGACAATTATCTCAAAACAGTACTCTTTTTGATTCAGAACAACATTATAGTAATATTAGTATTGGTGCTGACACTAAACTTAGCATTAAAGCATTATTTGATGCTGGAGATTATAACGTTATAGTTCTAGGAACTGTAAATAACACCTATGTTTTTGATACATATAATGAAGTAACAGGTTTAAAAACCTATAGCGTAAGCGAAGGAAGCTTATATGATACTGATTTAGCAGCTTCCTATGTATTGGGTTTCAAAACCGAAGGCTATAAACAACTATCCATCTTTATGTATAAGATGCTAAAACCGATTCGAGTGTTAGGGTTTATAGTAGTTATTTTGGGGGGAGCACTATTCTTTTATAATCCGAGGAAACAAATCTCTAGAGAAAACTATTTACAAGGTTCAGCTCAGGTTAAAAGAGGGTATGAACGTGGAGTTAGACAATAAAAAGGCTGTGAAAGCCTTTTTTTTATGCGATTATCGTTAATACAAGAAAAAACATTATATAATTAAGCATGTTAGTGGTATACTATCATGTATTGCTTATTATAAGGAATGGTTAGGGAGTGGTTTTATGAGAGATAAAAATATTATAAACGTAGCTGTAATTGCTCATGTTGATGCTGGAAAGTCTACTTTAGTAGATGCATTTTTAGCACAAACAGGAGTATTTAGAGAAAATGAAGAAATTATTGCACAAGTAATGGATAGTAACGATCTTGAAAGAGAAAGAGGAATTACGATATATTCAAAGAACTGTGCTATAGAATATAAAGGAACTAAAATAAATATAGTTGATACACCAGGACATGCTGATTTTTCTTCGGAAGTAGAAAGAATCATGAAAACTGTTGATACAGCTATTCTTTTAGTCGATTCAAGTGAAGGACCAATGCCTCAAACAAAAGTTGTATTAAGAAAATCACTAGAATTAGGATTAAAACCAATACTGTTTATTAATAAAATTGATAAAAAAATGGCTAGATCTAGTGAAGTAGTAGATCTAAGCTTTGATTTATTTTCAGAACTAGGAGCTACCGAAGAACAAATTGATTTTCCAATTGTTTACGGAATTGCTAGAGAAGGAATTGCAATGCGTGAAATCGGTGGAGATAGTAAAGACCTGACTCCATTATTTGATTTATTATTAGAACATGTTACTCCTTATGAAGACAATTCTGACGAAGAATTACAAATGCAAGTGTCTACTCTAGGTTATGATGACTATTTAGGAAGACTAGGTACTGGACGAATTTACCGCGGTAAATTAAAAGAAAATTCTATTGTTAAAGTTAGTAGAAGAGATGGTTCTATAACCAATAATAAAATCACAAAAATTTATGTTAATGAAGGTTTGGGAAAAGTTACAAAAAAAGTTGCCTACGCGGGAGACATTGTTACATTTGCTGGGATTAGTGATATTTCAATCGGTGAAACTGTTTGTGATCCACTAAGAGTTGATCCGATGGAATTAATTGACATAGAAAAACCAACGTTATCTATGAATTTTTTAGTTAATAACTCACCGTTTGTTGGTAGAAGTGGAAAACTTGTAACTACAAGACAAATTAGATCTAGATTATTAAAAGAATTAGAAACAAATATTGGATTAGAAGTTGAAGAAATAGCAGGACTCGAAGGCTACAAAGTATCTGGTAGAGGTGAATTACATCTTTCAATACTTTTAGAAAGTATGCGTAGAGAAGGTTATGAACTTGGTGTTTCTAAACCAGAGGTAATCTTTCAAGAAATCGATGATAAATTATATGAACCATTTGAAAAAGTTGTTATTACAGTACCAGACAAGTTCGCTGGAGCTGTTATCAATCAATTAAACCAACGTAAAGGTATGATGCATAATATGATTTCTGATCTTGGAATATCTGTTATTGAATATGTTGTTCCAACTAGAGGAATAATTGGTTATAGATCTGAATTTATTAATTCAACTAAAGGTAATGGAGTAATGGAAAAATCATTTGACTCATTTATGCCATTTGTTGGACCTATGAGCAACAATAGAAATGGTGTGTTTGTAGCTAAAGAAGCTGGAAAAACAATGGCTTATTCATTAAATAACCTATCTGAAAGAGGTAGAATGATAATCGATGCAGCTGTTGATGTATATGCTGGTATGATTGTTGGGATTAATTCAAGAGGTAATGATTTAACAGTTAACCCATGTAAGAACAAACATTTAACTAACACAAGAGCAAGTGGTAGTGATGATGCAGTTAAACTATTAGATCCAATTATTTTTACATTAGAAGAAGCACTAGAATTTATTGATTATGATGAACTAGTTGAAATAACTCCTGGAGCTATTAGACTTAGAAAAAAAATATTGGATGAAAAGCGAAGAAAAAAGACCTACGCAAAAGTAGTTGAACATAAAGTATAAAAAGGCGCAAGCCTTTTTTTTTGATTGATAATGTAATATATAGTTGACATTATGTAATGTATAATGTATAATTTGTTTAATTATGAGGTGTTAGCATGAATTTGAAAATGAAAGCAGCTAGAGTTGAACATGGCTTGTCACAAGCTGAACTGGCTAAAAAAATAGGTGTAAGTAGGCAAACAATAATTCTTATTGAACAGGGAAAGTTTAATCCCTCTCTAAACCTATGCATTTCAGTCTGTAAACAACTCGATAGAACATTAAACGATTTATTCTGGGAGGATTTAAAAATTGAAAGATGAAAGAATTATTCAGAGGCTAGGAATAGTCAAAAGAAACAATTTGATTATCATTTTTTCACTAGCACTACTATCATTAATCTATAAATTGATATTTGTACAGGCTATAGTTGCTATGCTTACTGAAATATTCGTTTTAATTGTTGTAATTATAACATTCATAATAAATGCAATAATTAAATCCAAAGAAGAACTAGTGGATGAAAGGGTGTATCAAAAAATTCTTAGAATTTATAACTATGGATTTAATATAACTGTAGGATTAGGAGTGATTATCTATTTTGTATCATCATTATTTTACGTAAGTAATACTATCGTATCTCCTAACCTTTTTGTAAATTCAGCAATTTTTATATGTCTGTTATTATCATTTACTAATTTTAGAAAAAATGGTATGTCTTTCAATTATAAGTTTATAGAAAACTGTAATAAACAATATTACTTTGGAGTAATAAAAAGAGTACTATATCTCTTAGCTTATACAATTATTGTTGGATTAGTAGTATTTATCTTAAGTATTATTTTTACAGTTGTAGCTAATGTTGAAGTATTACTGTTATCAATACTTATATCATTTATCACATTTGCTATTCAGTATTTTCTATTTTCTATTTATGAAAAACTTCATTATGATGAATCTGTGGAAATGGATGAAGGTAAGTTACGGTATATAACTCGAAAAGTTTTGTATATATTTGTTTTAATTACCTTGTTCAGGTTCTATGCGCTTTTAATTGATAGTTTATGGTCGTTCTCACATCTTGAAAACAATTTTCTTCATAAATACGCTCTCATATTAGAATTGTTAGAATTAGGAGTTAAGATTCAAGGAATAGATTTCGCTGTATTATCTTTAATATCAGGAATTTTGATTTATAAATCAATTATCAGGATAAATCTAAAGTTTCTAAAGTACAAAAAGTTGTATTTGATCGCTATTTGGGTGAGTTTTGTTTTTGGGATACTTAATTGGGTATACCGTTTGGGAGTAACTATGCTTGGGAGAATTTATGAATTTGAAACATTTATAAAAATTGTAACCTACGTTCGTTATCTAAACTTTACTTTTCTATTTATATCTATATTTGTTGGAGCTCTAATCTATATATTTATGTTGCTGAATAACTTGAAAGTTAGAAACACATATTTGGCTTTACTTATTTTTCAAACACTTGGCGTTATGGTAACTGTTGGAATTATTCCAGTATTCGGAAATTTGAATCAAGATCCTACGATTCATAGTGTCGTATTTAATTGTATAAATGTTTTTGGTTTAGCGATTTTGAATTATATCGTAATATATAAGCTTACTAGAGCATATGAAATAAAAGAATTTACTGAGGAATTATTATAGTTAATACATAATCTAATAATAATTTAGAGAAGCGTTTAAAACAAGAAAACGCTTTTCTTTAAATTAGGGGTTTTCAAATTAAGTTTTTGTAGTATAATAATCTCAGATAATTAATATTTAGGGGTGATAATTATGTGGCTAACAATTTGGGATTTTTTCGTGTCAGTACCATTATGGGAAGTATTACTAATATTCTCCGCAAAAGTTATTGAAGTAGCTATTAGTACATTAAGAATTATTTACGTAAACAAAGGATTTAGAAAACTAGGTAGTATCCTTGCTTTAGTAGAAATTTTACTATGGGTTTTTATTGCTTCAAGGGTTATAGTTGGAGTGGCTGAAACACCAATGAAAGGTATAATTTATAGTTTAGGCTTCGCAGCTGGTGTTTATGTTGGGTCTTTGTTAGAAAATTATCTAGCCGTTGGTAAAATCTATATTCAAGCAATTATTATGAGAGAAGAAGCTAGTAAAGTGATTAAACAAGTAAGAGACGCTGGATATGGTGTGACTGTCCTGAGTGCCCAAGGTAAATTAAGAAGCCGAAAAGTGCTAATGATATTTGCAAGAAGAAAAAATAAGGAGAGTATTATTAATCTCATTAATAAATTAGATGATGACGCTTTAATCGTAGTTAATGAAGTATCATTAGTTAAAGGTGGATATGCGAGTACATTTCGTAAAATAGCTAAATAAGTTTTGAACTTGTAAAAATCTAATTTTTATGTAGAGTTTAGTATTTTGAAATATTTCTTTATTTATGAGTTTTTTAGTTGAAAAAATAGTTGATTTCATATAGAATATATAGTGCAAACTATATGCAGGTGTAGTTTAATGGTAGAACAGGTGCTTGCCAAGCATCCGATAGGGGTTCAATTCCCCTGGCTTGCTCCAGTTTTATTATATCAAGTTTATTCATTTATCGTTAACGGCTTAATTTCGCCATGTAGCGGTATATAAAGGATAAACTTTTTTATTTTGATATGTTTCTTTAAAGTATGATAGCTTTAAAAATAGAGTATTTAGAGAGTTTTTTCGTAAAAAACAATCCTACGTGTTAAGAGAATTGAACTTTCAATGTTGATAGGCAAGCGAGGGGTTTTATAGAGTTTTTAAAAGGTTATGAAGAATTTAATACTTAGGTATGCATCTAAAAATTTATGTATTTAATTAAAAAGTTATGGTCTATAATTAGTAGATTCGTATGGAATTGATTGAATGTTTAAAGAAAGCAACTTAGTAATGACACTGAGTAAAACATGAAATATTTTCATAGGTTTTCATATAAACATGGAAATGACAAGCCATTTTTTAAAATTAAGTTTATTCCTTTTGGGATAAACTTTTTAAATTGTTTTTGAAGTCATTGATAGTACATGTGCTACATAAATGTCAAATACAATAAAAGTAGAACATATTATATGTGCTACAAATATAATATTTATTGATTATGTAGCACATATGATGTATAATAGATGTAGGTGATATTATGAGTATATTAAAGAGTGTTTTGGAAGAAGAGTTGGAAAGAAATTTAAAAAATCAAAATAGCTATAAGCAAATGTTACTGGAATTACCAAAGGGAAGTATATATATATCAAATAGAAATGGTAGGCAGTACATGTACAGAAAAAACAGATATGGCGATAAAATCGTAAACGTATATATTTGTTCTCTGAGCAATATTGAAAAGGCGAATGAAGAAAAACAAAAATCAGAGGAATATGCAAGAATTTCTGATAATTTTAAAGTAGCTAGAAATGAAGAAGTTAAATTGAGAAAGGCATTGAAAGCATATGAGGATTGATTATGAAGAAAAGTTATTAGATGTTATCAAAGCATTTGGAGAAAGTTGTATATTAGAAAATATAGTTATTATTGGTTCTTGGGCAACATATTTTTATGTCAAAGTTTTTGAAAATTTCATTCCTAGTATTAGAACACTTGATTTAGATTGTTACGTTCCAAAAACAAGGAATACAAAAGTATTAAAAAGTGTCAATGAAACTTTAAAACCAATAAATTTTGATCATATTTTTGATTCAGGAACTGAGAAGTCAAAATTCATCTCTCCTGATGGGTTTGAAATAGAGTTTTTAGCAAAGTTGAAAAGAAATCAAAACAGTATTGTGAAGTTGGATTCTCTAGGAGTGAATGCAGAACAGCTAGGAAATTTAGAACTTTTTGACAAAGGATTTATTCTAGTAGATTTTGAGGGATACATTGTCAAAGTAGCGAGTCCATCTGCTTATGTATTACAGAAAATACTGATATCTCCAAAGCGTTCTGAGGAAAAGTATTTGAAAGACTTGGAATCAGTACAATTGGTTTATGAAGTATTAAAGAAGGAAAATAATCATCTTGAGGAGTTTCGGAATATCGTATCCGCATTTGGTAAAACAAGAAGAAAAGTCTATAACAGGTATATAAAAGATAATGACTTAGATTTTATTGGTATCTAGTAATATATTTTTTTAATTTTGATAAAGTTAAGTGATTATAAAACATGTGCTTGCCAAGCATACAATGAGGGTTCAATTCCCCTCGCTTGCTCCAAAAAAGGCTATATCAAGGGAAGTAGGAAATCACTCTTACTTCCTTTTTTATATTATATGATTCAATTAGATGTCACTTCAAATTAAAGCAAAAGGCTCACTTTTTTAGACACCAATTAAAGAAAGAAATTTACAAAAGAAGTATACCTAGCGATACACACTCTCGGGGCTTTTTAAGCAACTATTGAGTTGTTCTTAAACTAGAACAGTTGAAAGGGTTACTTTACTTATTACTACTATTTGTTTGATATAGTTACATTGTTTAGAAAATGTTTCCTTTGTGGCATTTAATATTATCTGTTTTTATGATAAAATTATTTATGATATTAATTTAATTTGGGGGAAAATATGAAATATACACAAGAATATACAGAAATTTTAAGTAATACATATTGTAGCCAATCGCAAACAAATGGATTGAAACAACTTAAAAAAAATATTGATGAAAGTAATCATCCGATATCATTTCTAATTGATGGTGATTTCGCATTTATAAATGCACAGTTTGAAGAATGTAAAAACTTTTACCAAAAAGCTTATGATACAGATGATAAAAACCCTGTATTTAATTGTAAAATGCTTACAATTTTTGATTTTATTGAAAAAGAAGACCTATTAAAGTCTTCCTATTTCAAAGTTATCGAGCTGTTAAAAGATCCACTTAGTATTGTAACAAAAATGTTGCTTTACATTAGCAACAATGACTTTACTAATTTTACAATTGAACATTTACAATATAAACAACTTTTGGATATAGATCCTCGTTTAAAATCCTATTATGAAGCCGTTAATTTTTCTATTCAAGGCGACTATTCAAAATCTTATGATATTTTACGAGTATTATATGAAAACAATGAATTTAATAGAGATGTTTGGAATGATTTAGGTCACAACATGTATAAACGCCAAAAATTTGATTCAGCCATTGAAATACTAACAGATGGGCTAAAAAACGATAATAATAATTATAAATTACATAATAGTCTCATGGTTGTATATAATGAAAGGCTTGATGTTGATAAGGGAACAAAACAACTTCAGTTTTGCTTGACAGCATTACCAGATTCTTATGCAAACACAATGTATATGGTGATGCTTTATTTGTATTTAAAAGATTATACCAAAGCATTAGAGTATATAGATAAAGGAATCGAAATCAAACAAACAGCACTAAACATTATGAATAAAGTTCATGTATATTTTGTCAAAAATGATTACGAAAATGCACTAAAGTATGCATTAGAAATGGTTGCTCTATTTCCAGAGGAGTCTCTTAGTTATCGAGCTTTGGGGGGTATATTAAGAGGACTAAAAAGAGATAAAAATGAAATTTGTGATAATTTTGCAAAAGGTGTTGCATTTTCAAAGTATACATTAACAGAAGAATCAAACTTTAGTATTTACGCGATAAATGATTATATCCATATTCAAAAAGAGTTGTCTAATGATCATGACTTAATTGTTCACAATATCATTTCAGATTATAAAGTGTTCAAATCACTTGGATTTGTTTATGCATTTGAACTGTATACAGAAACCTTTGATATAAAAGAGACTATTAATATAATCACTCATTATCTAACAATAGACAATAGTAATATTGATTTTTTTAAGCCTTTAATTTATATACTGAGAAACAATTATAAAATATATGAGTCCTCAAAAGTTTTAGAATGTCTTTTAAATAAAGGCAACGATGCCAACTTATTTTTTGATTTATCACAAAAATATGTTGATTTTGGAGATAAAACATGTGCTGTACGTATTTTAAAAAAGGGACGCGAATACTACAAAACAGTATCTGAAATCACAAAATTTTCTAATTTGATGTTAGCTTGTGGATATCCTGTAACAGCAACACATTATCTGAATCAGTATCTAGAAACTAATAAGGATACACTTCAAGCTGAAGATATCCAGAGTATTACAGAGACTATACATTACTTGTTACAGTTGTTCCGAGACCGCAAACAAGATAAGAAGCTGAATAAAATTTTATATGAGTCAATACTGATTCAAGAACAAGTAAATTTAAAAGAAGATGAATTTGAATACTTCTTACGTAAAAAATCAAAAACAAACGATGATATCATATTCCACAATTTACGAAAATGGAATTCTTATACACCGATTCTTTCAATGAGTGGAACCGACAGTGTTGGTGGTGGATTCTACATTAATGTAAAAGGAAAGGGAATTGTCATTGATCCAGGGTTAAATTTTGTTGAAAACTTTAAAGCAGCAGGTTATACATTTGGTGACATAGATACAATTTTTGTATCTCATGCTCACAATGATCACACCGCAGATCTTGAAAGTATTCTTACCCTCTTGTACAAATATAATTCAAATATCAAGAAACTATATGAGATGCAAGAAGAACAAAATGAACAAAAAGCAGTCAACAAACTAAGTAGTCACGATGGTTTTAAGAATACTACGTATATTACTGATGTTACGATGGAACGCACTTTTGATTTGGGAAAAAGCAAAAAAAACTTATCAAAACATATAAAAGTGCTTAAAATCTATATGACAAAAAGCACATTTAAAAAGTATGCTGGTATCTTTAGCTTACATAAAAAGAGCAACTACAGAATCCATCTAATTGAGGGAGGGAAGGACTATCCTATTTTTGATGATAATAAAGATTTTGGAGTCTATGTATTCAATAACGAACATATAGAAGTAATCTCTGACTATTCATCTGTAGGAATGGTTTTCAAGCTGAAAAATTACAATATAGTATATACTGGTGATACAAGAATTTCTGATAACATTCTAGAGTCAGTAAAATCAACTATTAAAAAGACAAAACTAACGGCAAAGAACAAACAAATCTTTTTATGTAATATTGGCGGTTTAAAACAGTCTGAAGTAGAATATGATTTAAATAACTACAAAAATGTGTATAAAAACCATTTGGGTAGAATTGGTATTTACAAACTAATACAAGAATTCAAACCAAAATTATGTCTTATCTCTGAATTTGGTGAAGAATTCGAAATGCAACGTCTAGCTATTACAGATGTGTTTGATCGCAACTTTCCAAATACGTGTTTCTTTCCATGTGAAATTGGACAAAAAATCAAAATCGAAGAGGAATTGTCTATACAGACACATTACATATCATCTCTTGAAAAAGGTGTGCCAGAATATAAAGAAAAATATGAGAGTGTATCAAATACCAAATACATTGATGATATATATGGGAATATCTATTATGTAGACAATAAAATTGTTGAAAATCATCTCTCAGATTTTAAGAGATATAAAGGCAATAATAGATAAACTACTATTTGAACTAATTGCATTTAAACAGAAGATAACAAAATATCATATGCATACATCAATAATTTGTATTTAAAATATTATAAGAAATATGAATAAGATTCTTTCGATAACGGAAAATCTTGTTCTTTTCTTTACTAAAAAAGAGCAACATGTTATGGATAAACTATATATCTTGACTATTCTATGGGTATTGGATTTTTGACTAAATCTAAAAATTATGTTATCATTAACTATAATATGATTGACTAATAGATAGCAATCGTGTATTTTTTTATAGTCGCATTTCGCGCAAATACAACTATCTTAAGACGACCAAAGGTCGGCTTTTTGTTTTTTTACAGGGTTATGATTTATAAAGAGAGATGATTTAGTAATACTTACACTTGAAGAACGTAGTGAGGTCTCTATTTGAAGTTGAGACATACGCTAACAGACTCAGTAGTTGCACCAATATATAGATACTAGAAGGGGAAAACCAAATGAATAAAATCGGATTTTTGATCAGCACAAAAGAAAATGAAAAAAGACGGGCTATTTTGCCTGAACAATTATCAAATATAAAAAACGTTGACCATTTATACTTTGAAAAAGGTTATGGTCTAGAACTTGGGTACTCAGATGATGAATACATCAAAAAAGGCGCTCACATATTAGAAAAAAAAGATGTTTTAAAACTTGATGTACTTTGTGATCCAAAAATTGGAGATTCCAATTATTTATCGGAACTTAATAATAACCAAATGATTTTTGGTTATGTTCATGCAGTCCAGAACAAGAATGTCACAGATTTACTGATTCAAAAGAAAATTACAGCAATTGCATGGGAAGATATGCACTATAGAGGTCGTCATACTTTTTGGAGAAACAATGAACTAGCTGGTGAAGCAGCAATTATGCACGCATTCACCCTATATGGAAAACTTCCATACGACTGTAAGGTAGCTGTAATAGGTAGAGGGAACACCTCAAGAGGTGCGTATCGTATCCTTGCATCCCTAGGTGCAGACATAGTTGTTTATAATAGGAAAACACAAAAACTTCTTAGAGATGAAGTTGAAGAATATGACGTTATTGTTAATTGTGTATTATGGGATAGCTCAAGAACAGATCATATTATAAACAAAAGCGATTTAAAAAGAATGAAAAAAAACGCTATGATTGTTGATGTGAGTTGCGACTTAAATGGAGCAATTGAAACCACAATACCTACTACAATTGAAAATCCAGTTTATATAGTAGATGGTGTTCTTCATTATGCAGTAGATCATACACCAAGTTTGATTGCAGAAACATCAACAAAGGTTTTTGGTGAAATAGTTGCTAGATATATTGATTTCATCATTGACGGTAGTTATAGAAATAATGTAACGCTTAATGATGCAATTATAATTGAAAACGGAGAAATTATTGATCACAATATTAATGTTATTCAAAAAAGGAAATTAGTAAAATAACAAAGTTGACTAATGTATTTTAAAAACTATAAACTCAGATACTAACTAAGACACAGAAATGTGTCTTTATTTTTGATTTAGTAGCATGGTTAAGATCTAATTACAGATTCCTATGCCTCGTTTAGAGTAAAACACCTTATCTAGTTCAGAAGCTATTCCCGCCATCATTGTATTTTGTAATTGAATGCCTCTATTGAAGAAATCACCGATATTCACAATTGACAATTATGCAAACATAAATAAGACACAATACACAGTCTTTTTAAGTTGCTTTTTCGTGACCTATTGTAAAACAATCATTTAAAATATATAATAAAATTATGAGGTGATATTATGAAATATTTTATCAAAGAGTATGATACTAGATACTTTGCTGGTATTGAATTTCCAAATGGAGTTGTCTTGAAGAATAATGATATGAAAAAAAAACCAGCTCTATGGGATGATTTCTTTAAAAATTACGCCACTAATATCGATAATCAGGTTAATCCAAATCATGTAATTGGCTTGGAGTTCTATCCATTTGATTTTCAAGAAACAGGAACCTATGATTATTACGTTTTAGCTGAAACCAACAATTTAGTAGAAAGCAATGATAAAATCGTGACTAAGAAACTTAAAAAGGGAAGATACATTTGTTTTCCTATAAATTTTGATGAAATTACAACTGAAATTCAAAAGGTTTATAAACACATAAAAGATAATAAAATTAAAGTCCATATGGGTTTTGATTATGAAGATTATCTAACGACTGAGAACTATGGAGTAACAGGTGCTGTATTGAATTTCTGTCTGTTATTAGATCAAGATGCTTAATAAAAAACTAATAGACGATTTAACTAAAGACATAAAAGAAAAAGGCAGAGAAATAGACTACAACTTAATGTTAGCTCTATTCGAATGTCGACAATTACAAACGGCGAAAGAACTCCTAAAATATCAAAATATTGATGGAGGTTTTGGCCATGGATTAGAACCAGATATAAGATTGCCAGAATCTAGTATTGCAGCCACAGATATGGCTGTTAATATTTTGAATGAGATAGATGATGAATCGCTAAAGGAAGACATTATCCATAGAATGATAGAGTATTACGAAAATACATATATTGATTCTAAGAACGGCTGGGAATTAGTTTCACCCAATGTAGATAATTATCCACATGCTGTTTGGTGGAACTACAGTGGTGTGGGTGAATTCACCTATGGTAATCCTAATCCTGAAATAATTGGATTCTTGTTTAAATACAAAAAGCACCTAAAGAAAATACAGATAAACTCTCAAATAGATAAAGTAGTTAAATACATTAATGAAGACTTTCTAACAGAAGTTAATATGCACAATCTATTAAGTTGTTTAAAATTTTATACTTATATGAATGATGAGATTAAATCTAAAGTATCTGATGTACTACAAGCAGCAGTAGATAAAGAACTTCTAAATGAAAATTGGGAGGAATATTCTTTAGAGCCGTATAAGGTATATTTAATTGAGCCTGAGTTTTTAAATAAACACAAAGAGTTATTAGAAAGAAACCTTGAATATTGTAAAGAAAAATTAAAGAAAGGTATAATTATTCCTAATTGGTCATGGCATCAATATGATTCTGTATTTGAGGAAATCAAGTATGAATGGGCTGGATATCTTACCTACGAAGTAGTAAAATCAATACTTAAGTAATATAAGATTTTGAAAGGCTAAATTATTAGCCTTTTTCTTTTGAAAAAAAGAAGATAATTTTTGGTTCATAAATCAAATTCTGTGATATAATTATCTATGATGTAAGCGTTTTTAAAAATTTAATAAGGAGATTGAAATGACACGAATATCTGATGATGTTTTAGAACTAGAAATGATGGCAGTGGTTAAAGATAAAGAAGGTGTAGGCTTTTCCTATATTAAGAAGACCATTTCAACAGTTTTAAAACCCGGTGAAGTATTGATCAAGGTGGTAACAGCTTCTTTTTGTGGAACTGATTATCACATTTACACCTACAATAATTGGGCAAAGAAAAGATTACATTTGCCTTTAACAGTTGGACATGAATTTTCTGGAGAGATTATCAAAATAGCTCCTAATGTCTTAAATGTTAAAGTAGGGGATATAGTTAGTGCAGAGACTCACATAATTTGTGATGAATGTGAATTTTGTTTAAGAGGTGAAGGTCACATATGTAGAAACACTTCAGTAATTGGTGTGGATAGAGATGGGTGTTTTGCTAGATATATCAAAATTCCAGCGAAAAATTGTTTTATAAATAAAAAACATCATAGTCAACTTGAACTAAGCGTTCAGGAACCACTTGGAAATGCAGTTCATACTATAACTCATTTTCCGATAGAAAATAAAGATGTTGTAGTTCTAGGCTGTGGACCGATTGGTATTATGGCAGTTGACGTTGCTAGAGCATATAACGCAAAAAAAGTTATTGCTATAGAAATAAATGAATTTAGAAGAAACCTTGCTAAAAAACTCGGTGCTGATTATATAATAAATCCTTTAGAGGAAGATGTGTATGAAAAAGTAATGGAGTACACTAATGGTATGGGTGCTGACGTTATTGGTGATTTTTCAGGCAATAAAGGCGCAATCGAAACAGCTTTTAAATATTTAAAACCTGGTGGAGGATTTGCTATACTTGGTATACCTGAACAAAATATTTCTTTAAATGTTACAGATGATGTAGTATTTAAGGGCGCGAGAATCTACGGAGTTACTGGCAGAAGAATTTATGACACTTGGTATCAAGTAAAAGAATTACTTGATAATAATAAATTACATTTAAGTGAAATTATAACGCATCAAATGCCTCTATCTAAAATAAATGAGGCAGCGGAAATTATGGGCAGCAAGAATTGCGGAAAAATTGTATTATTCCCGGGAGATGAAATAGATGAGTAAGTTAGACTATCTTTATAATCAAGTTGAACAATTAAAAAAAGATGGAGTTTATCGTAAACTCCCAATAAATTACGGACCATGTACAAATGTTATAGATTTGAACCATAAAAGAGTAGTTAACCTTTCCTCTAATAATTATCTAGGTTTAGCAACCCATCCAGAAGTTAAAGCAGCTGCGATTAACGCAGTTGAAAAATACGGAGCGGGAACAGGTAGTGTTAGAACTATCGTTGGTAACCAAGATTTATTAGAAGATTTGGAAGTCGTATTAGCTGAATTTAAAAGAGAAGAAGCTGTTACTTGTTTCCAATCTGGTCTTAACTGTAATATAGGTACAATCCAAGCGATAGTTAATAAAGGCGATTTAATAGTATCGGATGCATTAAATCATGCTTCAATCATTGATGGGATTAAATTAGCTAGAGCTGATAAAGCTGTTTTTAAACATTCTGATATGGAAGACTTAGAAAGAGTCCTGGAAGAGAAAAGAGCTAATTATAATAATGTGTTAATCATAACAGATGGTGTTTTCTCTATGGATGGAGATTTAGCTAAGTTACCAAAAATTGTAGAACTAGCTAAGAAGTATAACTGTCTAACGTATGTTGATGATGCCCATGGTAGTGGAGTTCTAGGTGAGTCTGGTAGAGGAACTGTTGATCATTTTGGTCTTCATGGCCAAGTAGATTTAATTATCGGCACTCTATCAAAAGCTATTGGTGTAATTGGTGGATATGTAGCTTCAAGTATGATTGTAAAAGAATGGCTTTTACATCGTGCTAGACCAATTCTATTTTCTACAGCATTACCTCCAGCTGCAGTTGGTGCGATAATTGCATCGGTAAAACTTTTGATGAAATCATCTGAATATACTGATAAACTTTGGGAAAATGCTAAATATTTCAAAGCCGGATTAAATAGACTAGGATTTGATATTGGACATAGTGAAACTCCTATTACACCAGTAATGGTTGGAGAAGAAGCAAAAACTATGGAATTCTCAAAAGCATTATTAGCTGAAGGAGTATTTGTTTCAGGTATAGTGTTCCCAACAGTTCCTAAGGGTAAAGGTAGACTTAGATGTATGATAAGTGCCGCGCATACAAAAGAAGACTTAGATTTTGCAATTAAAGTTTTCGAAATAGTAGGTAAAGATTTAAAAATAATTAAATAAAAAATTAAGAAAAGAGGATTTATATGAAAACCAATAAAAAGGTAGCTTTTATATTTATTGGAATAATTATAATAATTAATATTATTGGTTTTATTGTTCTGCCCGATACTATAGTAATGCAAATATCTACTGGTGGTAGTGCTGGACTTACACTCAGCAAGCCAATCGGAATATTAAGCATGCTCGCAATTGGAATCGTAGCTGCTTTATACACAATCTATAATCAAGATGAAAGTAAAAATGCTAGAGGATACTTTATTTTGGGAATTGTTTTAATAGTTCATGTGATCGTCTTTGTAGTCAATCTATAGAATTAGGGGCTTCGCCCCTTTTTATTTTGATAAGCAATTTAATATTAGTCTAAATTAGTGTATAATATTTAAAGGTGATGAGTAATGTATGTATCTAAAAAGACTTTGTTATATTATGTTGTATTATTATTTGTATTCTTTATATTTTCAATTATTACGTTTTTAGTAGTTAATGATGGATTGCATCTAATGTTAGGCTGGAATCTGTTTTTAGCATTTATACCGTTTTTATTAGTTTACATACTTGATCGAAGAAAAATTAAAAGTAAGGCTATTAATATTACAATCCTTCTCTTATGGCTATTCTTCTTCCCTAACTCAATGTATGTTATGACTGACTTGATATATATAAACTATAATGACTTTATGACCAGTGTTGGACAATACTCTGGGTTATCATATTTACAGAATTTAACTGCATATTTAGCTATGTTCCATATAATTATTGGAATGATTATTGGTATAGTCTATGGATTAAAGTCAATAAATGTTCTTTATAAGTATTGTAAAAAATCAGTCTTATCTAAGTATAGAGACTTTCTCGTTATTGGGGTATTTACGTTGTCTAGTACAGGAATATTTATTGGTAGATTCTTTAGATACAACTCCTGGGAGGTATTTAAGGTTTGGAATATTATTTATGATTTCTTTTCAGGTCTAAGTTGGTTTACAATATTCTTTATATTTTTTATGACAATAATTCAATTGTTAATATTCTATTCTGTAAGAAAAATTGCAAAATAAAAAGTCCAAATTTAATTTTGGACTTTATTTTTTATAGTTTTTGGCTAAGCCACCAAGGCTGGTTTCTTTATAGGAAGAATTAAGATCTTCTCCAGTTTCTTTCATAGTTTGTACAACGGTATCAAATGATACTTTTCTTGTTCCCATTAATAGAAATGAAAGTTCACTAGCATTAATAGCTCTATGAGCCGCGACTGCATTTCTTTCTATACAAGGAATTTGAACATATCCTAAAACTGGGTCGCAGGTTAATCCCAGGTGATGTTCTAAAGCAATTTCCGCTGCGTATTCAATATTGTCAAGATTTCCATTTGTGAGTTCTGAATGAGCAGCTGCAGCCATGCTACAAGCTGTACCTATTTCTGCTTGACAACCCGCTTCAGCTCCACTAATTGATGCATTACGTTTAACTATATTACCAATTATACCGGCAGTTGCTAAAGCATCAATAATTTTTGTGTCAGGGAACTTTTGAATGTCTCTTAAATAATATAAAACTGCAGGTAAAACGCCAGATGCTCCACATGTTGGAGCGGTAACAACTGTTCCTGCACTAGCATTAACTTCACTAACTGCGTAGGCATAGGCGCTAATTAATCTTAGTTCGATAGAATTCATTTGACTTTGATTATACAATAGACTCTTAGCTTTTCTTTTAACTTCTAATGGACCTGGCAGATTGCCTTCTGTATGTAATCCCTCATTAATTGAATCTCTCATTACATTCCAAACTTTTTGAAGATAGTCCTTGATAGCGTCATCTTCAAATTTATAGACATACTCATACAATCTTAAATTATTCTTATAACAATAATCTTTGATTTCTTGGAAGTTAACATGTGGATAAACAGAAAGTTTTTCTTCTAACAAATCACCTTTTCTTTGAATACTACCACCACCGATACTATAATATCGTTCTTCACCAATAACCACTCCATCTTTATAGATAATAAAATCCATAGTGTTTGGGTGTTCTATCTTATTGTCATATGAAAACTCAATTTCGGCATTTGGAAGAATTTCTTTTATAACTTTATCAGTTAAGTGACCTCTGCCAGTGAATGCTAAAGATCCATAAAGAAAAACCTTATAATGATCGCCATTATAATTTTTTAAAACTTCTTTAGAGGCTCTTTCTGGTCCCATGGTATGGGAACTAGAAGGTCCTTTACCTATTTTGTATAATTCTCTTATTGATTCCATTTTTTAACTCTTTCTATGAAGCAGTAAAATCATCTCTCTAAGGGTTTTAGCTGCCACTATGGTTGATACATTGGAGTGGTCTAACATTGGCGCTAACTCAACAATATCAGCTCCTACTACATTGTTTAGCTTAACTAAGGCCATTATTCCAGCCAATAACTCTTTATAGGTTAATCCACCCGGTTCAGGAGTACCTGTTCCTGGAAAAATAGAGGGGTCTAGCACATCTAAATCGATTGTAATATAGACTGGATAGTTTTTAATAGTTTCAACTATTTCAGCTAAACCGTCCAAATTAAATTTTTGTAGGTATGTATGAGTTTTAGCCCACTCAAATTCTTGTTTATCGCCAGAACGAATACCAAATTGGTAAATTCGATTATCTCCTAAAATATCATGACATCTTTTAAGTACAGTAGCGTGAGATAACTTCATTCCTAAGAATTCATCTCTAAGGTCAGTATGAGCATCGAAATGTATGATTCTTAAATCATGATATTTTTTAGCCAAAACTTTTATCACTGGTAAAGTAACCAAATGTTCTCCGCCAACCATCATAGGTAGTTTATTATCATTAACGATTGTTTCGGTAGTTTTTTCAATTATATCAAGAGCTTTAGAAACATCACCCATTGGTAATTCTAGATCACCAATATCAGAAGTTTTAAAGTTTTTTAAGTCCATATCCATGTAGGGTGAATACCATTCAATTCCAATAGATTCTACTCTGATTGCATTACCAGCGAATCTAGTTCCAGGACGATAAGAAGTAGTGGTATCTAAAGGTGCGCTAAAGAGAACAACATCGCTTTCTGAATACTCAGATTTTGAACTTTGAAATGATAAATCTACTCTTTTAAAACTCATCTAAATCACCTTCCCATTTTTGCCAATTTTTTTTGTCGACAACTCTTATATAATTACTATCAAGATCGCTTTGTAATGCCGACCCTTTTTTCATGTAGAACTTTATATCTTCTATAACTTCTTGAGTGATTACCTCACCTGGAATTAATATTGGAATTCCAGGTGGATAAATCATTACTTGTTCAGCAGCGATTTCATTGATTGCATCATCAAGTTTAACTGCTATTTTTGGTGCATGGTAAGCATCACGAGGTCTTGTGTAGGCTTCAGGAAATTGATATGAAAATTCAATCTTAGGAAGTTTATCACGAAGTTTATAGTATTTATTAGATAGTTTCTTAAATCCTTGAACTAATCTATCTAGATGTTGTTTGGTTGTGCCTATAGTAAGAACTGCTAAAACTATATGTGATTCAGCTAGTTCTAGTTGAATGTTTGAATCAGCCATTAGAATGCTGTATACTTCAAAGCCTGATAGTCCTAAATCGGAAACTTTTATAATAATTTTTGTTTCGTCATAGTCAAAAGAATTTTGGTTTAAAAAATATTCTTTATCTACAACAGTTATTCCGTTTATAGTTTTAAGTTTTTTTCTAGCATTTTTTGCTAGATTTAGTAGATGTTCTATTCTTTTAGCACCTTCAAAGTACATAGTTTTTCTAGCTACATCTAGACTAGCCATTAATAGAGAACTAGGACTAGTTGACTGTAACATATTTAAACTGGCTCTTAATCTATGGTGATCAACATTCTTCCCCTTACATAAAATAACTGAAGACTGTGTAAATGAACCAGCGGTTTTATGCATTGAAAGAGCTGTCATATCCGCGTTGGCTTCCATAGCTGATATTGGTAATTTATTGGAAAAATAGAATTGAGCACCGTGGGCTTCATCTACTATAACTATCATATTGTTTTTGTGAGCTAATTCAGTTATCTTTACAAGATTAGAAACCACACCAAAATAGGTAGGGTTTATGATAAATATTGCTTTAGCATCTGGGTTTTCTTCAATGGTTAATTTGACATTATCATAGGTTATATCATTGGCTATCCCAAGGTTCTTATCAATGTTAGGTTTTATAAAAATTGGAATCGCACCTGAAATAATCAAACCGTTGATAACAGATTTATGAACATTCCTAGGTAGAATAATTTTATCATTAGCTTTACAAGCCGCCATAATCATAGCTAAAATACCGATGGTTGTACCATTGGTGATAAAATAAGATTTATCTGCGTTACAGGCTTCAGCCATCAAGTTTTCACTGTCTAAAATCACTCCAGTTGGTTTGTTTAAATGATCTAGACCGATTGGCGAGTTAGAGTCTAACTGGTATATTTTAATGCCTGTATAGTTTAGTAAGTCATTTGGTATGCGGCCTAATTTATGTCCAGGAACATCAAAAGGTGCTACATCTTTTTGACTATATTGTTTTAGTTTTGTAAAAAAAGGTGTTTGATTTTGTTTGTCTTTTTTCATTAAGCATCCCCTATTTTTTATTATTTCTTTATGGAAAAATAATATCACAAATTGTCGTATTTTAAAAGGATTTTTGCTCAAATATGTATATAATACATTATATAAAATTAAACCATTAGATTATGTGATAAAATGTTACTGTATGAGAGGAAGTGTTTTAAGTGTTTGAATTTACAGAATCAGAAAGAATCAAGGTTATTAGTGGTTATTTTTTTAGTGAAACACCTTTAAAACTTAGGCAATTTCCAGCCAAACAAAAAAAGAAATATATTATTCTATCAATCCTAGTTAAAGTATTTGAAAAAGAAAAAAAGTATTCAGAAAAAGAAGTCAATGAAGTTCTAAAAGGAATCTATCCAGATTTTGTTACATTAAGAAGAGCTTTGGTTGATTACAAATATATGTCTAGAACTAGAGATGGTAAGGAATATTGGTTAGTATAAAAAAAGACTTGCAAGTAATTTGCAAGTCAATTTTTTATTTAAGTTAAATTAATTAAGCAATGTCTTCAATTTTAGCTTGAACAGCTAGAATGAATTCTGCTTTTGTAAGGTTACCGTTTGCAAAGTTTGTGTAGATAGGTCCTAGTGTATCCATACCGAATCCAGAAGGCATATCATTTTGCCACCATGCATAAATTTTCTCAGCAGCCATCCATTCTGTTCCAGTAGCAGCAGCATGAGGAGCATATCCCATTTCGAATTGGTCATAAGGATCTACTTCAGCATTGAAATAAGCCATTAGGTTAGGATCAATCCAGTTACCTTGATGAATGAAAGCAGCTTCGCCAGCAGCAAATTTACCAACTTGTGTATCATAAGTACCTTCTAATAAGATAGTTTGATCAGCATAGGTATAAAGTAATTCTACCCAGTCAGCATAAGCTGTTAATCTAGTTACGTCAGCAATACCAGCGTTTAAATTATCGATAACACTTGAGTCATCATATGCTAAACCTGCTGATAAATAACCATTAAAGTTATGAAGACCTGTTACCCAAGTCATACCAGCACCAGCAGCCATAGATACTACTGCAAAGTCATCATACATTGCGTTTGTAGCGTAGAAAGTTTCTATTGCAGTAAAAGCAGTTTGATAAGCAGCTAAAGAAGTTAATGAGTCAGGATTTACTCCAGCATCTTCTAAGATTTCTGCGTTGTATCCCAAACGTGATAAAGTAATTCACCGAAGAACAGGTGCTTTGAATTGGGAAGGATAAAGGCAACGATGTGATTTTTTTGTAAAGTCATACTTCTAGCTATTTCATTAGGTTGATATCCAACGGACTTAATAACTTTTTTAACTTTTTCTCTAGTTTCTTTTTTTACGTATCCTGATTTATTTATTACTCTAGAAACCGTTGCTATACCACAACCGGCCATTCTAGCTACGTCTTTCATGTTGGCCATAAAATTCACCTATTTCTTTAATCTATTATTATTTTAACACAAATAAAATCATATTAAATAACATTTTTTATATATTTTTAAAAAAAATATGATATTATATTTAACTGTAGGAGTTGGTTTTTATGACAAAATTAAAAGGGAATTTACTTTATGGACAATCAGGTGGTCCAACGTCTGTAATTAATGCATCGGCTTATGGAGTTATCGATGAAGCTAAAAAGCATAATGATTATATTGAAGATGTTATAGTAATGAAGCATGGAATAAGAGGAGCTTTAAATGAAGATTTTATCTTTATTAAAAATCAAAAAGAAGAGGATTTAGAATTACTTAAACATTCACCAGGGTCTGCTTTTGGCTCTGTTAGGTATAAATTACCGGATTTCAGAGAAGATGACACTAATTATTTAAGACTTTTGTATATGTTTAGGAAATACAATATAAGGTATTTCTTATATAATGGTGGAAATGATTCTATGGATACGTGTTCAAAAATAGCTGATTATATGAAACATATTGATTATGAATGTTATATCATAGGTGTACCAAAAACTATTGATAATGATTTACCATTCACTGACCATACACCAGGTTATGGTAGTGCAGCTAAATTTATAGCTAATACAATGATGGAAATTTCTTACGATATGTTAGCATACCCGAATGGTAAAGTAACAATTGTAGAGATAATGGGTAGACATGCGGGTTGGTTAACTGCATCGGCTTCAATTGCTTCATTAGGTGGATTTGGACCAGATTTGGTCTATCTTCCAGAAGTTCCATTCTCGATAGAAAAATTCAAAAAAGAAGTAATTGAAATATATGATAAAAAGAAACAATGTTTAGTAGCTGTTTCAGAAGGTATTATGAATGATGAAGGAATATTTATATCTTCAAGTTCAGGTTTAAGAGATGCTTTTGGGCACTTCCAATTAGGCGGAGTGGCTTCAAAATTAGCAACTACAGTTTCAGCCGATTTAGGAATCCCTTCACGTTCAGTTGAGTTTGGTTCAACCCAAAGAGCAGCGGCTCATATTCAAAGTTTAACAGATGTTAATGAAGCTATTGAAGTAGGTAGAACTGCAGTGCGTTCAGCTATTAACGGTGAAACCAATTTAATGGTTATTATAAAAAGGATTTCTACAAATCCATATCAAGTAGAATATAAATTGCATGGTTTATTACAATGTGCAAATACAGAGAAAAAAATGCCGAAATCTATGATAAATTCTAAAGGTAACGGTGTCACAAAAGAATTTATAGACTATGTCTTACCTTTAATACAAGGTGAGAACATTCCTAAGTTCAAAGGTGGTATACAACAATTTTCTAAAGTAAGAAAATTCTAGTTTAGCGGCCGTGGCGGAATGGTAGACGCGCTACCTTGAGGGGGTAGTGTCAAATAGGCGTGTGAGTTCAAATCTCATCGGCCGCACCATAAATTATCTTTGCAGAGTAATCTTACATTATTCTGCTTTTTTATTTTAAAAAAAAGAGAATTGAATATTCAAAAAATTACAATAATTGTATTGATAATAGAACTGTTTTATGCTAAAATTTA